>Ga0302319_10007452_pt1 | contig 21543 bp, 21 predicted proteins | sample Bog_T0_2_FD_203319 | JGI IMG/M metagenome (GOLD analysis project Ga0302319, IMG submission 203319) | Peat permafrost microbial communities from Stordalen Mire near Abisko, Sweden - Bog_T0_2 | ecosystem: Environmental > Terrestrial > Soil > Wetlands > Peat | place: Sweden: Abisko, Stordalen Mire... | reverse complement strand
GGCGGGAGTGCGTTGACTGGGGCCGGCTCGCGGTGCGAGGTTGGCCTGCGTTCAGGATGACAAAGGGGTGGTTCGTGTATCGTGAGTTTGGTTCCATTTCCCAGGTGATGATGACGGCGAAGGCGGCGGCTCTTACCAGCACCGGGCGGGTGCGCAGCAGTAATGAAGACGCCTTCGGATATGAGGCGGAGCTGGGCATTTATGTCGTCTGCGACGGAATGGGGGGCGCGGCCGGCGGAGAGGTCGCCAGCCGCATGGCAGTGGATACAGTTTTGCGGCGGATGGCGGCTGAAGACGTGGCCTCGAGGCGCGAGCGGCTGCACGAAGCCATCGCGGAAGCCAATCAGGTGGTGCAGGAAAGGTCGGAGCGCGAGCCGGGGCTGTATGGCATGGGCACGACGCTGGTAGCGTTGCTGCTCGGGGCCGATCCCGTGGCGGATCCCGCGCTGATCGCCCACGCAGGTGACAGCCGCTGCTATCTGTTCCGCAAGGGAGAGCTGACGCGCTGCACCCACGACCACTCATTGGTAGATGAGCAGATGCGTCTCGGAACGATGACGCCGGAAGAGGCGGAGCGTTCGCCGTTCCGCAGCGTCATCACGCGGGCGATCGGCACGCAGAAGTCTGTCACCGAAGACATGATCGACGTGGAAGTAAAGGAGGGCGATGTGTTCCTGCTGTGCAGCGATGGCCTGACGCGCGAGGTGAAGGAATCGCAGATCACCGAGATTCTGGCAGCGGGCAAGGATCTCGATGTCACCGCGCAGAGCCTGATCGACGCAGCCAATGAAGCGGGTGGCCGGGATAACGTGACTTCGCTGCTGGTGCGGGTGGATTGAGGGCAGCCGCGAGTCGGTAGTCTGCAACCAGTAGCTGAACCTGGTTCAAAACCAATGCACACGAAATTATTGATGATGGCCAGCGCGGCGTTCCTGTTGGTGCTGGGACTTCTTCTCACGTTTGCGCCCCGCGAAGTGCTAGCCTGGGCCGGCATCGAGGCGCCACTCATCCCGGTGCTGGTGGTGCAGGCGGCTGGGGCGCTGTACCTGGGGTTCGCGGTCGTGAACTGGATGGGCAAGGACAATCTGATCGGGGGCATTTATGGCCGCCCCGTGGCGCTCGGCAACTTTGTTCACTTTTTCGTGATGGCGCTGACGCTGCTGAAGGCATTGCCCGCGGGGCACGCGATCCCGATGCTGTGGTTGACGACATTCGTCTACGTTGTATTTGCCGGATGGTTCGGGCTGGTGGTATTCAGGAGCCCGCTGTTCAAGCCGTCTCGATGAAAGAGCTCTCGCTAAATCTGAGAATCGGACTACGTATTCCATGACTGAAATCCAGCACGTCGGCGTGATCGGCGCAGGGACGATGGGCAACGGCATCGCCCATATCTTTGCGCGCAGCGGCTTCCACGTACTGCTATGCGAAGTGGACCAGCGGTTTCTGGATCGCGGCCTCGAAACCATCCGCAAGAACCTTGAACGCGAAGCGGCAAAGGGCAGGATTACGCCGGATGAGGTGGACGAGGCCCTGCGCCGCATTGAGGGGACGCTCGATCGGAAGTCGCTTGCCGAGGCTGATTTCGTCGTCGAGGCGGCGACGGAGCGCTTTGAGATCAAGAGGGCAATCTTCCAGGAGCTCGATTCGATCGTGCAGCCGGCAGTGATCCTGGCCTCGAATACGTCGTCGATCTCGATTACGAAGCTGGCGGCGCAGACAGGCCGGGCGGAGCGTGTGATCGGGATGCACTTCTTTAATCCGGTGCCGGTGATGAAGTTGGTTGAGGTGATTCGCGGCCTGCAGACCTCGCAGGAAACCTGCGAAACTGTAGCGACGCTCGCCGAGAAGCTGGGCAAGACGGCGGTCGAAGTGAACGATGCGCCGGGATTCGTCTCCAACCGCGTGCTGATGCCGCTGCTGAACGAGGCGATGTACGCAGTAATGGAAGGGGTAGCGACGCCGGCGGCCGTGGATGAAGTATTCCGGCTGGGGATGGCGCATCCGATGGGGCCGCTGACGCTGGCGGACTTCATTGGGCTCGACGTGTGCCTCGATATCATGCGGGTGCTGCATGAAGGGCTGGGGGATCCGAAGTACCGGCCTTGTCCTTTGCTGGTGCGGATGGTGGATGCCGGGTGGCTGGGAAAGAAGTCGGGGCGAGGGTTTTATACGTATTGAACAGCGATTTGTTCTCCTGAGATCACAAAAGATCTGAAGACCTCGAATGGATTGGAAGGGTCTGGCATCGAGAACCGCTTCCATCGCAGGGGTTTGGCCCGGAATGGGAACTCGGACCCTATCCGTAGTACCTCGGTGAAGACCTGACGCGATGAATGGTACGCGCCTTCCACATGCATCGGGGGTATGCTGCAGTCATGGTGCGGATGACGGTGCTGGCCAGCGGTTCCAAAGGCAACAGCACCCTTATCGTCAGTTCGACCACGAAGATTCTGATCGACGCAGGCCTCTCCTGCCGGGAGTTAATGAAGCGCATGAAGGCGGCGGGCGAGGACCCGTTGTATCTCGACGCCATTCTGATCACCCACGAGCATCAGGATCATGTGCAGGGGATGGCGGTGACCGCGCGTCGGCTGGGCATTCCCGTTTACCTCACGGAGCCGACTCATCGGGCCTGGGTGCGCTGGATGACTCCGCAAAAAAGGATCACCTATGCGGAATGGCTGGAGCAGCGGAGAGCCAGCGTTCAGCGTTCAGCGGTCAGCGGTCAGGAGAAGCAGGGCGCAGAGCTCGGGGCTCAGAGCTCAGAACGGGGCACCGGGCACAGGGAACCGGGCACAAATGAGCTGAGGCCTGGAATGGCTCGCTGCTCCGCCGACGTAGCGAGCGAGCCGGATGAGGAGGAAAAAGCGGCGGCGCAAGAGTCACTGAGCGAGCCGGAAAAGGACCCTGCCTCTCTGCCCGCCGTGGAATACTTCCGCTCGGGCAGTGGTTTCAGAGTCGGCAATATTGCCGTGACTCCCTTTACCATTCCGCACGATGCCGCTGATCCTGTGGGCTTTGTCTTCGAGGCCGACGGGGTCCGCATCGCAATTGCGACCGACCTGGGCTATATGCCATCTAACGTCAATATGCACCTGCGGCGCGCCGATGTGCTGATGCTCGAATCTAACCATGATGTGGACATGCTGCGGGACGGCCCCTATCCGTGGTCGGTCAAGCAGCGGGTGATGTCTCGGGTGGGTCATCTCTCGAACGACGCGGCTGCGGATTTTCTGGAAAGAAATTACGACGGGGGGGCTGCTTATGTGGTCCTGGCCCATATATCGGAGAACAACAACCTCCCGGAGCTGGCACGGATCTCCGCGGAGCGGGCTCTGCGCGACAGGATGAGCCTGCTCGCAAATCATCTGCTGCTGGCCGAGCAGGATCGGCCCATGGACTCTATTGTTCTGTAAGGTGAGGGTCTATAATAACGGGAGCCGCCCTGCATTGGATTCTCACCTGTGGGTTGTTGGGCCGGGCTATGGCAAGGTGAGGGGAAAATGAGGACCTGAAACGATGAGCAACTGCACCGATTCGGTCGTCGGGGATATATTGTCTGGCTGGCGCTACGACATCTCGGGAATATCCCCGGAAATGCGCACGGACTACGAACACCATCTGGAAGCATGCGCGTTCTGCCGTTCGCGGCAAAGGCTGCACCGCACCATCGATGTGGGTTTGATCGGCGTGAGCACGCTTTGTATAGCAGCTTTCCTTCTGGCCCTCGCGGTCATTCACCACGTGGAACCGCTGCGGACCGCCGCGGTCGTGATGCATCTGGAGCACCGGGCTGTGGTGTTGACCCTCCAGGCGGCCGCGATTGTGGGTCTGCTGGCATCCCTGGCTGCATGGATCCTTGTGGCGATTGCAACGCCTGCCCCGGTGTATCTGACGGGTGTAGCGATGGAGCAGGCACGCGTGCTGCAGGACCGGCTTCCTGAGGACCTCCGTAGCCGCTTGCGCGCCTAGCCTGCAGCGACCGTTACTTCGGTCGATCATTACTTTGGTCATTGAACAACCTTCGTTCGTGGCGCAGGTTTCGTTCTGTGCGGAGGCTTGCTGTGGCTCTCCACCCTGGGTTCCTGCATGGTGACCGATGTCACATCCACATGCAGCAGGGTTTGAGAAGATGGCCCGTGTCGTGGAGTAGCGCAGGACACAGGAGCTGGCCATGGTAGTCAACATTGATGCGGTTCGTTACGGCGCAGGATTCGATGCAGCGGGCCAATGGCATGATGTCGAGGATGACTACCCGACTCCCCAGACGGAGCGGGAAAGGGAGCTGATCGCTCCGGCCAGAGGCGTGGTTTGCGGATTTCTGTTCAGCGCGATCCTGTGGGTCGGACTGGTCGCTGCGATCCGAGGCGTCCTGACACTTCTTCGTTAGGCGATGTAAGCAATCCGTCAAAAGCAAAATTCGTACATCCAGGCCGAGGACTGTCTTCAGCGCTCTCGCTTTCCCGTTTCTATCGCTCCAAGCGGAATTGAATACACCTATTCGCGTCGAGCCCTCGCTCGGCGGGACTTGGTGCCTGCCGGTGAGCGTTGGGGCTCCTCTTTTTGTTTGGTTGTCACTGTGTGACTCGCTATTCGGCGGCCACCGCCAGCAGCCCTATTGCCGTGCGGCGCGCGGGGGCGTCTTGATCGGACCCTGTTCGTCCATCGCTTCCACAACACTGTCGTCGGTTGTGGGACGCCCATTGCAGTCGCTTTTCGCGCCGAGTGAATTCCTGCTGCCGGCGGGCGCATTCGGGTCGATCTTGCCGGAGCACGAATCCGGCGCTGGAGTCACGGTGGGGTTTTCGGTAGCTGCGGTACGGCCTGGGGTCATGCCAGTAAGATGCGGAGAACCCATGGAACAGCAGCAGGCCGAAATGCCTGATGCTTTTCGTCCGGCTCGCCCGGTCCGCCCGGCACTGTTTGTTATACTTGCGGAGGTTGATGGTTGATTGCGGCGTTTTCTGAGCCGCAGTTCCACAACTCCTCTCTTAGCTGGATCCCTCCGGCGGCCAGGTAGCTCAGTGGTAGAGCGCGGCCCTGAAAAGGCCGGCGTCGGCGGTTCGATCCCGTCCCTGGCCACCATCGTTTTGAACCAGGCTTCGCGAGAGCTTCTTTCGTCCAACAATTTTTTTTTCGTTGGGGATCGTGTACGGGTCGGCAGCGGACTCACCAATCTCAAGAGCCTCATTCCCATTTTGACGACTATTCCCGAAATCAGAAAACTCCTGACTCAGGGGTCGCGATTCAGCAGCCTTTCCGTTGACTCATTCTCCCATGTGCCGCTAACTGGATATGCAGTCACCTCCATCCTGCGAGGCGAATCAACAGGGGGATTTGTATTAATGAGTAAGCGGAAAGATCTTCGCAAATCGCGCCCCGCGGCCCTGCCCAAGGCGCCGACCGGCATTCAGGGGCTTGACGACATTACCGAAGGGGGATTGCCGCTCGGCCGCCCGACCCTGATTTGCGGCTGCGCGGGATCGGGCAAGACATTATTTGCCATCGAATTCCTGGTTCGCGGCGCCCTCGATTACAAACAACCCGGCGTCTTCATGGCGTTCGAGGAGACCAGCGAGGAGCTCGCGCAGAACGTTGCTTCGCTTGGTTTCAATCTGAAGGATCTGACGGCTCAGAAAAAGATGATTGTCGACTTCGTGAGAATCGAACGCAGCGAGATTCGGGAGACCGGGGAGTACGACCTCGAAGGCCTCTTCGTACGTCTCGGCTACGCTATCGATTCCATCGGCGCCAAACGCGTTGTGCTGGATTCGCTCGAGACCCTCTTTTCCGGCCTCACCAACGCCGCCATTCTCCGAGCGGAGCTGTCCCGGCTCTTTCATTGGCTCAAGGCCAAAGGCGTCACCGCCATCATTACCGCAGAGCGCGGCGACGGTAAGCTCACGCGCCACGGTCTGGAGGAATACGTCTCCGATTGCGTGGTCCTCCTGGACAATCGGGTCAGCAATCAATTCGCTACGCGCCGCGTCCGCGTAGTCAAGTATCGCGGTTCCCGGCACGGTACCGACGAGTATCCCTTCCTGATCGGAGAGCAGGGGATTTCCGTATTGCCCATCACGTCGGTCGGACTCACTCATGACGCGCCCATAGAGCGCATCCCCAGCGGCATTCCGCGCCTCGACACGATGCTGGGCGGCAAGGGCTACTATCGCGGCAGCAGCATCCTGGTTTCAGGTACCGCCGGCACCGGCAAGACGAGCCTGTCCGCCCATCTGGTCCATGCGACCTGCCGCCGTGGCGAACGCTCTCTGATCTTCCTTTTCGAAGAATCCCCGAGTCAGCTCCTGCGGAACATGCGCTCCATCGGCCTCGATCTGGAACCCTGGATCAGGAAGGGACTTCTCCGGCTCCACGCCGCCCGACCGACTCTCTATGGGCTGGAGTCCCACCTGGTCGCAATGCATAAATTAACGGACGAATTCAAACCGAGCGTGGTCGTGATGGATCCGGTCACCAACCTCTCCTCCGGCGGCACGGTCACTGAGGCCAAGTCCCTCCTCACCCGGCTCATTGACTATTTCAAGACCAACCAGATCACGACATTTTTTACCAGCCTCACCACGGGTGAGCGCGCGGAAGAAGCCACCGACATCGGCATCTCGTCGCTGATGGATACATGGCTCCTGGTGCGCGATCTTGAAGCCAATGGCGAGCGTAATCGTGTCCTGTACGTACTCAAGTCGCGCGGCATGGCACATTCCAACCAGGTGCGCGAGTTCAGATTGACCGACCATGGCATCGAGCTGGTGGACGTCTATATCGGCCCCGGCGGTGTGCTTACCGGTACGGCCCGTTTGGCTCAACAGGCGCGCGAAACATCGGAAGGCATCGCCCGCATGGCTGAGTTCAACGGACGCAAGCGTCAGCTGGATCGCAACTGCCTGGCGCTCAATTCCCAGATACAAGCCCTGCACCTCGACCTTGAAACCGCGCAGGAAGAGCTGCAGAAGATCGGCAATCAGGAAAAGCTTCGCAAAGCGGCGGAAGCTCAGGTTCGCGCCGTCATGGCGAGGGCCCGTTATGCCGACCCTCTGGCCAACTGCGCCCAACTGATGAACTCAAATTACAGGAAGGAAGTTTGATCATGGCTGCAATACAGATGCCCCAAAGGAAGAAGCCGCGCCCATCGCCCGCCGCCGCGGCACAGAAGAAATTCATGCTGCGACTCTATGTGGCCGGCACCACTCCCCGCTCCGCACAGGCGATTCTGGACGCCGAGAACCTCTGCGAGCAGCATCTCGGCGGCCGTTTCAAGCTTGAAGTCATCGACATCTACCAGCGCCCAGCTCTGGCCAGGGATGAGCAGATCGTCGCCGTTCCCACCCTCGTCAGGCGTCTCCCCGAACCCCTGCGCAAGCTGGTTGGAGACTTGTCCAACGCCGAGCGCGTCCTTATCGGACTGGACCTGCTCGTCCGCGGCGAACATAAACGGCTATAGGTCGTCCGTGGCAACTGCGCCCCTGAGGGGAAGTGAACGTGAACATCGACCGTCGCAACAAGACCAGGCAGGAACTCTGGGCCGAGAACAAGGAACTCTGGGCCCGGTTAGCGGAGTTCGAGGAAACCATGCGCGCTATCCGCGCGGGGGAAGTCGATGCCTTCTTTGTCAATGACTCGAAGGGCCATCGTGTCGTTACTGTGGAGGGCGGCGAATCCGCCTACCGTGTTCTCGTCGAGGCGATGAACGAAGGTGCGGCCCTGATCCAGGAAGATGGCATCCTCCTCTTCTGCAACAACCGGCTGGCAACCCTGCTCAATGCACCCCTCGAAACAGTGATGGGGGCGTCTCTGTTCCGTTTTATCGCTCCGGTTGACATCGCCAGGGTTAAAACTCTGCTCAACCAGGCCCGCATCGATGCGTGTGCCAGCGATATCTCTTTCCACTGGGAGGACGGGACAACCAAACCGGTGCAACTGTCCCTGAGTCCCATGTTGATTCATGGCTCATCAAGAATCGGGATCGTCGCCACCGATCTGACCGAACGCAATAGGGTGCAGGAAGAACTGCGCAGTCTTTCCTTAGTCGACGAGTTGACCGGCCTGCTGAATCGGAGGGGCTTTCTGACCGTCGCCCAGCAGACGCTCAACCTTGCCCAGCGGCTGGAAGGTCCCCTGCTCCTGGTCTTCGCCGACCTGGACGGAATGAAGGCCATCAACGACAATCTGGGACATTGCGAAGGCGATCGTGCTCTGATCGATACTGCCGAAATCCTCAGAAAGACTTATCGAGACTCGGACATTATTGCTCGGCTGGGCGGAGATGAGTTTACGGTCCTCGCCATGGGAACTTCCATCAAAGATGCGACCGTGCTTGCCAGGCGACTGCAAGGCCAGATCGATGCCCATAACACCACGGGGCATCGTCCCTACCATCTCTCCATCAGCGTCGGCATCGTCCCTTATGACGCGAAAATACGGCAACCCATCGTCGATCTGTTGGCGCGGGCTGACGAAGCAATGTACGACGAGAAGCGGCGCAAGTACGAAAACGCCCTGCGCGATTCGTCAATTGTTCGGTCGATTCATCTCCGCAACTCACGCGCAGTCGATTTCTCCAGCGCCCGGGAACGCGCGGAAATTAGAGATACGGTCACCGTGCCACGGGGCGAAACCCGCTAAGAGATAACCCATAGGCTGACGGTAAAGTTACTGAATTTAGCTGCAGAGCGTGCCTTTCACCAGCATTCCGCGGGCGATGTTATCGAGCCAAAGGCTTTGACCTGTTTCGTGGAGTTTTTGCGTAGCTTTCATTGTTGGTCTCTTGCGGGCAGTTCGTTGGCAGCGTCGTTCTTTGCCGGTCAGTTAAAGCGGAGTAAATCAGCCAACCCGTACACATGGACCTGGTCGTCCGCCAATGCGGCCTTCCCTTTCCAGTCCATCTTCGGAGACCTGAAAGTTGGGCCGCTCGCCTGGGGCGGCAAGGTGACCTCGATGAACCAGGCAGTTGCCTCCCGCTTCATTCCTCGAAAGATCCCTCGTTCCCCTGGATTTCAGCCCGTCATCCAACGATCGGTCATCGTGCAATGAGACGTTTGCCAGGTCCTGCTCACGCCAACCATTGCGTGTGAGCAGAAAAGAACAGTTTTTCTCCCCGCGATCAGATAATCTCGGTGGCTCGGAACCCAACGTTGAGTTGTATCGGTGCCCGAAAGCCATGGCCGTTGCAAATCTGGACCTTATCGGTCACCACGCAACCATGGAGAAACCTGCGATAACACAGTAGAAGTGCGGTCGAGAGCGCGATGACAGCACCCGATACGAATTCTGCAACAGAGAAACCAGGCGAGAAGGGCGGCCCGGCAGCCTTTCGCCCGGCGGGAACTTCGGCTCCCCCGGATAAGTCTTCGCTTGTTGCAAAGGCCAAAAATCACAACATCCGTGTCTCCCCTGCCGTCCTCGATGCGGCGGGGAAAGACAGCGAAGCACTGCTTCAATCCCTGCACACGGCATCCGAAGGCCTGACACAGGCGGAGGCCGAAGCGAGAGCGCGCATCGTCGGCCCGAACGAGGTTGCCCAGGAACACCGGCGCGGGTGGTTTATGCGGCTGCTAATCATCCTTCGCAACCCGCTGGTGATACTGCTGGCAGCTCTCTCGTCGATCTCGTTTGCCACGGGTGACGTGCGCGCCGGGACCGTGATGGCATGCATGGTGGTGCTCAGCGCGACGCTGCGTTTTGTGCAGGAAGCCCGCGCGGATGCGGCCGCAGCCAGGCTCAAAGCCATGATCCACGTGACTGCTGCTGTTTTTCGGGATGGCAAAGCACTGGAGATGCTGCTGCGCGACCTGGTCCCTGGGGACATCATCAACCTGAATGCAGGCGACATGATCCCCGGCGATGTGCGGGTTCTCACTGCGAAGGATTTGTTCGTGAGCCAAGGCACCCTTACAGGCGAATCTTATCCGGTCGAGAAATTCTGCGATCCGGACCCCAAGGCCTCTAATTCGCCGATCGACCTGAAGAACATCTGCTTCATGGGGACGAGTGTTGAAAGCGGCACGGCAACCGCGGTCGTGGTAGTCACCGGAGCCAACACTTATCTCGGCGCCATGGCCCCTTCGATAACGGACGAGGCGCCGCCGACCAGTTTCGACCGCGGCCTGAGCCGCTTTACATGGCTGATGATCCGGCTCATGGCAGTCATGGTGCCTCTGGTCTTCCTGATCAATGGCTTAACCAAGCACGATTGGAAGAGCGCGTTCTTCTTTGCGATGGCCGTGGCCGTGGGTCTCACCCCTGAGATGCTTCCCATGATCGTCTCCGTGTGTCTCTCCAAGGGAGCCATCGCAATGAGCCGCAAAAAGGTAATCGTTAAGCGCCTCAATGCCATTCAGAATTTCGGCGGAATGGACTTGCTATGCACGGATAAGACAGGCACGCTGACCGAGGACCGTGTCATCCTGCAGCGGCACTGCAACGTCGTGGGGCGAGAAACCGACGAGGTGCTGCTGGACAGTTACACCATCAGCTATTTCCAGACCGGCCTTAAGAATTTGCTCGACACGGCTATTCTGAATTGTTCGGATTTCCATCAGCAAGCGCTTATTGAAAAGTATAAGAAGCTCGATGAAGTCCCATTCGACTTCAGCCGGCGCATGATGTCCGTCATGGTGGAGACTCCTGAAGGTAAAGCAATCCTGCTTACCAAAGGCGCTCCGGAGGAGATCTTCCACCAGTGCACGCAATTTGAGTTGGATGGGAAGCTGTCGCCGATGGATCCCGCGCTGATGAAAGGGTTGCGGGATGAATATGCGAGCCTCAGCAGCGACGGCTTTCGTGTTCTGGCTGTTGCGGTCAAGGAAATGCCGGGAAAGCAGTCCTGTTCAAAGGGGGACGAACAGGGGCTTGTTCTGAAAGGTTACGTGGCATTTCTCGATCCGCCCAAGGCTACGGCGGCCATTGCAATCCAGGCGCTGCACAAGCACGGCGTAGGAGTGAAGATCCTCACCGGCGACAATGACCTGATCAGCCGCAAGGTTTGCCGGGACGTGGGGCTTGAACCCGATCCGATGCTCCTGGGCGAGGCCGTGGAGAAGATGTCCGATGCAGATTTGGCGGATGCCGCGGAAAAGACAATTCTCTTCGCGCGTCTTACTCCCGCTCACAAGCAGCGGATCGTTCGCCTACTCCGCAGCAAGGGACACGTCGTCGGCTTTATGGGAGATGGAATCAATGATGCTCCCGCACTGCATGCCGCGGACATAGGCATTTCCGTGGATACGGCCGTAGACATCGCCAAGGAATCCGCCGATCTGATACTGCTGGAGAAAGACCTCATGGTGCTCGAAGGGGGCGTGATTGAAGGGCGAAAAGTCTTCGCGAACATTCTCAAGTACATCCGGATGGGCGCGAGCTCGAATTTTGGAAATATGTTCAGCGTGCTAGGAGCGAGCGCCTTTCTCCCCTTCATCCCGATGGCGCCGATTCAGATATTGACGAACAACATGCTGTATGACTTCTCCCAGGTACCAATTCCGACGGATGGTGTGGACGAAGAGCTGGTGGCGCGACCGCGGCCCTGGGACGTTGGGGAGATCAAGAGGTTCATTCTCTGCATTGGACCCATCAGCTCGGTTTTTGACTACACCACTTTCTTCGTCATGCTCTACCTTTTCAATTGCTGGGATCCATCCCGCGCTTCGTTGTTTCAGACCGGCTGGTTTGTCGAGTCCATCATGACGCAGACACTCATCATTCACATCATTCGCACCAATAAAATCCCATTCTTTCAGAGCCGCGCAAGCTGGTCTCTGAATCTGACAACCATGGCTATCATGGCCTTCGGAACGTGGCTTCCATACTCACCACTGGCTTCGTCGCTTGGTCTCGTACACCTGCCCGGGCTTTACTGGCCGATTCTTCTTGTCACACTGCTTGCGTACTCTTGCCTTACACAAGGGATTAAGGTCTGGTTACTTCGGAAGAAATGGATTTGAACCGGCATCCGCTTTTTGCCGCTTTTAGCCGACTGTCAGCAATTCGAGGACAGGAATCTGGATCTGCATCGATTATTCGATTAAGAGGGACTCGAGATGGTGCAGGCAAAAAGGAACATCATCACAGCGGACGCCTTGGCTGGCTGCGCACAGCGGTTCTGGGCGCGAACGACGGCATTCTTTCAACATCCAGTCTCGTGCTGGGTGTTGCAGCCGCTCATGTGACCCACCGTAACTTGCTGGTAGCAGGAATGGCCGGCCTGGTGGCGGGGCGATGTCGATGGCCGCCGGTGAGTATGTTTCGGTCCATTCACAAAAAGACACCGAACATGCGGACCTGGATCTTGAGCGCCGGGAATTAAAAGAAGACGATCAAGGCTAACACACGGAGCTGGCAGCAATTTACATTGCACGCGGGCTCGATCCTTCTCTGGCGGCAGAGGTAGCCCAACAACTGATGGCGCACGATGCATCGGGGGCGCATGCATGCGACGAACTTGGTATCAGCGAGACACTTCGCGCGCCCTATTCAGGCGGCGTTGTCTTCGGCCGCGCAGCGGATAGAGAACTGTCTGCCCTAAGGGTGCGTCTCCTTGGTGTGATCATCAACGGAAGTGTGTTTGCACCGACCCCGTCCGCGCGTGCCAACCGGCTGTTCGAGCTTTGGGCCCGATAATCAAAGAACTTGCTATTGACCGGCCGGGATTGTCTGGTGGTGATGCCTGCCCGGGACCTGCGACAAGTCGACAGTGGTTACATAAATGAACAGGGCCGCAGCGAGGCAAACCACGCCCACCCAGAAGCGCCAGTCCCGATGGGCACGCATCCAGTACGGCCGGTCTTGCTGCGCGTGGCGCATGCGGTCCTTCCTCATGTTGAGAGTGCGTCTGTCCGGTCTCGCTCATTCGCCCTGCAATTCTTCTTCAGGAGCGGGCGCGGAACTACTATGTCCGTTGCGTTCGCTCGCCGCTGCCTTGTTAGCACGTTCCTGACCGGCTTCGAGCGATAGCTGCGCAGTTGCCGGAAGGGGTAGGCCTGCAAATTGGCCGCCGACCAGGAGTGGGAAGATCATAAGGCGAAGCTTCATATTTGGGGTCCTCCCGAAAGCAATTCTGGCAGAGTTGCCACGCGCAAGGATGCTCATTTTTGCTCAAGAGATCGAAGAATCGCCTTCCTGATCAGCCCGACAGCCTGAGCCCGACACCGGAGTTGCTAGCGAACCCGCTCCGTCAGTTCTCGCTTTGGGACTTTCCGGGGTGCGCGCGCGGCTGTGTTCGAGAGCCGGGGCGTTTCAGCGTTGTGCTCGGGTAACTGATCGTGCAGAATCACGTTAAGAAGTGACTGGTGCACGCGGATGCGGCCGTTATATTCAATAAAACCGAGCTTCCGGAACCGATTCATGAAAAAGCTGACACGGGACCGCGTGGTGCCGATCATGTCCGCGAGGGTCTCCTGGGTGATGGCGGGGATCAACATTTCCGGCTCGCCGGGCTTGCCGAATTCCGCCATTAACAAAAGGATGCGTGCTAAACGCTTCTCGCTGGAATTGAAGAGCTGATCGACAAGGTCGGCCTGGGTCCGCATGCTTCGCGCCAGCAGGAACTTCACGAACAGGTCGGAGAACTTGTGCTCTTCGTGCATGACTCGGATCATCTCTTCGCGCTCGATCCTGAGAGCGGTACAAGCAGTGATGGAACTCGCAGTCGCCATGCGCAGCCCCCCGCCGCCGGCGAGTGACTCCTCCCCAACAAAATCACCAGCTCCGAGCAGAGTAATCGTAGCTTCTTTCCCCTTCTTCGAAATAACGGTCAGCTTTGCGCGACCCTTCTGAAGGTAAAAGACAGAGTCAGCAACGGCGCCCTGCAAAAAGAAAACATGCTCCGGCTTTATCAGGACAACCTTCCGCCCCAGCCCAGCTTTAGCAAGAAAGTCAGCGACGTTAAATGCGGCGTTCTTCTGGTCAATCATTTTACCGCCTCGTGCCGCCCGGAGGCGAGCTTTTCGGCAAGCTTCTGTGCATTGACGGAGTGCTCATGAGCCTGTTTTGTGAGCTCATGAGCCGTCATAAACTCTCCCTTGCCATGGGCGGTAGCCGCCGCCTCGTGGGCGTGGGCCGCGAGGTTGTGCAGTTCTGCTGCTCGATCATGCGTGCTTTGGGGCATAGGTGTCCTCCTACTCCGCGTCGCCGGGAGTTATTGAGTAGTCAGAACTCGCTCGCCATGAACTGACGGATGAGGCTGCTAGCGCTTTTCGTCAGCTGTGTGACCGCGTCCATCACGCATTTCATTTGCCTTGAAGTTGTGGGGCGCAGGGGTGCTGCGACCCTTGTCGCCGCTCTTTGGCATTGAGCCCTTATAGCCGTGTTGGGGGTCGTAACGATTGTTTACGTGCCCATTAAAGTGTTCGTCGCCATGAAACCACGGTCCAGCGCCAATGAAGACACCGCTCGTGAACCACTCCGGCCCGTAGTAGCCGTAGGGAGCACAGCTGTAAGGAGAGTAGTCATAGTAACCATAGGGACATGCGGGGGCGGCTCCGATGCTGACGACCACCTGAGCTCTGGCTGCGGGGGTAGCTGCCACGAGGCAGATTCCAGCAACCGCAGTTAGCGCTATAACATTGACTTTCTTCATAACTTCACCTTGCTGATTGGTGGCTACTTCGTTTTACAGCTGCGCGATTTGTTGATTAGCCGGATCCCGCTTGCGATCGGAAGAGTGATCGCGACTCGACACGCCGGCATCTCGCGCTCGTGTCCTTCCACCAGCATCGCACCGACAGACGCAGGAATCTGTACCGTTCTGCTCACTCTTCAGAGTGCTTCATAGCTGGCGCAGCCCGATCTCGCTTCGCCTCTGGCGAAGCCATCCGGCAAGGCGATCGGTCGCCGCTTTAGGAGATGAGCAGCGGGAAGCCGGGAAGGCGCGAGCCCGCTCCGGCCAGGTGCTCCAATAGACGAACCGGGTTTGTTCAGGTATAGTCAGAAATGAGGCTGTTACTATACGTTCTCCTCTTTCAGGTTTCCTGAACTAAGTCAGCCCATCTGAAGTTCTCCCTTCTTAGCTAACAATGGCCTCTTAAGGAGGACTATGTTCGCACGCAATGTTTCTGTTCATCTGAAGTCAAATACGCTTTCCGAATATGGCCACGTATTCGAAAGCCAGGTTCTTCCATTACTACGCAAACAGAAGGGCTTCAGGGACGAAATCACCATAGCCAGTTCCAACGGCCTCGATGTCACCGCTATCAGCCTGTGGGACAACAAAGCGGATGCAGAAGCCTATAACACCAATGCTTACCCCGAAGTGGTGAAGAGCTTCTCAAAAGTGACCGATGGGACTCCTCGCGTTCAGACGTGTGAGGTTATCAACTCGACCTTTCACAAGATCGCCGTTCCCGTTCACGCATAAGAGCCTTTGAACCGTTCTCATATGCAGCGCCGCGGCTTTGGCGGGCTGCATACGCCATCGCTTCGATGGCGTGTCTCACACGCTGCATTTTGGTGGAGGTTTATGAGACCGGTTCTCAACTGTCCCCGGGGAAGGCCGGTCAAGCCCGCCTTTCCCGGTTAGCCAAGTTTTTTAATCGAAGGGTAAGCGGCCGGCCTATCCGTTCGGGTTATGCTTCAGGATGAAAATCGCTCCTGGCATCACTCGAAGCGCGGCCCGCCGACTGTCGTGATTCTTCGCGCTGGTTGCAGATGCCGCGTTGTCGAAGCAGCGAATGCAGATTTGCGATTATTCCCGCGGCCCCAGTTTGAGTCCTGGTTCGCCCGGGACCCCATTTCCATTGCTGTTCGCGACGGAGCACTTTCCCCTCGCGATTGGCCGAGGCGACTGGCTCGGGCTGATGCCGCATGCAGGGGAGATGGGATCAGCACACGAGCATAGGCCTCCAGGGCGAAGCGGTTCGTAACGAACACGCTCGATCGATGAACTTCGATCAGGCGCCGCCGCCGTAATTCAGCTATAGCCCGACTCACCGTCTCCCGAGCGGCGCCGATGCATTCGCCCATTTCTTCATGGGTCAGGGAGACGCCGACACGAGTTCCACAGTCGGTCATCTGGCCACCGGCGGACCAATCCAGCAGCAACCGGGCCACTCGCACCGCTACTGACTGAGACAGGCCCACAATCCGCATTTGCTCACAGGCGCGATTCATCTCAAGGCTCAGCTCCCGAGCCAGGCTTTGATAGATATCCGGGTGGCGTGTGAGCAGGTCGAGAAATTCCTGTCGCGGCACCGACGCGATCCGGCAGGGCTGCAGCGTCTCGGCTGTCGCCTTATGGGCGCATCCAGACAGCACCGAGGATATCCCCAGCAACTCGCCCGGCCGGGCGACCCAAAGAATCATCCTTTTCCCATCTCCGGAATTGACAGAGATTTTTGCGAAGCCCTCCAGGAGGACGATGATTCTGGTGGGCGGCTGCTGCTCCTGAAAAAGGACAGCGTTGCTCGGACAATAGACCGGCAACACAATCGAGAGAAAATCTCGCAAGACAGCTGCCGATATGGAATTGAAGAAAACGCCCTCACCCAAAGAGCGAGGGATATTGCTCATGGTTTCGTCAGGGGACGGCATATCGGGAGTCTCTCCAGGTCAAGTAATCGCGTTTACGCGCAGGTTATCCTCCAGGGTCCGTTGGATGCTGTGCAGTTTTGCTCACATTTGCGGACGGGAACGATGGAAGAGCGCTCTGACCGCTGGTGCCACAGCGAAGCAGGCGTTCGTCAATCTGGGGCAAACGCGGCTTAGTTTGGGACGATTCGTGGCGCCAATTGTTCAATCGTGCGCATCTTGTCTTTGGGCCCTCCCGGAGTCTCATGAGCAAAATTGACCAGTCTTCGCAGCGGTTCCCAGACCATACTGCGAACACTGCGCGGGAAAGGTAAGCGCAAGCGTGGCTTGCGATCGGAACTGCGCGGGAAACTACATCCTTCCCAGGGAGATGGACCATGAGAAAGTTCTACCTGCTCGCGATAATCATCATTGTTTCGGCCTGGGGTGTGCAGTCTCTGCACGCGCAGTCCGGGGCGGACACCTACAAAGGAAAATGCCTGATGTGTCACGGCGCAGACGGTTCGGGGAATACACCGGCGGGAAAGGCGATGAAAGCCGTTCCGTTTAGCTCGCCCGATCTCGTTAAGGCGTCGGACGCGGACTTGATGGCCGCAACCGTAAACGGAAAAGGCAAAATGCCAGCATATTCAGGCAAACTGACGCCAGCTCAGGTTAAAGATGTGATCGCATACATCCGAACGCTGCAAAAGTAGCAGGGCGATGAGCAACCCGGCTCAACATTTTTCCTTTACGGATGGGATGCTCATAATATGAATGATATGAACACGCATATCCGTCACGACCATGAAGAAGTGCTGAAGAGCCTTGTGGACGGCAAACTGCCGCGCAATTTAACCTGGAATGCAGTAGTCGATCTGATCGGTCAAATCGGACAAGTTCAGCCACACGGAAACGACGAGTTTGTCTTCGAAGTTGGCTCACAAAAGGAATTCTTCAAGCGTCCCAGCACCCACAATCTCGAAGTGGAAGACATCTCCCGCCTGCGCAAGTTTCTGAGGGAAGCTGAAGTCCAGAAGAAGCCCGCTACGGCGCAACTTGCCGGGCGTACGGTCGTGGTCATCGACCATCATTCGGCCCACATTTATCACACTCAGAGTGGCAACCCGCCTGAAGACGAGGTTAGCGTCAGGCCGTATGATCCCTTTGGATTCCAACACCACCTGGTCCACCGCAAGGAAGCCCATTACAAAGGCGAGCATGTTCCCGAGGAAGACTCCTATTACGAGGAAATAGCCGGCAATCTGGTCCATGCCGAAACGATCGTGCTCATCGGCCATGCGACGGGAAAGAGCAGCGCGGTAGTTTTTCTGAGCGAATACCTAAGAACCCATCATCCGGAGACGTTTCAGCGAATAATTGCCACCGAGACTGCGGATCTATCCGCGCTGACAGCGCCGCAGATCGAGGAGATCGCGAAGAAGCATATGCGTGCAGCGGTTATTTCCGCCTGAAACACGAGGTGCCGCCCGTGAGTGAGGTCCTGCGTAGCTCGCTCAGGTTTTCGCCTCGGGTTCGGGACGCGCACGCACCGGCTCAGGTTCGATCCCGTCCTCGATCCCGCCCCTGATTCCGGTCATCGTTGCCGCCACCGCTCCGCGATACACTTGGGGCACGGTGCACCTCCCGCTTCTCCAGGGAAACTGAAAGCAATGTCCCAGATTCGCTGCACGTTTGTTGTTGCTCCGCTGCTGGCAACCTGCGTTCTCTTCTCTTCCTGCGTTCGACTGATCGCCCAAGCGGCTGCGCCGGCTGAGGCGCGGGCAGCGCGCGCCTTCGAGCAGGCCAGGAAGCAAGGCCCTGCCGCGTTGCGCGCGTTTCTCTACCGCATGCCCAAAGGGGCCGATCTTCATAGCCATCTGAGCGGCGCGGTGTACGCTGAGACCTTCATCCGCGAAGCCGGTCAGGATGGCATTTGTGTCAATGAAGCCGGGCTGCGCATGGACGCGGAGCATCAGGGGCCCTCCTGTCCGACGGGCGAAAGTCCGGCTAAGGGAGTGCCGACCGATCAGCATCTGTACGACGAGCTGATCGACGCGTTTTCCATGCGCACCTTTGTGCCCGTCACGGGTGAATCCGGGCACGATCATTTTTTTGAGACCTTCGATCGCTTCGGCGACGATAAGCGCTTTACCGGGGAATGGATCGACGAGGTGGCTTCGCGCGCGGCGGCGCAGAATGAGCAGTACCTGGAACTGATGCAGACGCCAGGCTTCGGCGGGGTTCGCAAGCTGTCCGATCAGATCGGATGGGAGTCGAATCTGGCGGATTTCCGCCGGAAGCTACTGGCCGATCCTGCTTTTCATGCCAACGTGGAGAGCGATCGTTCGGAACTGGGCGCGGCGCTGCGCCATCGGAACGAGATTGAACACTGCGGCCAGCCGGATGCAACTCCGGCCTGCGCCGTGACCGTCCGGTTCCTCTACCAGGTGCTGCGCGGACACCCGCCGGAACAGGTGTTCGCCCAGACCCTGCTGGGGTTCGAGGTTGCTTCTGTCGATTCTGACGTGGTGGGAATTAATCTTGTGATGCCCGAGGACGGGTATATTTCCATGCGGGACTATGCGCTGCAGATGCACATGCTGGATTATTTGCACGGGCAGTATGCGAATGTCCGAATTACGCTGCACGCGGGTGAGCTGAGCGAAGGCACGGTGCCTCCGGACGGGATGACGTTTCATATCCGCATGGCGGTCGAAGAAGGGCATGCCGAGCGCATCGGCCATGGCGTGGATGTGATGCACGAAGATCGACCCTGGGAACTGATGAAGGAGATGGCGGACCGGCACACCATGGTGGAAGTGAACCTGACCAGCAACGACGTGATCCTGAACGTGAAGGGCAATCAGCATCCGTTCATGTTGTATCGAAAGACCGGGGTGCCCGTTGCGCTGTCGACGGACGATGAAGGCGTGTCGCGCATCGATTTGACTCATGAATATGTGCGCGCCGCTGCTACCTATCCGCTCAGCTATCGCGATCTGAAGTCCATGGTGCGCACCTCGATCGAGCACAGCTTTCTTCCAGGCGCGAGCCTTTGGCAGCGGGTAACGCCCGAGAAGCTCGACACCCCGGTGCCTGCCTGTCGAGGACAGTTGGGCGCGGGCAATCCCGCAGGAGATTGCGCCTCACTGATCCATACCAGCGAGAAGGCGCAGCAGGAGTGGGAACTGGAGCGCAGGTTCCACACCTTTGAGGCAGGCTTCCTCCCCCCATCCCAATGAGAATTGTCTTTTCGACCTTTGGCACCTATGGCGATGTCAATCCACTCATCGCCTTGTCTCTTGAATTGAAGCGACGCGGCCACAGCCCGGTGCTGGCGGTCCCGGAGATGTTCCGTCCGAAAATTGAGCCGCTGGGCATCGGTTTCGCGCGCGTGCGACCGGACCAGGACCCGACCGATACCCGCCTAATCGCGATGATCTACGACATCAAGCACGGCACCGAAACCGGGCTGCGAAAATTTCTCTTCCCTTCCCTGCGTGAAAGCTACGACGACTTAATGGCAGCCGTTGAAGCCGACGACGGAGCCGATCTGCTGGTCACGGGAGAGCTGGCCTACGCGGGTCCGATGGTCGCGGAGAAGACTGGCATCCCCTGGGCCTCTTACGTGCTCGCTCCGTTTTCGTTTTTCTCGGCGTACGACCCGCCCGTGCTGCCGCCCTATCCAACGTTGGCGCGTGTGCAGGAAGCCGTACCCGCCTTCGGTCATGTGGTCGCGCGCGTGGCGCGATTTGTCACACGCCAATGGCCGGAACCGGTATATGCGCTGCGCCGCGAACTGGGGCTGCCTCCGGGCAACGACCCGATCTTCGACGCAAAGCATTCGGAAACGCTTGCTCTGGCTCTCTATTCGCCGGTGCTGGGTGAGCCGCAGGCTGACTGGCCTCCTTCCGTGAGGATCACAGGGTTCGCCTTTTACGATGGCACTGGCGATGAAGGCCGCCTGCCACCCGATCTGGCGGCGTTTCTCGAGTCGGGGCCGCCCCCTCTCGTGTTTACGCTGGGCTCGGCAGCCGTTATGCACGCCGGAGACTTTTACGAGCAGAGCGCGGAGGCGGCGCAACAACTGGGTCAACGCGCAGTCTTGCTGATCGGCAGCGACGATCGGAATCTGCCGAAGCGTAAGATGCCGGAAACGATCTGCGTCGCGCGCTACGCGCCTTATTCGCAGATTTTTCCACGAGCTTCGGTCATCATCCATCAGGCGGGCATCGGCACCACCGCGCAGGCGCTGCGGGCGGGCCGCCCCATGCTGGTGATGCCCTACTCCCACGACCAGCCGGACAACGCCCGCCGGGTGCGGCGGTTGGGTGTCGCCGAGGTGCTGGGCCGGAAGCAGTATGCGGCAAAGGCGGCGGCGCGACTGATCTGGCAGCTGCTGTCGGACAACGCGTATGCGGTGCGGTCGGCGGCCGTTGCAGCAGAAATCGCGCGTGAAAATGGGGCCGTGGCCGCGTGCGATGCGCTCGAGGCCATACCGAAGCGGCGTTAGCGAACGATCATTTGTCAGCCCACACCGCAGCCTGCACACTTTTGCCGTCGAGATAGAAGGTCGAGAGGCCGAGCATGTCGGTGCGGTAGGTCCGCACCTGCGCGGATTGCAGCTCTTCGAGAACCTCGCGACGCGGATGGCCGTAGAAGTTTCTGCGTCCGACCGAAATCGCCGCCCATGCCGGCGCAACCGCTGCCAGAAATTCTGGAGTCGTCGAGGTTCGGCTGCCATGGTGGCCCACTTTCAGGAAATCCGAATGCAGACCACCCTCCGCAAGCATGCGATCCTCGCTGAGAGACTCGGCGTCGCCTTCGAGCAGCGCACTTGTTTGCCCGTATTGCATTTGCAGGACCAGCGAGTCGTTATTTCCGGGAGTGGACGCGGGTTGGTAATTCGGTTCCGGAGCGAGGACGCGCACACGCACCCCGTCAAAGTTGAAATCGTCACCAGCGGTGTGCCGAATGATGCGCGTACCGGTAAGTCCAGCTTCCACCAGAACCGCGTCATACAAC
>Ga0302319_10007446_pt1 | contig 21552 bp, 17 predicted proteins | sample Bog_T0_2_FD_203319 | JGI IMG/M metagenome (GOLD analysis project Ga0302319, IMG submission 203319) | Peat permafrost microbial communities from Stordalen Mire near Abisko, Sweden - Bog_T0_2 | ecosystem: Environmental > Terrestrial > Soil > Wetlands > Peat | place: Sweden: Abisko, Stordalen Mire... | reverse complement strand
TCGGGACTTCCGCAGTTGATCTCGCGCGCCACGCGCATCATGTCGCTCACCACGGCGACTCCGGTCGGGCTCGACCCCGCGCCGCGCCCGTAATAGAAGGTATCCGAGCCGTACTGGCCTTTGACCCAGATGGCGTTGTAGGAGCCTTTCACGCCGGCGAGAATCGTGTTCTGGTGGATCAGCGCGGGGCGGACCGAGAGCACGAGTCCGCGTTCCGTCAGCTGACCGGAACAGACGAGACGGATGGTGTGTCCGAGCTGATGCGCGTAGTCGAAGTCCTGCGCAGCGATGCGCCGGATGCCTTCGACGAAAATGTCGCCGGGCGTGATGCGTTCGCCGAAAGCGAGGGCGGAAAGAATGGCCAGCTTCGAACGCGCGTCGAAACCGTCGACATCGGCGCTGGGATTGGCCTCGGCGTAACCGAGCGCCTGGGCTTCGGCGAGAATCTTGTCGAAGGATTCGCCGCGCCGCTCCATTTCGGTAAGGATGTAGTTGCTGGTTCCGTTCAGAATGCCGGCGATGGCGACGATGCGGTCGCCGGAGATGCCCTCGCGGAGCACGGTGTGGATGGGAATTCCGCCCGCGACGCTGGCCTCCATGGCGAGGTTGACGCCGGCCCTGATGGCCTGATCCCAGATCTCCGCGCCGGCCAGCGCCATGAGTTCCTTGTTGGCGGTGATGACGGACTTGCCGTTCGCGATGGCGGTCCCGATGATTTCGCGCGCGAGAGTAGTGCCGCCGATCAGTTCGGCGACGATCTGCACGTCGGGACTGGCAACGACTTCGCGCCAGTCGGTGGTGCGGGTGACGTTTTCGAGCCCCGTCGGCAGCGTTTTTTCCATTGCGTCCAGACTACAGACGGCGGCAACGCGCAGGTTAAAGCCGAGTTTCTGGGAGATCTGAGCGGCATTCCCCGCCAGAATGGAAACGGTGCCCGAGCCAACGTTGCCCAGGCCGATCACACCGACATTGACGTCCTTCATCTGCCCTATGATAGCGACACTGGGCGCGCACGTGCGGCCTGGGCTGGCGGCCAGCCCAACAGGCGACAGGATCGCCTGCGCCACACGACGCTATGATAACGATATGGGCAACGAAAAACGCCTTACCGAACCCCGGCGGGTGTTTCTCCGCTCCGGTCTCGCGCTGGCTCCGGCGGCGCTGGCGGCGACTGTTGTACGGGCGCAGGTGATGTCGCAGGGAGACACTCCCGCCGACAGGCGGATGCCCAACGGACAACTGCAGACGGATGCGATTCTCAAGGCCGACTACGAGCAGAACGTGAAAGACGCGCGCGAACTGACGGCGCTGGCCAAATCGATCGAACTGGATTTCGACAAGAACGATGAGAACGTCCTTTCGCTCGGTCTGCTGAAGAAACTGGACGACGTGGAGAAGATCACGAAGCGCATTCGCGGCAGACTGCGTCGCTGACCGCCCTGACGATTGTTGACAATTTTGCGCGGTTGCGTTGCGGAACCTTTGCGAAAAATGCGGCAAACTGGATGACAGGAGTTATCGCGCACTCATGAAAGTCGTAACGTTTTTTGCGTTTGCCCTCGCAGTTGCCTGGGCACAGGAAGGTCCGGGGCAGGGTCCCGGAGGAATGTCGTTTATCCGCATGAGCCCGATTCTCAACGCGGTCGATACCAATCACGATGGAGTGATTTCCGCCGCCGAAATCGCGAATGCGACCGCGCAACTGCGCAAGCTCGACAAGAACGGCGACGGTAAGCTGACGCGGGACGAGGCCGGCATCCGGATGCAGATGGGCGGCCGCGGCGGTGGACGAGGTCGCGGTGAAGGCGAAGGCGGTGGTGGCGACGAGCCGCCGGCTCCCGCGCCGACCGCCGAAGAACTCACGGCGACCCTCATGATGTTCGACGCCAACCACAACGGTCAGCTCGAAAAAAGCGAAGTGCCCGAACGCATGCAGGGCCTGTTCGAGCGGGGCGATACCAATCACGATGGCGTACTGACCCGCGACGAGATCGCGAAACTCGCCGAAGCGAATCGGCAGCAGGCTAACGGTGGCGGCGAAGGCCGCGGACCGGGAGGCCGGGGCGGACCCGGCGGGCGCGGCGGCGGACCCGGCGGTCCCAACCAGTTCGACCTCGCCTTCGAGGCGCTCGATACGGATCACAACGGCGAGATCTCAGCCGATGAGATCGACAACGCGTCGGCTTCGCTGAAGACGCTCGACAAGAACGGCGACGGCCAGATCACGGAAGACGAAGTCGCTCCGAACTTTGGCGGCCGGGGCGGTTTCGGCAGAGGACCAGGTGGTCCCGACCGTTAGCGCAGTATCGCAATTCAACAGAAATAACCAACCGGATGAATCCAAAATGAGAATACTGTCAATTGTGTCCGCCGGCGCGGTGGCGCTGGCTTTGGCGACGGCGGGGAGTTCCTCGGTCACCAGTCGCGACCGCATTTTCACGTTCAGTTACGATAATGTGCTCGGCACGTCGCTCGATCTTAAAGTCGCCGCGGCATCGCCTGCACAGGCTCACAACGCCGAAACCGCGGTGCTGAACGAAATCGGCCGCGAAGCGAAGATTCTGAGCTCGTGGGATACCGACAGCGAGTTCAGCCGGTGGGCTCGTACTCACGATCGGGCTGTTCCGGTTTCCGCCGAGCTGTTTGAAGTTCTCGGGATGTACGATCGGTGGCGCGCCCGCACGAATGGCGCGCTCGACGCGTCCGCCGGGTCCGTGATTCGCGTCTGGCAATCCGCGGCGAAGGCGAACCGGCTTCCCGAGCGCGACGAACTGGCGGCGGCTGTCGCGAAAACGCGCGAGAAGCAGTGGACACTCGACGCGTCAACCCGTACGGCAACACATACAGGCGATGCGGCGCTGGTTCTGGCGTCGTTCACGAAGAGCTATATCATCGATCGCGCGGCAAACGCGGCGATGCGCACCGGCGTGCACGCGGTGGTTGTGAACATCGGCGGCGACCTGGCCGTGCGCGGCACACTGGCGGAGCCTGTGGACATCGCCGATCCGCGCGCGCCGGAAGAAAACGCCGATCCCATCTCGCGCATCATGGTTCACGATCTGGCGGTGGCGACCAGCGGCGACTATCGGCGCGGCGTCGAGATCGGCGGCAAGCACTATTCGCACATCGTCGACCCGCGCACGGGCATGCCGGCGGACAACATCATCAGCTCGACCGTGGTGGCGCCGAATCCGGCCGATGCGGGCGCGCTGGCGACGGCATTTTCGATCCTGACGCCGGAAGAGAGCGCAAAGCTGGCCGCTTCGATACCGGGCGTAGCGTATCTGCTGGTCGGGAAGAACGGACAAAACGTGAGGAGCGATAACTGGGGTTCGCTCGAAGCGCCCGTGGCGCAGATCCGGATGGCCGCGGTGACCAGGCCCGCGACGGCGCGGCTCGGCATGGCGGCGGCGCCGACGTCCGGCCCGGCGTGGGATCCGGCGATGGAACTGACCATCGATTTCGAAATCGCGCAGCCGAGGGGCATGGCGAAGCGTCCGTTCGTGGCCGCGTGGGTGGAGGACGCCGACCGCTTTCAGGTGAAGACCATCGCGCTCTGGTATCACGAAGACCGCTACCTGACGGAGATGAAGGCATGGTACCGGTCGGACCGCGTGCGCGCGATGGCGGAAGGCAGGGAAATTGTGCGCTCCATATCGGGCGCCACCCGCGGACCGGGCAAGTATTCGCTCAAGTGGGACGGTAAAGACAACGACGGCAAGACGGTCAAAGCGGGCAAGTACACGGTGTATCTGGAAGTCGCGCGCGAGCACGGCACGTATCAGTTGATGAAACAGGAAATGGACTTCAGCGGCACGCCGAAGCAGGTCCAGTTCCCCGCGAATACGGAGGTCGCGGCGTCGTCCTTTGACTACCACAAGCTCGCCGGTAAATAGGCCCGCAACGGCGATGGCGGCGGGTCCGCCCGTGAAGCACATTCCGCTGTGGAAGCGGAAGACGGCGCACTGGTCGCGCTGGCTGCACACGTATCTCTCGATGGTGAGTTTCACCATCCTGCTGTTCTTCGCGCTCACCGGGATTACGCTGAACCATCAGGCCGCGTTTACCGGCGACGCGAAGCCGCACCGGTACACAGGGACGGTGGAAGCCTCGTGGATGAAAGCTCCGGATGCGAAGAAGGACGACATCGTCGCGCTATTGCGGAGCCGGCACGGCGTCAGGGCCGACCTGAGCGACTTCCGCGTGGACGACGACCAGGTTCAGGTTTCGTTCAAAGGCCCGGGCTACGCGGCGGATGGATTCATCGAGCGGAAGTCGGGAAAGTACGAGCTCATGGAGAGCCGCCTGGGCTTTGTCGCGGTGGTGAACGACCTGCATAAGGGCAGGGACACGGGCAAGGCGTGGGCGGGCGTAATCGACGTGTCGGCGGGGCTGATGACGCTGGTATCGCTGACGGGACTGGTGCTGATTTTCTTCCTGCATAAGAAGCTGAGGGCCGGGTTGTATGCGCTGGCGATCGGGACCGTGCTGTGTTATGTGGTTTATCTGATCTGGGTGCCGTAGCGGGGATGCCTTGCCACAAGCCACGGCGACCCCGGGCGGCTATCCTGAAGTCTCCGGAATGTGGCATACCGATATCACCGAAATACTGGGCTTCGTCACCGGCGCGCTCTGCGTGTGGCTGCTGGCCCGCCAGAACATCTGGACCTGGCCCATCGGCATTGCCAACAACATCTTCTACATCGTCGTCTTCCTGAGATCCGGGCTGTTCGGGGACGCCGGGCTGCAGGTCGTCTATATCGTCCTGGCCGCTTACGGCTGGTACACCTGGCTCCATCCGGATGGCGCAAAATCGGAACTCCGCGTCGCGAGAACCAGCCCGCGCCAATGGCTCTGGCTCATCCCGGCAACGGCCGCCGCGGCGCTTCTGCTCCGCGCTTTCCTCGCCGGATACACGCCGTCAACCGTTCCCGCATGGGACGGCCTGACAACCGCGCTCTCTCTGGCCGCGACCTGGGGTCAATGCAGGAAGCTGGTGGAATCGTGGTGGCTCTGGATCGCCGTCGACGTCATCTACATCCCGCTCTACATTTACAAGGGACTCAATCTGACGGCAGTTCTGTACTTCGTCTTCATGCTGCTTTGCGTCGCGGGCTTACGCTCCTGGAACCGGGCGCTCCGCGAGCGAGTTTAAGGCCGCCAGCCGCGCATGCATCGGCCTCATTTCCTCTTCGCCCAGTCTTTCGGCGCAGCCCTCGACGATGCGTCTTCCCATCGCGCAGAGCGCCTGCAGTATCCCGCGATCCGTCGTCGTCCCGGCGATATCGCCGAGCGCGCGCAACAACCGCAGGCTGACGGCGATGTCCGATTTCGCGTAGAGCCGTATCTGCTCGAATGCCGATTTCAATAGTCCTTCGAAATCGGTCCACGGGATACTCACCCGCGCAACGCCGGGCGGATCGTACAGAACGGTGGCGGGCAGTTCGCGCGATGCGAACCGAATCAGCAGACGGCTGAGCTGATCGACGCAGGTGACTCCCGTGGTGGGATCGTTCACAGCCGGAGAAATCGCTTTCAGCGCGATATCGACAATCTGCAAAACTCCGAACTCCGCATCCTGCTGCAGCGTTCGCGAGGGGCCCAGATCGAACGCGTCGAGAAACTCGCCGATGGCATCGGCGGACAGCCGCTCTCCTCGGTAAGCCATCAGCAAGGGAACGCCCGCGGGAACGAATTGACCCACGCGCCGCACGGTGCGGATTTTGACGTGGTGGAACTTCGCCAGAGCGACCAGTCGGCTTGTGTCGACGAATCTTATGTATCCCGAAGCCGCGCTCGGCAGCGGCGTATCCCATGTAATCAGTTCGGCCGGCAGGTCTGGCGAAGGAGTATGATTGGCGCGCGGCTGCGGCATGAGGTCGTCGATAACGACTTCCGTTTCCGACGCAATGCGGTCGACGATATGGCTCACGCTGATCGCATGCGAGATGTGGTGGATGAAGTACAGCAGCAGGGCGACGCACACGAGCGCGAGCAACATCGCGCCGAGGACGGTGAGAACGGGTGAAAACGGATGCGGCAGCGACCGCGCGGTGGGCAGCGCGCCCATGCAGTAGCAGAACGTGCCCAGAAAGACGCCGAGCGTCCATTGCGTCACGCGGTCTTTGGAGAAGCTGACGATGATGCGCGGCGAGAATTGCATCGACGCCAGCGTCAGCGTCATCAGCAGGATGGCGAAGACGATGGAAACGACCGTCATGATGGAGGCGGCGATGCCTCCGAGAATGACCTGGGCGACCTGCGGATCGGAGTGGGAAGGGAACAGCGCCGCCGGGACATATTCGCCCAGCGCCGGATAAGTCTCTTCCAGCCACGCCAGTGTAACGCCGGCGCAACCCAGGGTCAGCGCGATGGCCATCGGGCGCAGCAGAAAGCCGCCGCGCAGGTTGTACATGATGTGGCGGAGCCAGAATGGCAGGCGCTTGTCCATGAGGGTGTTTGTCTCAGTGTAGTCGCTGGGAGGAGTTGGCCGTCGTCGTCCAGCGGGCCGGGTGCGGGACTGGAGACAGCCGCTCGCCGGCGTCAGTGCGTCAGATCGTAGACGAAATAATTCATCGCGATCCGGTACGCCAGCGACGCCCACTTCTCCGGATACCGGGCCTCGTCGGAAACCTCCCACGCATCGCCCAGATCCATGTTGTGGCAGATGGCCACGATCAGGCGGCCCTTGTCGTCGTAGATCCCGCGCCAGTGCGGCGTTTTGCCGCCCGAATAATCCCAGGCGCCTTTGATGTCCTGGTCCATACCGTGCTCGTACTCGAGGCCGGTATCGAAGTACTGAGCGCCGGGCACCTGATAACGTTCGTCGAGATCGTAGATGGTGTGGAATATCGGATCGCTGTTGGGTATGTCCACGACGATGCGGCCCGGCAACGCCCGGTTCAGGCTGTACAGGAACTGGGCATACTCGCGGTTGCCGTGAAAATCGTCCACCATCAGGAACCCGCCGCGCGCGAGAAACTCGCCCAGTTGCTTCGCCTGTTCGTCGGTGAGCAGCCAGTGTCCCACTTCGACCGCGTACATCATCGGCCAGTTGTAGACGTCGTCGGTGCCGTCGAGGTCCACGACCTGTTCGGTCAGCCGGGAGTTGATGCGCGTCAGGCGCTGCACGCCGGCCAGCAGATGCCGGTCGGATCGCGGATAATCCATCGTCCAGTAGCCGGGGTAATCGGTGCATTCGGAACCGCCGGGACGGCAGACGTCCGTGATCGTTCGGTCCTGCATGAAAAGCCGCCTTTGCGGATAACCGTAGATGTCCGGATAACGCAGCCGCGCCCGCACCCAGTCGGTCTTCCTGTTCGAATCCGGAGGGAGAGGGAAGTTGTTGTACTCGATGGCGGGATATTCTTTGAACGGCCGCTGCGCCAGCAATGCGATTCCGGCGCCCAAACCGAGCAGAGCGACCAGCAGTGCATGACGGAGGCGCATATTTGAAAAGCGACTTCAGAATAGCAGAACGCCTGGCGGGTTCCGAAGCCGCTGACTTCCGCTGTCGCCGCCTCGGCCCGGATTCGGGCGAAGATGGTTGGCCAAAGGGGCACGGGACAGCGCCCGGGCGACGGGCCTCTGGTCCGAAACAAGCGGACGCCGGGCAACTGCGAACCCGTCCCGCTCCGCCGCCGCGATGGCGGAGCAGCCATGGGTCTTCAACGGAATCTTCATCGACCAGACGCATCGCACACCGGCCACGTTTCCGGTTTTCCCGCCGCCGCGAACGATTCGTTCGACCGCCAACGGTTCCACTCCGGGGATGCAGGCCGGATAACGCCAACGATCGCGGATCGCTTCCAGCGAATCGTCGGCTGTCCGCATCTGTGCCGGCGAGCCGCCGGGCTGCGCTCGGCCGTGCTTTCGCTCTAACGGGCTTGACTTCGTGCCGGACTAATGGTACAAGTTGTACCATGACAAAACGTGATGCGCCGGGAATCGCCGTCAAATCGCCGCTCACCGAACTGGAAAACGACATCATGCAGGCCGTCTGGTCCGCGGGGCCGTGTACGGTCGACGCTGTCCATCGGACGGTCGCCCGCAATCGCAGTATTAAAGAGACATCCGTGCGCACTCTCCTGCGGCGTCTCGAGCGGAAGGGCTATCTGCGGCATGAGGAATCCGGCCGGGCCTACGTTTATCGGGCGACGGGCCGGGCCAGCGACTCGCGAAGTCTGGCGGCGCACGCGGTGCGGCAGATCATCGACCGGTTCTGCCGCGGATCGGTGGAAGAACTGGTGAGCGGCATGGTGGACGCACGGGTACTCAGCAAGAGCGAAATGGACAGGCTGGAAGAATTCGTTCTGGCACGCAAACAGGGAAAGAGGTGAGTTATGGAAAAACTGATTCTGGAATGCGCGGTGAGATCGGTATTGATTGCCGCATGTGCAGCCGTGGCGCTCTGTATCCTGCGGGTGAAGATCCCGCGTGTGCGCCATGCGGTATGGACGAGCGTGGTGTTGTCGATGCTGGTGCTTCCTGCGTGGACGGTCTGGGGACCGAAAGCGGTGCTGCGGGTGCTGAAGCCCGCGCCGGCCGTCGTAAGCCCGCAGCCGGTGGTGGAGACCACACAATCCGATGTGAGCGTGCCGCCTGTTCCACTGCGCAACTCGTGGACCTTGCGGGACGTGGCGGCTGCCGTGTACCTTCTGGGATTGTTTGGGCTCCTGATGCGCCTCGTGATCGGCACCGTTCGCGCGCGCCTGCTGATTCGGCGGGCGGTGGATTGCGAAAGCAGGCTGACCAGCCATGCGTGCGTTACGCCGATCACTGTGGGCTGGCTGAACCCCGCCGTAATTCTGCCCTCTGGATGGACGCAGTGGTCGCAGTGGCAACTGGAAGCTGTTCTGGCTCATGAAGGCGAACACGCACGGCGGCGCGATCCTCTGGTACAGTGGCTGGCGTTGCTGAATCGCGCGGTGTTCTGGTTCCATCCGCTGGCGTGGTGGCTGGAAAGGCGTCTCTCCGCGCTGGCCGAAGAAGCCTGCGACGACGCGGTTCTGTCGAGTGGCCACGATCCCGTTGCGTACTCCGAGTGTCTGCTGGATCTTGCGCGCCTGGTGCGGGAGTCCGGTATGCGGGTGTCCGTCGCCGGCATGGCGATGCCGGGAACTTTTCTTCCGCAGCGGATCCGGCGGATTATGGCCGGCGTGCCCGTGCCGTTCGTCTCGCGTGGACGGATCATTTGTCTGGCCGTGGTTTGCGCCCTGGTATCGACGGTATTCACGACGGGCGCGGTGGGTTACTCTGCGATGGCGCCGGCGACTGGTGCGCAGACGGATGATCCGCACAAACCCATCCGCCCGGACAACCCCAATTCCGCCCGGACAACCCCTTCCGCCTGGACAACCCCTTCTCGCCCGGACAACCCCTTCCGAGCCGCGACTGTGAAGGAGCGGTTGCACACTCCCGACCTTCGCCGCGATGTGGTATTAATCGCCCAGGCGCAGGCGAGTCCCGGCAAGGTGAATTCGGCGACGCGCGACCAGTCGCTTTGGGGCATGGTCATCGATCCGTCGGGCAAGGGCGTTGCCGCCGCGGTGTTGTTGACCGACGCGGGCGGCGCGACGCGCACGGTAAACACCGACAGCGGCGGCGTATATCGGTTTCCCGACGTGGTTCCCGGCACTTACAGTGTGACAGTCAACGCGCCCGGCTTCAAGAGGGAGACGCAGACGGGCGTGGCCGTGGCTGCCGGGGAGACCCACGCCATGGGCGCGATGTTCCTGCAACTCGGCTCGATCTCCACCAGCATCACCATTACGGGGTCGAGCTCGGCTCCGGTGGCCACGGCGCTGCCACCTGCCAACGGACCGAAAACCGACGAGGAGCGCAGGCAGTTCGTCGAGCAGTTCCGGTTGCGGCGCGACTCCGATGGTACTATTCGCACCGTGACGGCGGCCAACCTGGTGAACCCGATCAAGCCAGCCTATCCGGCGGACCTGCAACAGCAAGGTGTCCAGGGTACGGTGAAGATCGAGGCCATCCTGTCGAAGAACGGAGTGCTCGAAAACATCCGCTGGATAAACAGGGGCGAAGTGAACGAAAGCCTGGCGATGCATGCGCTGGACGCCCTCAGGCAATGGCTCTATGGCCCGACCCTGCTGAATGGCCAGCCAGTAGAAGTTCTGACAATGATCGACGTGAACTTCGAGCTGCGGGACTGATGCCGGGTTTGTGATAGTGTAAGTCTCCGGAGGTACTTAGCCCCGTATGCTGACACCCTTTGCTGAAAGAGATCTGCTTGAACGCGGTATTTCGCGCCGGTCGTTCGGAAAAATCGCGAGCTTCCTCGCGGCGGGATCTTCCCTTCCGTTCAATAACGAGATGGCGATGGCGCAGGCATCGAAAGTGGATGCGCCGCCGCCGGGCGCGGTCATGATCAACGCCAATGAGAATCCACTCGGCCCCTGCAGGGAAGCCCTGGAAGCGCTTCGCAGCATTGCCGCGCAGGGTGGGCGCTATCTCTACGGCGAAACCGACAAACTACAGAGGCTGCTGGCCGACGGGGAAGGGCTGAAGACCGATCACGTCCGCATCTATCCCGGGTCGAGCGCTCCGCTCCACCAGACCGTGCTGGCGTTCTGCTCTCCTTCGAAGCCCCTTGTCATGGCCGACCCCGGCTACGAGGCGGGCGGGACCGCCGCGGAAGTCGTCGGCGCAAAGGTATTTCGCATCCCGCTGACGAAGACTTATGCGCACGACGTGAAGGCGATGGCCGCGGTGCCGAATTCGGGCGTCATTTACATCACGAATCCGAACAATCCGACCGGAACCGCGACGCCGAAAATCGATATCGAGTGGCTCGTCGCGAACAAGCCGCCAGGCTCGATCCTCATGCTGGACGAGGCTTACATGCACATCTCGCCGAACCCGCAGTTCAATTCGGCGCTGGTAGCGGCGGGTAAGGATATCGTGATCCTGCGGACGTTCTCGAAGGTTTACGGCATGGCTGGTTTGCGCGCGGGCGCGGTGCTGGCGCGGCCCGATCTGATCGAGAAGCTGGATCGGTTCAGCAACAATGGCATGATGCCGATCACAGGCATGGCAGCCGCCTCGGCGAGCCTTCAGGTGAAAGGCCTCGTGGAGGAACGGCGCAAAATTATCGGCGACATTCGCGAAGATGTCTTCGCCTGGCTCCGGAAGAAGAATCTGAAGTTCGTGCCGTCGGTGACGAACTGTTTTATGGTCGACACGGGCCGGCCGACGAAAGACGTGATTGCTGCGATGCAGAAGGAAAACGTCTACATCGGGCGGCCGTGGCCGGTCTGGCCGACGCATGTGCGGGTTACCGTGGGAACCCGCGAGGAGATGGAGAAGTTCAAGGCTGCGTTCGGTAAGGTGCTGTCGGTTTAGAGGTTCGTGGCCGGGATTGCCGCCATTAACGCCGGACCCTCTGCGTTCCGGCATCCGGAATCAGGGATCCGTCTTCTTCGTCCCGGGCCAGAGGCTGGTCTTGTTCCTGCGATCGAGCCGGTCACGCTCGGCGTTGAGAGCCCGATGCCGGGCTGCCGGCGTGCCGCGCAAGCTCAGGTCTTAACGGGGGAGGGCCGGCATCTTCGGGTCGGGTTTGATATCGCCGTGGAACGTCCGGGTGATCTCGCCCGCGAGCCTCAGATACCAATCGCTCGGCAAGTCGTCGCCGTCGGCATCGAGGGTCAGCCAGTAACCCTGATCCGGCGCCTGATTGCGATGCGGCGCGGCCTTCAGGATCGCGGTGCCCTCGTCCACTTCGTCGAACATGGCGATTTTCAGAACCGTGGCTCCGGCCATTTTGGCGTTATAGGCCTGACGCCAGAGAAACTCGCCGCCGAGCCGCGGGATCTGATTCTCTTTGGCGGTCTGTTTGAGATTGTGCCAGGAGAAACCCGGGAAGATCACCGGCATGTAGAGCTGACGATTCGCGGCCGCCGTCTTCAGGTCGGGCGTCAGCGCGATCTCCTTCCATTTGTCGACTGCGGCGAGCGTGCCATAGCGGCCCACGTTCCAGGGCTGCACGATATCCATCGCGGCGTAGACTTTGGCCCAGGCGGGATCGGTGCGAGAGTCGTTCGTCAGAGAAGACCAGTACGCCGGCGTGCCGCCCATGTAAGTAACCTGGTATTTGGCGGGAGATCCGGACCGGAACCACTGTACGAGGTCGAGCGCGGCCTGCGCGTCCCTCGGGGGGTGCGCGTCGCCGCCGTCGTTCAGACCCATGCCCCAGACGGAAACCACGGGCTTGCCATTATGGCGCTGGTAATTCGGGTGCGAGGTGACTTTCACTTCGTCGACGAGATACCGCCAATCGTCTTTCATGGTCTGTGCGAAGGTCTCGGGATTGGCGCCGGAAACGTCGTACTCGATAGCAAACGTCCGGCCGGATTCCGCCGCGGCGCGCATGATGTTTTTGAGAACTACGTCGCCCTCCCGCTCTTTGCGGGGAATCTCGCTGACGAAGCGCTGCACCAGAACACCGTCGATACCGTATTGTTTCATCCAGCGGAAATGGCGGCTGACGGTTTCCTGATTGCGCGAGGAGAAGAGATACGCGGGCTTGCCTGCGATCGTCATGCCCGGAACTTCGCAGCGCTCGTCGGGATCGAGTTCGCCGGTGTCGGGGTAGATTTCGACGGTCAGAGTATCGGCCGCCGGAATGCCGCGCGACCAGTGGTGCCACTGTGCGGACCCGTCCGACGGGCACGTGAACCAGCCCTGATAGCCGACCAGAACCTTGTGGCCGATGGTGGACGGGTCAACGACGTCCGCCGCACGGAGAATCACGTGACAAGACACCAGCAGCAGAGCCATGCGCACGGCGGATGCAGCGGGCGATCTTCGCACAGGAGTCATGTCCCTACTCTCGCAGCCCGAACGTGAACAAATCGTTCCCGGCCGGCACCGACACATACTGTTTCCCGTCCACCGAGTAAGTCACCGGACCGGCCGAGATCTGTCCGCCCGTCATGGCCTTCCACAACATCGCGCCCGTTCGCGCGTCCAGCGCGTAGAAATATCCTTCGCGGCTGCCGGCGAACACCAGATCCGATGCCGTCGCCAGAACGCCACTGTCCGTGACGTCCACCATTTTGAATTGCCACCTGACATCGCCGGTATTCGGATCCACCGCCTGAATCGCGCCGAAGCCGGAATCCGTCAGTCTGCGATTGATGGGGCCCGCGCGAATCCCCGGCATTTCATGCGTCGCCGTGCCGCCGCCGTACATGTTGCCTTCGCGATACTCGTCGTTACGGCTGGTATTGATGGAGTGCGTATCCATCCAGCTCGGAATATAGAAGAGCCCCGTGCGCGGACTGTAAGCCGGGTTATACCAGTTCGTGCCGCCCTGATTCTCCGGATAAATCACCATGCCGTCCGGCGTCGAATGGCCCACGCGGATCGGCCTGCCTTTGGCGTCGAGGCCCGCGGCCCAGGTGACTTTCACGAACGGCTTGCCCAGCAGAAACTCTCCGGTCATGCGGTCGAGCACATAGAAATAGCCATTGCGATTGGCTAACATCAGCAGCTTGCGCGGACGCCCCTGCCAGTTGGCATCCGCGAGAACCGGAACCTGCGTGGAATCGAAGTCGAACTCGTCGTGCGGCGTGAACTGAAAATGCCACTTGAGCTTGCCGGTATCCGGATCGAGCGCAATCACGGAACTGGTATACAGGTTGTCACCCTCGCGCACCGTGCCGTTCCAGTCCGGACTCGCGTTGCCGACGCCCCAGTAAAGCGTGTTGAGCGCGGGGTCGAAAGAGCCAGTAGTCCAGATCGATCCGCCGCCATGCACCCACGATTGTCCAGCCCACGTGTCGTTGCCCGGTTCGCCGGGACGCGGAATCGTGTTGAAGCGCCAGAGTTCCTTTCCCGTGGCGGGATCGTAGGCGGCGAGGAAGCCGCTGATCCCGTACTCGCCGCCCGCGGGACCGGCGATGACTTTGTCTTTCACGATCAGCGGCGCGACCGTGACCGAATAGCCCGCTTCCGGTCTGCCCACCGGCACGATCCAGATCTGATGGCCGTCGCGCGCGTCGAGCGCAACAAGATTGCCATCGATGGTGCCCATGAACAGCGTGTTGCCGAGGATAGCCAGCCCGCGGTTGACGCGTCCGCAACAGGCGCGCGCGGCGGCGACGGGGCTGTAGGGGTGGGTCCAGAAGATTCTTCCGCTGACGGCATCCACCGCGACGACTACATTGGGCGGCTGAACGGTGTAAAGCACTCCGTCCACCACAAGCGAAGTAGCTTCGTACTTACTGCCGGATTCGGCGGGCGCGCGGGACTGCAACACCCATTTCAGCTCCAGATTCTTCGCGTTCGCCGGCGTAATCTGAGTAAGCTGGCTGTAACGCTCGCCGTTGACGTTTCCGGAGTAAGTGAGCCAGTTCTGCGGTTCCCGATCGGCCTGAAGGATGCGATCGAAGGGCACCTGCGCGGTGAGCAGCAGCGCGCCGGGCAACATCAGTAAGAGGAAGCGGGCGATCATCGGGGCTGATCCCTTAATGTGCCGAGATAGCCGACGACGTCGGCGATTTCCTGGGCACTTAGTTTGTCTTTGTAAGACGGCATAGGAGAGGTCTTCAGTAGTTCGTATTCCTTCAGTTTGTCGATTTGAAGGCCGCGCAGTTTACCGGTCGAGTCGACCATCTGAATGGAGTAGTTATCGTAATTCAGCAGCGTGCCGGTAATGACCGTGCCATCTTTCGCCACGGCGCGGACGGGACGATTGTTTTCGCGGATACTGGCGCTCGGGTCGAGCAGTTTGGCTTCCAGTTCCGCGGGACGCCGGCTTGCGCCGATGGATGTGAGATCCGGACCGGAGAAACTACCCTTGCCTCCGAAGCGATGGCAGGCGCCGCACTGGCCCTTTCCTTCGACGATGGCCTTGCCGCGCGCGGAATCGCCGGGCAACGATCCGCCGGAAGCGCTTCTCGGCGCGTTCGTCAGCGAGCGAACGTAAGCGACAAGCGCGAAGGCCTGATCGTCCGTAAAATTGCCTGGCGGCATGGGCGTGCCGGGAATGCCTTTCCGGACCAGGTCGGTGAGTTCGCTGTCGGTCTGAGCGCGGCGGAAGCGATTGGATGCGATGTTAACGCCCGGGATAAGGTCGCCGTTCGGTCCGTGACAACTGGCGCAGCTGGTGAAGAAAATCTGCGCGCCGCGCTGGATATCGGCCGTGGTGACGCCGTGGCCTTCCTGCGCCTGTGCCCCGAAGGCGGCAAAAACAAGTATGAGACAGGCAGGCCGGTTCAACGGAACGCGGACCGGCTTCTTGCAGTTAAAAAATGGCAAGTGGATTGAATGGCCCTCCGGTCGCCCCTGGAACTCTCAGCGGACCAACGGTCATGCAGAACGTGGATCGCTTCAGCGCAACGGCCTTCTCGCCGACGGCCTCCAGATCGCAATTGTCGAACAGCGGCGTTCCCACCGCCACCAGAAACAGCTGGTGAATCGGTTGATTGACGCCTTCCACACGCGAGGGCCGGACGTCCTGCACTACGTCGCTGCCGAACAGCGCGATGTTCCGCTCCTTCAGCCATTTCGCACAGGAAGCGTAAAGCCCTGGAGCTTTGACGTTGAGATCGAGCGGACCTTTTTCAGCCACGCGCCTCCAGCGGCCCGTGCGCAGCAGAACGCAATCGCCACTCTCGATCTTCACGCCGGACTTACTTTCCCACGCGTCGAGATCCTGGGCATAGATCGCTTCGTCGTCGTCCAAGTAAGGAACGCCTTTGAATCGCGGCCAGTCGATCAGCACGCCGCGCGTGAAGAATCCGTCTTTGAATGCCATGACATCGTTCTTCTCCGCGCCCCACTCGGTGATCGTATCGGCGGCAAATCCGTTGTAAGTGTGCCCATTGAAGATGAAGTGCGAGAGAGCGTCGAGATGCGTCGTGTTATTGCCGTGGTAAGTGGACGCAATAGTGTCCACCGCGTAGCCGCTGGGCCCCCGCATGTTCAGGCCATTGGAACGCATCGTGTGTTCCCAGGTGTAACGGGGACGTCCGCGCCCTCCCGTACTCGCGGAAGGTGCGGGCTCTGGAGGCGTGCCTTTGGGCGCAATATCGGCATCGAGCGACATGGAGACCGAGATGCCTTCCTTCACCAGCGCCGCTGCCTGTTTACGCTTCGCCGGAGTAATCAGGTTGACCGTTCCCGCCTGGTCGTCCGTACCCCAACGGCCCCAGTTGGAGAGCTCGGTCATCCATCTGTCGATATCGGCTTTGGTGAGATTGCGCGGATACTTTTCAGCCTCCGCGGCCTGGATCGCGGGAGTCGCGCCCGCGGCCGCTAACGTTAATGCGCCCAGGCATCGCAAACGCTCGCGGGCACTGAACTGACTGTCGGCGTAAATCATGAGTCGACCCGGAGCGTCATCTTGTCCAGCGCGTCGCGGTCGAACGGGTAGCCCAGGCCGGGAGCCGTCGGCGCCAGAATGTAGCCATCTTTGTCGACGCGGAATTTGTCTTTGTGATAGGGACGGTCGGCATACTCGGCGGGATGCGGCATTTCGAACCAATAAGCGTTCGGGAGCGCGAGTTCCAGGTGGAAATGTACCGCCAGATCGAGCACGTTACCCCAGTTATGCGGCGTGCATTCGAGCCCGAACGCGTCGGCCAGCAGTCCCACGCGCATGGACCCGGTGATGCCGCCGACGTTATCGGAAATCAGGCGCACCACATCCACGGCCCCGCGACGGATGTATTCGGCGAAATCCGAGATCGACATCAGAAACTCGCCCACGTGCAAGGGCACGTCGAGCGCATTGGCAAGATCCACGAGCCCGTCCAGATCCGTCGTGCGAATGGGATCTTCGAACCATAAGTAGTCCAGTTCGTCGAGTAACCTTCCGACCTTCAGCGCTTCGAAGCGGTTATATTGCTGCACGGGGTCGTGCGCGAGAACAAATTCGTCGCCCAGCGCGGTTCGGAGTTGTTTGATTTCCTCCATGTGGCCGACATAAGTGGGAATAGATGGACCTTGTCTGTGCTGACCGGAGCCGGGATGGATCTTGTAACCTCGATAACCCTGCTCTTTGGCCTTCAGCGCGTCGGGCACATAGTCTTCGATGGCGGCCAGGTGCTGCGAACTCGCGTAAGCCATCATGCGGTCTTTCTTGCCGCCGAGTAACTGGTAGACCGGGCGATTGACGGCCTTGCCGAGTATGTCCCAAAGGCAAATGTCCGCCGCGGAGGCCCGATAGTCGGGCCACGTTCCGGTGCGGCCCGGAACGGCTGCGGGATTTGCCGTCGCCGGCCGCGGGGCAGGGTTGGCTGGTCGCGCCGGAGGGCCGGCGGCAGTGCGCGGTCGGGCGTTCAGTCCACCTGCGCCGGTGATTCCCGACGTGGCATTCAGCGCGGGCAGCAGATCGAGAACGTTATTGCCCACCAGGGTGGCTTTGGCCCATTCCAGCCATCCGGCCGTGCGGTTGCGGTTGCCCAGGGTGTAGTTGCCCTCGATGCCGCTCGCGGTAATCACCGAAACGATCTCGCCGGTTTCGCCGCTGTTGAGGCGATGGATATTGGCCGTATCGGTGACATACACCTTCACCTGCTTCACGGTGAGGTCCGGCAGGTCGGTTTTCCTGACGCCGACCGATTGCGCGGCGGCCGTGCCCGGATCGGCCAGCGCCGCGAACCCTGCCGCGGTTCCGGCGGCCGAGGCGGTCAGAAAGTTCCGGCGCGTTACCGGATCTTTCAGCATTCGTTGTCGTTTCTTGTTCATCGGTCAGCCTCGCAGATACGGTTTCAGATAAGTGTTCAGCGCCTCGCGGATCGCCTTCTTGCCCGCTTCGTCGAGCGGCGCGGGTCGCCGTGCCGCGCCTCCGGTTGCCGCCGCTCCTCCACCGCCGGACGACGGCGCGCCGACTGACGCGCCTCCAGGCGACGTCATGGATCGCGTGATCGTGCCTTCCTTGAACACGCCGCGGGCGATCAGCGCGTACGCGCCGGAATTGGGAATGCTGTCGAAGGCCAGCACGCGACCGAACATGTCGAACGCTTCGCGTTTCCTGCCCGCGTGCCAGAGATCGAACGCCTGAGCGTACACGTCGGCCATTCCGGTGGTGGGGCAATGCCCGGAAAAGCCCAGCTCCATTTCGGTAATCATCGTGCGGACACCATTACCCGAGAAGACGTTCAGCTTGCCGCCGGTGCGTTCGCGAATCTCCGCCACGCGCTGCAGGGGATTTCCCGCTTCGTCCTTGACGACCCGCATCGTGGGAATTTCCTGAAACATGCGCACGATCAGATCGACGCTCATATCGCCCGTGCTTTGCACAAAGAGCGGAAGGTCGGTCGCCTTGCCGATGGTCTTGTAATACTCCAGCATCGCGTTGTCGCCGGCTTTTTCGGGAGGCAGCGACACGATTGCGTCGGCGCCGTGTTTGGCTGCGTGCCGGGCATACTCCACCGGACCGCCGATATCGGAGCCGGTCGTCTGGACTCCGATCACGAGGGCGGTGTTGCCACCTTTCCCCGCGGCGAGGATGGTCTCCGCGCCGTCCATGCGTTCCTTCCGGGAAAGCCCCGCCCATCCGCTGGCGATCTGAGGCCACACAAAACCGTGGACGCCGCCCCGGTTGCAGAATTTGACTTCCGCCGCCAGATCGTCGAGATCCAGTTTATTGTCGGGCGTGCAGGGCGTTTGCCCGATCGGGAACAGGCCGCGCATAGGCTTGGCGGATTCGGCGGCGATGCTGCTGTTGGCGCAGGCCAGCGATGCTGCGCCCGCACCGAGTTGAAGCAGAAACTGGCGGCGACCGCGCGCGGAGAAACTATCGGCCGGTGTTTGGCGTGTCATGATCGCCCTCCTGGAGATCTTATGGTTGGAAGCTATCGTGCAGCATATAACCCGAAGCGGTCCAACGTCAAGCGTGCGTGGGTGATTCGGCGATCGGGGTTGGACGGCTATTCGCGCCATTCTTTCCCGAAACTGCGCCGGATTGGGCGCGTGTTATGACCGCAGACAAGGCGGGTCGGTTTGCTGGTGCGGATTTCTCTGGCGGCGGCGTTTCGCGGCCCGTGGGCTCTCTGGAAACAGCGCACGAATTGGCCGCGCCGACTGGCTCGGTGCCGCGTCCCGTGCGCTGAAGGTTTGAGTGCCGCTCCTTCCAGTCGCGGTTCGGTTACGGGTTGTCGACTTCAGACACATTCCTCTTGTCCTTTACGCCGCTTTGCCCGCGTTCTTACGCCGCCTTGCCAGCTGCCCTTGTGATTTCGGTCAGATTGTTCCTCTTGCGGTAGTCTGATTCGGTTCTTTTCGCCAGAATGAGCCTGTGATGACGCTCGGCTTGCGCCCTGATAAATTGCAAAGAAAAAACAAAAAGTTCGTTCAGCTCCTTCTTGTACTTCTCGTAGGCTCTTTGCGTGCGCTGGCCGTAGAGGGACAATAGCGCGAGCTCCTTCGATAGATCGCGCGCGACAACGGTGTCGACTACAGCGTCTTTGACCTGCGGATTCTGGCCTTCCATGGGGCGATATTTGTCCCCGGCACCGTCGAAATCGCCGACGGCGGAGATGTTGGCACAACGGGCCCGGATTTGGTTCAATCGCCAGGCTTCTTCGGCCATGGAGTTCGCGAGGAAGGTTTCGTGCGTGCCGACCGGGGCGAGATCGGACATCATGCCTTTGACGAAGGCGTCGAATTTTTCACGCTCTTCCGGAGTCATGATGAGTACCTGGCCGGTGAAACCGTGGCGGAGGGCGTTGTACTTGACGCGTTCTTTGGCCTCGGGTGAGGATGGTCCCTTTTTGCCTTTGAGGGCTTTCAGGGTGCTGGCCTGGCGCTGGAGATCGTCGACCAGGGCCGACATTTCGAGGACTGGCTGGCTGACGTTCTGAGTGTTGCTCTGCGTATTTTCCGCGTCTTGGTTGTTCATTTTCTCCGCCGGTGTGGGAAGTGGAACGGATTTTGCGTTCATGACGAGAATTTAGCAGGCGGTTTAGAGCCGGAAATGAGCGTAATTTTATAAGATTATGAAAACAGGGTGAATAGAGTTTTCACTTTCCTGTCACCCGCCACGACCGCATTCTCAAAGTCGCACGCACCGTTGCAGATTTCGGCATAGTGCCGAAGCGATCCAGTACAGATGCCTCGACCGCAATCACTGGAGCTGAGAAGGACCCGCACCCGCGTCTGCCGGTCGCGGCGGCCGGACGCGTGGCATGATAGCGTTTCAGTACCACGCTTCAGCACAGCGTTTCATCACAACAATGACTGCACAGGAATTTGTTCAGAAATGGGCTCCATCCGAACTGCGGGAACGGCAGGGATCTCACGAGCACTTCCTCGACCTGTGCCGGCTTCTGGACGAGCCCACTCCCGCCGAGGCCGACCCCTCGGGGAAAACCTACTGTTTCGACGCCGGAGTCGAAAAAACGACCGGCGAAGACGGATTCGCCGACGTCTGGAAAAAAGGCTGCTTCGGTTGGGAATACAAGGGCCGGCACAAAAACCTGACCGAGGCCTATGCGCAGTTGCAGCGCTACTCCGACTCGCTTCTTAACCCGCCGCTGCTCATCGTCTCCGACATGGATGAGATCGTCATCCACACGAACTTCACCAACACCGTTCACGAGGTCCACCGTATATTCCTCAGCGATCTCGTCCTCGTGGAAAGACGCAGACTCCTGAAATGGGCTTTCACAGAGCCCTCGCGGCTCCGGCCCGGCATGACGGCCAGAGATCTGACCGAGAAGGCCGCCAGCCAGTTTGCCGAGATCGCCCAGAAACTGCGGGAGAGGGGTTTCGATCCGCAACGCGTGGCGCATTTCATGAACAAGCTGTTGTTCTGCATGTTCGCCGAACACATCAGTCTGCTGGCGTCCAGCATGTTTACCCGGCTGCTGAGGCTTTCCAGCCGCAAGCCTGCCCTGTTCGCCGATCTTGCCGCGGATCTCTTCCGCGCTATGAAGGACGGCGGTCGCCTTGGCCTCGACGAAGTCGACTGGTTCAACGGCGGGCTGTTTGACAACGACGACGTGGTTCCCCTCGGAAAGCCCGAGGTCGACCAGATCCTGAAGGTCTCGGAGCTGGACTGGAGCTCCATCGAGCCGTCCATCTTCGGCACCTTGTTCGAGCGCGGGCTTGATCCGGATAAGCGAAGTCAGTTGGGCGCCCACTTTACCGATCCGCAATCGATTATGCGGATTGTCGAACCAGTAGTGCTGGCGCCTTTGCGGCTCGAATGGGCGAGCGCGAAGGCGGCCATCGCAGCCCTCATGTCGGAACGTCGCGATCTCGTCGCGAAGAGCTCTGTACGACCGGAACCCCGGATCGATTGGAATCTGTCCGAAGATGAAATCGAGGGGCTTAAGGCCGAGCACAAGAAACCCCGTAACACGGCATCGGCCAACCGCCTCCTGGCGGAGGCCCGGGAGAAGTGCCGGGAGTTTCTGAGCCGTCTCGAGTCCATTCGGGTCCTCGATCCCGCGTGCGGATCCGGAAACTTCCTTTATCTGGCGCTACAGGGCCTGAAGGATCTCGAACAGCAGGTGATCACTGAGATCAAGGATCTCGGCATCCCCGGTTTCTTGCCCTCGGTCGGGCCCCAGAATGTCC
>Ga0302319_10007441_pt1 | contig 21556 bp, 14 predicted proteins | sample Bog_T0_2_FD_203319 | JGI IMG/M metagenome (GOLD analysis project Ga0302319, IMG submission 203319) | Peat permafrost microbial communities from Stordalen Mire near Abisko, Sweden - Bog_T0_2 | ecosystem: Environmental > Terrestrial > Soil > Wetlands > Peat | place: Sweden: Abisko, Stordalen Mire... | reverse complement strand
GTGGCAGATTCTCGAACAGCAGAAAGAAGAGGTGGGCCCGACGGTCAAACTTCAGGCGATGTGGCGCGAACTGCCGGCGCCGAAGTCCGGCCAGCCCGAGATCGCGCGAGACGGATGTGTGCAAATGCGCGACTTCGTGCGTAAGATTCGACGGCATACCGAGAAGCTGTTCGATCCTCCAACCCTGCCCGGATTCAACGCCAACTTCCAGCCCTTCGTTATGTGGAGGAACCGCGAGATCGCTGAGCATCGCCGCGATTTCGACCCCGCCGCGTTACGGGTGGAAGGCGAACCGCCGGCACCGGAATTAACCGTCACGCACGGCCCGATTTTCGGTAAAGGCGAAGAGGTCGAAGTCAAAAAGGCGATCGCCGATTACATCAAAGATCGCAAGGAAGATCCCGATCTGGTAGTTCCGGCCGGGCAACGCGCACGCTACGAAACGGCGTTCTCGCGCTTCGGTTCAGTGTTCCCCACGGGCTTCTATGCACGTGAGCGCGGCCGTTTCTATCCCATCGATAGCTATGACAAAGGCCGCCTGCTTGGCGCCGGTCTGCATAACGTGATGGGATACTTCCGCGACGACAGCATCCTCAGCGACCTGATCCTCGACGAAAAGGAAAAGAAAGAACTCGACACGCTGTGGCAGGAGTTCGACTTTATCGCCGACTACACCATGCGGACCTGGGAGCAGTTCATTTACGAAGGCGGCGGTGGCGGGCGCGGCGGCAATCCGATTCAAAAACCGACATTCGCGGAAGCCACCACGGAGGCGACGGTCCATCGCTATCGCGACCATTTCCTGGCGAACGCCGCGCCCGCAAACATGCCTGCGGTGAATAAAGCCCTGACGGTCCACTTCGATTCGATCAACGCCGAGATTCGGTGGGTGGAACAGGCACGCAAGGATTCGGAGCCGCGTCACCTGGAGGCGCTTCTTAAATTTGCGGCGCGCGCCTATCGCAGGCCGCTTCGCGCCGATGATCGCGAGGATATTCTCGCTTACTATCGCGAGCTTCGCGACAAAGGCAATTTGACGCATGAAGAGGCTATGCGGTCGTCGATTGTCAGCCTGCTTGTGTCGCCGGATTTTCTCTATCGCGCAGACCTGGTCGATACCAGCTTTGGCGGGGCGGTATCGAATAAAGGCGCGAGTGCTACGCGTCCGGTATCCGCTTACGCACTGGCCAACAAACTGAGCTACTTTCTCTGGTCCAGCATGCCCGACGATGACCTGATGTCGCACGCTTCCCTGGGCGATCTGGCGAAGCCGGCGGTGCTGCAGGCCGAGGTTCGCCGCATGCTGAAAGACGACCGGGCGCGCGGCCTGGCCACAGAGTTCGGAGGGAACTGGCTGGCCTTCCGGCAATTCGAGACGATCAATTCCGTCGACCGCGAACGTTTCCCGAGTTTCGACGATCAGTTGCGCGAAGCGATGTTCGAAGAGCCAATCCGGTTCATCACAGACGTGATGCAGAACAATCGCTCGGTGCTGGATATGTTGTACGGGAAGTACACGTTCGTGAATCCGCCGCTGGCGAAGCACTACGGGATGCCGGAAGTTTCAGGCGATGCGAATCATTGGGTGCGCGTCGACAACGCCGATGCCTATGGGCGTGGCGCGTTGCTGCCGATGGCGGTGTTTCTTACCCAAAACGCGCCCGGTCTTCGCACCAGTCCGGTGAAGCGGGGCTATTGGGTCGCGCGCCGCGTGCTTGGTGAAGTGATTCCGCCCCCACCTCCGGTGGTTCCGGAGCTTCCTCATGATGAGGCGAAAACGGATCTGCCGGTGCGCGATCTTCTGGCGCAGCATAGGGCCAATCCGGTTTGCTCCGGCTGCCACTCGCGCTTCGACGTGTTCGGCTTGACGTTTGAGAATTATGGGCCGGTCGGTGACCGACGCACCAAAGATCTGGCGGGCCGCACTGTCGATACGCGTGCGACGTTCCCGGGCGGGAGCGAAGGCGAGGGCTACGAAGGTCTGCTGACCTACATTCGCGGCCATCGTGAAAAGGACTTCGTGAACAACCTGAGCGAAAAGATGCTGATTTACGCTTTGGGCCGGTCGCCGCTGCTTTCCGACGAACCGCTGCTTGACGCGATGCGCACCAACCTGGCCGCCGGCGGCTACAAATTCTCGGCTTTGATAGATACAATTGTTACCAGCCCGCAGTTTTTGAACCGGCGAAATCAACCGCAGATTTCGCAAAGATGAGATGCGCAAAAATGAGGCATGAGATGACGAACCCTTCAGACCATAAAATTGCTCGCCGAGCCATCCTGCGCGGCGCCGGGGTTACGATGGCGCTGCCGTTCCTTGAATCATTCACCGAGATGGCGGCAAGGGCCGCAACCACCGGAACCACAGTGTTCCCGAAGCGGTTTGGCGTTGTATTCCTGGGATGCGGCGTGAATGAGGATTACTGGGGTTCCGAAGGCTCCGGCGCCGACATGAAACTCAGCAAAACCCTTTCGCCTCTGGAACCGCTGAAGAGCAAGGTCAACGTGATTCACGGCCTCTTCAACAAGGGCGCGATGGGCCTGGGGATTCATCCTCCGCAGACCGGCAGCCTTCTGACTGGCGCCCATCTGGAAAAGGGCGCGGTGCTGCATTCCGGCATCTCGGTCGATCAGATGATCGCCAATAAGGTCGGCGAGGACACGCTGCAATCGAGCATGGTGCTTGCGTGCGAACAGCCCATCACCGGCTTCCACGAATCCAACTTCTCGCTGGCCTATAGTTCTCATATCTCCTGGCAAAGTCCCGATTCGCCTGTGCCCAACGAATGCTATCCTGCGCTGGCGTTCGACATGCTTTTTGAGAACCGCGGCAGCCTGGTGAATATCAGCATCCTCGACCGCGTCAAGGAGCGCGCCGACCGGTTGAGCCGCCGTATCAGTTCGAACGACAACGCCAAACTCGACGAGTACATGACCAGCGTGCGCGAGGTCGAGAAGCGCGTGGAAGGCATGCGGAAGGCTCAGAGCAAGGCTGAGGACGCGGCGAAAGACAAATCCCGTCCGGTGTGGACCATGGAGCGTCCGGCGAACGGCCTGCCGGAAGATCTTCGCGAGCACGCTAAATTGATGTGCGACCTGATCGCCATCGCGTTCCAGACCGACAAGACGCGCGTCGCTTCGCTGATCATTTCGCGCGATTTGTCGTCCATGTATTATCCGTTCCTGGAGGTCAAGGAAGGCCACCACGGAGCCTCGCATAATAACAACTCCGATGCCTATGAACGGATCTCGCGTTTCCATGTCCAGCAGTACGCTTACCTCGCGTCGAAGCTCGACTCCATGCCCGAAGGCGACGGCACAGTGCTGGACAATTCCTGCCTGATGTTCATTTCTAATCTCTGGGTCGGAAGAACTCATAACAACTCCAGGCTGCCTCTGGTTTTGAGCGGCGGTCTTGGGGGCACGCTGAAGACTGGTCGTACGCTCGATTATGTGAAGGCCGGCGATGAGAATCGCAAGGTGTGCAGCCTGTATTTGTCGCTGATGGATCGCTTCGGAATTAAGCTGGATCGCTTCGGCGACGCGACGACGCGTCTCGAAAATATCTAATCTGAACCATGAGGACGTATAGGCTCCTTCCAGCTCTTCTCTGCGCGGTTGGTTTTGCGCAGCAGACGATTCCGCAGCGGATGCAGGAGTTCGTCGACAAGGGCGAAGTCGCCGGTGTCGTGACTCTGATCGCGAGTAAAGACAAAGTGATTCACCTTGCGGCGGTCGGCAAAACGGATATCGCAGGCGATCGCAAAATGCGCACTGACGATATCTTCTGGATCGCATCCATGAGTAAACCGATTACCGCGGTGTGTATCGCGATTCTGGCCGATGAAGGCAAGCTCAGCTTCGACGATCCGTTGGCGAAACATCTTCCGGAATTTGCCGGGGTGGCTACACGCGCCATTACGCTGCGAGAGGTGATGACGCACACCAGCGGTTTCGGCGAAATGACCCAACGCGATCCGCATCTCACGCTGGCTGAAACCAGCCGGAAACTCGCACAGCAGCCTTTACGATTCGAGCCTGGCAGCCGGTGGTCCTATTCGACGGCCGGGATCGACATCCTGGGGCGTGTAGTGGAAGTCGTGAGCGGACAGCCCTTCGATCAGTTTCTGCAGAAGCGTGTGCTCGACCCGCTGGGGATGAAAGACACGAGTTTTTGGATCACACCTGGTAACGAATCCCGCCTCGCCCATAGCTATCGGTGGAACGCTCAGGCCGGCAAGCTGGAAGAGACGACGATCGATTACATGTATAAGACGGCTGTGACGGATCGCCAGCGGCCTCCACTCGGCGGCGCGGGGCTTTTTTCCACCGCGGAAGACGTCGCGCGGTTTTATCAGATGGTCCTGAACAAAGGGACTTTCAACGGGCTTCGCATTCTCAAGCCGGAAACTGTTGCAGAGATGACGCGCAAGCAGACAGGCGACCTTACGGCCCGGCCCGGCATGCCCTGGGGACTTGGGTTCTGCGTGGTGGAAGACCCCATAAAGATGGCCGCTAACACGATCCTGTCGCCGAATTCCTTTGGGCACGGCGGCGCTTACAGCACCGAAAGCTGGGCCGATCCAACGAAGAACCTGATCTGGATCATCATGTTTCAGCGCACCGGCAAAGGCAACGGGGATAATTCGGACGAGCGAATTGCGTTCCAGAACGCCGCGGCCCCGCTACTCAGGCAATAGGTCTCACGCGCCAATGCGCCCTACCTCTGCGCCGCGTTTACGACCGAGCGGGGCGATTAACAAATCGCCCTCAGAACAGCGGAGCCGCAACCAAAAAGCAAAGCGGCCAGAAGCCTTTCGAAAGGTTCGAGACCGTCGACAGGATTGTCGACGCAGCACGCTGAAGCGTGCGCCACGGTGCTTCTTGGCGAATACAATTCCGGTAAGAGCGCTTACGCTCCGATGCGTCCCAAGCCAACGCCGATCACATAGGTCACGGCACCTTCAAGAGCGCCGACGAAGGTCATCTCCAGCCCGCTCGCCCACCACGAACGAATGGTAATCAGCGACTTCGCCGCGCCCACCGCAAAGTGCGCAACCAGCGAAACTGCGGCGGCCAAAATCACGGCCGGAATCCCGGCCATGAAGAAAAACGGGATGACCGGGATCATAGCGCCGATGGCGGTTGACAGCGCGCCCGACGAAGCCGAAACCCAGGGCTTACTCAAACCCTCTTCGCTGGTATGCAGTCGCTCGCGCGCCAGGGTGGCGACAAGCTGTTCTTTCTTCTCCGCTATGTGCCCTACGAAGTGATCCGCATCCTCCGCCGATAACCCGCGAGTCTGGTAGATGAGCGAAAGTAGTTCGCGCGCCTCAGCTTCGTTGTATTCAACCGCATCGCGTTCGCGCGCATATTCGGCTTCGTAAATTTCTCGCTCGCTCTTCGCCGCCAGATACGCGCCGGCTCCCATGGAGAGAGCGCTGGCGATCATTCCGGCGAGTCCCGCGATCAGCACGAAGTGGCTGTTGCCCAGGGTTGCGCCGGAGACGCCGGAGACGATGCCGAAGATCGAGCCCAGTCCGTCGTTGACCCCATAGATCGCGTCCCCGACCCATCCCGCTGTCTTCGGTTGTCCCTTTTCGCGCTCGGCCACCAGTTCGTCAAGCGCCTGCTGCGCCTGCTCGGGTTCGAGCGGAGTGGTGGGCAGATGATTGCGAATCAGGCCGCCGAGGATCAAGTAGTGATCCGCCTCATCGGCCATCACCTCTTTCAAAATCGCAACGCTGGACTCATCGCCGAGTTCGCGGATCTGCTTGCCATAACGCGCAATGTCGCGGCTCTCTTCGATCTCGAGACGACGCAGAGCGAGGTCCTTACCGCCCACACGATTAGCGATCGAACCGGCCTCACCCGATTCCGGCCCGCGATAATCGGGAACTTTCGCGTCCAGCTCGGTAAGCCGCCGGGCCCACAGTTCCGCGTGATGCTTCTCCGCCAGCGCCAGATTGCGCAGTGCGCGGCGGCGCTGCGGATCGCTCTCCTGCTTCGAAAGCGTCTGGTAAGTATGGTAGCCGCGCATTTCCGCCTGCCAGTTGCCGGAAAGCGCTTCGATGAGCCGTTCTGAATTGCCGCTGTTCATCCTTCGTCCCCACCGACTTATAGTATGCCCGGCGGGGATCGAAGTCTGAATAGCCCCTTTAGTTCTAGAACGTCAGACGCGCTACTATCTGGCCGTTGCGCTCGGTCGGAACCGCGCCGCCTGTCTGGATACTGGTTACCGTCGTGTTGATATAACCAAAGCCGGACACTGTCTGATTTCCCGAACGGACCTGAGTCGCCGTGGAGTTGGTCGATGTAGGAGCGCTCAGGAACACTCGGTTGAAGACATTGAAAAACTCCGCTCGAACCTGGAAGCTCATCTTCTCTCTGATACGGAAGACGCGTCCTAAGCTAAGCGATTCCGATGGCTGGCGCTGCCATCGATAGTCATTGTAATAAGGCGCCGCCGTGCCGAACTGGCCGGCCGCAGGCTGCGTCCACGCGGCAGGATTGAGAATGAACGTAGTATTGGGGTCGAAGCACCCGCAATTCGGATTGTTAATGAACAGCGGAACGCCGGGAACGCGATTCGCATAAGTGCCCGACTGGCGAGGCAACACAGCGGTGATGTTGTTAGTGGCGACCGGTGACAGGATCGGCAGTCCACTCTGATAGCGTAGTGACCCGCCAAGTGTCCAGTCACGTTCCAAAGCTCTGACGTATCTGTTAGTACCGAAACCCGGAATCTGATAATTAAACAGGATAGCCGATACCAGCGGAATCGAACTTCCCGATATTGCCTTCTGGACTGGCTTGTTGAATACGTCGTTGACCATGGTGCTTTCGGCTGTGGTGAGCTCTTTCTGCCACGTAAACGCATACTGAGCGTAGAACCCGTGCCAGTAGCGCTGGGTAACCTTGGCCTGCAGGGCATCGTACCAGCTGTTGCCAAGCGGAGCCCAGTTCACGGTTATGTTGCCAAACTGGGGATACGGGCGCAGTGCCTGAGCCAGCGTATCGCCTGTGGGGAAGCCCGCATAGGGCAACTGGAAACCAGCCGCCTGCGGCTTTCCGGAGGCAAAGGTCGATGTCAGAAGCGAAAGATTAGAGGCATTCGAAAGGCTCAGACCGTTGTTAGCAAGAATCTGGGGTGTCAACGCGTTCAGGTCTTCCAGATTGTTGGCAACCAGCCATACGCCTCTGTTTCCCACGTAAGCGGCCTCTGCCAGGAGGTCCTTCGTGATGCTGCGCTGTACTGAGAAGTTCCACTGATTGATTCGCGGAGGCCGCGCACCGTCAGGATCGATCCAGTAAGGCGGACTATTCGTCAGTCCAGGGAAGGGCACGATTCCTGCGCTGAGAGAAGCCGGATACAGCTGCGCCTGAGTGTAAGGCAGGCCCTGAGCGAATGTTGCCGCGGGAGTACCAAACCCAGGCGATACGAATGAGAGAGAGTTGTATTCGTTCGTCGAGCCCCCTATGATGCCGCCGATATAGTTAAAAGGATTCGTAGGGCCATAAGTGAAGCCCCAGCCAGCGCGGAAAACCGTTTTCGAATCGATCTGATAAGCCACGCCCAGACGCGGTCCTATAGCGTAGGGATACAGGTGCGTGAACTCGCAGCCGCAGCGACCGGTACCGTTTCCTTCATAAATAGTGGCGCCCAGTAAGCCCCCGGCCGACGGATTGGGAGTAGTCGGCGAAAACTCCGCCAGCCGCTTGTGAATTTCGTCCGGCGCGCCCTGGAGATCCCAACGCAGACCGTAGGTGATGGTGAGCTTTCGATTGACTTTCCAAAGGTCCTGAACGAACAAAGACCACGAGGTCTTGCGGAACTGCGGATCCTTCGGGGTCGCGAGGCTTCCCGAATCCGCAAGGCCAAGCAGAAAACTCGCATAAGCATTTCCCAGATTGCCGCCGGCGAGGCTGCCCGCCTGCAGATAAGGCTCGGCTGTCTCGTTGTTACTGAAGCCCCAGGTACCCCACGCGTTGTTCACCGACCTGTCGGTATAAGCGTCGATACGAAAATCGGCGCCGACTTTATAGCTATGGCTTCCTCGCACATAGGTGAGATTGACCACGCCTGTCGGCTTTTGCAGATAGTATCTGTCCGCGTTACTGGGTCCGACCGGCAGATTCATTCCGTAGCCACCGGTCGAGATAGTGCCCAGGCGCGGAAAACCTGTCGCCATGGCGCCGGTAAAGTTTGTCTCAATTCCGCCGATCAGGCCAAGCTGACCAGGGGCGTCATATCCCAGCACGCCATTAATGCCGACGTCGGGGTTGTGATAGTAGATGTATCCCGCGCCCAGGTGAAGCAGCAGAGTGGGCTTTAGGGTGTAGTCGTAGTTCACTCTCATGGTTTGATTCCGCTCATAGAGAATTCGAAGCTGCGAAATAGGAACGCCCAGCCCGTCGGGATTCACATATTGGTCCGTGCGGAACTTCGACCAGTAGAAGGACACATGCTGCTTGTCAGTAATGTTGTGGTCCACTTTAATGCTGGGCACCGACATGAACTTCGGTGTTGGATAGGTCTGATCCCAGTTGTTCACCAGTGCGCCGGTAGTCGGCATGGGGATAAAGTTCTGGATCTTGAGAGCGATCGGACTGATTCGGCTCATGGGAATTGTGTTGCCGGGGAAGGGATCGGTCACGCTCTGGCCGTTGACCGGCCGCGCCGATGCCGGATCGAAGATGGTGTTCTCCATGATGGGGCGGCCCAGCGGATCTGTGCCCAGTTGCTTTCCCGTCAGGATCTGGCTGAAGTTGCCGTTTCGCATCAGTACGGTGGGAACAGTCTGAAGAATTCCCGAGATCACCCTGCTGTCCTTATAGAACTCCCAGCCAAGAAAGAAGAAAGTCTTGTTCTTCCCGTTGTAAACGCGAGGGATAAAGACCGGACCGCCGATGGTAAACCCAAAATCGTTTCTGCGTTCGGCGGGGCGGATCAGTTGTCCGTTCCCGTTGTTGGTGAAGGTGAGCCCGGCGTTGAGGATGTCGTTCGCCCAGTATTCGTAGCCATCGCCATGATACTGGTTGGTACCGGACTTAGCGTTGAAGTTAAACAATCCCCCCACAACCTGACCGAATTCCGGCGCAAAGTTGCTCGTCTGAAGGGCCACGGCTTCAATCGCTTCGACCGAGGGCTGCAACTCGTCGATACGGGCGGTGCTGAGTGAGTTGGTCGCTTCCTGTCCTTCGAAATACATAGTCTCCGAGCTGTTGGGAGCTCCGTTGACGCGAATCACGTTCTGTCCTGTGTTGTTAGCGCCCGGTTCCAGGGTGACAAAAGCGTACGGGCTGCGAATATAGCCGCCGCTCAGCACGCCGAAGTTGATCGGCAGATTATCGAGTTGCTGTCCGGTAAGAGTGTGGCTCTGTTCGGCGTCTTCCGTCTTGAGCAGTGGCACCTCGCCGGTGATTGTGACGGACTCGGAGGTAGCGCCTACCTCCAGGGTCAGATCGACGCGGACATTGGCGGCTACGGCGACCAGAACTCCCTTTTGAGTTATTTTCTTGAACCCCGCCGACTCAGCCGTTACTTCATATACCCCAGCAGGCAGAGATGCCACGGTGTAACTGCCGGAACTGGTAGTGGCCACTCGGAACTGCGTTCCGCTTTCCGAATTAACGGCGGTAACAGCAGCATTAGGGACAACCGCTCCGGCCTGATCTGTGATGGTTCCCGTAATGGTCCCGCGATCGCTCTGGGCGAACGCGGCCACAGTAAGAATGAGTGAACAAAAGACGAAAGCAATCGGCTTCATACCTATTCCTTTCCACGCTTCGAGAGACTTTCGGTAAGAGCGACCCTGGTCCGGGGACGTCTGTTTTTCAGTCAACCGTTCTTGCCGAATGAGTTCTTCGTCGATCATCGGGGATCAACCTCATACAAGGTGCCAGCAATAAATCGACAGAAGTATATAACCGTCGAAATTTGGAGTCAAGGCCAGGAAATGAAAATCAGTTTCAAAAAATGAAACGGCACCGAGTAAATGGATAGGCTGTTCTTGAACCGCTCCAAAATGGTTAAACCAGGGCGTGCGCACAATATTGATCGTCGCCGTTCTTGCCGCCGCGCTGCAAGCCCAAACATCCGCTCAGAACAATATGAATCTGGGTGTTGCAGCATTTAAAGCGGGTACCTATCCCGAGGCTGTCAGCCGCTTCAAAGCGGCCGTCGCGCTTGATCCCGCACTCCCCAGGCCCTGTTGTATCTGGGCACGGCTTACGTTCAGCAATACGTTCCGGGCGTCGAAACCGAAGAGAACCGCAGCTAGGCTACCGCGGCAATCGAAGCTTTTCGCACCGTTCTTCGGACGGACTCGAAGAACAGGCTGGCAACCGTATCGCTGGCCACCCTCTATTACAACCTGAAGGATTTCAGAAGTGCGGAGGAGTGGAACCACAACGTGCTGGCCATCGACCCGAAACCATGAGCAGATGAGACCCGAAGACCCACCGCCTTTAAAGGACCCTGTGAACGCGCGGCCCTGAAGGCGAAATACTGGCAATCGCTGACCTCCGGAATCGACTCTGAGAACAAAGCTCTCGCCATCGACACTGGGTACGCAAACGCCATGGCGTATCTGAATCTTCTGATCCGCTATCGCGCCGATCTCGACGATTCAGCCGAACAGGCGCGGGCCGACGTCAAAGAAGCCGACCGTTGGGTGGAAAAAGCCTTAAAGGCACAGAAGGAAAAAGCGGTTCGCACAGGACAGAATCCCCAGCTCCCCATTAGGGAAAACCTACCCGAGTCGGGAGTCGCAGCCGATATTTGCGCGATGTATCGCCTTTTTTTGGCCATTGCCGTGCTCTCCTGCAAATCACCATGAAGAGCCAGACCAGATACATCGATGGCAGCAAGTTCGAGACTCGGATCGGCGCGCACTACATAGTCTGCGATCAGCCGGCATCCGACGGCGGCGTCGACGCGGGCGTGTCTCCTCCGGAACTCCTGCTGGCCGCGCTTGGCTCCTGCGCCGGCCATTATGCGCTGGAGTACCTGCGCGCCCGCGCCCTGCCGCTGGACGGTCTCTCTATTGAGGTATCGGCTGAAACCGCCGCGGGACGCCTCCTCGACTTTCGGGTAACAGTTCACGCCAAACACGCCGATGAAAAACACCGCCAGGGCATACTGAGAGCCGTGAGGGCCTGTTTGATTTACAACACGCTCACCTCTATCTCATCGGTCGAGTTCGAAGTCGCCGATTCGGCTGCGCCAGATCACTGCAGCCCCGCGCGATACAGCGCTACCGCGCACTGATGCCGCTAGATCGCCATTGAACTCCTGCGGCCCGTGTTCTGGCTGGCCCTGTCGCTCGCCGCCGCCGGCCTGCGCTGGTATCCGCTCGCGCTGGTTCTTTCGTTTCTGTTTTTCCTCGTCGGACTGCGCGTCGTCCACAACGCTTTCCATTACGCGCTGGGCCTGCCCCGATGGGCCAACGGAGTTCTCTGGATCATGAGTTTCGTGATGGTGGGTTCTATGCATGCTGTCAAATTCAACCACCTCCGGCATCACCGAGCCACATGCTCAATTTCCGCGAGCATGCGGCGCTGCTCAAACGCAAAGGCGTGCCGCCAGTAACAGCCGAAACGAACGCTGCGCTTCTTAGCGCATTTTCACCAGCGATTTGACGCAACGGCACTCGGGCAAAGGGACACGCAGCGACAGCTGCGTCTTTCGGGCCAGAAGGAACGCGGCACTCGACCCGATCCGGGTTTGCGTGTCCTGAGCGGCCTTCAGACGCTGATCACCGGGCAGGGAGACTCGCGAATAATGTCGTAAGAGTTTGCGTATAAACGCCCCAAACCCTTGCGAATCGCCCCACGCCCGATGATCACCAGATCGGCCCGTTTCCGCAGGGCCAGATTGCGAACCGCCTCGGCCACGCTCCCGCGCTCACCCTGCGGCTCATCTGCCAGCTGAGGCACGTCCTGCACATTGAGAGATTCGGTGTCCGCCACCTGCGCCAACAGCTCCTGTAAGTGCCGCTCAGCCGCTTCCGGCGGAACCGTCTCAGCGGGCACATGAACCAGCTCGATGGTCGCCTCAGCGTCTTTCGCAATCGCCATCGCGATCTCCAGGGTGCGTTTGCTCTCAGGTTTCATATCCAAAGCGCACAGCACCCGCCGCGGCTTCGGATGAGCGCGATGCGAAGGCTCCGGGGTATGCGCGGAGGTCCACACGGGCAGCGCCGAATCGTGCAGCACCTTGGCCGTAACCGACCCCAGCAGTGCACGCCGAAACACCCCGTATCCATGGGTCGGCATGGCAATCAGGTTGACGCCGTTATTACACGCAAACTGCGAAATAATCGCCGCCGGATCACCCAGCTCAACCACGCATTCCACATCCGTCTTCGGAAACTGGTCCGCCGCGAATCGCCGCAGATCGATGCGAAAATCCTCCATCGCACCCTCGAAATCGAACGCCTGCGGATAGACCGCGTTCATCCCCGCATAGATAGGCGGTGGGGGCTGGATCACGTGCATCGCGTATACGCGCGCATGGTAGCGCTGCGCCATAGAGAGGACGAACGGCGCCGCAGCCTCGTCGCGCTGCGAGAATTCGACCGGAAAGAGAATGCTGTCACACGTAAACATCGCTGTGCTCCTGTTCCTGTACCGGAACGAAAAGCACGCGGGGGGCCATCGCATCTAACAGACCGCGATACACTTTGCCAGATACTGTCACAATGACTATTTGACGAATATGAAAGCCCAAAGCCCGCCGAGCACGGAGCCGCAGCAAAAAACGCCCGATACCGCAGAGCACCAAAGGCTCGCCGCCTCAGACAACCGCAAAGCCCATTGGAAACGCTGGGGACCTTATCTAAGTGAACGCGCCTGGGGGACCGTCCGCGAAGACTACAGCCCGCACGGCACCGCCTGGGAATACGTCCCCCACGACCATTCCCGCTCCCGCGCCTACCGCTGGAATGAAGACGGCATCGCCGGCATCTGCGACCGCCACCAGAGAATCTGCTTCGCCCTCGCGCTCTGGAACGGCCGCGACCCGATTCTCAAGGAGCGCCTCTTCGGTCTCACCGGAAATGAAGGCAATCACGGCGAAGACGTCAAGGAATGTTATTACTACCTGGACAGTACGCCGACTCACTCCTACATGAAGTGTCTGTATAAGTACCCGCAGGCCGAGTTTCCTTACGCGCATCTGATCGAGGAAAACCGCAGGCGCGGCCGCGATGTGGGCGAGTTCGAGCTCGAAGACACCGGCGTCTTCGCACAGAGCCGTTACTTCGACGTGTTCACCGAATACGCGAAAGCCACCAGTGAAGACATTCTGATCCGTATTACAGTTGCCAACCGGGGCCCTGAAGAAGCGTTCATTTGCGTGCTGCCGACGGTCTGGTTTCGCAACACATGGTCCTGGGGCCACGAGGTCAAACGGCCGTGGCTGCGCCGGCTTGCGGGATCGCCCAACACCATCGAGCTCAATGAGCCGCAGTACGGCAAACGCTGGATCATGTTCGACCATCCTCCGCAGCTGCTTTTCACCGAGAATGAAACGAACAGCGGACGGCTCTTCGGGCCCCAGCCCGACCCGCTCTGCAAGGACGCGATCAACGACTACATCGTCAACGACAACATCGAGGCCGTGAACTCCGCGCAGCTGGGCACCAAGGCCTCCGCCGTCTACCGCTTCCATGTGCCCGCCGGAGGCGAGGTGGTCATCCGCGCCCGCCTTACCGATTCCACGCCATCGCTGGTGGCGCCTTTCGAATTCGACGAGGATTTCGACGCCGCCTTCGATGAACGTATTCGCGAAGCCGACGAGTTCTATGCGACGGTAATTCCCGAAGCACTCTCCGCCGACGCGAAAAACGTCATGCGGCAATCCCTGGCCGGCATGATGTGGTCCAAGCAGTTCTATCATTACGTGGTCCGCGACTGGCTGCATGGGGACCCTGGCGGCCCGCGCCCGCCTGAATCGCGCCTCACCGGCCGCAACCATGAATGGCTTCATCTCTATAACGCCGATGTCATCTCGATGCCGGATAAATGGGAGTATCCGTGGTACGCCGCGTGGGACCTGGCCTTCCACTGCATCCCTATCGCGCTCATCGATCCGGAATTCGCTAAAGAGCAGCTCAGCCTGATGGTCCGCGAATGGTACATGCATCCTAACGGTCAGTTGCCCGCGTATGAATGGGCGTTCGGCGACGTGAATCCTCCGGTACATGGCTGGGCCGCGTGGCGCGTCTACAAGATCGATAAGAAGATGCGCGGCAAGGGCGACCGTACTTTTCTGCAGCGCATCTTCCACAAGCTGATGCTCAATTTCACCTGGTGGGTGAACCGCAAGGATGCCGATGGCCGGAACGTTTTCCAGGGCGGCTTCCTCGGCCTCGATAACATCGGCGTCTTCGACCGCAGCGCCCCACTGCCGACAGGCGGCCATATTCAGCAGGCCGATGGTACCGGCTGGATGGCGATGTACAGTCTCAACCTGCTCGCCATCGCGATGGAACTGGCGCGCGAAGATCCTTCATATGAAGATGTAGCGAGCAAGTTCTGGGAACACTTCCTGCACATCGCCAACGCTATTAATAATCTCGGCAACGATGGGGCAGGCATGTGGAATGAGCAGGACGGTTTCTTTTACGATGTCCTGCAGCTGCCTAACCGACCCATGCAACCCATGCGAATCCGATCTATGGTCGGACTGATTCCGCTGTTCGCGGTCGAAACGCTGGAGCCTTACCGCGTCGACGCGCTGGACGGCTTCAAGCGCCGTATGGACTGGTTCATCGAAAACCGGCCCGATCTTACGAAGAACGTCGCCAGCATGCGCGCCCGCGGTATGGAGGGGCGTCGTCTGCTCTCTATCGTGGGCGAAGATCAGCTGCGCCGCGTGCTCCAGTTCATGCTCGATGAGAACGAGTTTCTTTCGCCCTACGGCATCCGCGCTCTCTCGCGCGCTCATGCAGATTGCCCTTACCGGCTGCGCGTGGATGGCCATGAATACACCGTGAAATACGAGCCCGCCGAATCCACCACAGGCATCTTCGGCGGCAATTCCAACTGGCGCGGGCCCATCTGGTTTCCGGTCAACTTCCTGCTCATCGAATCGCTGCAGAAGTTCCATCATTATCTGGGGCCGGATTTCAAAGTCGAATGCCCCACGGGTTCCGGCCGTTATATGAATTTATGGGAAGTTTCCGCGGAGATTTCCCGCCGTCTTACGCATATCTTTTTGAAGGACGAGACCGGCCACAGACCCGTCCACAAAGGCGCACAGCATTATGCGCATGACCCGAACTGGCAGGATCTGGTGCTGTTCTATGAGTTCTTCCACGGCGATAACGGATCGGGTCTGGGCGCGCCACACCAGACCGGCTGGACCGGTATAGTGGCCAAGTTATTACAACAGAGCGGAGAATAGATTAATGATCGAATTCGACGGCCCCGTATGCCGCGATCTCGACGCAGCGTCGCGTCGCGAATGGCTTGAAACCAACGGTATCGGAGGCTTTGCCTCCTCCACCATCGCAGGCGCCAATACACGCCGCTATCACGGGCTTCTCACCGCCGCGCTGCATCCGCCGGTGGGGCGCAACGTTCTTCTTTCGAAGCTGGAAGAAACCGTGTTCCTGAATGGCGAGCGTTTCGAACTAGCCGTTAATCAATACCAGAACGCCGTCCACCCGGAGGGCCATAAATTCCTGAAGAACTTTCGTATCGATCCGTTTCCTATCTTCACTTACGAAGTGGGTGGAGTCGAGATCGAAAAGCGCGTCTTCATGGTGCGTGGAGAGAACACCACGGTGGTCGAGTACGAAGTGCTCGGCAATACGCCCTGCACGCTTGAACTGCGGCCGCTGATCGCTTTTCGCGATTATCACTCAAGCACACACGCCAACGACGGCATCAATCACGAACTGCTCGAACGTGCCGGCGAAGTTTCGATCGAGCCTTATCGAGGCATGCCGCGCCTGCACTTTGCGCACAACGCGCACTGGGTGGCGCGCGAAGGCCACTGGTATTACAACTTCGACTATGCGAAAGAGCGCGAGCGCGGCCTCGATTCGCTGGAAGATTTATTCCAGCCGCTGGTGATGCAGTTCAATCTCCAACCAGGCGGGAAGGCCATCGTGATCGTGTCCACGGAAAGCCATCATGCGGAGCAGGCCGAAGCGCTCAGGCGCGACGAGCTCGTGAGGCGCGAGCTCGAGCGGGCAGCTTCACCGATTGACGATCCACTCGTCTCGGATCTCACCGCCGCGGCCAGCCAGTTCATCGTACGCCGAGGCGGCGATCTGCACACCGTGATCGCCGGCTACCACTGGTTCGCCGATTGGGGCCGCGACACCATGATTGCTCTGCCTGGTCTGACGCTGGTGACCGGCCGCTTCGATATCGCGCGCGACATTCTGCTCGCCTTCAGCCGCGCCGCCGATATGGGTATGCTGCCCAACCGCTTTCCCGATGCCGGTGAGACCCCGGAATACAATACAGTCGACGCCTCGCTCTGGTACTTCGAAGCGATACGCAAATACCTCGAGTACACCTCCGACTATCATTTCGTTCGCGAGGATCTCTACAGCACCATGAAGAGCATCCTCGACTGGCATATCAATGGGACCCGCTACGATATTCACTGCGATACCGACGGGCTCATCAGCGCCGGCGACCCTAATACGCAGTTGACCTGGATGGATGCGAAAATTGGCGATTACGTCGCTACACCGCGGCATGGCAAGCCGGTAGAGATTCAGGCGCTTTGGTACAACGCATTGCGGTTTACCGAATCGCTCGCGCATCGGTTTGGCGATCGGGCTGAAGCGCAGCGCCTGTTCGATATAGCGGTAAAGGCGCATGACAGTTTTAACGCGCAATTCTGGAATGAGGCGGCGGGCTGTTTCTATGACGTGGTGGATGGCGACCATCGCGACGCTTCGATACGACCGAATCAGGCCATCGCGATGTCGCTCGGCTTCACCATGGTCGAGCCGGAACGAGCGCGCCAGACCCTTGCGGTGATCGAGCGCGAACTCCTCACCGAAGTTGGTCTGCGCACGCTTGCCCGCTCCGACCCGCAATACAAGTCGCAATGCGCCGGCAATCCTTTTGAGCGCGATTCCGCTTATCATCAGGGCACCGTGTGGCCCTGGCTGATGGGGCCGTTCATCACCGCTTATGTGCGGGCGCAGGACATGGCTGGGCAGCCCGCGGCGCGCGAACAGGCCTATAACTGGCTGCGCGGTTACTCAGATCATTTGCGGATCGCGGGGCTGGGAAGCATCTCCGAGATCTTCGATGGCGACGTGCCACATGAGCCGCGCGGCTGCATCGCGCAGGCGTGGAGCGTTTCGGAAGTCCTTCGTGCGCTGGTCGAAGATATCTATGGCAGGATGCCGGACGCCTCGGGATAACGCTGCCCGATTCCGATGGACGCGTTGAGGAGCGCGCGCACCGGAATGAGCCCCGCGATTCTGTGCGACGCAACCGCGGCAAGCCCCATCGAGGCCATGCAGCCGCACTGCGAGCAATCGGGATTGCCTCCGAACTGGCATGGCGAAATGCGCGTCTTCAGGTCCGCGGAGAGCGTGCGGGTGGTGCGGGCGAAGGTGCAGTCGTGCGGGCCGTGTGGCGGCTTGAGGAACTCCAGCAGCAGCCGTTCAGGCATCTCGAGTTTGCTGTATCGGTGTCTCAGTTTGAGAAGGTCTTCGATTACCGATTTCCGCTCGGCGCGACTCAGGATCTCGGGCGCTGTATCGCCGATCTGGGGCGTGAAGAGGCTGAACCACACGCGGCGGATCTCTTCGCGCGGGGTCCAGAAAGCGAGGAACTCTCTGAGCGAGCCCGTGCGCCTTGCCATTTGCCCGGTAATGGTGCAGTGAATGGTGACGTTCTGCCCAGCGATGTTTTTCAGAATGCGGTCGTATGTTGCCGGGGCGCGGCGCGCATCGTGATCGGGTTGAAGGCCATCGATCGACACCGCTACTGTCAGGCGCGGCAGCGATGCCCAGCTTTCAGGCAGAGGCCGGAAGGCACTGGTGACCACCTGCACGTGTACTCCGCGGTCGATCAGTTGCGGCACCAGAGCGGTCATCTCGCGGTAGCGTACTAATGGGTCGCCGCCTACTAATGAGACATGCAGGGGTCTATGTCTGTCGACCAGTTCAAGGACTCCGCCGACTAAGTCCTCACCCTTGAAATCGGTAAGCCCCCTTAGCGTTACTAAGCCGCCCAGGTGTTGTGGCTCGTAGGCATAACAACCCGGACAACGGAGCGGGCATTCCCGCGTTACTTCTATCGAAAGGGAAGGACAGTACCCTTTAAGAATCGCCCCCCATGCGCGCACCAAATCGCGTATAGTCACCTTACTCGCAGGGATGTCCAGAATTCGGCACTGGTTGCGTTAAATCTGGTGGCGTTGCTACTGAGCGATTCCGCACAATGCCACGCTTACCGTTGGGGGCCGCGGCGGGCAGGCCAAATCGCCCGACCTGACTTCGGATCGACTGGTGGTAACGCGAAGAACGCGTTCAGAGCAGCTTCGGCAGCAGGTTGGCCGAGGTGCCGCGCAGTGCCCAGGTGACGTCTTCCGAGAAATCGGTGGCTTCCGGATTGATTTCGATCACCTGGGTATTTTGCGCGGCGAGCGGGATCAGGCTGGCGGCGGGATAGACCTGGGCGGAGGTTCCTGCGACGATGACGATGTCGGCCAGTTTGACTTCTTCGACGGCGCGTTCGATTGCGCCTTCGGGCAGTTGCTCTCCGAACCAGACGACGCCTGGCCTGAGCATTCCTCCACATTCGCAGGTGGGCGGGAGATGGTTCAACTCTTGGTGGTTCATTTGTTCAACGCGGCATTTGAGGCAGCGCACAGCCCAGATGCTGCCGTGGAGGCGGATGACATTCTTCGAGCCGGCGCGTTCGTGTAATCCGTCCACGTTTTGGGTGATGAGGGCGAAGCGGCTGGCGCGCTTTTCGAGTTCGACCAAAGCGTCGTGACCGGCGTTGGGCTTCGCGGCGGCGATGCCTCGGCGACGTTCTTCGTACCACGTCCACACCATCTTCGGATCTCTTGCGAACCCTTCGGGCGTGGCGAGATCTTCGAAGCGATGGGTCTGCCAGTAACCTCCATTGCTTCGGAAGGTCGGGATGCCGCTCTCGGCCGATACTCCCGCGCCGGTCAGGACCACGATGGATCGGGCTTTGCGGACCGCTTCGCGCGCGGCGTCAACACTCGACTGCATTTACCGCCAGCCCCGCCAGCGAGGTCTCCTTATAACGACTCTGCATGTCGAGGCCCGTTTGGTACATGGTTTTGATGACCTGATCGAGTTGTACTTTGTGGTCGCCGGTTTCCTGCATGGCCATGCGGCAGGCGTTGATGGCTTTGACGGCGCCAATAGCGTTGCGTTCGATGCAGGGGATCTGGACGAGGCCTCCGATGGGATCGCAGGTCATGCCGAGGTTATGTTCCATGCCGATTTCGGCGGCGTGTTCGACTTCGTCGTTGGTGCCTCCGAGAGCTGACACCAGGCCTGCAGCGGCCATGGAACAGGCCACGCCGACTTCGCCCTGGCAGCCGACTTCGGCGCCGGAGATGGAGGCGTTCTCTTTGTAGAGGACGCCGATGGCGCCCGCTGTGAGTAGGTAGCGGAAGATGCCATTGTCCGTCGCATTGGAGCACCAGCGCAGATAGTAATGGCCGACGGCGGGGATAATGCCGGCGGCTCCGTTGGTGGGCGCGGTGACGACTCGGCTGCCCGCGGCGTTTTCTTCGTTGACTGCCATGGCGAAGACGTTGATCCAGTCCATTACGGCGAGCGGGTCGCGGCTGCCGCGTTCTTCGAGTTTGCGGGAAAGGCGTGGCGCGCGGCGGCGGACGTTGAGGCCTCCGGGCAGGATGCCTTCGGTGCGGAGGCCTCGTTCGACGCACTGGGACATCACTTGCCAGACGTTCGCGAGGTGCTCGCGGACCTCGTGTTCCGGACGCCATGCCTTTTCGTTTTCGAGCATGAGCTTCCAGACCGGTTGCGGGTAGGAGAGCAGGTCCGCTCCCGATGAGAACGGGTAAGGCACCGGGCCGCGGCCCTGCTTTGAGTCGGATGAGAGGAAGCCCCCTCCGATCGAGTAATAGGTCTCGGTTCGCTGCACTGCGCCATCGGGGTCATAGGCGGTGAAGCGCATCCCATTGGGATGGCCGGGCAGCACCATGTCGTAGTGGAAGACGATCTGGACCGGCGGGCCGGCTTGCGCGAAAGCCTTCAGGGTGTCTTCGATGCGGTCGGGATCGACGCCTGCCGGGGTTTCGCCCGCGAGGCCGAGGAGCACCGCGCGATCTGTCGCATGGCCTTTACCGGTGAGTGCGAGCGACCCGTAGAGCTCAACTCGGATTCGTGCCGCGCCGTTGGTGCCGAACTGATGCGCCGCGCGCATCGGCCCTACGGTGTGCGAACTCGATGGCCCGATACCGATTTTGAAGAGGTCGAATACGCTGGTTTTCATCTGGTCTAGACCAGTATGAAGGTTCCGTCCGGTTTGGCGAAGGCTGCTACGAGGCCCCATACGGGGAAGGCAGGCGCTGTGCCGGTTTCTTTCTCGGGCTGGCCGTCATTGAGTGTCTCGCCCTGTTTGGTCTTGCCGTTGTCAGTGGAGCGGAACAGGACGTGAATGCCTGTGCCCTCGGCGAAGGCCTTCGTGCCGCAGCAGCCGCAGGCTCCGGTGGGTTTATCGAAGGCGGTGAGGGAACCTCCTAGTTGCTCGGTGGACTCGGTCCCGTTCCATGCGACACGGACTCGGCCATTGCGTCCGACGGCGAGTTGCGCTCCCCGGATGTTGCCTACGGCTATAGAGAGGTCGCCTTTCTGGGCGTCTCCGGCGAAGTAGATCATGTGAACCACTCCATCGCGTTCGACGACCTGCGGCTGAATGCCGCCGTTCGGGACGTGGATGATGGACACTGTCGCGGTCAGCGTCAGCGGCAAAAGCAACGCGAGAAGTTTCATGTTCAGACTCCCCAACAGTAATCGGCAACGACTCGCTCGGCTTCTTCTCCGCCTTCGATGAGCCGCATGAGCTCGAGTTGAAGCGCGGTGACGAGCGCTTCCCAACTGGCTTCTATGACGTCTTCGGAAACGCCTACCGTGGACCAGCTCTTTTGGCTATCCGACCACTCGACCAGCACTCGGACTTTGGCCGCGGTGCCTTTCTTGGAATCCAGAACGCGGACCTTATAGTCGGTGAGGCGGACATCGGCGATGCCCGGGAGCGTGGCCAGGCACTTGCGGAGGCAGGTATCGAGAGCGTGGACGGGGCCGTGGCCGTGGGCGGTTTCGATGCTGTCTCCGGCTCTGGTTCCGATGCGTACGGTGGCGGTGGCTCGGGTAGCTTTTTCGCGGCCTCCGACGATCATGACTTCGTAGCCCTGGACGTCGAAGAACTGGGTTCCGGGGTTGAGGGCCTGGCGGACGAAGAGCTCAAAGGTGCCGTCGGCGGCTTCGAGATCGTAGCCCTGATATTCGGCTTCCTTGACGCGATCGACCAGGGCGCGGCGGCCTTCGTTCGAGAGATG
>Ga0302319_10007440_pt1 | contig 21561 bp, 19 predicted proteins | sample Bog_T0_2_FD_203319 | JGI IMG/M metagenome (GOLD analysis project Ga0302319, IMG submission 203319) | Peat permafrost microbial communities from Stordalen Mire near Abisko, Sweden - Bog_T0_2 | ecosystem: Environmental > Terrestrial > Soil > Wetlands > Peat | place: Sweden: Abisko, Stordalen Mire... | reverse complement strand
AGGGTTGTAGATAACCGTCCGCAGGGTGTAGAATCGGCGGGGAAATCAAAATGAACGAACGCCTCGTCATAGTGGATGGTATTCGCACGCCTTTTTGCAAGGCGGGCACCAGCCTTGCGACCCTGGACGCCGACGAGCTTGGCCGCGTGGCTGTCAGCGCACTGCTGCTTCGCACCGGTATTGATCCTGCATTGGTCGATGAGGTCATCTTCGGCTGCGTCGCGCAACCCGTCGATTCCGCAAACGTGGCCCGCGTCATCGCCCTGCGCGCCGGCATCCCGCAATCAGTCCCCTCCGTCACGGTGCATCGCAACTGCGCCTCCGGTTTCGAATCATTCACCGATGCCTACGAGCGCATGGCGGCGGGCAGGGGCTCCGTTTTCATCGTGGGCGGGGCGGAGAGCATGTCGCAGGTGCCGTTTTTATTTAAACAATCCACCGTCAATAAATTTGCCGCCCTTCAACGCTCCCGCTCGCTCCTGCAAAAGCTGGGTGCCGCCGCCGCATTCCGCCCCTCCGATTTCGCCCCGCGTATCGGTTTGAAGCTTGGCCTCTCCGATCCCGTCAGCGGATTGAACATGGGCGGGACTGCAGAGGTCCTTGCGCGTGAATTTGCCATCAGCCGCGAGGCGCAGGATGCGTTTGCCCTCCGCTCCCACCAGCGCGCCATCGCCGCCCGCGAAAAACTGGCGCAGGAAATCACCCCGGTTTACGTTCGCGGAAAAGCCGTTACGGAGGACAACGGCCCGCGCGAGAACCAGTCCGAAAAAGCGCTCGCGGCATTGCGTCCCGTCTTCGACCGGAAATTCGGCACGGTCACTGCGGGCAATTCCTCGCAGATCACCGATGGAGCCGTTGCGCTCCTGGTGATGACCGAGAGAAAAGCCGTCGAACTTGGTTACACGCCGCTCGGGAGGCTGGCAGCCTACGCCTATTCCGGTTGCGACCCCGCCCGCATGGGCCTCGGTCCCGCATTCGCCGTGGCAAAGACGCAGCGTCTCCCCGGCTATTCCATGGACGACGCCGACCTCATCGAGATCAACGAAGCTTTTGCCGCCCAGGTGCTGGCGGTCGAGGCGTTGATGAAATCCGATGACTTTGCGAAATCAAAAGACCTGAACCATGCCATTGGCGAAGTCCCCCAGGATAAACTGAATGTCAACGGCGGCGCGATCGCACTCGGCCATCCCGTGGGTGCCACGGGAGCGCGTTTGATTTTGACGGCATTGAAGGAACTGCAGCGGCGAAACGGCAAACGCGCCATGCTCTCACTCTGCGTGGGCGGGGGACAGGGCGGCGTCGTATGGGTGGAGAGGATGTGACTATGCAAAATATCCGGCGCGAAACCACAGCAGAAAATATTTGCGTGCTCACCTTTGATCGCGATGGCTCCTCCGCGAACATCTTTGACCGCGATACCTTGCTCGAACTGGAGACGCAAATCGACGGGATATGGAATGAGAAGCCGCGCGGTCTGGTGATCATGAGCGCAAAGGAAGACATCTTCATCGCCGGCGCGGATTTAAAAGCGGTTGCCGGTCTGCGCGACGAAGAATTGAAGAGTTACATAACCCTTGGCCAGACGGTTTTCAATCACCTTGCGGAATTGAGAATTCCCACCGTGGCTGCGATCCACGGCGCATGCGTTGGCGGCGGCTACGAGCTCTGTCTCGCCTGCGATTACCGCATCGCCACGCGCGACCGCGTCACGAAGATCGGCCTGCCCGAGGTGAATCTAGGCATCCTTCCCGCATGGGGCGGATCCACCCGCCTGCCGCGTCTCATCGGAATCCCGGGAGCCCTGGATGTGATTCTCGGCGGCAGGACGCTCGCAGCCCGGCCGGCGTTGAAGCGCGGGATGATCGACACGATCGCCCCTCGTGAATACCTGTTGCAAGCCGCCATCAAAGCCGTCAGTCACGGCAAACCCCACCGTTTTTATTCGCGCATTTTGCATTCACCGCCGGTGAATAGCGTCGTTGCGCTCGCAATCGGGAAGTACGTGAACATGAAGACCCGCGAGCGCACCCACGGGCACTACCCGGCGGTGTTCAAGGCCATGGAAGTCGTCCTGCGCGGGGCGGGGAAGTGGACCGTGGCAAAGTCGCTCGCTCTCGAGGCGGAGGCGGTCACCGAACTCGCAAAGACCGATGCCAGCCGGAATTTGATACGGCTGTTCTTCCTTCAGGAAGGCGCCAGGAAACTTTCCTATCCCACCGCCCAGAAACTTCCTCCGAGAAAAATGGCGCGTGCCGCCGTCATAGGCGCGGGAGTCATGGGCGCTTCCATCGCGCAGTGGCTGAGCGCGCGCGGGTTGAGGGTGGTGCTTAAGGATGTGGATGCAGCGCGCGTCGCCGCAGGCATGGATCGCATCATGCAGCTCTACGCGAACGGATACAAGCGCCACACATTCACGTTCGTCGAGGCGCGCGACGGCGTGGACCGCATCTCCCCCGTCCCCGGCGATTTTTTGATGAAAGGCATCGACATCATCATCGAGGCCGCCGTGGAGAAGATGGATCTGAAGAAGCAGATCTTTTCCAAACTCGATGCCCAGGCCCCGGCGGAAACAATCCTCGCGACAAACACCTCAGCTCTTTCCATCACCGAGATCGCCGGTGCGACAAAGATGCCGGATCGCGTTGTCGGCATTCATTTTTTCAATCCCGTGTATAAAATGCAACTCGTCGAGGTCATCGTTGGCAGGCAGACGCGGCCCGATGTCGTCCAGCGCACGCTGCGGTTTGTACAGCAGATCGGCAAACTCCCCGTCGTTGTGCAGGACAGTCCCGGTTTTCTGGTGAACCGCATCCTGCTGCCTTATCTTGTGGAGGCCGCGCGCCTTTTCGAGGAGAGCGCAACCACCGAGGCTGTGGACGGCGCAATGCTGGAATTCGGAATGCCTATGGGCCCGCTGCGTCTCATCGATGAAGTAGGCGTCGATATCTCCGCGGATGTGGCTGCGACCCTCGCGGAGAAATTCAGCGGGCGTCTGGGCATGCCCGTTACGCTCACAAAAATGCTGGGGGAAAAATTGCTCGGGCGCAAATCCGGCTCCGGATTTTACACCTACAAAGGCCGCGAGCAGCGTGTCAATTCAGGTGTTGCAAAATTCCGCACCGGCAATTCCGCTGCTGCCTATACCGAGCCGGAACTGCAAAGGCGCATGGTGCTGCTCATGGTCAACGAGGCGGTGCGATGCCTCGAGGAAAAGGTTGTTGCTACGCCCGGCGATGTCGACTTCGGGATGGTCATGGGCACCGGGTTCGCCCCTTTCCACGGCGGCCCGCTTGCTTATGCCGATACTGTTGGAATTGCAAAGATCGTCGATGATATGAAGACTCTCGTGCAGGCAGCCGGGCCTCAATACGAACCATGTGCATTGCTCGCGGAGATGGCGGCGACCGGGAAAACATTTTATGGGGGAAATGAAATTGGAAAATGACACATTAAAAAAACCGGAGCCGGTGGACGATCAGGCACCGTTGATCGATACATCGAAAATGTCGGCGGAACAGCGCGACGCCATGGAACTCACCGAATCCGCGCGCGATGCCGCTGAGGCCGAGCGCGGATTTGTCGGCGGCCTGTTCATGGGGCGCTTCAACCTGGCCGGCATTTATCCCTACCCGGAACAAAGTGCGGAGGACCGCAAGCTTGGCGATGTATTCTTGGAAAAACTCGAGGCATTTCTGCGGGACAAGGTGAACCCCGATGAAATCGACGCCACGGGCGAAGTTCCGCAGGAGGTCATCGACGGTCTGGCCAATATGGGCGCATTTGGTATCAAGATTTCCAAGGAATACGGCGGCCTCGGCCTCTCGCAGACGAATTACTGCCGCGCCGGCATGATGCTTGGCAGTTATTGCGGCAATCTCACCGCGCTCATTTCAGCGCACCAGTCCATTGGTGTGCCGCAGCCGCTCATCATGTTTGGCACGCCTGAACAAAAGCGCCGTTTTCTCCCGCGCGTGGCCAGCGGCGAGATTTCCGCGTTCGCCCTCACCGAGCCAAAAGTCGGCTCCGATCCCGCAAAGATGGAGACGCACGCCGAGCCCACGGAGGACGGCTCGCATTTCATCATTAACGGCGAAAAACTCTGGTGTACAAACGGCGTGAAAGCAGGCGTGATCGTCGTCATGGCCAGGACGCCACCGAAGATGGTGCGCGGCAAACCGCGGAACCAGATCACCGCATTCATCGTGGATATGCACGACCCCGGCGTCGAGGTCGTCACCCGCTGCCGTTTCATGGGGCTCAAGGCGCTTTACAACGCCGTCATCCGTTTTCACGACGTCAAGGTGCCGAGGGAAAATATCGTGCTCGCAGAGGGCAAGGGCTTGCGTGTGGCCCTCTCCACCCTCAATACCGGCCGTCTCACGCTTCCTGCCGCATGCGTCGGCCTCTCGAAGCGCTGCCTGGAGATTGTCGCGAAGTGGGCGGGAGAGCGCGTGCAATGGGGCCGGCCCATCGGCAAACATGCCGCGATCGCCGATATGATTTCGCGCATCGCCGCGAATACTTTTGCCATGGAGGCGATGAGCTTTTTCGCCGCCAGCATCGTGGATCGTGACAAAAATGCGGACGTCCGCCTCGAGGCCGCCATGTGCAAGCTCTGGGCAACCGAGCGCGCATGGGAGATCGTCGATGACACCATGCAGATCCGCGGTGGCCGCGGCTACGAAACCGCGTCATCATTGCGCGGTCGCGGTGAGGAACCCATCGCCGTCGAGCGCATGATGCGCGACAGCCGCATCAACCTCATCTTCGAGGGATCGAGCGAGATCATGCGTCTCTTCATCGCGCGCGAAGCCCTTGATCCGCATCTCAAGATCGGCGCCGCGATGTTGAATTCGCAGTTGCCCCTCATGGAGCGGGCGAAAGCCGCGATGCATGCCACCGCTTTCTATGCCAAATGGTATCCCATGCTCTGGTCCCCGTGGGAATTCAAAGGTAAAAAAGATGCGCCAAGTGAAGAAAAGAGCACACAGCCGCAGCAAATGGATCCCGCATTTGAGCACCACGTCCGGTTTGCCCGGCACGCATCCAGAAAACTGGCAAGGGCGCTGTTTCATGCCATGGCGTGGAACGGCCCGAAACTCGAGAGCAAACAGATCCTGCTCGGTCGCTTCGTCGATATCGGCGCCGAGTTGTTCGCAATCACGGCCACCTGCAGCCGCGCTCAGATGATGCTCGCTTCGCACCCCGACAAAGACGGACTCATCAAGCTCGTCGATTACTTCTGCCGCCTCTCCCGCCTGCGCATCAGGGGCCTCTTCCAGGCCCTGCACAACAATGCCGACAGCAAAGGCTACAGCATCGCCCGCAAAATGCTGGAAGGCCGTTACGCCTGGCTCACCGAGGGCATCGTCCGCACGAAATACATCCCTCCGGTGTGAGAATCAGCAGGCCGCAATCGTCTTGGATCATGTGTTCGGAGACTGGTTCGGAATTCTATCAATGGCAATACGGATGAATTTCAAGGTCGCCGCGCGTAAGTCTGGATCAACAGGAATTCTGCACTTCGCTCCAGAGTCCGGGCGTTCATCCCATGCGCGCTGGATGAGATTGCTCCACTCGTGGTCCAGATTCTCCAGCGCCCATCGCACCCCACTCGCCTTGGATTGGATGGTGCCGGTCTCCATCGTTTGCAGCATCCGGCAGTATGAGATGACGGCGAACGATTGATACCAGCAACTGCTGATTTTTCCCGGCTCTTTAAGCATTTCGTTGCCCCAGTCATGCATGGTCCGCGACACTTCGCGTTGCAGCGCACCGGGCGGCAACTGGGCAAACAGTACATGCGCAGGTGGGCCAAATAAAACAATGCCGTGGTGATAAATCATCCATCTCTCCACCCATTGGTTGTCGTGCAGGGATCGAATAAGCATCCTGCTCCCATTATCAAGATACCAAAGCTTTTCGGTCCGGACCGCAGCCGGATCATTCAGTATCACCTTCGGAAAATAAGAGCCTTCCAGATGCCGTGCCCATCCCGATTCCATCCCGTGAATGAGCCCATGCATTTCCTGAAGAACCTCAACCTCCGCTTCGGATAAATCGTGTTCGATCACCACGAGAAAATCGACATCACTGTGCTCATCAAAGTCGCCCACCGCAAAAGAGCCAGCCAGATATGCCGCTAAAAAATTTCCACACAGTGTTGATTGCAGACGTGCAACAAACTCTGCCAGCACCACATTTAACTCAGGGTATGGGGTCGGTGATGAGGCTTTCATGTTTAAGGTCGATAGAGAGCAGAAGATGGGTATTTTAAGTTCCTACAGAAATTTCACAAAACTAACAAAAAGCTTGACTCGTTGCTGCCCGCATGCTAAGTTGTCTTTAATGAAAGGGAGACTATGGATTTTTGATCGGGGGAGCTTCGGCAGCCAAACAACGGTAATTTTTAAAAACATGCTTTTTGCCGAACAAAGCCAATTGTTACTCTGTAGAAGCCCAAAAAACAAAGCCAATTCAAAGCCAAAACAAACCCAATTTGACCCAAAACAAAGCCATTTTTCGCGAAAAAACAGCGAAAAAATCCCCTAAATCCAGCTTCAAACCCAATAGGTTCTCCAGAGTAATCCAAGGTAATCCAACCAAATCCAAGATGAAAAATTTAAATCAGTCGTGGCTGCGAAATCCAGCATCTAGTATCTAGTATCCAGAATCGATCCGCTTCTCCAAAACTGTCCAACCCAGTCCAACCCGGTAAAGACCTCCCCAGTGTGATTTCAGGCAAAACTACTTCCCAAATTCCATGCCCTTCTCCGAATTTCCACCCAATTACAAAATTGCCGTAGTCGGTTCCGGCGCAGTCGGCTGCTATTACGGCGGGAAACTCGCGCATCACGGAATGAACGTCCATTTCCTCATGCGGAGTGACCTGGAAACCGTGAAAAAGAACGGACTCCAAATCCGCTCTCCTGATGGCGACTTCCATCTTCGCGAAGTAAACGCCTTCGCATCCACGGAGGAGATAGGACCGTGCGATCTGGTGCTGATCTCCCTGAAAACCACGGCAAACAAAGCCCTGGAGAAATTGATCCCGCCCCTGTTGAAGGAAAACACAGCCCTGCTCACATTGCAGAACGGGTTCGGCAACGAGGATTTTCTGGCGGAACGTTTCGGCACGGAGCGGGTTATGGGTGGTCTCTGTTTCGTTTGCTTGAACAGGGTCGGGCACGGTGTCATCGAGCATTACGGCCATGGCGCATTATCGATAGGAGAGTTTGGCCGCTCGCCGCAGCCGCGCACTCGCCAGATCGTGGAGGAATTCCATCAGAGCGGCATCATCACGCAGCTCGCGGAGAATCTCGTCACCGAGCGCTGGCGCAAGCTGGTCTGGAATGTCCCTTTCAACGGGCTCTCCATCGCCGCGGGAAAAATCACCACCGATAAGATTCTCGCAGATGAAGGCCTCTGCACGTTGACCAGGAATTTGATGGCCGAGGTGATCGATGCTGCCAACAGGGAGGGCCACCCGATCCCGCACGATTTCATCGAGGAACAGGTATCCCGCACCTACAAGATGAATGATTACAAGCCATCCAGCCTTATCGATTACATGGCGGGCCATGAGGTCGAGGTCGAGTCGATCTGGGGTGAGCCCTACCGGCGCGGTTTGCGCGCGGGTGCGGAAGTCGGCCGCCTGGAGGCTCTCTACTTTTTGCTGAAAAAGCTTACATCCCGGGAATCGGCGGCATGAAATCCGGAAACGAGTTTGAGACAACTGAACTCGCCGCCGGATTGCGGGAAAAGCACCGTCCGGAGTGGGGGATCGTGCTTGGCTCCGGCTTGGGCGGCTTTGTAGATGAATTTCCCCATCTCTACATGCTGCCATACGGGAAAGTTCCCGGCCTGCCGCTCACCACGGTTCCCGGCCATGAGGGGCGCTTTGTTTTCACGGAATCCGCCGGGCAACGCATCATGATCGCGCAGGGACGCGTCCATCTTTATGAAGGTTGGACCGCCCGTCAGGTCGCGGCTGGGGTGCGGTTCATGGCGGCGGCGGGTGTCACCAAATTGATTCTCACGAATGCAGCCGGCGCGATAAACCCCGGCTTTTCTCCCGGCTCATGGATGATGATCGGGGACCACATCAACCTCACAGGCGTATCACCATTGACCGGAGGATCCAGTTTTTTTGACATGAGCGAGGTCTACTCGCCACGGCTCCGCGCCCACTTCTCAAAAAGCGCTGCATTGGAAAAGATCACATTGTACAGCGGCGTTTACGCGTGCGTGGCCGGGCCGCAATACGAGACTCCCGCCGAGGTGTGCATGCTGGGAAAACTCGGCGCGGACGCCGTGGGGATGTCCACGGTGGCCGAGGCCATCCAGGCGCGCGCGCTTGGCATCGAGGTCTCCGCGTTTTCGTTTCTTACGAATCACGCCGCCGGTCTCGGTGGCAAAACGCTCGATCACGGGGAAGTCCTTGGAATGGCAAAAACCGGCGCAGCCGGGTTCGCCGGGATCATCGCCGGGGCCCTTGGTGAAGCCGTGTAACATCATATAAACAAGCGGCCACGGTTGCGCACCGCAAAAGAGTGTTGTATTAGATTTTTATGAAGGTGTTGTTTTTAATCGTGCTGCTCCTTGCTCTGGGGTTTTCCATCTACAGGCAGAATGTTGAAATCACGGATCTCAAAGCTTCGTTGGCTGACGGGCAGGCGAAAAATACGCAATTGCAAACGGATTTGGACAATGCAAAAAAGGAGGCCGCCGCTGTAAAAGCAGCGCAGTCCGTTTACAGGAGTCCTCTCTCTGCAACTGCGCCAACTCCGACTCCCACGCCTTCGACTGATTGGATGTGGAACACGAAGACCTCCCTGGATGCGCCTGCCAAAAAGTAATCAGCGGGTTGACTTGTTCTTTGATATGAAAATTCCCGTTTTTATCGGGGTGGCGCATCAACCGCGTCTGGTAGCCAAAATGGGTTGCCGCTAGCTGCCGGCGCCCGATTCCGGAGGCCACGGACTGGGAGGAGTGTCACTGCTCCGTTCCTCCGCTAGTTCACGTTCCGCCCGCAACCAGTGGTCCAGGTCCCGGTTCTCTGGAAAATTCTCCTGCTGGTAATAGCCATACGCGCGAAGCGCTATTTCTTCGGCGGAGGGGGTTTTGCGGATCTCGTTTTCAGCTTGTGAGGAATTTTCGCCGTTCATAAGGGAAGTCTGGTATCTGTAACACTATCGCCAATGGTTCGATGGAATGCAAATCCATGATGCGAATTCGCCTCGCCTTTGTGGGGATTTTACTCCTGCGATCTCGAGCGCGGTTCCCGGTCTTTCGTGGTCGCAGTGCTGGGAAGCGTGACGAAGGGACCACCTGCGAGAGGCGCCGCTTTGGTAAATGCAACCTCGGGCACGTCGCTCGGTTTTCCAGCAAGCGGAAAATCCTTGCGGAGCGGGTGGTACGGATACCCGTCCCACATGAGGATGCGGCGGAGATCGGGATGGCCTGAAAACTGGATTCCCATCATGTCGTAGATTTCGCGCTCATGCCAGTTTGCGGTGGACCAGATGTCGCTCACGGTGGGGACTTCCAGGTCATCCTCGGAAACGCTGAATTTCAGGCGGAGATGGACGCCGTCCTTCAGCGAGTAGAGTTCATAGACCACTTCGAAACGCGGCTCCGCTCCGAAGTTATCCACGCTGGAAAGATCGACGAGATAGTCGAAACCAAGCTGGCTCTTCGCGTATTTCGCGAGGTCGCGGATATCGGTGCGATTCACCACAAGGGTCGTCTCTCCGCGGAATTCGATTTTGCTGGAGATGGAAAATTTCTCCCCAATGGAAGCAACAGCCTCGGAAATGTTCATGTTACGAAAGGGACTTGATCAACTCGCGTTTTTGCTCGGTGAAGGAAGGCTCGGTTTCAATCTTCCTCTGCAGGCGCATCAGGCCTTCGAGAAGCGCCTCGGGGCGGGGAGGGCATCCGGAAATATAGACATCCACGGGAAGAAGCTGGTCGATCCCCTGCAGCACCGCATAGCTGCGATACATGCCGCCGCTGGATGCGCATGCGCCCATGGCGATCACCCATTTCGGTTCGCACATCTGGTCGTAAATGCGCTTCACGGAAAGCGCCATCTTGTAAGTCACGGTGCCGGCCACGATCATTACGTCGGACTGCCGGGGCGAGAAACGCATGACCTCTGCTCCAAAGCGCGAGATGTCGAACCGGGCGGATGCCGCTGCCATTAATTCGATCGCGCAGCATGCCAGTCCCATCGGCATGGGCCAGAGCGAGTTTTTTCGCATCCAGTTGATGGCGGTATCGAGGCGGGTGAAGATGACGTTCCCCTCGATTTTCGAGTCATAAGCTACCGGGCTGATTTCTGCCATGGGAAAACATTATGGCTCGTGGAAATGATCGCAAGCGAAATTGTGAAAATATTCACAAGGAGGCCGGATTCTTCACTTTCCCGGTGTGTTTTTGTAGATCGGATGATCCAGCCAGAACGGGTCGGAGACGCCCCGGCGGTAGGCATCAAGGGATTCAGGGGTGGAATTGACGTGAAGATTGCTGTAGGTGTCGTCTTCGTTCAGCCACCGTTCATGCCAGAAAACCGCAGCCTTCAGGCGTGGATATTTGCTTTTCATGACTAGGAAAGCATCGCTGATCCAGTCGGACTTGCTGCCGAATTTCGGAAACTCTCCGCAGCCCCATTCCGACAGCATGATCGGTTTTTTAGGATCGAGTTTGCAAATTTCGGCGTAAGGCCAGTCCAGCAGGGGGGGGAATGGAGACCACCGGTCATCCACATATTGCTGGCCGTAAACGCTGAGCCCGATCCAGTCCACGTAATCGGAACCCGGATAATAGGCCTCCGCGTAATTCCAGTAGTCCTGCGGGATCGAGTAGTTCATCAAGTGAAGCACCCAAATTACATTGGTTGCGCCTTTTGCGCGCATGCGGTCCACCACGTGGCGGTAGGCTTTTTTAAATGTTTCGGGGCCCTCGTATTTCACTGGGTTGGTATTTGGCACAGGATTATCGGAACCGTAAAAACACCCGGACCACGGAAACCACGAGCCGTTCACCTCATTGGCAAACGAAACAAAGAATGGATGGCCGAATGCCTTTGCGGACTCCGCCCATGAATCAATATAGGAATCCCATTTCCCCGCTATGATGCTGGTGAGGCTGAAGCGGTCCGGTCCGCGGTCTTCCTCGTAGGGTTTGTCCCATGGCGACCAGTAAATGAGCGGTATGGAGCCGTGCTGGTAGATGAGATTGACGTTCGCGGTCGGGAATGTTTGCTCTCCCCAATAGCTGGATGATGCGACAATCGCCTGGTGTTTTCCCACCATGGTTTCAAAGTCTTCTATTCCTTCCACGGTGACAGTGTCCTCGGTGTCTCCGAAGTCCATGTATGCACCCGTATAAGCGCCATGCTTGGGAATGACAAGCTGCTCCGGCTCCGCTGGTGTCGTAGTTGTCGGCACCTCTTTATGGCATGCCGCAAGCATGAGGATGGCGGAGAAAAGAAAGATTTTTCGGATACGCATGGAACGCCTTCTCATTTTTGTAACTGGATTTCTTTTGGTCGCGCAGTGACGGATGCGGTACGTTCCAGTTTTCCCCAGGTGACCCATACGCCTTTGAGTGCTTTTGAAATCGAACGCCAGACGACCCAGCTCAACAGCGGGCGATACATGATCCTCATGGGCAGGATATTCCATGCATCAATGATTTTTTCGCCGTCCATCCAGCAGGCCATGATCGCCATGATCACATCCATAAGGATGAAAACCACAAAGTAAATCCACATATGGTTCGCCCCTCCCATGACCAGCGACAAAATGAGGAGCGCATCGACGATCGGGGTGAAAGCAATGAGGATGATCTGGAAAAACCAGACGCTGGGAAGAGCGAACCAGCCAAGGGCTTTGTATTGCGGATTGAAGACAAGATCACGATGTTTCCACAGGCATTGCAGGGTGCCGAATGCCCAGCGGAATCGCTGCTTGGCCAGGGTGCCATAGCTTTCGGGTGCTTCCGTCCAGCCAACCGCGTAAGGAGCATAGTCGATGCGGTAATCCTTTTTATGCAGGCTTAGAGTGAGATCGGTATCCTCCGCAAGGGTGTCTGTGCTGAAACCGCCGGCAGCTTCAATGGCGCTGCGACGTAGTGCGCTGACCGCGCCCGGCGCGACGGTAATGCAGTTCCACTCCGCATAGGCGCGGCGTTCCAGGTTGAACCCGCATATGTACTCCAGGGACTGGCATCGCGCGATGAAAGTGCGCAAATTGCCGACCTTCGCATGGCCGGAGACCGCTCCAACTTTTGGGTCGATCATCGGCTGGACAAGTTGCGTCAATGTTGACCGGTCGAAATGGGTATCTGCATCAAGAAACACCAGGATATCGGATTTCGAATTCGTAAACCCCGTTCGCAATGCGGATGACTTTCCCCCGTTTGCTTGTTCGATCAACCGGATGCGATGGTCCGTGAAAACCAGCTTTTTGACTTCGGCTGCGGTTTGGTCGGTCGAGCCATCGTCAATCACGACAACTTCGATCATGCCGGGATAATCGGTATCAACGACAGAGCGCAGGGTGGCCTGGATGACTTTCGCTTCATTATACGCGGCAATGATGACGCTTAGCGGGGGGTGGTAGGGTGCTTCTTCAGGCGAATAAAATTTCCTGTGATGCCGCGAAGCCAGGACTGCAATGATGATCGTCCTCAAAACGATCAACGCAGTGGCAGCGATCATAAATGCCCAGAGGAAACGTTCCGCAGCGCGCCAGATGCGGAATCCAATGCCGGTGATCAGGCGGGTCCAGAACATGTCGCCCGATTTCACAGGAGGCATCAATTCATCGTTCGGGATGTTAAGAAGCTCGCTGAGCGAGACGATTTTATCGCCACGGGTCTGCAGATATTTAATGATCTGCGGCAGGGCCGCCACCGTTTGGGAGCGATCTCCTCCGGCATCATGCAATAGAATGACGTTTCCCAGATGCCTCTGCTCCTTTACGCGCTGTATGATTTCGTCCGTGCCGGGTCTCGCCCAATCCTCTGGATCGATGCTCTCCAGTACGATGAGATAGCCAAATTCATCCTGCACCATCTTCAGGGGCTCCAATTCCGCGATGCTGCTTGGACGCGAGTCGGCATTATAGGGGGGGCGGAAAAGCGTGGTGGAGCGACCGGTAATGCTCTCAATCAGCAATTGCGTGGCATTCAATTCCAGTGAGATTTGCTCCTTTGAAATTTCACTAAGATTCGCGTGTGTGTAGGTATGGCTGCCGATTTCGTGGCCCTCGTTAACAATGCGCTGGACCAGGCCTGGGTAGTTTTCCGCCTGGCTGCCGACCAGAAAGAAAGTGGCTTTGACATTATATTGTTTCAGAATATATAAAACCTTTGGTGTCCATGTCGGATCAGGACCGTCATCAAAGGTAAGGATGACCTGGTGTTCATCACCCGCTCCTTGATGGTAAAGAATGGGATAGGTCGGGAAATCCGTATAAGTTGCCGTAACCAGACCGCTTGGTTCTACGCGGACGTTTCTTGTGCCGTCATCCTGGGTGTCATCCACCGAAACCACCTCGCCCTGCCCGACATTTGTAATCGTGTTGGAGGACGTGAGCTTTTCGAAATAATGCAACGACGTCTTGTTGATGGATTCGGTGTAGGGCATCGAAAGGGCCTCCCAGATCTGGGGGTCTTCTGTGCCGAGTCTGGCGATGGCAATGCCTCCGAGTTGCTCGCTGCGAACGGCCCGGAGTTGATTGATGAAAGAGATGGCGTCGAGAAACCAGACAGTATGATCTCCAAACGGTTCCTGATAGGAATACTGGGCATTATAACTGGGAGCCTGGACGTTAACTTTCTCGATACCGGCATAGCTTGCCCGGCTCATGGCATCCTGATAGCTGATTGTTTCCGCCTTTTTCCGGGTTGAACTCCAGTCATACCCGTAAGCACCGATTGCTGCGATCCACTGGCCCGGTTCTCCGTAACCTTTGATAACTTGCAGCCAGCCTTCAAACCAATCCTGCGAGGCGATTGGGCCCGGCGAATCGGATTCGGAATTTTCGTCGTACAATACGGCTATGAAATGATCCACGACAGGTGCCAGGGCATCGAGGTCATATACCTTGATCTCGTCGCCCATCGGCACCACCAGCCAGAGTTTCTTGTCTACTGCATGAAGGGCCGCTGAGACTTTTTGTAAAAACTCCGTCATCTTATTCTGATAAGCCGGATCGACTTCCTCGAAGTCGATTACCACTCCGCCGGCTTTGGCCTCGTCGAGCCGGCTTAGCAGATCGACAATGAATTTGTTGCGGCGTTCCGGAGGGCCGGAAACCAGGTTTTCAACCGGCTCGGGGCGCCATGTGTCCTCGGTCAGATTGCTGAGCATTGGCATCAGCACCAATCCTTTCACCGCTGCAAGACGTTCCAGTCGGACGTCTTCCTCGACGTGGAGATTTCCCTCTCCATCAACCAGGGACATCCATTCCTGTGGGCAGATATGGGTGAGTTTGTCCGCGTGATTTACGAGCGACTCGTAACAATTCTCGTCCCAATTTACGTAAAAACCCATCCGGATTTCTGCGGGGTTTTTGGGATGGGGTTCCAATTGCTGGCGCAATTTGGATAATCGCGATGCTTCGGACGCCGGGAAGTATTTTTGCCAGGAATCGGTGCGCAGGGGAGGGGGCGCATTTTTTTGGAGGGCCTTCAATTTTCCCTTCAAAGTTTGCACGGTAGCCGGAAGCCGCAGTTCCGGTTTTACAAACAGCGATTCCATGAACCAGACAAAGCCTGCAAATAAAAGGATCCCGAGCAACAGGAATGCGATTCTGAGCCGCGGCCACCGTTTGCCATCCGGATCCAGGAAAACAAACCTTTGCGGTTTTATTTCATTGCCCTGATCGCTCATGGAAATCTAAAAAAACCTTTTGCGTTGCGTGTGGTTTGGGAAGCGACTTCTTCAAGGGTCTGATCGCGCAGACGTGCCACGGTTTCAGCGACGATACGCGTGTAAGCTGGTTCACAGCGCTTGCCGCGATGTGGTGCTGGTGCAAGATAAGGGCAGTCAGTTTCCACCATGTAAGACTCCGTGGGAACCAGGGCGGCATCCTCATGCACGAGCGGTGCATTCTTGAATGTCACGATGCCCGTAAAAGAGATCATGTGCCCCAGTGCAATCACCTGCCTGGCCTGCTCGAATGGACTGCCGAAACAATGGAAAACGCCACGCAATTTGCCGGTGTAACCCCCGAGAATCTCCACGGTGTCCTCCCATGCATCACGTTGATGGATCACAACATTCAGACCGAGTTCGCAGGCAAGATCAAGTTGCGCTTGAAATAAGTCGGCCTGCGCTGATTTGTATGCTCCATCCTGAATGGCATATTCGATCTCTGCCGGAGCTTCATTGCGCAGAACGCCGGCCAATTCGGACGCATCGTCTTTCTTTAATTTTTCACCAGGCAGGCGATGGTAATCCAGCCCGGTCTCGCCGATTGCCACTACGCGCGGGCTTTTCGCCAGTTCCCGCAAATTCTCTACTATATCGGATCCAGCTTCGATGACGGAGGTGGGATGGACGCCGATCACGGCATAAATCTGGGGGTATTTTTCAGCGAGGGCAACCGCACGGCGGCTGCTTTCCACGGATGTTCCGATGGTTACGAGGCGTGTAACTCCGGCAGCTTCTGCCCGCTCCAGCATGGCATCGAAATCCGGCTGGAATTCCGGATAATCAAGATGCGCATGTGTGTCAATCAGCATGATTTTTCAATCCCTGGTTCCTTGCCCTGAACGGCTTTAGGAATCCTTCACCATTGTATCACGGAACTCGCCCATGTGAGTCCTCCACCAAAAACGACGAGCAATACGTAATCCCCGATTCTCATTCTGCCGGTCCTGTTTGCATCATCCAATGCGATTGCCACGGCCGCCGCCGAGGTATTACCGTAAAGATCAAGATTCACCAGGAACCGGTCCAAGGGCAGCCCCATGCGGCTCGCTATCGCTTCAATGATGCGCATGTTCGCCTGGTGGGGGATGACGCATGCGAGATCCTCGGCCTTCAATCCTGATTGCTCCAGGGCGGCATTAGCGGCTTTCAGCATCGCATTCACCGCCTGCTTGTAAACCTCCTTGCCGGACATTTTGATGGTGTTCAGGCGCTTATCCAGCACTTCTTTCGAGGCAGGTGCCCGGCATGCTCCCCCCGGAATGGAAAGAATATCCGCGAAATTACCATCACTACCCATGTGGGATGCGATGATGCCGTGCGATCCCGAGCGGTTGCGAAGGATGGCCGCGCCCGCGCCATCGCCAAAAAGTACGCACGTATTGCGGTCGGTCCAATCAATCAGATTGCTGAGCTTGTCAGCCCCGATCACAAGCACCGTATTGCATGTGTGGCTTGTGATGAATTGTTGCGCGATCTCCAGGGCGTATAAAAAACCGGAACACGCAGCCGAGATGTCGAAGCAGGCGGCATTTCTTGCTTTTAAAGCTCTTTGAACACAGCAGGCCGTACTCGGAAAAACCATGTCCGGCGTCACCGTGGCAACAATGATGAGGTCCAGTTCGTCGGGGGTGATTCCAGCCTGCTCGATCGCGGCTTGTGCGGCTTTGACAGCCATGTCGCTCGTATATTCATTTTCCGCGGCGATGCGGCGTTCACGGATTCCGGTCCGGGTGCGGATCCATTCGTCCGAAGTATCTACGAGTTTTTCCAACTCCGCATTGGTCATTATCCGCGCAGGCAGGTAACTGCCGGTGCCGATGATTGAGACGGTGCGCTTTGGCTTAAGCAGGCGTTGGCTGCGTGGCTGTGCTCGCTTCATTGTAACGTTTGATTTCCTCGACGATATGGGGATTTACGTGGTGGGTGATGGATTCCATCGCCGTGCGAATCGCGTTCTTGATCGCAGCAGGGGAGCTGCCGCCGTGGGCAATGATCGTGATTCCATTCACGCCGAGCAATTGCGAACCGCCGACTTCGTCGGAGCTTGTTTTTTTCTTGATGACTTGAAGTGCGGGCTTGACCAGCAGGCCGCCGAGCTGCGCGAGCAGGCCACCTCTCATTACTTCGTTTTTCACCCAGCTGAATATTGCATGCGCAATGGCTTCGGATGTTTTGAGCACCACATTGCCCGTGAATCCATCGCAGACGACGACTTCGACGGGATTGTCAAACAGGTCGTGTCCCTCGACATTGCCGCGGAAATTCAGTCCGCTTTTTTTCAAAAGATCGAAGGCCTTCGTTGTAAAGTCATCACCCTTGCCCTCTTCGGTGCCGATTGACATGAGGCCGATGCTGGGATTCTTATAACCCAGCACATGGCGCGAATAGGCCGCGCCCATGATGGCGTTTTCTACGAGGTTTTCCGGCTTCGGGTCTGGATTTGCCCCTGCATCAATGAGGACGAACCGGTTTTTTTCCGTAGGCATGATGCTGGCAATGGCAGGCCGGTCAATTCCCGGTAGCGTGCGCAGCTTGATGAGGGAAGCTGTCACAGCAGCGCCAGTATGGCCGGCGCTAACCACGGCATCCGCAGCGCCGGTTTTTACAAGCTCAACAGCCCGGCTGATTGAGGAATCCTTTTTCCGGCGTACGGCATCGAGTCCGCTGTCGTTCATGTCCACAATCTGCGTGGTGTGGACGATCTCTATGCGTGGATCGGAAAAGTGATTGGATTTTAATTCCGCTTCAACGCGCACTGTATCGCCCACAAGGAACAATTTTGTGATTTGCGGATACTCACGAAGCGCCAGTACAGCACCCGCTATGATGTTCTTGGGGGCATAATCTCCACCCATGGCATCGAGCGCTATCTTCATACGTGAAGAAGGGAATCGTTCAATTAAAATTTCAGCCGTCCCACCACGGGTGCGGGACGGCTGTAGTCCTTTGCAGGAAAATTAAGCTGCTTCGATGGTCAGCACCTGGCGACCCTTGTAGTATCCGCAGGAAGGGCAGGCAGTATGCGCGCGAACGCTGCTGCCGCACTGGCCACATTTTACAAGTTGAGGTGCATGCCAGCGGTTTGCGGCCTTGCGCGTCCTGAGACGCATCTTCGATGTTTTACGTTTTGGAACTCCCATAATTATTTTTTCTTTTTAACTTTTAATTTATCCAACTCATTCCACGCTTCAGAAGCAGCAATCGGTTCGTGCGCCGTCTCCTCCTCCACCATGCTTTTAAATTCTGGCGAGCCATTACAAACCTTTTGGCCATCCCAGTCACAGTGCGGATATTGCGGAAGGGTGAGCAAAATATCTTCCCTTATAAAGGGCGTCAAGTCCACTGTTTCCATTCCTTCAAGTTCCGTTTGGAGGGCAAACGCCTCCACCTTGAGCGGGTATTTGAACTTCTCGAGGCAATTTACACACTGTAATTCAAAGTCAATCCCGAGGCTTCCGGTCGCAAAAAGTCCTGACTCCGAGAGTCCCACATCCAGTGAATAATGCACTGGCGTGAGACATTTGAGGTATTCCTCACCCGTATCAAATTCAATACCCTCTTCCTCACCCTCAAGATGCAATCCCTCCAATGGAATCTGCCTTGTATGCACTTTCATAGCTTAAAAATATCCCTTTTGCTTACTTGATGGAAAACTTTTTCCGGAGCCCTTTCGCCACAATTTCGGGCACGAACTCACCCACGTTTCCACCCAATCTTGCGATCTCTTTCACGATTCTGGAGCTTAAATACGTATATTCTTCCTTTGGTGTCAAAAAAACCGTCTCGATTTCCGGCTGCAACTTCCGGTTCATCAACGCCATCTGGAATTCGAATTCAAAGTCTGACACTGCCCGCAGCCCGCGCACCACGGCACAAGCCCCGTTTTTTCGCGCAAACTCCATCAACAGCCCTTCAAAGCTGGTAACGGTCACATTTTTTGCATTCGTGATCGTTTTTTGCAACAGGGATACGCGCTCCTTTGCAGAGAAGACCGGGCGCTTGGAATCGTTGAACGCCACGGCCACGATCACTTCATCAAACAGACTGCTGGCACGCTGGATGACATCCAGGTGACCGTTGGTGACAGGATCGAAGCTTCCGGGATAAATTGCGCGTCTCATGAGAAAAATGGGATTAACGAACTGTAATCAACGATCGGCTGTAAAAACAACTTGGATTAAAGGGTTCATGGAAAAAAACAGGTGCCTATTGACGCAAATGGGTGTTTAGCCTAGAGAATGTTGCCCACCCATGAAATTCAACACTGGAATTCCCTTCCGTAGCATACCCTCTGATCAAAAGAGCTAATGCAATGTCAATGTGACAGTGCCGCGAATGCGACAATGGACTGGCAAACATTTACCCCCACCTCTTTCTTAAATAATTTACATGGGCTCTAAAACTAGCACGCAGACGCTTCCGCAACCCCGCATGTCCGACGAAATGCTGGAGATCATGCTCATAAAGGGAGTTGTTCTCTTTTTTGCAATCATCCTTGTTTATATCCCTGCGATGGATGGCGGCTATATCTATGACGACGACCAGCTTTTGACGATGAATCCGATCATCCAGCGTGGAACAGGTTTTCTGGATGCGGAATCGTGGCGTGGCTTGGGATCCTTCTGGTTTCCCCGGGACGCACGAGGGGCGGCGGATTACTTTCCTGCCACTTCCAGCATGCTTTGGCTGGAATGGAGAATATTCGGCAATAATGAGCCACACACTCCTCCTGCTGTTCGCGGCATCGGTGCGCCGGGTTACCATATTGTCAATGTGGTGCTGCATGCGTGTTGTGTAGTGCTGCTGTGGGCCGTGCTGGCGAGAATTTCAATACCCGGGGCTTGGATATCCGCATTTATATGGGGCGTGCATCCGGTTTGCGTGGAGTCGGTGGCTTGGATCTCGGAGCTTAAGAACACGCTCTCGATGGCCATATTTCTGGTCATGATGCTCGCGTGGTTCAGATTCCAGCGAACGCGGCTAACGCGGGATTACGTTCTTACCATAGTGCTATTCATTATTGCGCTGCTGGCCAAAACCGCCATCGTGATGGCACCATTCATACTGCTTCTTTATGTCTGGTGGGACAGGGGGCTTGAGGATGACAGGAAATGGTGGGAAAAACTGACGGTTGAGGATCTGCTCCAGTCGATTCCGTTTTTTGCCATCTCTTTCGTTTTCGGTCTGATTACCATGTATTTCCAGATCACCCGTGCGATTGGCCAGGAGATCGTGCCGATCGGCGGATACTTTGCGAGAGTGGCGGGAGCGTTTTTCGCATTGGGCTTTTATCTCTATAAAATCATTCTGCCGGTCAATTTGGTGCTGATTTATCCGGAATGGCATATCACGCTGCCTAAATTGGTTCAGCTTCTGCCGGGGTTTGGTTATGCAGCGGTATTTTACTGGGCATGGAGGAACCGGGCCACTTGGGGAAAACACGTGATTTTCAGCCTCGGATTTTTTGTGCTCATGCTCTTTCCGATCCTGGGGCTCGTGAAAATAGCCTACCTGCGTTTGACGCTCGTGGCAGACCACTTTGAATATATGCCCATGGTGAGTGTGATCGCTCTCGTGGTCGCGGGTGTATTGCGAGTTAGAGCGAGCATTCAATTTCCTGGAAAAGCCGTTTTCACGACGGCGACCGTCGGCGTTTACGCACTTGTCGGAATGTATATTTGGTATCTTTCGATGGTGATTCCATTTCTTCTGGGAATGCAGCAACTTTACGCGTTACAGCTAGGATTATTAATCAAGATCATTATCTACGGTTTGATGATTGTAATCTGGCTTGTCGCAAGTTGGTGGTTGCTCCTTTTTTATAAAAATCCAACAAAGGTGATGCTCGATATCACGAGTATTTTGATTCTTAACATGTTTTGTGTGCTCACCTGGCAGCGCGCCAATGTTTTCAGCGACAAAAAAACCCTCTGGCTGGATACGCTCGCCAAAAACCCGCATTCGTGGCAGGCGCACAGCCACTACGGCGCGATCCTTTATACCGAGGGGGATATTGATGGAGCACTGGAACACTGGACAAAGTGTGTGGAATTGAAGCCGTATATCTATGAGGTTCATAATAATAGAGGACTGGCCTTGATGGCAAAGGGACGCATGGACGAAGCCCTCGCGGAATACAAGAAAGCCGTCGACATTGATAATACGCAGTTCCCGGTCGTGATGAACTATGCCGACGGACTCCGGATCGCAAAACATTACGATGAGGCGATCACCCAGTATGAGACTTTGCTAAAAATCGGGGCTGAGAATCCCAGTCCGGTCGTCTATCTCGACATGGGGGTTTCGTATTTTGAGATGGGAGAATTGGATGAATCCATCAACGCCTTCGAGAATGCGCTAAGGATAGTGCCGCAATACGGGGATGCCCGCCGCGATCTGGACAGGGTATTGCAAGCCAAGCAGGAGGAAATACAGAAGAAGCAGGAAGAAGCGAGCAAGATAAAAACGGGGACCAGTGCCACACCGGCAACCACTCCGTCGAAATGATAATTCGTTTTTAAGCGTTATCCATTGCCTTCGGAAACAGCGGTGGTGGATGCAAACTGACCGGAATTAATATCCTTTATAATGGACGCTCACGGTGCGGTAGG
>Ga0302319_10007436_pt1 | contig 21566 bp, 16 predicted proteins | sample Bog_T0_2_FD_203319 | JGI IMG/M metagenome (GOLD analysis project Ga0302319, IMG submission 203319) | Peat permafrost microbial communities from Stordalen Mire near Abisko, Sweden - Bog_T0_2 | ecosystem: Environmental > Terrestrial > Soil > Wetlands > Peat | place: Sweden: Abisko, Stordalen Mire... | reverse complement strand
TGGTCGGAACCCACGCCGCATCCACAATCACCGTGCGGACGCCCTGATCGGTCCCCATCCCGGCGACGAAACCCTGCACCCCCAGCGCCAGCCCGGCCGCGGCAGCAGCAAGCGCAAACCACCGCGCCAGCGCAGCCTTGCCCTTGGGCAGCAGCGCCTCAATCACAGCCCCGGCAAAAGAGAGATAAATCGTCCACGCCAACATCTACAGCAGTTCTCCAGTCACTACCAAACAAATCAACCGCTCGCTGCAACAACTCTCCGCGCGTGCTTTGTAACAGGGCACGACTTCAGTCGTGCCGCAACGGCCGCAAAATGAGGACGGGCTTTAGCCCCTGCGGATCTTGATCAATCCCGCAATCGTGGTCCGCACCTTCCAACCGCGTTTTCCTGAACAAGCCTGATATTCATCCTTCCAAAAATCCAGACATCCATCGAGAATTCATGGGCCGCCATCAAAATCTCCATTGCGCCAGCAGATATTGAACCGTCGGGTTCACGCTGTTCACAATCAGTTGCGGCCACAGGCCAATCAGCAGCATCAGCCCGATCACCGGCGCCAGCGCCAGCCGCTCGCCTGTATGAAGATCGGGGAATCCCACGCAATGCTCCGGCACTGGCCCGGTAAACACTTTCTGAATCACCGTAAGAATCACCACCGCCGTCACCAGTAGTCCAAGAATCGAAACCGCCGCGGAAACCCACGTGAGCGAAAACACGCCGCGGAAGATGAGGAACTCGCCCACAAATCCGTTCAGCCCCGGCAACCCCAGCGAAGAGAAAAGCGCAATCCCCATCAGCCCGGCAAATACCGGCGCAGGCTTGCGCAGCCCGCCAAAATCGTCAATGCCGCGGTGTCCGCCCGTCCGCTGCTGCATCAGCGCCACAAACCAGAACAGCGCCGCCGCCGTCACTCCGTGGTTGAACATCTGCAAAATCACGCCGTTCAGCGCCGCCGCCTGGCTGGCATACTGCCCCGCATCCCAGGCATCCATCGGAAGCGCCAAGGCAAAGATCCCCAGCAAACAATAGCCCAGGTGATTGACGGATGAGTAAGCAAACACCCGCTTCAAGTCCTTCTGCGCCGCCGCCGCCCATGCGCCCATCACCACTGTCGCCACGGCCAGCACCAAAAGCGGTGTGCGCATCTGCGCAATCTGGTGCCCGAAAAGCGGCAACGCAATGCGCAGCAATCCATACACGCCCATCTTCGACATCGCGCCCGTCAGCAGCATCGTCACCGGCGAGGGCGCCTCTGCGTAGGCCGCCGGCAGCCAGGTGTGGAACGGAAACATCGGCACCTTCACCGCGAAGCCGGCCAGCACGCCAATCGCGAGCCAGATCATCACGTGGCCAAGATGCGCAGTGACCATCTGCTCCAATGTCCCGGTCGACGCAAGAAATGCGAGCCGGTCAAAGTTCATGGTGCCCGGCGAGTCGGCAGTCTTCGTGGAGAGAAACACCGCCAGAAACGCCACCAGCAGCGTCACGCTTCCCGCCATGGTATACACAAAAAACTGCGTAGCCGCCGGCCCACGCCGCGCCCCGCCCCACAGCTTGATGAGAAAAAATGCCGGAATCAGGCTCAACTCCCAGAACAGAAACCAGTGAAAGAAATTCAGCGCCGTGAACGATCCGAACAGTCCCGACTCCAGCACCAGCACCAGCCCGAAATAAAGCCCCGGCTGGTGATGCACGCGATGCGCCGCGTCCACAGACATCAGCGTGACAATCGCTGACAAAACCAGCATCAGCGCTCCCAGCCCGTCCACGCCCAGGTAATACTCAATGCCCAGCGAGCGCACCCACTCATGCTGCTCCACCAGCCCGATCGATCCGTTCGCCGGCAACTGCGTCCACACATAGAGCGCCAGCGCCAGGCTCGCCCCTGTAGTGAGAATCGCCACTCCCCGCGCATGCTTGCCGGAGACAAGCGCAACAGCCGCGCCAATCAGCGGCAGCAGCGTCAACACCGTCAATAGAGGAAATCCGCTCATGCCCGGCTGCTCCAGATCAGGATCGCCGCCAGCCCCACCACCGCCAGCGCCAGCAGCCGCAGGTAAGTCTGCACGCGCCCCGACTGCATCCGCGACAGCAGCCCTCCGCCCGTCGACAACTCTTCGCACCCCTTGTCGAAACCCCCGTCCACCACGTTCGTGTCCAGGAAGCGATTCAACTGCGCCCACAGCCCAAATGCCCAGGCCACCGCAGTCACCACGCCGCCCCACACGCGGCGGTCGAGCCAGTCCGCAACCTTTGCCCACCAATAGTAGAAAGCAATCACCGTCATTCCGTAGAACTCGTCAATGTAGAGCCGATCGCGCAGCCACGCCCACGGCAACGGAGCCGCCGCCGCCAGCACATCCGCCTCTTCCGGCGCGGGCGACTTGCCGCCATACAGCAACCAACCCAGCCCAATCCCCAAGAAAACAACCAGGGTCGAAGTGGCCATCAAGGAAAACAATCCCGGCTCGAGAAAACCGCGCCATCCAAATGCGACCGCGCGGCCCTCGATAAAGCCCCGGAACCACGGCCACGCCGGCGTCCCAATCGCTCCCAGCACCATTGCAAAGAACGCCAGAATCGCCAACGGCACCGTCATGGAATTCGGGCTCTCATGCGCATTCTTCGCGCCGCGGTTCACGCCAAAGAACACATAGCTGATTTGCCGCGTCATGTAGAAGGCAGTCAACAGCGCGCCAAACACCAGCATGTAGAACGGACCTTTGCTCACGCTGAAGTGCTTCGCCGCTTCAAGAATTCCATCCTTGCTCCAGAAGCCGGAAAACACCAGCGGAAACCCGCACAGCGCCAGCATGCCGATTGCATACGTAATGAAAGTCACCGGCATGTCGGACTTGAGCCCGCCCATGCGGCGAATGTCCTGCTCCTCGTGGCACCCATGAATCACCGAGCCCGCGCCCATGAACAGCAGCGCCTTGAAAAACGCATGCGTAATCAGGTGGAACATCCCCACCGCCACGCCGCCCATCCCCAGGCCGGCCATCATGTAACCGAGTTGCGAAACGGTCGAGTAAGCAAGAATCCGCTTGATGTCGTTCTGCGCCACCGCGATCAGCGCCGCAAACACGGCGGTAAATGCCCCCACCCACGTCACCACCGTCAGCGCCGTCGTAGTTCCACCGGCCAGCGCGCCCGCCTGCATCAGCGGATACACCCGCGCAATCAGATAAACGCCCGCCGCCACCATCGTCGCCGCATGAATCAGCGCGGAGACCGGCGTAGGCCCCTCCATCGCATCCGGCAGCCACACATGCAGCGGAAACTGTCCGCTCTTGCCCGCCGCGCCGGCAAAAATCAGCAGCCCAATCGCTCCCGCCGCTGAAAGTCCCCACGCCGACCGCTCGGTCACCAACCCCAGCAGCGCGTGAGCCTCCATCGACCCCCCGCCGCTGTTATAGAACAGCAGCGTCCCCGTCTCGCTGAAGAGCCACACAATGCCTAGCAGAAAAAACACATCGCCCACGCGCGTGGTAAGGAATGCTTTCTTCGCCGCGGCGGCAGCCGAAGGCTTCTGATACCAGAATCCAATTAATAAGTAGGAAGTAAGTCCCACTAACTCCCAGCACATAAATAAGAGCAGCAGGCTATTCGCAATCACCACGCCCAGCATGGCTCCGGCAAACAGACTCAGAAAGCAGAAAAAGCGTGTGTAGTTCTCGTCGTGCGCCATGTAGCCCGTCGAATAAATAAAGATAAGCAGCCCAACAAAGGTGACCATCACCAGCATCACCGCGGAGAGCGGATCGAGCACCCATCCCAGGTCCACATTGGTCGCGCCAAATTGAAACCACGTAAAGTTCACGGTCTCGCGTATAGCAATGCCATGCGACCATTCAGCCACAACATGGCCGAACGCCGCCAACGCCAGCAGCAGCGAAAATCCGAGCGACCCAATCGCCAGCGTTGACGCCGTCCTGCGCTTCGGTTGCTTGAGCAGCGAAATCACACCCGAAGCAAGAATCGGCACTGCCGGTATCAGCCACAGGATGCGCGTGATTGCCGAAGCCCCCAGTTGCGGAGTGAACGAAATTGTCTCTTGCATCAACCGCTCACCCCTTCATCCTGTTCATCGCATCCAGGTCCGTCGTATGCGTGTGGCGATGAATCGCTATCACCAGCCCCAGTCCCACCGCCGCCTCGGCCGCCGCCACGGCAATCGAGAAAATCGCAAACATCATCCCCGTCAGCGCTTCAGGATGCGGCCCGTAGCGCCAGAACGCAATCAGATTCAGATTCGCCGCGTTGAGCATCAATTCAATCCCGATCAGCACCAGGATCGCATTGCGCCGCGTCAGCGCCCCGGCCAGCCCAATCGCAAACAGCAGCGCGGCGACTAGTAAGTATCCCGTCAGCGGGTTCATCGCGCGCCCTCTTTTTCATGCATGGCCACAATCACCGCGCCAATCAGCGCCGCCGTCAGCAGCAGCGCCACAATCTCCAGCGGCAGCACATAGCGCCCCATCAGCGCATTGCCGATGTCCATCACCGTCACTTGCGGCTTCGTCGTTTCATGAGGCAACACCGCGGTGCTATGCAGAACCGCCCAGCCCAGAATCGCAAAAACTCCCGCGGCAACCACCAGCCCCACCAGAGGCTTGCCGCTATACACGCCGTCCTTTGGAGTCTCCGATCCGCGCGTCAAAAGAATCGCAAACACCACCAGGATCGCCACCGCGCCAATGTAAATGAGAATCTGCGCAAACCCGGCAAACTGCGCGTCGAGTTCGAGGAACATCAACGCCACCCCGGCGAAGGCCACCGTCAAAGCCAGCGCGCAATGCACCGTATTCTTCAAGAGCACAGCCGCCAGCGCCCCAGCCACCGACAACGCCGCAATCAAATAAAACACCACGCTCATCGGCCACTCACCTGAACCAACACCCAATGACTGTCATCCTGAGCGGAGCGCAGCGCAGTCGAAGGACCCGCTGTTCGTCTCCAATCGAAGCTCAAGACCTCCGTGCCCCATCCATTCGCGTTCTCAGCGAATGGGTGGGAAACCACAAATCTCAAACCGCAGCAATCACTCCGCATACCGGTAACTCCTCGGCCCAAAGTGTTCCCGCTTCATCCCCACGCGCGCCATCAAGACATAAGCCACCAGCAGAATCGCCGAACACACCGCCCAGCGCAGCAACCCCTCGCCCATGAACCGCCACGCTCCCGCCACGCCCAAATTCAAGAGCGTCAGTGGCAGCACAAACTTCCATGCAAAGTTCATCAACTGGTCCTGCCTCAGTCGCGGCAGCGTTCCGCGAACCCAGATAAACACGCACATCGACAGCATCACCTTGGCAAAGAACCAAATCCACGACGGCACAAAACCAAGCACCTGCAGGGGCGCGGAGTATCCGCCTAGAAACAACGTCGTCCCCAGCCCCGAGATTCCCAACATGCCCACGTACTCGCCAAGAAAGAACAGCGCAAACTTGAAGCCCGAGTACTCCGTGAAGTAACCCGCAACAAGCTCCGACTCACCCTCCGGCAAATCGAACGGCGAGCGATTCGTCTCCGCCGTAGCCGCAATCGCAAACAAAATGAAGCCCGCAAATCCCCACGGCGTAAAGATGTACCAGTGCGGCAACCCGTATGAATATTGGTTCTGCGCATCGACTATCTTGTTCAGCGAGAGCGACCCGGTCATCATCACCACCGCCACGCTCGACATCAGCAGCGGCACCTCGTAGCTGATCATCTGCGCCACCGCGCGCATGGCCCCCAGCAGCGAATACTTGTTGCGGCTCGACCAGCCTGCCATGAAGACGCTCAACTCCGATGACGCGCCGATGGCAAAGAAGAACAAGAGGCCGGCATCCATGTTGACCAGGGTCATGTTGCGCCCGATGGGCAGCACCGCATAGCCCATGAACACTACAACCACCAGGAAAACAGGCGCCAGGAAATGCACCACCGCATCCGCGCTCAAGGGAACAATGTCTTCCTTGGTCAGCGATTTGATGCCGTCCGCAACCGGCTGAAATATTCCGTACGGCCCCACGCGGTTCGGTCCGTAGCGGTTCTGCATGCGCCCCAGCCCCTTGCGCTCCAGCAGCACCGTAATCGCGAAAAGCGCCGGAAACGTAACGATGATTCCCACTACGCCGAGGAGAACCATTGCGGGATGCTGCAACGGGCCGGGAAGAAAACTCACCAGCCAGTGACCTAGCAGCACGAAGATCTGATCCGCTTTCTCGATCATTCTTTCTTATCCCCTTCAGCCGCTTTCACCGCGGAAGTTGGCGCCGCCGCAATGGTCTGCTTGGCCGCCGTCGCCGGACTTGCCGCAACAGTCCCAGCCGCAGCCTTTGCCGCAGCAGCCGCTGCGGCACCTTTCGCCTTGGCCTCCGACTTGGCCTTTTCCTCCGCCAGCCTTGCGTCCACTTCCGCCGCTTCCGTGGGATGAATCTTGTGGAAGTGCTCGTTCGACTTGGCCAGTTCCTTCTTGTCGTAGAGCAGCCCGCCGAAGCGGTCCGTCGTGCTCAACTCGAATTCCGTGTCCATCTTGATCGCTTCAAACGGACAGACTTCCACGCAGATCTGGCAGCTCATGCACACCGAGATGTCGATGTCGAAACGCGACGGATAAATCTGCGGCTTGCCCAGCGCATCCGGCTTTTTATCGGTGCTCTTGACGATATAAATACACTTCGGCGGGCATTCCTTCTCGCAAATCTGGCAAGCTACACAGCGCAGTCCTGCCTCCCAATCCGCGCCGTCGTAAACCAGGAAAGGAAAATCCCGCGTGGCCTCGATGGGCGCAATGCGCTCCTCCGGGTACTGAACCGTCGTCAGCCTCTCCGCGGACACAAAACTCCCCGCAAAGTTTCTCGCCGTCTCTCCCAGCCCCTTCAGTATCCCTTCGCCTAACAATCAATCCTCCAATAAGTGGTTAGTGAATAGTGGTTAGTGGTCAGCTACGATTGCACCCCGCCACAGATCAACTCTTCACTAACTCTGAGCAAACCAAAGCCATCTCTAGTTACAGCAAAATCCCGAGACTGAACACTAACCACTATTCACTAAACACTATCTGTCCACTTCCCCCAGCACAATATCCACGCTTCCAAAAATCAGCACCACGTCCGCAACGTTGCTGCCCAGGCACATGTCCTCAAGCACGGTGAGATTAATCAGGCTCGGCGGGCGAATCCGATAGCGATACGGATTCGGCCCTCCATCGCTGATGAGATAAAAGCCCAACTCGCCCTTGGGCGCTTCAATGCGCCCATACGCCTCACCCGGCTTGGGCCTGAATCCGCGCAGCTTGGCCTTGGGGTCCATGATCGGCCCTCCGGGAATGTCCTTCAGCGCCTGGTCGATGATCCCGAACGACTCGCGCATCTCCAGCAGCCGAATCATGAAGCGGTCATACACATCCCAGTGCTCGCCCAGCGGCACGCGAAACTTGAAGCGGTCGTAGATGCCGTACTTGTCCACCTTGCGTATGTCGTAGTTGATGCCCGAAGCCCGCAGCATCGGCCCCGTCACCCCCGCATTCACCGCCAGCTCCGGCCGCAGAATGCCCACGCCCTGCGTCCGCGCCATCAATATCTCGTTGCCGCAGAGCAGGTTTTCAAATTCGTCAGCGAACTGCGGCAACCCATCCAGAACCTTGCGCACCGCCGCGAGCCACGCCGGCGTGGCGTCCACGCGGCAGCCGCCAAAGCGCATGTAGTTCACCATCATGCGCGCGCCCGTGATTGCCTCGAACAGGTCGAGAATCTTTTCCCGCTCCTTGAACGCATACATCAGCGGCGTGCCGCTGGCGCCCATCTCCTGAATCAGAAACCCGATCGCCGATGCATGATTCACCACCCGCGTCAGCTCGCCCAGAATCACCCGCAGATACTGCGCGCGCTCCGGAACTTCTTGCCCGGTGAGCTTCTCCACGGCCAATGCATAGGCCCAGTTATTGGTCAGCGGACACATGTAGTCCAGCCGGTCGGTAAATGGCATCGACCCCAGGTAGCTCATTCCCTCGGCCAGCTTTTCGTGATTGCGGTGCAGGTAGCCAAAAACGGGCTTGAGGCGAATGACCCGCTCCCCATCCAGCGCCACGTCCATGCGGAAGACGCCATGCGTCGAAGGATGATGCGGCCCCATGGCCACTTCCAGCAGCTCTCCTTCGCCGTCCGGCTCGACATGCGGCGGACGATTCCAACCCGGCAGTTTCGCGGACCCGGCCAATATGTCTGTCGCGGAGGAACTCGCAGATGCATTCATTGCCCAGCTCCTGCCGCGAGACCCTGATCCCTGATCGCAGTTCCCTGTTCCCTGCTTCTCTGCGCCTGGGCGCGCGCCAGCACTTCGTCGTGCGCCGTCGGCTCATATTCAAAGTCGTCCGGCTCAACATAATCGCGCCGCATGGGGTGGTCCTTGAACTCATCCCACATCAGCAGCCTGCGCAGGTCGGGATGGCCGGTAAACACAATCCCGAAGAGGTCGAAGATTTCCCGTTCCTGAAACTCCGCCGAGCGCCACACCGGCGTGAGCGACGGCAACTCCACCCGGTCTGTCCGGTTCATCGTCTTCATCCGGATCACCACCGGCCCGTGCTTCTTCGCCATCGAGAACAGATGATAAACAGCCTCCAGGCACCCAGGCACAATCCGCTTCCGCGTTTCCTCAACCGTCTCTTCCACCTGCTGCTCAACGCCCTCAACCGTCTTGGTCACCGTCCCTCTGACCTTTACCTTCTCTGCGACTTCCTTGTCCGGCCAATCCACTCCCGTCGCATTGGAAAGAAAATCCAGGCTCAGCTCCGCATCGTCGCGCAGAAACGTCGCCACGGCAACCGCATAGCCGGGATCGAGGCGCAGCGAGTGCTGCCCGCTCACGCTCGGATTAGGCACAATCTCCACCCTTGCGCCCGGCACCGCCGCCTCAATCGCCGCCTTGATTTCCTCAACCGTCTTCAATATCTCTTTCCTCAAACTCACCAGCACTCAACTGTCATCTGCAATCTGTAACCTGTCATCGAATGGTGATCGGCACCGGCCACACTCCACGATTCGAAGTCGGCTCCAGATCGTGCTCTCCCTGCACCGGCACGGGAAACTCGCTCTGCGCCGCCGCATCCAGATGCCTGGGACGGCCCTCTCCGGTCAGCGGCTGCCCATCGATCTTCTTCTGCAGCGTCATGAACGCATGCAGCAGCGCCTCGGGCCGCGGCGGGCACCCGGGAATATGCACGTCCACCGGAATGTACCGGTCAATCCCTTTCAACACGTTGTACCCCTGCTTGAACGGCCCTCCGGAAATGGCACACGCCCCCATGGCGATCACGTATTTCGGCTCCGCCATCTGGTTGTAAAGCCGCACCACCTGCGGCGCCATCTTCTTGGTCACCGTGCCTGAAATGATCATCAAATCCGCCTGCCGCGGCGACGGCCGGAACACCTCCGCCCCGAACCGCGCCAGGTCGTAGCGCGCCATCGTCGTCGCAATCATCTCGATCGCGCAACAAGCCAGCCCGAACTGCATCGGCCAGATCGAACTCCGCCGGCCCCAGTTGTAGAGCTCTTCGATCGTGGTCACGAAGATCCCCTGCTTGCCCAGTTCGATCTTCAGTTCGCCGTCAACAGCCATGGTCGCTTCGCTCCTTCAGGTGACAGAGGACAGATTGCAGATGACAGTTCGCAATGATCAGCCCGCCGTCCCTAGTCCCTAGTCCCTAGTCCCTAGTCCCTGAAAAGACTGTCATCTGAAATCTGCAATCTGTCATCTGCCTTTTACGCCCACGTCAGCACGCCCTTCGCCCAGGCCCACGCCAGGCCTTCAATCAACATCAGCACAAACACCAGCATGGATACGCACGCCGCCACGCCCAGCCCCGTGAACGCCACAGCAAACGGAAGCAGAAAAACCGCTTCCACGTCGAAGATGAGAAAAATGATGGCGTAGAGATAATAAGCAGACCGGAACTGCACCCAAGCGTCGCCCCTGGATTCCAGCCCGCATTCGTAGATGGCGTTCTTTATGGCGTTCGGCTTGGCGGGAGAAAACACCTTGGCCCAAAGCCACGCCAACGCCAGCGGCGTCAACCCAAAGCCCAGCGCCACGACGAACAGCACAGCCAGAGAAAAATAAGGATTTGAGGCCATCAGCGGAAACGAGTCCCTCAAGACAACCGTACCAGTTTGAGCCACCGTTTGGCTAAGAAGATGTGCGCTTCCGCACACAGGTCAGTCCCGCTTTTTCCCCGCTCATCCCACTCTGTGAACCGACCGCTGCAATCCGGAACTCCGATGTCATCCACATCACTCGCAAGGGCCTCCACCTTTCGATGGAAGACAGCCCATCCCTCAACCCTGCTACCTTTCTCCTATTCCCTCGGACGTCCAACCGGAGTTCCGTAGCGGAAATGTCGGCCTTTCCCTGGGAGATCACCGCACGATGCTCATAATCGGGTTGAAGACTTCGCTGCGACTCCCGTTCGCCACTGCGTCCGTTGCCGTTTTGTGCCTCCTTGTCGCAGCAGGTTCCACCATCGGGTCGGTCCGCGCCGCCACCGGCGAAAACACCGATCCCGCCGCCGACTCTGGAACCCCCAAACCCGCCGCGACCACCCCGAACCCTCCATCCAGCGCTTCCACCACGCCAACCTACGGCGCTCCTTCCGGCATCACCGGCCCCACCACCGCCTTCCACGACTCAGTCGCCTCCCACTACAACTACGCTTTCGGCAAAGACACGCCGTTTCTGCCCTCCAACGCCACCACAGTCAACGGACAATTCTGGAGTCCCAAGGCCTTCCCCACCGCCCAATATTGCGGCCACTGCCATCAGGAGGCCTACCACCAGTGGCGCGAGTCCGTGCACTCCAACAGCTTCCGCGCCCCCTGGTATCTGAAGAACGTCAACGCCCTCATCGACGAGAAGGGCGTGCAGTACTCCCGCCACTGTGAGGGCTGCCATAATCCTGTCGCTCTCTTCTCCGGCGACCTGTCCCAGGGAATGCCCAAGAAGCGTCCCTTTGAGCAGGAAGGCGTCTCTTGTTCCGTCTGCCACTCAATCCAAACCACTGACACCACCGGGACCGGCTCCTACCTCATGGGCGTTCCCGCCGTGATGGTCGACGAAGCCGGCGCGCCCATCACCGGCACGGTCTCCGACGCGGAGATTCTCGCCCACCTCGACCGCCACTCGAAGGCGGTGATGCGCCCGCTCTACAAGACCGCCGAGTTCTGCGCCGCCTGCCACAAAGCCGCCATCCCGCGCACGCTCGACGACTACAAATGGCTTCGCGCCATCTCCTTATATGACGAGTGGCAAGGCGCCAGCTTCACCAAGCAGTCTCCGCTGCCCTTCTATCGCAAAGATTCCGTATCCACCTGCCAGACCTGCCACATGGTCCGCGAAGCCCTCCCCAACGGCTCCATCGACCCCGGCGCCAAAGACGGCAAACTCGTCTCTCACCGCTGGCCCGCCGGCAACACCCTGATCCCGCAGTTCTACAAATTCGACGTGCAGGCCGCCAAAGTGGCCGACTTCCTCAAGAACGCTTCCGATGGCAAGGGCGTTTTCAACGTCGACATCTTTGCCCTGGAAAAGGAAAGCGCCGAAGCAACGCCGACCGATACGGTTTTAGTCGCCCCGCTCGGCCTGACCGCCTACTCCACCGCACCCGGAGAAACCCTGGTCGCCGACGTCGTCGTCCAGAACAAGGGCATCGGCCACTCCTTCATTCCCGAGCAGCGCGACTTCTACGAAGCCTGGGTCGACTTCACCGTGAAGGACTCGGCCGGCAAGACCCTTGCCGAAAGCGGCTTCATTCAGCCCGACGGCTACCTCGACCCCAGCGCCCACTCCTTCACCAACCGCCTGGTCAACGTCAAAGGCGAACTGAACGACCTGCACCAGATCTGGCACAACCGTGTTCTGGCCTACAACAATGCATTCCAGTCCGGCCGCTCGCAGTTGGTGCGCTACCGTTTCCGCCTGCCCAAGGACATTTCCGGCAAAGTCGCGATGACCGCGACCGTCCGCTATCGGCGCTTCAACCAGCACTTCATCGACTACGCCATCACCCAGACAGGTCAGAAGGAGCCGAAGCCTTATCCCATGCCCATTATCGACATGGCCTCGGAGACCAAGACCTTCTCGATCGGCGAGAACGCGCCGGCGCCTCCTGATCCCACCGAGAACAAGGAATGGATGCGCTGGAACAACTACGGCATCGGCCTGCTCGACGGCCAGCAATATCAGGCCTCCGTCCACGCCTTCGAGCGCGTAGCCACGCTCCGCCCCGACTACGCCGACGCCTTCACCAACATGGCCGTCGTAGAAATCTCCTGGGAAAAATACGACGACGCCAAGGGCAACCTGGCCAAAGCTCTTGCGCTTCTGCCCGGCGATCCGCGCGCTCTCTACTACCGCGCCATCGTCGAGCGCAACGCCGGCCAGATCAAGGAAGCCATCGCCGACTTTGAAGCCGTGCTGGCGAAATATCCCCGCGCCAAAGACGCCCTGCGCGAACTCGGCTTCAGCTACTACCAGCAGCACGACTACGAGAAGGCCCGCGACACCTACCAGCGCCTGCAAGCCGTCGATCCCGACGATCTGGCCGCCCACTATCAGCTGGCCATCCTCTACCGCCGCCTCGGCGACAAGGCCAAAGCCGCCATCGAGTCCGCCAAGTTTGCCGACCAGAAAGACGACCCCACCGCGTCGGAGTATGCCCTGCAGTTCCTCCGCAAGCATCCTGAAGTGGCCAGTGAGTCGGTCGTCTGGCACACCCACGACCTCACCGGCGACAAGCCCAAAACGCCGCCGAAGATCGAGTACAAATACATCCCCGGCGCTGGCGACTAACGGTTGAGCCCAAAAAATGGCCGCCAAGGGTCTCGTCCGCCGCGGCGGAAGACCTGGGAGGGCCGCTTAAGCGAAGGGCAGTCATGGGAGAGCGAAACAAAGAGATGAGACTGCCCCGTAGGCGCAGTACGAGTTTTTTTGAAAAATCCAGTACCCAACGGCTTTGTAACAGGGCACGACTTCAGTCGTGCCGATAAGGCCAATCAAATCAACGGGGCTTTAGCCCCTGCGGGATGTCTTCCGCGCCAATTTCACTCGAATGCAGGCTTTTTCAACAAGCTCCTAGTACTACAGTTGTAGATCGCAGATCGCGGAGGGAGCAGGGGGTTTTAACCCCCTGAAAGATAGCGAATCTACTTGGCCTTTAGGCCCGGGCCATTGGCCGTCCCCAAAAAATTGAGCGAAATACAACTGTAGTACTAGTCCGTCTCGGCAAAGCCTCCAACCAACGAAGCCACCCTCCCCGCCCCCACAATCCCATACTTCAAATCCAGAAACTCCTGCAATTCCTCCGGCGCCAGCTCCGCCAGCTCCTGCCACGTCATCACCTTGCACCGCGTCCGCATCTCCGCTGTCTTCACCGCCGCCATCACCTCAAACCAGGCCTCGCGCAAATCCGGCCGCCGCTCGTCGTGCACCACGCAAAAGCTGCACCCCTCCGCATACGCCGCCAGCACATTCCGTATCAACTGATAGCCCGAATACCCCGCCTCCGCCGTCTCCGCCTCCCGCGAACGGGCCACAATCCCCTCCTGAAACTCGCGGGCCAGCGAGTCGTCCGGAGCCGCTTCCTCCCACTCCTGCGTATACTCCTCGGCAAATTCAACCGCCGTCCGCCTTCGCGCCGTCCGCAACTCCACACGCGGCAGCAGGTCCCGTTCAAACACCGCATCGAAGTCCCGATACCCCTTCACAATCGCAGCCGCCCGCGTCTGGAAATCGCTCTCCGTCAGCTTCGCCTCCACCAGCAACCCGCCCCAGCGCATATCCACTTCCGTCCGGTCGAATCGTCCTGAAGCCAGCGGCACCCGCGCCTTCCATCCGAAGACCGGCTCGGCCTCGGAATCGACGCCCAGCGCTTGCCGCACCGCAGCCGAATCGACCACACCCGGAGCGCAAAACACATTCATCAGCAGCGCATCCGAACTCATCGAAGAGTCCAGTTCCCTCCATCGGCGGCCAGACTCCGCCCTGGGCAGCGCGCGCCCCTGCGCATGAATCTTGTCGAATCGCCGCATCCAATCGCCGCGCGCCGCAATCGCCCCATAGGACGCATCAAGGAAATTTCCATGCCGCAAGCCGTCGGGCGAATAGACCACCACCGCCGGGCTCCCATAGCTTTCCACATGCGCGCGTCCCCGCGCCCAAAGCCGGGCTCGCGCTCCCAGCTCTCGCCTCAGCTCCCCTGCATACCAGCCCCTCACCGCCATAGGAAGCCAGCTTACTAAACCCGCCGAGCCTTCCTGCGCAGCCTGCCACGCACCCGCAGGGCAATCGCATGAACGATTTTTGTTGCTGAAGCAGGTTCCCTTTGCTGCCTGAATCACCGACAACCGCAGATCCTCCCGGAGGCGTCGAAAATAGCCCAGGAGAAGCGAAGCGCAATCCTGGGAGTGCGTTGCAGTCCAAAAGTCCCGCCCCCTAGGGTGCGGTGCGAACCTGGCCCACGACCTTCGTTCCCTGTTGATGCGATTGCCCTGCACTCGCCCGGCAAACCGCCGTTTCCAGGTCCGTTTTCGACTTTTGTAACCAAACCGAAACAGTCCTCTAACCAGCCCGTCACATTGGCTTGTTAAATTCGCACTAAATGCGGAAAAAAGATCGCCCTTGCCCTCTCCGGGCCCCACAAAAAGCCAATCGTTTCCATTTCTGGAGGTCATTTTGAAACATTCATTCATTCGTGCGCGCGTGCGTCTTGCGAAGTTCTCTCTATTTATGTTGTTCATTTTCGCCGCTGTTGTAATGCACGCCCAACAGACAGGCGCAAAACTCGCAGGCACGGTGGTCGACGTGCAAGGCAATGCCATCGGCAAAGCCACCGTGACCGCGAAAAACGAGTCGACGGGCGCCGTCAAAACGACCCGCGCCGACGCGGCAGGAGCCTATTCGATCGACGGTCTCGCCGCCGGAAAGTACACCGTGGAAGCAACCGCCGGTGGATTCGATACCCTCACCAGGACCGGCATTGCCCTGGCAGCCGGGCAAAGCCTGCAGATCCCGCTCAAGCTGCCCGTCAACTCGGTCGCGGAGATGATCACGGTCAACGCCGGCATCGATTCCATTGCCGCGGAAACCGCGCCCAGCGGCGGCTTTCTTGAAGAACGTTCCGCTCAATCGCTGGTCTCCAACACCTATATCGAGAACTTCACCTCGCCCATCGCCGACTTCGGCGAAATTGTCCAGATTGTTCCCGGCACCTTCACCACCAGCGCCAACGGCGTTGGCCTGGGCCAGAGCAAGACCTACTTCCGCGGCTTTCAGGACGGCGATTACAACATCGACTTTGACGGCATCCCCTTCTACGACACCAACACCCCCACCCACCACTCCTGGGCTTTCTTTCCCTCCGAGTGGATCGGCGGAGTCGACTTCGACCGCAGCCCCGGCACCGCATCTACCATCGGCCCCACCCCTTTCGGCGGGTCCATTCACCTGCTCTCCAAGCCGCTTTCCAGCGAGCAGGACGTGCGCGGCACGGCCTCCTACGGCACCTGGAACACCAAGCTCTACGACGGCGCCTATAACTCCGGAAGCTTCGGCCTCTTCGGCAGCCCCAAAAAATCAAACCTGTATGTTGACGTGCATCACATGACCTCCGACGGCTACCAGAGCTTCAACTACAACCTGCGCAACGCCGGCTCGCTGCTCTACCAGTACCAGTTCTCTCCCAAGACGGTGCTGACGGGCTTTGCCGGAATCGTCCAGCTCAATTCCAATGGCCCAAACATCACTTCCTCTCGTTGCATGCTCTACGGTGTGCCGGCCACCGGCGCCTACAGTTGCGCAAGCCCCACTGTTTCCGTGAATGGAACAGCAACGCCGGTCACGGCCAACGGGCTTCTGCCCTTTACCGGCGCGGGGCTGAAATTCCTCCTCACGGATAACTCCGATCCGGTGAGTTGGTTCGATCAGCAGTACAACAAGTACCAGGTTCCCACCGACTTCGAATACGTGAGCCTCAAAACTGAATTCGGCAAGAGCTGGTACCTTGAAGTAAAGCCCTACACCTACAACTACGACAATGGTGAGCTCTACTCAAACGTCACTCCCATGACCGAGGTCACCGCGGCAGCCGCGGCGGCCAACCCCTCCCTGGTTCCCGGCGCCATTGTGGTCGGTGGCAAGGCTTACTACGACGGCCTGGCCATCGCGCCTTGCGACGTGCAAGTGGTCAAAAAGGGTATCGCCGCTTTACCTTGCGGCATCGACAAGTACAACAGCTACCGCAAATACGGCGAAACTGCTGTCGTGACGAAGACCTCAAATTTTGGCGTCTTCCGCGGCGGCATGTGGTACGAGTGGGCGCAGACCAACCGCCATCAATATCCCTCCGATCCGGTAAACAACTGGGCCGACCAGGCGCTGCCCAAGTTCAACGAGTCCTTCTGGACCAACTCCTATCAGCCCTACGCGGAATTCGAGTTCCACGTGACTCCCAAGTTCAACCTCACCGCAGGTACCAAGTACGCCCTTTACACCATCGACGTCGTGCACCAGGCCGATGACGGAGCCACCGTCGGTCCCCTCACCTGCGCCAGCAACACCGCCCCCTGCTCGGCAACCGCGGAAAACAAGGGAACCTTCAAGGCATGGCTGCCGTCGCTGGACGCAACCTACCGCGTCCTGCCGAACTGGTCAGTGTATGGCCAGGCCGCAACCGGCAGCATTGTGCCGCCCAGTTCGGTCTACGACTACAACCAGACCGCTGCCTCGGCCAGCGCCGCCGTCCCCACCATCTCCGCCGCTCCCAAGCAGCAGCGATCCACCACCTACCAGGCCGGCATTGTCTACAAGGGGCAACGGTTCACCATCGACGCCGATGCCTATCGCATCCGCTTCCAGAACAGCTACTCCAGCACCGTCGATAACATTCCAGGCGATGTGGACCTGGGCGACACCATCTACTATCTGCAGCCCAGTTCCGTCTCCAAGGGCCTTGAATTTGAAACCACCGCCGTCCTCGCGCACGGCCTCAATCTCTACGTGAATGCCACCGCCGCCAATGCCTTCTACGCCGGGTCGCTGAACGCCGGCACGCAGGCCGCGCCCTATTTGGAAAAGGCGCCCTCCGGCCTTTGGGTCGCGAGCACACCCACTGACACCGAGCAGGAGGGCCTGACCTACCAGAACCACGGCTTCGATCTCGGCATCTTCAACCACCGCATCGGCGAAGAACGCGTGGACAATGGCCAGTACCACAACCAGGCCATCGTTCCCACCTTCAGCTCCGTCAATACCTACGTCAACTTCACGGTTCGCAATCGCTCCATCTTCGACGGAACAAAGATCAGGCTGGATGCCACCAACCTGCTCGACTCGCATAATATCCAGAGTCTCTCGCTGGCCGGCGCAGCACCCACGGTGACGATCCCCGGCACCACGCTCACCGATCAGTTCAACACCAACGGCCCCACCCCCATCAACGGGCAGGACACTCCCGCACCCATGGCCGGCCGCAGTTTCGCGGTCACCGTGACCTTTGGCCTCGCACCCAGAGAGCGCTAGCAGCCTTTGGAGAAAATCAGGTTTTGAAAGGGCACGACTTTAGTCGTGCCGCAAACGGTTGATAATGAACGATGGGCTTTAGCCCCTGAGGGATGTTTTCAGGCAATTTGGACTTTCACCACAGGCTGCTAACCGGCTTTCACAATTAATACGGCCGCGCCAGGGAACCAATCCTCGCGCGGCCGTTTTCGCTTCTGCGCTCCCGGAGGGAGCGGGTGAGAATAGCCCAGGGGAAGCGAAGCGCACCCCTGGGAACGCGTTGCGGCCCAAATGCCCCGTCCTGGAGGGGCGGCACGAACCTGGCGCATGCCCTCGATCCTCGTTCGTGGGATCGCCCTGATCCCCACCCCTGGATGGGTGCGCTGCTGCTCGATCATGAGAAAATGTTCTCTGTGAACGCCCGCCTGAATTCCCTTCCCATTTTCCTCATTGTGCTGATCGCCGCCGTTTCCTCCACGCCGGCTCGCGGTCTTTCCAGCTCCAATGAAAAAGCGGCCGAGCAGGCCGGCGCCATCCTCTTTCGCGACAAGGGATGCGCCTACTGTCACGGCGCCGGTGGCAGCGGCGGAAAGAAGGGCCCCGACCTCAGCGGGTTGCCAACCGACAAGCTCTGGCCCCCTGAAAAGATCACCAATCAAATACTTAGCGGCGGCCAGAAAATGCCGCCCTTTGCCGATTCCCTCACCGATGACGAGATCGCCCAGTTGGTCGCTTATCTGCGCGCCAGGCAACGTCCCATTCCGCCCCCGTTAGACACCCCGCCACCTCCGCCCGGCAACTAGCCGCTTTGAAAGGGCACGGCTTCAGCCGTGCCGTAAAGGCTCGAAAATAAGACAGGCTTTAGCCCCTGAGGGACGCTCTCTTGTCCGGATCTCGACACCCTTTCCGGGGTTTCTAGACCGATCATCAGAGTCTGTGCCCAGTCGGGGCACCCTCTGGGTCGGCAGCCCCCATCGCGATGAGCGGGTCTTCGCTCCGGGCTAAACGCAAATGTCCATTGCCTTCCCTACTATTGTGCGGATAAGCTGAAGGGCGCATCCACTCCATCGTATGGGCTTGCGCGGTTGATACTGCTTCCGCGTTTGAATAATGTAAGTCCAGGGAGGCAAAAAACATGGTTCGCAGTTTTCTGGTTGCTGCGGTTCTCCTCGTTGTTGCGCCTTTGGGATTCTGCCAAACAATCTATCTTGACCAACTGAAAGATGCCTACGCCAAAAGCGGCGAAATCGGGTGGGTCAATGGCTCCTTGGAAATCTCGCCAACAATGCCTTGTCCAACTGTCTTATTTCTTATCGGAGGGAGCCCTAAAAACCCAAAATTCGCCCCTATCTTTTCTCCAGTTTCTAAGATATTAGCCGACCTGCGAATGATCGACGAGACTTCCTTTCAGGATGGTCAAGCTTTTTCTGGCAATGACGTTGCAGCCTACAAAAAAGGAGACCAAGGCAGTCTGACAATCGTTTTGTTTAAAGCTACAAGTGGCAAGCCTTTTGTCTTTACCAAATATAACCGGGATAAACTCAACGCCGTTCTGAAAGCCGGGGCAAAGCCCTTGAACGGGGAAGATATTGGAGAGTCCAGTGAATCCGGTGACATGATCTCGATAATTTTCGAGAGCAAAGCGGACGCAAGAAAGTTTGAGACAGCGCTTAAGAACGCAGTCATCGCCGCAAAAGCAGAGCCATCAACGAAGTGAAACGCTGATTGGTTCCATCTCCCTGCGACTACCGATGGAGCAGCTTCAAAGGCTGCGGAAAAACTCTCTAATCGCCAAGATTCCCGATAGCTTTGTAACAAGGGCACGACTTTAGTCGGGCCACAAATGCAATAGAACCAGCGAGGGCTTCAGCCCCTGCGGGACGTCCTTCAAGAAGTCAGCATGGAAAGGAGCCTTTCTCCGCAGCCTGCTTAACCCCTGCGGGATGCCTTCCGCACATTGAACCCAATCAGCCGCTTTTTCCGCAGCCTGTTCGACCCCTACGCCGCCGGAATTCGAGGAGGGGTTGAAATCGAGTCGGAGTGGACGGCGAGACTTCGCGGCCCACTCATCGGTCGCCGCGGCGACCCGCGATGAATGGGGCACAGCTCAGGGCCGGGCAGCCTATGGGCGCATGGCGGCATCGGACTTGTAAGAAGGAGAAGACCAGATGGAAAAATCGGTGGTAGACAAAGTGGCGAAAACCCTTGTGGACCAGGCAAGCAATGTTGGCGAGACTTTTCGCAAAGCTTCGGAGTTCACATCCAGCGTCGCGGATAGCGTCCACGAGGGGATGAGCACGGCGAAGAACGCAGTCCAAGACGGTCGTGACGCGGTGGAAGATTTCATTGACGATACGGCCAGGCAGGTAAAGCGTAGTCCGATCCAATCCGTTTTGATTTCGCTCACCGTCGGCCTCGCAATTGGATTTCTGCTTGGTCGAGGGACGAGTAACAAATAGGCCCTTTCATTGAATCGCGGATAGGGAAAGCTGGTTTCGGGAGAGGATTGTTCGCCGATCCGTGGCGAGTGGCCCACTCAACCCGGTATCGGGAGCTGTGCCCCGTCGGGGGTAACCCTTGGGTCGGCGGCCTCACCGCGATGAGCGGGTCTTCCGGTCAGTATCCTGAGTCTGAAATCCGCAACACAAAACTGCTGTCATTCTGAGTCCAGATGGGCATTTTGCCCACCAAAGCCGATGAAAATCCGTTCGGCACCGTCGCTCCCGGAGGGAGCCGTCGAGAATAGCCCAAGGCAAGTCCGCCGCGGCGGGGTCCCCGGCGGCGGGTCTTCGTCGCTGGGGTGGCGGGGCGGACGCCGCCCTGGGATCGCAGCCCCTATAGACCTGATAAGCCCCGTAGGGGCGACCGAATTCCCCGCATGATTTTCGAAGGAGCGAACGAGGCCCCGAACGTCTTTCAGTTCCGGGGTCCCCAAAGAGCGATTTCTGCTCTTTGGGGTGGAGTTCGGGGTGGTGAGTCGAAAGCGTGCCCTGAGCGGAGTCGAATGGGAATCTGCGGTTGTTCTTCGATGAACTTCAGACTCGCTACACTAGAACCTGTCTCATAAACGGCTCTTTGAAAGGGCACAACTTCAGTCGTGCCGCAAACGCTGTCTCATAAACGGCTCTTTGAAAGGGCACGACTTCAGTCGTGCCGCAAACGCCGCAAAAATCGTAGGGCTTTAGCCCCTGGGGGATGTTTTTCGCGGTTCAAAAGAGTTTTTGAGACAGCTTCTAGAATCGCTGTGAATATGCATCAAGTCCCGCATTTCCCCCGGTGAAGCGCGGATTGGTTCCATCTCCCGGCGACTACTAATGGAGCAGCTTCAACCACTACGCCACCGGAATTCGAGGAGTGGTTGAAATCGAGTCGCAGGGGACGGCGAGACTACGCGGCCCACTCATCGCGAAAGAGCCGCGATGAATGCGGCACAGATTCAACTTTCTGGAAAGGACAGACCGGTAGCAGGATCGATGAGTGGGCCCCGCCTGCGGGTGATTTCCGGCTATGAGGAAAATGTATTTTTCTCATGTTCCACATGACCAGGACGACGACTCCCGGCCATCGGCGGCACGGCGCGCCGCTGCTTTCTCTCCGCTCTTTCCCTTTCCTTAGATTCAGAGTATTGTCTCCAACATTAGCCGAAAGGGAGTTTATACCCGATGAAAGCCTTGATCTTGGGCATCTGCTTGCTGGGCATCGCGCCAACTGCCTATGCCAAGCAGCCCAAATTTCAGACCGCAAAGGTCATCTCCCAGAACATCGAACCGCACCAGGTTGATAGGGGTGTGATGACGGGAACTCCCCTTGTCCGATATTCAAATACTGCGGTGGTCGAAACAGCAGATGAACGGATGACTTGGTCTGAAGTAGCGACATACGCGACCGGGACGAAAGCTGATGAGGTAGTCAATGCAATTCCGCTTCCGGTTCATGGAACCATCCAGTTCTACCAGGACGGAATCTGGTACTTCGTTCTCGATGCCGCAAAGAAAAAACACAAATTCTCGCTGCTGCATGAGGAA
>Ga0302319_10007432_pt1 | contig 21572 bp, 27 predicted proteins | sample Bog_T0_2_FD_203319 | JGI IMG/M metagenome (GOLD analysis project Ga0302319, IMG submission 203319) | Peat permafrost microbial communities from Stordalen Mire near Abisko, Sweden - Bog_T0_2 | ecosystem: Environmental > Terrestrial > Soil > Wetlands > Peat | place: Sweden: Abisko, Stordalen Mire... | reverse complement strand
CTGGGTGGGCCGGGGTGAGCATCGCCGAGAGCCTGGTGACGCGCGGGTTGATTACGGTGCGCGACACGAAGAGCTTTGCGATTACACCCACTGGGAGCGAATGGTTTGGGGCACTGGGGATTGGGATTCCTGCAACGCCGGGAGTGCCAGCTAAGTTTGCGCGCCGCTGCCTTGACTGGACGGAGCGCCGGCATCACTTAGCGGGAACGCTGGGTTGCGCGATGTATCGAAGGTTTAAAGAGCTGAGATGGATGGCTCCGGTGCAGGATTCGAGGGCGGTCAGGATTACGGTGGAGGGCAGGAGAAGACTTTGGGATCTGATGCGAATTGCGATTCAGTGACGGCGGGAGAATCGCGGGGGAAAGTACTCAGTCACCGAGGGCGGGAATGGGTTGACCTATCAGCGGTTTGCGCGTTTCGCGTCAACTGGAACCGTCGCTTCCCACAACGCGTTTCTGGGCACTCGGGCCGCACGAGTCCGAGTTGCCGATACCGGCCAAGGGACTGGCGCACCGGCGTTTACAGGAGCAGTTCCACTCAAGTGGTATCAGTGACTTTCTGACGTTCCGCACCAGTGTCGGGGAATTCTCTCCCTTCTCTGCTCGATGCGCATTTGCATAGACAAGGAATTCGTCGTCTCCGACGTTTGCCCGAAGAAATGCGAACGGGTCACTCATCCCGAGCCATCTGTCGAAGTCAGCGTTTTCGATAGGCGCTTCTGATATCTGATGCAGTGTGGTTACGATGTCATCCATGTGGTCTTTCCGCTCGACATGCTATTTTAAACCACAGGAGAAGAAAAGGCGAATTCCGGTGTCGCCTGGGGAATTGTGGGGGCGTCGGAACCCAGGTAAATCCACGTTGCCAAATTCTCAGTTGGTCCACCACGGAATGCTGTTTGACGCCCGGTGAGACCGAAGATATAGTCACCGGCGGATCGACCGTCGCGGGCCAAATAAAGCATAATGGACGGACAGCCGATAGGGACTTGATGCCTCAGAGTGAGACGATATTGCGGAGCACGCGCGCCATTCAGCAAACGCTTTTTACGCCGCAGGCCCCTCCCCGCCCCGAGTTTCCGCTGGAGGCGAAGGGGGTGGTGTATACGAAGCGCTGGGTGGTGGAGTTGTTGCTCGACCTGGCTGGCTACCGCGCTGAAGCCAATCTCGTCGATTCCGTCGCCGTGGAGCCTGCCGCCGGTGATGGCGCGTTTCTCGGCCCGATAATCGAGCGGCTGGCAGAATCATGCCAGAAGCTCGGCAGGCCGCTCTCCGATTGCCACGCTTCACTGCTGGCTTACGAGCTCGATGAAGAAAGCGCTGATAAGGCGCGGGCGCTTGCCGTCCGCATCCTTATGGCGTGTGGCGCGACGCGCGCTCTCGCGCAAAGTCTGGCGTCCGGATGGGTGCGTACCGGCGACTACCTTTTTGAATCAACGCGCGTTGACGCCGACTTTGTGATCGGCAATCCTCCCTATATCAGGCTGGAGGAAATTCCAGAAGCCATGGCGGCTTTCTATCGGGATACCTATCGAACGATGCGTGGGCGGGCCGATCTCTATGTGGCGTTTTTTGAGGCGGCGCTCCAGCAACTACGGCAAGGAGGCGTCTGCGCGTTCATCTGTGCAGATCGGTGGATGCGAAATCAGTACGGCGCCGAACTGCGCGAACTGGTGACATCCGCTTACGGCGTCGAGGTAGTCGTTGAGATGCACAACGCTGACGCGTTCGATGACGAAGTGGACGCCTATCCCGCAATTACCGTGATACGACGCCAGACTCAGGGGCCGACGGTCGTTGCCAGTGCCGGGCCAGAAGCGCAATACCTCACCTCGCGAACGCTGTCTGACGCGCTGCATACGACCGGTCGGCGCGAACCGCTGGCATCGTTGCGTGGACTTCGGACTGCGTTGGTGGATACATGGTTTAAGGGATCAGACCCGTGGCCTTGCCATTCGCCAGAACAACTGGCGCTGCTTCGCCGACTCGAAGACCGCTTTCCGAAGCTCGAGTTGCACGCCAAGGTCGGGATCGGCGTGGCAACCGGTAACGACGGCGTGTTTGTCACCAAGAATGCGGATCTGGTCGAGCCCGCGCGACTTCTTAAGCTGGCGATGGCCAAAGATATCGGAACCGGAAAACTCGAGTGGTCTGGTCACTACCTGGTGGACCCATGGAACTGCGACGGTCTGGTGGAGTTGGGCAAGTACCCTCGCCTGCGCGACTATTATGAGGGACATGAGAGTGCCCTGAGGAAACGCCATACAGCGGTGAACAACGTCCATGGCTGGTACAAAACCATCGATCGCGTAACGCATTCGCTGACGGCGAAGCCGAAGCTCTACATCGCCGATATCAAGGAGGTGCTTAATCCGGTTCTCGACCGGGGCGCAACCTACCCGCATCACAATTTATATTTCATCGAGTCTGACGTATGGGACCTCGAAATCCTCGGCGGGCTGCTGATGTCGGCGGTCGGGCAATTCTTCGTCGAGTCCTACGGCGTTCGCATGCGGGGCGGCTACTGGCGGTTCCAGGCACAGTATCTGCGAAGGATTCGCGTACCTGCTCCGAAATCTCTGTCTATGGCTCAGGCGGAAGACCTCAGAAATGCCTTCAATGAGCGCGACCGCGCGCTCGCCACCAAAATTGCACTTGAAATCTACGGAATCGAGAAACGTGAGATGGAGATAGCGCTTGGACATTGACAGCCGATTGCAGGCGGCGGTTCAAAGCTACTGGGACGCCAGATCAAAAAACAAAGAGAAACAAATCGAGGGCGGCAAGATCGATGCCGGAACGCGCAGCGAAGTCACCGGGGGTAGTCAGATGGGCGCGATGGAAGTCCTTGTGGCCGATGTTCTCTGCGAGGCCGGTCTTAATAAGATTGACGTAAAGACGCGCACGGCATTGGAGCTTCCTGGCTATTACCGTTCGGAGAAGAAGTGGGATTTGATCGTGGTTTCCGAAGGGCAACTCGTTACGGCGATGGAATTCAAATCTCAGGTGGGGCCGTCGTTCGGTAACAACTTCAATAATCGCTCTGAAGAGGCTATTGGCAGTGCCACTGATATCTGGGTCGCGTACCGCGAAGGACGGTTCGGCAAAACTCCTGCTCCGTTTCTCGGGTATTTCTTCCTGCTCGAAGACTGCGAGCGAGTCAAAACACCTGTGCGCAACAAGGAACCGTATTTCAAGGTGGACCCGGTATTTGACAAGGCTTCGTACAGCAAGCGCTATGAATTGCTCTGTCGGCGGTTGGTGCTCGAGCGTGTCTACAGTTCGGCCTGCCTGGTGACTGCGACGAATTCACGGGCGACACAGATCACGCAACCTGCAGAAGACTTAAACTTCCGGCGGTTTGTTGCTGCGCTTCGGGGGCATGTCGTGACTTTTCTGGGTAGCTAGCAGCACTGGTGAGATTGATACTTCCCAGCGTCCCACGACGGAGCGAATCGTGAAGTGGGACAGGAACCGTAATCGTCGTTGTCTCCCACTGCTTCTGCACGATCCGATGACTGCCTCGCTGGCGGACCGTCACCAATCCATATTGTTCGAGAATCCGGCAGACCTCCGAGCCGAAGAACCCGGAATTTACCTAACCGGTACCTCGACCTGAGTTACGAAGACGTCGTAGTGAGCCCGCCGCGCGATCTCCGATGGCGATGCCGTTTCGAAGAACAATGTCACCGCCTCGATCAGGTTCTCCCGCGACTCTTCAATCGATTCACCTTCGCTGGCGATATCAAGTTCCGGGCATAACGCAGCGTATCCGTCGTCCTCATGCTCGATAATCGCGGTTAGCCGTTGCGGTGACTTCATGATCCGAGTCCAGAGCGATTCACGTGGGCGTATAGTCGGCATTGCGCTGAACGGCGAAGAGCCACAACCACCAATAAAGGTTGGGCGTTACACCGCCATGTGAACTCAATACCAATGGCAAGGCTGCTGTGTGCGTCCGACGTTCGACAGCATGGGGGCCTTCAACCAATGGCTGGGGCTTTTCTGTAGGTTCTCACTTTAGAGACCACCTGCGCGTTCCGGGGCTCTTAAAGATCCTTGAGCAGTTCATCCAGCTGAAAGGCATGGCGGATGGGATGCATGACAGCGTGTTCCAACATTGAATCGATACAGTAGCGCGTCTTCCATCGCGATGGGTACTCAGGAGTCTCCAGGTCTTCGTTGGCCACTTCCCTCAGCGGAGTCCGCCACTGCTCCAGGACATGCTCCGTGTAGTCGTCCGCATCGCGGACCATCGCGGACGCGTCCGGGGCAGGGCGGATTCCGGGGTCCGGTAACGCCAACGCCTCGCACATCCAGATCATGTAGCTACCGGCTGCTGAGAGGACGTGTCGTCCTAATGCTTCGAGCGATACATAGGCGGGGTCATCGGCCGGTGGCAGTCTCACTGAACGCGCCACGGCCAGCCTCCAGACGTGGACGAATCGGCGAAGATGCTCCTCGTGCAGGAGCACCATGGCGCGAACAGCGCGAGAGCGGTATTGCAGACTGGATGACATGAAGAGAGGATAGTCGATTCACCGCGTTTTCGTCGCCGGAACTCGGCGCGCCACGGCTAAGCTTTGAGACGCTGCGCGCGCACGCGCCAGACCTGGTACGCAATGCGAAAGGCAATCCACCCGGCCGCGTAGTCGTCCGGTACTCACTGCTAAGCGAGCCACTGCCAGAAGCCTGAGGATTTAATCGTCCAGGGGCATAAGCAGGGCCGTCAGGATGGGATGAAGGGTGGCCGCAAACGGGTTGGTCACGGTGACTCCCCGCCAGGTAAACCCCTCCTCAAAATCTTCCGACAGAAGCAAACGACACTCGGCCTCCGCCGATGCGGCCAGCATGACCGAATTCCAAATCGTAAGGCCATGATCGGACGCCAGATCGGTTGCACCGACTATTACGGCTGCTGACGTGTCGACCACTGCATATGTGTCGCGCCAGCTCATGACGGCTTGGCGCGCGCGAGCCGGGCGCCGTTGGGCTTTTCGAACAAGTACGTTAAACAATTCGCCCAGCGCCTGAGCCGGCAGCACAACAGCCTCCGGTGGCAATCGCTGGATAAGTTTCAGGGTCCGATCTCGCCTGATCGCTCCGTTTACGCCTTCGGCATACGCCAGGACGTTAGTGTCCAACGCGATCCTCATGGGACGTCGTCGTACAGCTCGTCACGAGTCCAGCGGCCGGCGTTCACAACCCGTTCTCGACGGAGCCGGGCGAAAAGGGCGGAGCGCGCGCCTTCCGCGACCCGATTGTCGTCAACGACGGGCGAGATTTTAGCCACCGGCTTGCCGTGACTCGTCACGACGACGCTTTGGCCATTCTTCACGGTTCGCAAGAGTTCGGAGAACCGGCGATTGGCGTCCGCGGCCGAGACTATCTTGTTCATGGTTGTCCCACGATGTAGTGACATTCACTACTATACCGCAAAATTTCCGGAGGCCGCATCACACGACCGGGATAGATGGGCAAGCGCCCAAGTTAACCTGAGGGTCAGGACTCCGCTCAATGGCGATGGACCCACATCCTTTGCGCAGCAAGAGATACCCGCGCCGCTGGATCTCACGAAAGGAGAGCTCATTTATGCCCCGTAAAAAGTATGCCCCGTAAAAAGATTTCGAGCGGTGTGGTACACAAAGTGCCCGCAGATTTAAAAACAGCACTTACTTCCGACCCGCAAGTGTTAAGAGCGTGGGAGGATATTACACCGCTCGCACGCAACGAGTGGATATGTTGGATTGAGTCGGCTAAAAAAGCAGAAACCAGAAGCCGCCGGATCGAGTGGGGCTGTTCAAGCCTGAAGGATGGAAAACGACGGCCCTGCTGTTGGCCCGGATGCGCCCACCGCTAATTCCAGGATGGTCAAACCGGATATTGCGACTGTGAACTGGCCTCGGCCAACTGTCCTCGGCCAACTGTCGGTTTGCGCGTGAATCGGACAAAATGCGGCAGGCCGAATGCCTAAGGAGAAAATTACGTGGCTGACAGGCGGTTGCCCGGCATCTGGCGCCAGGATCGACATCTAAGCTTCTTCCTCGCCTTTCTGGTGCTCATGACTATTTTCGTTCCGATGGTCGGCGAGTCGCGCCCGGGGCGAATTGCAATAGACCTCACTTTCGCGCTCATGCTCTTCTCCGGCGCAATCGCGACGGTTAACAAGCGGATGCTGCTCTCTCTCATCATTGCCCTGACGATTCTGGAATTCACGGCGGACCTGATCGCCGAATTCAACCCCTCGTTCAGCCCCAGGGGCTGGGACACGGCCCTCAAGGTGTTTTGCATGACCATTCTCGTGGTCATGACGCTGAAGCAGACCTTTCTTCTTCCCGGCCCCGTTTCCGTGCACCGGGTCACGGGCGGCGTCGCCGCCTATTTGCTGATCGGCGTGACATGGGCGTTCGGTTACAAGTTGCTCCTCGAAATGATTCCGGGCGCCATCCACTTTCAAACGCCGCTGGCTGCCGGAGTTTCCACAGGCGAACCCTCCCGATTGATCTATTTCAGCTTTGAAACTCTTACAACCGTGTCGTACGGGGATGCGTATCCGGTCCACCGCATTGCGCGATCACTGGCCACGGCAGAAGCTTTGATCGGGCAACTGTATCCCGCGATCCTGATCTCAACACTCGTCGGTATGGCCTTGCAAGCGCGGTTTGACGCGGCGCTCAAAGAAAGCGGGGGTGGGAAGCCAAATTGAGTGCGGGAGTGTCTGCCCTTCGCGCCAGAGTCGGCTAACTTCCGGTTTGCGCGATTCACCGCCATGTGAACTCAATACCAATGGCAAGGCTGCTGGGTGCGTCCGACGTTCGGCAGCACGGGGGCCATCAACCAACGGCCGGCTTTTCTGCGCGTTCTCACTTTAGAGACCACCTCCGTTTGTATGCTTCGCGCTCCGCGTTCCGAGGCTCTCTAATGCTTTGCTTTCGAATGTTGCGGGCGAAGTAATTTTGAAGCCGAGAAGACCTTCATAAAACCGGCGGGTGGCTTCAAGAATCGCGACGGTCACGCCGATTGCCGCTCCGGCTTTGGGAGATTCGATCAGTTCAAGCAGGTAGCCATCCGGGTCGCGTGCAACAACAGCGCGCGTGCCGCCGTAGTTGAGCGGTTTGCCATCAACACTCACGATCTCCCCGCCGGCCTTTTTCAGGGCGTCCAGAGTGACATCGAGATTGCTGACGTTCAGGATCAGCATGGTCGCACCGGGATCCCACAGATTGGCTCGAATCGATTTCTGCTCAATGCCGGTGAATTCGGAAAGCTCGTGTCCAAACTCTACGCCGGGTATCGGCCTGAGTTATTCTCCTCGATCCGAATTATTGGTTGCCGCTCGTTCACACTCACGGTTCGGTAAGGGCAAGTGCGGGGGCGAACGCGGCGGCGAGTTACTGGATCGATCCACCGCTGAGCCTGAGTTGTTCCATCGCGACCTGCAGCGCATCGATGCGTTGGGGCGATCCGATGAACAGGTCCGTCGGGAAGGTGCTGTGGCTCAGAATCTGGTTGTAGATGGCGGGGGCAAGGTAGTTATTCAGTCCCATACCGGCGAGGTACTGCAGACGCAGATTGCGATCGCGATTGATCTGGGCGTTGTGGAGCCAGTCACGCAGATCGGAGGCGCGGACGGCGTAGGTCGAAAGTAAGTCAGCCGCGGAGTTATAACCGACTTCACGCATGGAGGAGAGCACGGCCTGGTAATCGGGGCGCGCGAGTCTCTGGTCCAGCTCATCGAGGTTGATATGAAGCGGTTCACGCTGTCCGACGAGGACAACGTCATAACCCTGGCCATCGGTGTTGAGATTGCCGAAGATACTGCCGTTGGGGAAGGCTTCGAAGAAGGTCGCGATCTCGCTCTGAACCGTTTCGACATTGCTCTCGTAAAGCGGCACCCATTGGGTGACGAAGCCGCCGGGGTTGAGGTGCTGTTTCACGAGCTCGAAATACTCGGTGGAGTAGAGCGGAGCGATGCCCTTGACCCAGGGATGAATGGGATCTGACGTGATGATGTCGAACTTCTCAGGGGTGGTGAGGACGTAGTGGCGGGCATCGTCATAAACGACGCGAGTGCGGGGGTCGTGAATGACGTTGTGATTTTCTTTGGCGAAGTAGAGGGCTGTGGCAGGCGGAATGCGCGGCTCGATTTCACAGATCGTAATGTGCTGGATTGTGGGATGAACGACAAAACTGCCGGCGGTGACTCCGGCGCCGCAGCCGACGACGAGGACTGACTTTGGATTCGTGTGGAGCAATGCCGGAAGATGTCCCAACAGGCGCTGGAGACGCATATCCTGGGGCTCGGCAGAGGCTTCGACTTTGCCGCTGACGTGAAAGTAAGTGGTGATGCCGTCGTATTTCGAATAGGCGATGGAGGAGTTCATGCCCTCCGTCATGTAGAGCAGATTCCAGGTGCCGGTGGTGGAGGGGAGACGGCGGCCGAACCCGATCAGCTTCCAGGGAGTAGCTGGCACGAGGAGAGCAATGACGACGGCTGCGGCGATGGCGAAGGCGAGCTTGAGTTTGCCGGCGGGAACGAAGTTCAGGGTGGGTCCGAACGCGATGATGGCGGAGAGCGCGGAGAAGGCGATTAAGATTTGCTGCGAGTGCTCGGTGCCGACGGCCGGAATGAATACAAGGCTGAAAGCGAGAGAGCCGATGATGGCGCCGACGGTGTTGGCCCCATAGACCTCGCCGACGAGATGGCCGGGGTCGCGATTGGTGCGGGCGATGCTGGCGAGGGCGAGGGGAAAGCTGGCTCCCCAGAGAATAGCGGCGGGCATGATGGCCATAGCGCAACGGCCGACGTCGCCGATGAATCCACGCCAGGCGCTGTTGGTGGTATCGACATTGCCGGGCATGTAGGGAAGAATGTCGGCGAGCATGTAAGCGGCCCAGGCGATGCCGGCGACCTGAAGGATCTGACAGAGGCCGAGCCACAAGCGGGCTTTTTCATTCCGGCGAACGAGGAAGGAACCGGCGCTGCTGCCGAGTCCCAGGCCGGTGAGGAAGACGGCGAGGATGATGGAAAAAGTGTAGACGGTGGGGCCGAGCATCAGGGAGAGCAGGCGGGTCCAGACGACTTCAGCGCCGAGAGCACAGAGACCGGAGAGACCGATCGCGAGGAAGACGGGCCAGGAGCCTGGGGCACGTTCGGCGGAGACTTCGAAAACCTCCGCTGACGTATAGGAAACAGAACTCGCCATAGCCAGACCGATGAGAGCCACCGCTACATTGATTGCGGCTGCAACGTAAGACGCAGTGGCCATGTCGAAGAGGCGCAGCAGATAGAAGCCGGCGAGAAGGCAGCCGATGACACCGCCGGCAATGTTGCCTCCATAGAAAAAGCCCCACCAGGAGGCGGCGTCAGGGCTGGTCTCGATCCAGCGGGAAACGGCGGGCAGGGTTGCGCCCATCATCAGGGTGGGGGCGAGCAGACAAATGGCGCAGGCGACGCTGCGGAGCGCGATGCCGCCAAAGCCATGGCCGACGCTGGCGGTATAGAGGTACTGGACGGCGGGAAGTCCGAACAGAATGAGCAGACCGAAGAAGGCGGTGCCGAGTTCGAGGAACGCGTAGACACGGAGTGGATGAACGCGGGGGCCGATCCAGCGAGGAAGTAAGATGCTGCCGAGACACATTCCTCCCATGAAGGTGCCGAGGAGGACAGCGAGGGAGGCGGCTGAGGAACCGATGACCAGTTGCAGCAACTGCAGCCAGACCACCTCATAGATGAGGGCGGCGCAGCCACTGCCGACGGACAGGGCCAGCAAAAGCGGGAACGAGCGGGGGGAACGTACTCCAGACATGAATTGGCAATCATACAATGCTCGAAGACGCGCACTGGGAGCAAAACTGCTGTAGCGTAAAAGACCATATGGGTATGACGGTCATCGGTCTCTCCGGCAAGGCTCTCTGTGAGGCACTCCTCTGCGGTGCGATTTTGTGCGGGCAAACGCTGCACGGACAAACGCCGGGTGAAAAAACACCAGCTGTGCGGGCGTGGGACATCCTCGAAAGCGGGTTTCATGACACGAACCCGATCAAACGGGCGCAGGCGGTATTAGATGGAGTGGTGCTGCGGCCCGAGCCGCGGGTGGTTGCGCTGCTCAATGCGGCGCTCGAAGACAAGGACTCCGGAGTGCGGGTTTCGGTCTGCACGGTATTGGGCACGCTGAAAGTGCGCCAGAGCATTCCGAAACTGAAAGCGGCGCTTGACGACAACGTACCCGAGGTGGTGTTCGCGGCGGCCAAAGCGTTAAATGGCATGAACGATCCGGATGGGCGGAATGTCATGATCGCGGTGCTATCGGGCGAACAATCGGATTCGTCGGGAATGATCTCGGGAGGCTTGCGTTCGGCGCGGCTGAAGCTGCACGATCCGAAAGGGCTACTGCTGATCGGGGCGCGGGAAGGCGCGGGGTTTGCCGGACCGTTCGGAATGGGGATGCCGGTAGCCGAGGGACTGCTGAAGGATCGCGAGGCGTCGGGCAAGACGGCGGCGGCGCTGTTGCTGGCGACCGACCATTCGGCAGAGTCGCTGAACGCGCTGAAGGATGCCCTGATGGACAAAAACTGGACGGTTCGCTCGGCTGCCGCGCGGGCGATTGCGACGCGCGATGCAGCAGCCTTATACGACGATGTGGCGGCTCTGCTGGACGATAAACGGGAGGAAGTCCAATTCGCCGCAGCCGCGGCGCTGGTGCGTTTGCGACAGCCCAAAGGCAGCGGGGTAAAATAAACGTCATGAATTCGCGCCTCTTACGTTCCGCCCTGTTGCGTCTCACTGTTTTTGCCGCGATCGCTGCCGCGGTACCGGCCACGTTCGGCGCGGCAGCCGACCGCAAGGAAGGACAGGCGACGCTGCTGGAACAGAATTCGTACCCGTGCAACAACTGCTTTTTTGGGGCGAGCGATTATTACTTCTGCTTCGCGGTGGATAACAAAGTCCTGATCGCGCACGACAGGATTCCCACGTTCAACTGGATTGACTCGAATAAGAATTACCTGGGAAAGCTCCACGGATCATGGAGAGGGGCTAGCCCGGCAGGTCAGACGATGAAGATCGAGTATGACGACCAGCATGTGTGGATGCCGGGAGCGGATGGGAAAGAGATCCGGCTGAAGCAGGATTATAAGCGGGATATTTTCGTCGTGAACCAGCAGTGCCGGGACGCGGTTAAAAAATAACGCTGGGCGCTGTCAAGCCGCGGGACTCGCGTTCAACCAGCTGACGATATCCTTCAGTGCCGCATAGGCTTTGAGTCTCGCTTCATCACTACCCTGCTCTTCGGCGTTGTGAACAAGATCGCGCATCTGGCGGAACACGATCGGGTCCATCGCGAGCACTGCTTCACTGCCCGACGCTGCATATTTCACGAGTACGTAACGCACCAGCGAACCCACGGGAATGCCCGTGTTTTTACTGAGGTTTTCGAGAGTCGGCAAAGGATCGGCCGCGGTGTAACAGGCGACCTCCGCTTTAAAGTTGGCGTGCGGATCGTCGTCAGACCAGGAATCCCGGAAGGGTTTAAGATCCATTAGTGGTTTACTGTTCGATCAGTTTCAGAGATTTTACCTTAATGGTATTTCCGGTAACTTCGCCCGTAACTTCGGCCTCAAAATCAACCAGTTTTTTCGAAGCTTTGACGGCAGCCAGAGCTTTCTCGCTGCCCTGGATATCGAACTCGTAGAATTTGTCGTCTCGCGTGTAAAGGCCGTATCCGCTCTTTACCGCTTCCTTTTTGAGCAGCGCGTCCCGGTCGTGCGCTTCGGCAACGACCATCCCGCCCTGAATACCTGTCGACAATACACGGATGCTCGCTTCGGGCGCGGAGTCCTTATCCATAATCACGCCTTTCAGTGTTACCGGTTCACCGGCAATTGCGGCGCACGAAAGCAAGCTGAGTATGCAGATACTGCGCAGCAGCATGATTCTATCCCTCCCGGAGATGAGGTAAAAAACGATCAGCAACAGGGCGAATGCCCTTCAACCACGTTTTAACGCCGCGACGCGGCTGGTGTCAAGAGACCCGTCGCGGGGTGGCCCTGCAGTCTTCCTGGGGTTCCGATGCTACACTGAATCCGCAGCAAGCCCTCAATCGTGGATCAGCAGTCCCAAATTATAGTTTTGTGCGGCAAAGGCGGTGTCGGTAAGACCACCGTTAGTCTCGCTTTGGGGTTGAAAGAGGCGAGTCTCGGCCGCCGCGTCGTCATCGTGAGCTCGCACCCGCTGGCGGAACTGGCTATTTCCGTCTCTCTGGAGGGCCTCGCCGCCCGCTCCCCAGTCGCCGCCCGCAATCTTTTCGTAGTACATCTGGATGCCCGCGAAATGCTCCAGGAGATCGTGGAAAAACACTTCCCGATCCCCGCCGTAGCCCGCACTATCCTCAATAGTTCCATTTTTCGCAACCTCATCGAAGTCGCACCGGGTCTGAAGGAGTTCTACTTTCTGGCGCGGCTGCAGCAGCTCGCTGAACGCAAATCAACGGTTCCGGGCACTCCGGATTATGACGTGCTGATATGGGACGCCCCTGCCAGCGGTCACTTCCTGACAACATTGCGGGCAGCCCGCGCCTTCGAAACATTCCTCACAGGACCGCTCGCCGCAGCCGGAGCGGAACTGGACCGCTTTTTCTCCCATTCCGAAAACCTGAAGATCATCCCCGTCACCTCTCTCGAAGAGATGGCCATCACCGAAACCATCGAGATGAGTGAAAGCCTTGAGCGCGATTTCAATCTCCGTCCCGAAGCGCTGGTTCTGAATATGGTCTCGCCGCTGGTTACGGCGCGCGCGGAGGATGTGGCGGCGCTTCACATCGACAGTCACTCCTCGGTAGCTCTGCGCTTTGCCGTCGAGCGTGGGATCCGTGAGCGGGCGCTCGGCGAAGAAGTTCGTGCATCGGTGGACGCACCTCAAATCCCCATCCCGCGCATTCGCGAATGGAAAGGCGATCTCGACCTTCTGGATCAGGTCAGTCGATGGATCACACTTCCGGCGGTGGCATGAAGATCATCGTTTACCTCGGTACAGGTGGTGTGGGAAAGACATCGGTTGCCGCGGCGACCGCCCTTGCCATGGCGCGTCAGGGCGTGAAAGCGATGGTGCTGACGACTGATCCCTCGCTCCGTTTGCGAACTGCCCTGAGGCTGGAAGATGGTCTCGCCGAGCAACGGGTTCCGCTTGACGGCGATTGCCCGGGTGAACTCTGGGCCGGACTTCTCGATGTTCGCGCCACTCTTGACGAAGCAGTCCGTTTGTATGCGAAGCCGGCTTCGGTCGACCGCATCCTCAACCACCAGATCTACGGCACCATCGCCAATTCACTCTCCGGCATGCAGGAACTGATGGCCGTGGAACGGATTGACCAGTTGCGCCTTCGAGGCTTCGATCACCTGGTTATCGATACCGCGCCTTCGCGGCACGCTTTCGAGATTCTCGACAAGCCTGCGCTGTTCGCCGACTTCTCCAGTTCCAAAAAAGTGAAGCTGATCGGCCGAACTTACCGGTTCGTGGAACGCCTGGGGCTCGACACTATCGGCCGTAACGCGCTCGACATTTACAGCCGCGCCGAGTCGATACTGGGCGTGAATCTGGTCCGGCAGATCCTCGATTTTTATTCGATCTTCTATCCGATTGCCGAAGGCTATGGCCGCCGTGCCGAGCACACCGTCGCCATGCTGCGCGATCCGGCGATTACGGAATTTCGCGTGGTGACTACTCCACAGAAGGCCATACGCGACGCTGGATTCTTCTCCGACGCGCTTACTGAGCGCAACTATTCGATCGGGGCGTTGTGTGTGAATCGCGCCTGGCTGCACCCGATGCCTGACCACATCCCGGCCGGTCTCGCCGGTGAAGTGCTGGATTGGTATCGCAGCGTGAGCGATGCCCACCGGGAGGCCGTCTGGCAGCTTCGCGAAGCTTACGGGGATCGTGTGCGTGAGATTCAGGTATTCGCCGAACTCGAGCAGGATGTCGACGGCGTGGGCGCTCTCGAACGGCTCGCCCGGCAGATGCATGTAGACGCCCCGCTTCAGGCCGTCTGAACCCGATTCAGCGGATTTTCGAAACCACCCAGAACAAACCGCCCGCTGCCGCCACTGCGATCACACTCATGAACGCGGAAATTGCGCCTGCGCTGTGGATACCGTAGCGGAGAGCCACTACAAGCACAAGCAGCAGCAATACCAGGATGAACTCACGGCGTAGTCCCCGATTGCCGGGAAGCGGATTTTCCGGTTCTCGCGTCTCCACTCCAAACGTCAGATTGTTATCGCGCAATTCCTCAGCGATGCGCGTTGATTCCCGCATCGCTCCAAACATCAGCAGCCCCGCGCCAACCGACCATTCCGATAGCAGCTGGGTATCTTTGAAACGCGCCAACTGGCCGCGCAGCAGTGAACTCACTACCGGCCATTGCGCATCCTCAATCGCGTCTTCACGTTTGGCACCGGCAATTACGGCATCGGCATTCCAATACCCCACGGTGACCAGGTTGCGATGCAGAAGATCGAGGAACAGGGGCCGGTCAGCCTGAAGTTTGGCCAGCGCTTTCCAGTTGCTCTCGAACGCCGCAGCCATTCCGGGGAACCACATGCGGATTTTCAGTTCGGGCTCAACCGCGGAAAGTGCATTGATCATCCGCCGTTCTTTCTCCGCGGTCAAAACACCGGAAGCCAGCGCCACCAGACTTTGCGCGACCAGCGTGGTCTCGCCCGCCAGCACGGACGCGACGTATTTCATGCCGAGGTTCACCAGATTCGCCGGCACCGCGGCCGGACAGCTGAGACGCCGGATCGCCAGCCGGTCGAGCGGCGTAATTACCATCATGTCCGGATCGAAATCGCCATCCACCAGGGATAAACCGCAGAACTGTTCCAGCACCGCCACCGCGATTTTGCATACGGAATCCACTGACCCGGCGGCCACCGCCTTCATAACGGGCTCGCCTTCCACCCATGGCCAGACCAGCAGATTCGTCGTCGAGATCTCGGCGATCGGCAGCGGATAATCCACCAGTAATTTCTCGCGATTGGCTCCCAGCGCAACCAGATACCGGTGCTCCTGCGCCAGCGATTCACCCTGACGGAGCCATGCCCGGAACTCAGCCAGAACTTCAGGCCGCGTCACATTTATGAGGTCCGGGTGATTCAGCAACTGAATGCTTTTCTCGAATTCGCTCACTTCGGCTTCCGGCACAGGGTCACGGGCAATCTGCACCACCACCGGAATCCCCTGGTGGTTGGTTCGCCAGGCGGTGCGCGAAATGGTGCTCCACAGCGGCAACGGCTCCAGTTCGCGGATTAGTTCATCCGCGTGGGCACCCAGATCCCGTCGAGCGATTGTTTTCAGCTTTTCGACGGAAAGAGGCGGTATGGCTAATCGGAAGCGTCGAAACTCGGCAACCGATTCAGCGCCCATCAGGTCAGCGCGCCAGCCTAGAAATTGTGCGAATACGGCGTGCAATCCGCCAACTCGCGCCAGTACATCGCGGAGCCGTGCCGCCGCGAGGGGACCGTCCTGCTCTTCCGGAGTAGCGATGGAGCGCCATTTGCGCGTCTGCCGCAGCCCCGCCTGTTCGAAAATGTCCGCGGATTTAACCGTATGGCCAGCCAAAGATTCTTAAAACCCCAGGTGTCATTCTTTAAAAAAAACAAGCCTTAAAAAAACAAGCAGATCTGAGGATACAATTGCCGACCTCGGGCTTTCCAAAAAATAAACGGCGGGACTCGCAGCCCGTGCCACGCATCCCGCCGCCTGTTTTCGGTATTTTCAACCAGGGTTAGTTCGCGCTCGCGAATTCCGCCTTCAACTTCTTCTCCTCGTGCTTCAACTTTTTCTCTTCGTGTTTCATCATCTGCGCCATCGAATCCGTCGTCTTGCGGATCACATCGTTGGTACTTTGCAGAAGATCGGCTGGAGTCGGCACCGACACGCTCAAAGTGTCAAAAGTTTTGCCGACTACGTCCGATCCCAATGCTGAGATCGAATCCACCGTTGGTTTTTTGGAAGCATCGAGTTGCGCAGTCAGCGCATTCGTCATGGAATCGATGATCTGCCGCAGCCGTTCCAGTGAGTCTTTCGGATCGACCGTTTCGGCTGCTGTTTGTAATTGCTGAATGGTGTATACGGTAGCCGCTGCGGACAACCGTACTAAAGAATTGATCAGTTCCTGCACGAATTCACCTCCGGTGATTCTGGCGCTGTGAATTAGCGGTCGCTGAGCCTGTCACTTACTCGGTAACAATCGACGCAACAACAGCAGCATCCAGACAGTCCATGATGTCATAAAAACGGCAATCACGCCCGCAAAAAACGGAGCACTCCGCCAGTCAGGCAACCCGCCTCCCAGGGCCAGAAACAGTATGGAAACCACCCAAACCGTCACTATTGCCACCGCCCGGGCACGCAGCCCATCGCTCTGGCGAGGGAGCGCCGCTATCACGTTGTTACGCATAGGCAGTTCGCGTCGCTCGAAAAGATCGAGGGCACGAAGCATCGCCGAAGGACCGGTTTTTAACCAGATGGTCACGTCAGTGAGCATCGCCAGGCTGCCTGCTTTTGAAAACACGCGGCGGCGCGCCTGATCGTAAAGGTATTCTTCCACTACTTTCCGAAGAGATTCCGCGATATCGAATCCGGGCGCGAGCCGTGTGACCAGTCCGTCCACCAGAAATGTAGAACGGATGTACTTGATCATTTCGCGGTCGATCAGTACCCCGTTAAACCGGGCGGCCGTGAGCATATCCATCATCGCCGCAGTCACTGAAACTCGAAACCGCGCCTGGCCGCCGATCGCCGGTTCTTCATACCAGGTGCGCGACTTTATCGCAAGGTACCGCCGCACTCCTTCCAGATTGGCGTTCTCCGTCGGGGTGCAGATATTCATAAACTCCCGATAAATCTCCTCCACATTCCCGTTGGCGTAAGCGAGCGTCAATTCAATCTGCTTCCGCCTCGCCTCGGGGGTCAGCGACGCGACGATTCCGAAGTCCACGTATCCCACCACGTTGTCAGGCAGGATCAGAATATTCGCCGGATGCATGTCGGCATGAAAGACGCCGAACTGAAACGCGTCGCGCAGAAAATTTTCGATGACGTTGCGGCTGTAAATTTCCGGAACAAAGCCGCTTTCACGCAACTTCTCGAGCGCGGCTTCATCCCCGCTCTCGACGTAGCGGAGGTAGCTCGCCACACTGGGGCCATCGAGAAACTCCATGGTGAGAATACGCGAAGTGCTCAGGTCCCAATAGATCTTTGGAATCCGCTCCGTTGGGGAGCCCACGGCGTTTTCCGCCAGCAGATTGCAATGGGCCGCCTCGCGCCGGTAATCCAGTTCGTCGCGTGTCCAGGTGGAAAGTTCCTGCACCGGAAAGCGCATGACGTACAGAGATCGGATTCTCAGCCCGAAGACCACTCGCACTATGCCGCGCAGCAGCAGAATGTCACGATGAAAATCGTAGTAAGCGCCGGGCCTTTGTACCTTAACCGCGACGATTGTGCCGTCGTACAGCCTCGCTTTGTGCGCCTGTCCGATGGAAGCGGAGGCTATCGGCGTGTAATTAAATTCTTTGTACAGCGCCTCCGGCGTCTGGCCGAACTCACCTTCGAATACCCGCAGAATCTGTTCGCGCCCGATCGGCGGAATGGCGTCGAGCAGATGCAGCAATTCGTCGCAATAGGCACGCGGCAGCGTATCCACCTGCAACGAAAGAATCTGGCCGAATTTAACGAAACATCCGCCAATCTGTTCCAGCCCTTGCCGCACCAGTATGGGGCCCTCGACCGGCTGATGTCTCAGCCGGCGGAGACCTGCGGTACGAAGCTGCCGGAGGGTGACGCGGGCTATCTGCAAACCGCGCCGTACGTAGTCGAAACTGGGGTGACGCGCTGTCATCCGCGGGCAGGCTGGTGGCCGGGCGCCGGTGCGTTGGCCCGGACTACTTTCCTTCCGTGAACTTTTCGCCGGCCGTCTTGCATTCGTGGATAATCGTGACGCCTTTTTCCATCCAGACTCCTGCTATCGCCTGGGCTTTGTCCTGCAAGCCGGGCGCGCGCTCGTCGTCCGGAATGGTTATCAGATCTTTCACGGTCGACATGACCTTACCCATGCTTTCTTCAGGCCGAGCCATCATCTCGAGGCCCTTAAAAGCGGCCCCCAGCGAAATGGCTAAGGTCGTCTGGACAAGGCCAGGCAATAATTTGGGGTCGAATTCATCAGCCATAAAATTTCCGGTTTGTTCAGTATATCGGGCGGTGGTATGAAGTGCGTCGTATTACAGATCGCCGGCGACATAACGTCTCGTAGAATTCACCTATTGAAGGATATTTCCATTACCGTCCGCGCCGCACTTCCCGGTGATATGCCCGCTGTTGCGCGTATTCAGGTACGCTGCGCCGAAGCCGCTCAATGGCCGCTGGGCGATTACACGGGTCAGTCGATTTTGCTGGCCTTCATCGATGAAACCCCAGTGGGGTTCGCTGCCTGGCGCCAGACGGCTCCCGATGAAGCCGAACTCGTCAACCTCGCGGTCGATCCCCAGGCACGCCGCCGCGGTGTAGCTTCCGCGCTTCTCGATGCGCTCGGGTCCACTGCAAAAGGCGACCTTTATCTCGAAGTAGCCGAGACCAATACGCCCGCGTTGACCCTGTATAGACAGAGCGGATGGTCCGAAGTGGGCGTGCGCCGCGGGTACTACGATCACGGAAACGTAAATGGCATTGTCATGAAAAAACGTTCATGGTACAGTCCTGGTTAGACGGGTACCCAATACGCCCGCCACTTCAAAAAAGAAGTGAAGCTACCCACCGGGCAGCAATGGTTCCTGCGCAGCCCGGCGCGGCAACTCCACTAGAGGAGAGTAGCCAGAATGGATAGGAACGCACAGGAAGAAATCAAGGCGCACCTGGTGCAGACGAATGAACAGTTCCGTGAGCTTGTAAACCGCCATCATGAACTTGACGCGCAGGTAGAAGCCCTCGAGGCGAAGCACGCGTTGACTCCCGAGGAGGAACTGGAAGAGCATCGTCTGAAAAAGCTCAAGCTTCATCTCAAAGACGAGATTCAGCAGTTTTTACAGGAGCATAGTCTTCAGCACGCTGGCTGAGACTAACCAGGCAGGCGCCTTTTAATCGATCAGCGAAGCCCGGCGGGTTTTATACTGTCGGGCTTTTTCATTTGTCATGCTGGAACCCGTCCGTATTCCCATCGGCAGCGAATTCGATCTTCACAGCGTGCCGTCGTGTGATCTGAAACCCGTGGTGGAAGAATATTTGATCGAAGCCCGGCGCGCCGGCTTGGTCGCCCTCAGAATTATTCACGGCCGCGGCATCGGCGTTCGACGCGAGACGGTACGCGCGATTCTCGCGAGAACGCCGTTTGTAATCGATTTCCGCGATGCGCCCGCGGAGGCTGGTGGATGGGGCGCAACACTTGTTACGCTCGAGCCATCGTAGATGCGAAAGCGCTGCCTCCCGGTCGCGTTATACTTCCCTCGGGATGGCGATCGGGAATCTCATTGATGCAGTGAATTCTCTGTCGCCCGAAGAACAGGCATCTGTGCTTCAGTTCATTGACTATCTGAAGCGACAGAACACTTCCGGCACCTCCGCCTTTCTTCAGGCCGCTGAACAATTCATCGCGGAACATCCCGAACTCCTGCACCGTCTGTCGCAGTGACTTTTTACCCAGCGATCTTACCCCAGCGATCGACGACGTTCTTCTTGTACGCCAGAAACTGATTGAGCGCTTCGGGGGATCGCACGGTCTTCGGGATAGAGGCGCGCTCGAATCAGCGCTCGCGCGACCTCAAAGCGGATACTATCGCGATCTTATCGAAGAGGCTGCGGCACTCTGGGAAAGCCTCAACAGGCCCTTGCCCGTTCTGGGCAAACTCGTGTAGCCCTGCGCACTCAACATCCCCTGCGTCCATGCGTACAACTCTCTCCGGTTGCCTGCCTTAAATCGGATTTCCTCGCTACCATTCAGAAACCCCTGCATCTGCCCCAGACCTAACCGTTCTTCGTCTTTCATGCTGATTAGCAATCCTCAGAATCGGCTCTCTTTCTTCCTTCAGGCTCATCTCGCGTTGGAAACGCCCTGCCTTTCAGGCTCATCCGGCGTTGGACAAGACTCCGGCTGCACAGAAATCTCCGGAGACGGTAAAATGAGAACGGCCATGAACGCAGCAAATAACATTACGCTTCCTGAACCGTTGCTGGCGGAAATCCAGATCGCGGCGCAGGCTGAACATCGCACCGTCGATGAAGTGCTCACCGATGCCGTGAAGCGGTATGTCGAAGAGCGCTCGTGGACCAGACTGCTGGACTATGGCGCGGAGCGGGCTAAGGCACTCGGCGTCAAAGAGTCTGACGTCGACCGTCTGATTGCCGAATCCCGGGCTGGGCAGCGCAGCCATTAAGCCTAACCAGCCAGTGATCAGCGCCACGCTCTATACCAGCGTTTATATCAGGGCGCTGCATTTCGGTGGCCCGGCGACCATAATTATCGGCCACGCGCGAGCCGGAAACATCCGAATTGACATATCGGAGGCAATACTGGCCGAGGCCACCCGCATGCTCCGCGATAACTTCAGTGGGACGGCTATGCGCTCCAGGACGCGCGGGGCAAGATGCTGACGATCAGCGCCACGATCTGATCGAAGAACTCTTTGGCCATGACGCCGTTAACCAGTCGGTCGCGATTCTTGCTGAATACTCTCGGATTCCACACCGGCCCGCTGGCCGATGGTCCGGCGAACCAACGGAACAGGGGGCCACGTGATAGAGGCTGATTGGACGGTACCCGTTCTTCGGACGCTCGCGTCTCCGTCGCTTGTTGGTTCCTCGCAAGGTCCGCCCAAGATTCACAGCTAGCACCTTCGAGCCCGAAAAGCAAATTTAGCTGGCGGTCACACCCACCTGCGGGCTAGTCATGCCAATCTCGGGGATTGACGGGTGCCCCGCCGAACACTGGAACGAGGTGAAGAAAATAATTTGTGAGGCAGTCGGATCAATCTCTGCACCGCAATTTACCGTGAAACTTGTAAGTGATGCTGACGATGTCGGTGTCATCCAAAAGCGAATCGTTCAGAACGTCTATAGCTCTGATGTTCTTGTGTGCGATGTGAGCGGCAAGAATCCCAACGTAATGTTTGAGCTTGGAATGCGTCTGGCGTTTGATAAGCCGACGGTCATTGTAAAGGATGACAAGACGGACTACGCATTTGATACTGGCATCATCGAGCACGTGCCGTACCCTCGGGATCTGCGCTTTTCAAAGGTTGTCGCCTTCAAGAGTGCGCTCGCGGACAAGGTAGTTGCTACCTACCGAGCAGCGAGCAACGATCCCGAACACTCAACTTTTCTAAAGAACTTTGGCAAGTTCCAAGTTGCAAACCTATCTGAGGCAGTCGTGCCCGCAGAAAGAATTGTAATCGAGATGCTCCAAGAGCTTCAGTTCGAAGTTGGCCGGCTGCGACGCACGGGGTCGGGGTGACCTGCCCCCACTAAACTAAGCCAGTCATAATTTGGAAAGTTCCTGGAAAATGAAGGGAAGGGACTTTCGAGAT
>Ga0302319_10007429_pt1 | contig 21578 bp, 17 predicted proteins | sample Bog_T0_2_FD_203319 | JGI IMG/M metagenome (GOLD analysis project Ga0302319, IMG submission 203319) | Peat permafrost microbial communities from Stordalen Mire near Abisko, Sweden - Bog_T0_2 | ecosystem: Environmental > Terrestrial > Soil > Wetlands > Peat | place: Sweden: Abisko, Stordalen Mire... | reverse complement strand
GGTCGGGGCTGCCGCCCCTACGCTGCGGTTCCGATCCGCAGCTACCCTGCAATCGACCTGTCGGTCGGGGCTGCCGCCCCTGCGCCGAGGTTCCGACTTCCGCGCTAGAACCCAGCGATGTCGGGGCGGAAGGCGTCCCGGAGATGTTCCGGGGGTTATCCCGGGCGCAGAAGGATGGCGTCGAAACGGACGCAGCGGTGCGTCGCCTGGTGGCGCACCAGCCAGGCCAGCGCGAGCTTGGCGAGACGCGTGCGCTTGGCGGGCGTGATCCATTCCCCCGGGTCGCCGGCCCACAGGCCGCGCGCGGACTTCACCTCCACGAACACCACCGAGCCGTCGGGGTCCTCCACCACCAGGTCCAGCTCGCCGCGGCCGTGGCGCCAGTTGCGGGAGAGCAGACGGAATCCGGCATCCAGGAGGAGGGCCGCCGCGATCTCCTCGCCCTCGCGCCCCCGGTCGTGGGTGGACTCAGGCGTGGCGGACCACGAACCAGGCCACCAGCAGGAAGGTGGCCAGAAGCAGCCCCAGGCCGGAAAGGGCCAGGACCAGCACCCAGCGCGGGAAGCGCGCGGCGACGGGCTCGCGGGTCTGGACCGGGTCCTCGTCGCGGCGGGAATCCCTCCTGCGCTCCACGTTGCGGCGGTCGGACCCGCGGCGGTCCCGGTTCGCCCGGAGATTGTCCGGCGGGAGCACCGGCTGGGCCGACGACGACGACTTGCGCGCCCCCACCTGGTCCAGGGCCTCGAGCATGGCCTCGGAGGAGGAGTACCGGTCTTCCCGCTTCTTGGCCAGCGCCTTGCGCAGCACCCCCATGAGCGCCGGGGGCAGATCCTGTCTTTGGATGGGGGGAGGGGATTCGTGGACGTGCTTGTAGGCGATGGCCAGGGGGGCGTCGGCCAGGAAGGGCGGTTTTCCCGCCAGGCATTCGTACAGCACCACGCCCAGGGAATAGAGGTCGGACCGCTCGTCCAGATTCTGTCCCTGGCATTGCTCCGGACTCATGTACTCCGGCGTCCCCAGGGCCACGCCTTCGGTGGTGAGCCGTTCGGAGTCCGCCAGGAGCGCGATCCCGAAGTCCCCCAGCAGGGACAGGCCCGTCGCTTCGTCCAGGAGGATGTTGGAGCTCTTGACGTCGCGGTGCAGCAGGTGCTGGCCGTGGGCGTAGCGCAGGGCGCGCAGGATCTGCCGCGCGATCTCCACCGTCCGGTCCGGGGTCAGGGGCCCGTCCTTGGTCACCACCTTGGCCAGCGACCGTCCCTGCACGCATTGCATGGCGAGCCAGTGGCAGCCTTCCTCCGAGCCGTAGTCGTAGAGCACCACGATGTTCTGGTGCACCAGCCGCGCGACGGCGCGGGCCTCGGCGAGGAACCTCTGGGTGTCGTCGCGCTCCTCCCCCTGCAGGGGTCCGGTGAGGAGCTTGATGGCCACCTCCCTCTGGAGCAGAGGGTCGCGGGCGCGCCAGACGGTGCCGGCGCCGCCTCGGCCGATCTCCTCTTCCAGGAGATAGCGTCCGATGTGGGTGGGTGCGGGGCGGGCCATTTCAGGTCAGCGCCAGGAGACCCGACCGCAGCCGGTCCAGGCCGCGGCGCAGGTTGTCCAGCGAGGTCGCGTAGGAGAGCCGGACGGAACGGTCGTCGCCGAAGGCGATGCCGGGAACCACGGCCAGGAGCTTGTCGGCCAGGAGATACTCCCCCATGTCCAGGGATCCGGACACCACCTTCCCGGAGGGGGTCTTGCGCCCGTAGAAGGAAGACACCTCGGGCAGGGCGTAGAACGCGCCTTCCGGACGCGGCGCCACCACGCCGGGAATTGCCTGCAGGGCGTCCACCACGAAGTCGCGCCGGCGGGTGAACTCGTCCAGCATCCGGTGCACGAATTCCAGTCCCCCCTCCAGGGCCGCCACCGCGGCGTACTGCGAGACGTTGGCCGGGTGGTGCGTGGCCTGGCTCTGCAGGGCGCCGATGGCCTTGGCCAGGGCCGGGGGGCCCGCGAAGTAGCCCACCCGCCAGCCCGTCATGGCGTAGGCCTTGGAGAGGCCGTTGACAAGAAGCGTCCTGGCCAGGATCTCGGGGCCCAGGGAGGCGATGGAGACCCGCTCGCGCCCGTCGTAGAGGATGTGCTCGTAGATCTCGTCGGAAAGGACGTACAGGTCGTGGCGCACCACGATGTCGGCGAAGGCCTCCAGCTCCTGGCGACCGTACACCATCCCGGTGGGGTTGGAGGGGTTGCAGAGCATGAGCAGCTTGGTGCGCGGGGTGATGGCCGCTTCCAGCTGGGCGGGCGTGATCTTGTACCCGGTGGCCACGGAGGTGGGAAGGAACACCGGCACCCCGCCGTAGAGCTTCACCAGCTCCGGGTAGGTCACCCAGTAGGGCGCCGGGATCAGCACCTCGTCGCCGGGGTTCAGGACCGTCTGGAGCACGTTGTTCACCGCGTGCTTCACCCCGGACGTCACCACCACCTGGGCGGGGTCCACCGACACGTTGTTCTCCCGCAGGAGCTTGTCGGCCACGGCGCGCTTGAGCTCCGGGATCCCCGTGGGCGGGGTGTACTTGGTCTTGCCCGCGCGCAGGGAGGCGATGGCCGCCTCCTTGATGTAATCCGGCGTGTCGAAGTCCGGTTCGCCGGCGCCCAGACCCACCACGTCCTGGCCCGCGGCCTGCAACTCCTTGGCCCGGGTGTCGATGGCGACCGTCATGGAGGGTGCCAGCGCGAGCACGGAGGTCGATAGAGACTTCATTTCAGCGGTTTCCTTCTTCGGATGGACGGCGCCGGGAAGGATACGAAAAACCGCGCCCTCGGCGACATTGTTCAACCGACGAGCAGGGCCGTTTCCATCGAAGGCACCGGCGGCCGCAGATCGGGGAGGAACCAGGTGGGCCAGATCCCCCAGGATTTGGCCTCGGGCCTGGCCCGCGCCTGGGGGGTGACTCCGGTCAGGACCAGGGCGCAATCGATCCCCGCGTGGCGGGCACCCAGGATGTCCGTCGCCAAGGTGTCGCCCAGGGCCACGACCCGGTCGGCCTCCAGACCCATGCGGTCCAGGGCCAGGGAATAGATCTCCCCGAACGGCTTGCCCAGGAGCGCCACCTTGCAGCCCGTCTCCCGCGCCAGGGACCGCGCGGTGACTCCGGCGACCCGGGCCATCACCCCGTTGGGGCGCGGGGCCACGGCGTCGGGATTCAGGACCACCAGCAGGCTCCCCGGATGGTGCAGGATGCGATGGGCCTCGGCGATGCGGCGCATGCGGTAGCCGCGGGAACTGGCGAGCACCACCACGCGGGTCTGGTCGGCCCGGTCGGTGGTCTCCAAACCGGCTTGGCGCAGGTATTCCCGACCCGAAGGCAGTCCCATGTAGAAGACGGGACCGTCGATCCCCAGAGCGGTGCGTTCGCGGGCGAGGAGCGACCCGGAGCAAACCACCTCCCCGGAAGACAGGGGGATTCCGATGGACGAGAGCAGCAGCCGGTTGTCCTCTTCGGAGAGCGCCGCGTTGTTGGTGAGGACCCGCACCTTGCGGCCCAGGGATTTCAGCCAGTCCACCCCTTGCGCGGCCCACGGAATGGGTTCCTCGGCCCGGTTGAGGACGCCGTAGGAGTCCAGGAGGAAACCGTCGTAGCGTTCGGCGAGCGCCGCCAGGGAAATGGTGGGAACGGCCGACGGCGCGGGCAGAGGCCCCATCGCGTCCGCGTAGTCGCGGTAGATCTGGAGTTCCGGCGAGCCGGGCGTGAAGAGCATGGAGCGGGAAAGATAAGGTCAGGGACGGCTTGGACGGCGCCAGGGAAGGTCGAGCGTGCGCAGCAGGATGGACAGATCCAGCAGGAAGGATTGCAGGCGGAGGTATTGGAGTTCGGATTCCAATTCGTCGAAATACCCCTCCTCCACCTGGGCGATCCTCCACAGTCCGGTGAGCCCGGGCCGCAACTCCAGGCGGAAGAGGTGTTGGACCTCGATCTGCGCCGCTTCGCGGGGCAGGAGCGGCCGAGGGCCCACCAGGGAGACCTCGCCCCGAAGCAGATTCCAGACCATGGGCAGGCAGTCCATTCCGCTGGTCCGGAGAAGCCGGTCGAAGCCGCGGGTGGGGGTGGACCATTCCGTCCGGAAGCGCCGCACCAGGATCAGCTTCCCGTGGTGTCCGATCATCCGGGTCCGCACCAGGACGGATTCCGTTGTGCGCGTGCCGCGCCGGAGCAGGCGGGCGAGTCCGTAGACCACCGCCGCGGCGACCGCAAGGAAGGGGGCGGCCAGAAGGTCCAAGGCGCGCTTTCGGGCGCTGTCCAGCCGTCCCAGACCCAATCGGGGCGGCCCCAGGAGGGGGATTCCCTCCAGCTCGCGCAGTTCCACCATGGGGAGCATGGGTTCGGGCACGGTGGGGACGATCTGGAACGGGACGGAATACTTCCTGCACAGCTGGAGGATGTCCAGGACGGTGCGCCGCGGCACTTGGGGAAGCGCGATGTACACGCGCTGGGCCTTGCCCGCCTGGAGCCAGCCCTCCAGCGCCATGAAATCCCCCACCACGGGGATCCCGTCGATCTCGCGGCCCTTCAGCTCGGGGAGGTCGTCGATGAATCCCACCGGGACGACCCCGAGTTCCGGGATCCTCCGGAGCTGCCGTGCCAGCCGGAGCCCCGTTTCTCCCGCCCCGTAGATCAGGGCGGCCACCTCGCCCAGGCCGCGGGAGCGCAGCGCCTCGCCGATCGCGTGGAAGACGCGGCGGGCGAAGTGGAGGGAGAAGACGGAAAACGTCCAGATCGAGGCGAACAATCCGACGTCCACGTCGACGTGCATGAGGAACAGGAGGAGCCTCGTCCCCGAGGCCGCCACGACGGAGGCGCGCAGCAGCTGGCGCTGCTCGAGGATGTCCAGGAAGGAGCGGTGCGGTCCGTAGAGCCCGAAGAGCGCGCACGAGAGGCATCCCCCGACCACCGACGTCCCGGCCGTCTCGGCGAACCCGGGCGGGAAGTCCAGTCCCTTCGAGAGGCCGTAGCGGAACCAGAATCCCAGGAGGCAGCCCGCGGCGACGGCGAAGGCGTCCAGGCCGACCCGCGTCGCGCCCACCCAGAGCTGGAAATGCGGAATCGAAGCGATCCCTCCCGGGACGCGATCCGGACCGTTCCGACCTTTCCCACCGCTGGACATTGGTCCAAAAGAAAGCTCCGCTCCCGGTAGGCGCGGCGGTATCTTTCCGACGCCGATGCCGCTCGAAGCCCAGCCCATGGACCTCCTGGAGGAGATGATCGTCCAGCAGCGCCGCAAGGTGCTGGAACTGGGACGGCGCTGGGTGCCCCAGGCCACCGAAGAAGACCTGCGCAACGCCGAGGATTTCTCCATCCTCAAGGACAAGCCAATCTTCCACTTCGAGGACGGGATCCTGTCGGGCCTCATCGCCGCCAAGATGGCGCTGACCCATCGGGAGCGGTTGGGGTCCGGAACGGTCGGCTAGCCTTCTCGAGCGTCCATCCCCTTCGCGCCTTTCGCTTCCGCCGCCTTCCGTGACATGATCTGACGGGTGTCAATGACACCTCCCCGTTGGCGTTGCGGATAAGAAGAATAATGGATCTGGCACGCCATTTGATCCTCCTCCCGGTGTGGTCGCGGAGCCCGGTTCGGGGCGTCCGAGGACTTGGAGGGGAGGATCGAAATGATCGCACCGAGCGTTTTCGCGGAGCGAGCCGACCAGATCCTCGTCGCCGGGGTCGGGAGCGACTCCATGGCCTGCGACAAGGGGAGCCTCTCCGGATCCGTTTCCCAGCGCGCCTGCGTCTTCTGCGGTGCTCGGGTGGTGCTCTATCCCATCGCCGACGCCTTGCACCTGGTCCACGGGCCCATCGGGTGCGCCGCCTACACCTGGGACATCCGCGGCGCCCTCTCCAGCGGCCCCGAACTGCACCGCCTCTCCTTTTCCACCGACATGCGCGAGAAGGACGTGGTGTTCGGCGCCGAGAAGAAGCTGGAACTCTCCCTGCGCGAACTGATCGCCAAGTACCAGCCCAAGGCCGCCTTCGTGTACTCCACCTGCGTGGCGGGCATCATTGGCGACGACATCGAGGCGGTCTGCCGCCGGGTGGAGAAGGACCTGGGCATCCCCACCATCCCGGTGCAGAGCGAAGGCTTCAAGGGCAGCAAGCGCGCGGGCTATTCCGCCGCGTGCAAGGCCATCGGACGGCTGGTGGGCACCGGATCCACCCAAGGCATCTCCAAGCTCTCCCTCAACATCCTCGGGGACTTCAACCTGGCCGGAGAGATCTGGCTCATCCGCTCCTACTACGAGAAGATGGGCATCGAGGTGGTGGCGAACATCACCGGCGACGGCCGGGTGGGGGACATCCAGCGCGCCCACGGCGCGGCCCTGAACGTGGTCCAGTGCAGCGGGGCCACCATGGAGCTGGCCCGCTACATGAAGGAAGAGCACGGCATTCCCCACATCAAGGTCTCGTACTTCGGGATCGAGGACATGGCCGAAAGCCTCTATTCGGTGGCCCGCCACTTCCAGGACGTGGACTGGCAGGTCATGGAGAGGGCGCGGGCGCTGGTGGCCGAGGAACTCGCCGGACTCCTGCCCGAAATCCGCGAATTGCGCCGGAAATTGACCGGCAAGACCGCCGCCATCTACGTGGGCGGGGCCTTCAAGGCCTTCTCGCTGGTGAAGGCGTTCCGCCACCTGGGCATGAAGGTCTCGCTGGTGGGTTCCCAGACCGGCACCGAGGAGGACTACCGCGAGATCCTCTCGGTGTGCGATCCCGGCACCATCGTGGTGGACGACTCCAACCCCCTGGAACTGACGTCGTTCTTGAAGAACAACGATGTGGACATCCTGGTGGGGGGGGTCAAGGAACGGCCCATCGCCTACAAGCTGGGCATCGGGTTCTGCGACCACAACCACGAACGCAAGCTGGCCCTGGAAGGGTTCGAGGGCATGCGCAACTTCGCCCGCGAGATCGCGGCCACAGCCCTTTCGCCCATCTGGAAACTGGTTCCGCGCCGCATCGGGTCCACCACCACGGGAACCGAATACGCGTCGATTCCCGACCTCGGGAGGAAACCATGAGCTCCGTCGCCACCCCAATCACCCCAAGCGGCTCGGCCAAGGCCCGCGAACCCTGGGTTTCCACCGCCAACCCCTGCCACCAGTGCCGACCCTTGGGCGCCACCATCGCCTTCCAGGGCGTGGAGGGGTGCGTCCCCTTCCTGCACGGCTCCCAGGGCTGCGCCACCTACATGCGCCGCTACCTCATCAGCCACTTCCGCGAGCCGGTGGACATCGCGAGTTCCTCGGTGGCCGAAAAGGAAGCCGTCTGGGGCGGCGGCCCGGCGCTTCGGGCGGGACTGCGCAACGTGACGGAGAAGTACGGAGCGAAGGTGGTGGGACTGGCCACCACCTGCCTCACCGAGACCACGGGCGAGAGCCTCCCCATGATCGTGAGCGAGTGGAAGAAGGACATCGAGGCGACACCCATGGCCGTGGCCACCCCCGAAGTCGTTTCGGTCCCGTGCCCCAGCTACGACGGGACCCACACCGACGGCTTCAACGGCGCGGTCCGGAGCCTGGTGGAGCACTTCGCGACGGAACCCGTCGCGGCCCACGGCGGCACGGCCCTGTTCCCCGGGTTCGTGTCGCCGGCGGATCTGCGGCATCTTCGGGAAATCCTGGCGGCGTTCGGCCTCGGCGGCACCCTGGTGCCGGATTATGCGGACCGTCTGGATGGACCGGCCCTGGCCGAGGCCGGCCCTCTTCCCGAAGGCGGCACCACGGTGTCGGACCTGCGCGCCCTCCCCGGATCGCGCATCGCCATCGAGTTCGGACGCACCACCCAGGAGAAGCTTTCGGGTGCCGCCCTGCTGGAATCCAAGTGGAAGGTCCCGCGCCGCAAGATCGGGCTGCCCGTCGGGATCCGCGAGAGCGACGCCTTCTGCTCCATACTGGAGGAGATCACCGGTCGCGAGACGCCCCGCGGGATGCAGTTGGAACGCGGACGCCTGATCGACGCCTGCGTGGACGCCCACAAGTACCTGTCGGGCCGCAAGGCGGTGGTCTTCGGCGACGAGGACCTTTGCGTGGGCCTGGTGGCCTTCTTGACGGAAATCGGCATCCACACCACGCTGGTGGTCTCCGGAGGCAAGAGCGGGAAGCTCCAGGAGGAGATCTCGCGGGTGACCCGCTCCTTCCTGGAGACCCCGCCGCAAGTCCTTTCCGACGCCGATTTCCGCGACCTGGAGGAGCGCGAGGAGAGCCGGACGGCCGACCTCTTCGTGGGACATTCCAAGGGCTACAAGCTCGCGCGCAAGCGGGACATCCCGCTGGTGCGCGCGGGCTTCCCCCTCCACGACCGGTTCGGGGGGCAGCGCGTCCTCCACCTGGGCTGGAAGGGGTCGCTGGAACTCCTGGACCGCATCGTGAACACCATCCTGGAGAAGCGCCAGGACGATTCTCCGGTCGGCTACGCCTACCTGTAGAGACCGCACGCAAACGACCGACGCCTCCCACCGCCCGGGAGGATGGATCGGGAAGCATGGGCGGACGGAGGACAGATCATGACCACGACACGCCTTCCCGTCGAAAAGCACCCCTGCTACAACGTCGAAGCCAAGGGCAAGTACGGCCGCATCCATCTGCCCATCGCCCCCAAGTGCAACATCCAGTGCGCCTATTGCTCGCGCAAGACCGACTGCATCAACGAGAGCCGGCCGGGCGTCACCAGCCGCGTCCTCTCGCCGAAGGAGGGAGTGGCCTACCTGCACAAGGCGCTGGCGGTGGATCCCCGCATCGCCGTGGTGGGCATCGCCGGCCCCGGCGACCCCTTCGCCCAGCCCGAAGCGACGTTGGAAACGTTGCGCCTGATCCGCGACACGGCCCCCGAAATGCTCCTGTGCGTGTCCACCAACGGACTGGGCATGACCGACGAGATCGCCCACGAGCTGGCCGAGCTCAAGGTCTCCCACGTCACCGTCACGGTGAACGCGGTGGATCCCGAAGTGGGCGCCAAGGTCTACGCCTGGGTCCGCGATGGCAAGAAGACCTACCGCGGCTTCGAAGGCGCCACCCTGCTGATGAACCGCCAACTGGACGCCATCGTCGCCCTCAAGGGCCGCGGCGTGGAGGTCAAGGTCAACACGGTGGTGGTGCCCGGCATCAACGACCACCACGTGGAGGAGATCGCACGGGTGGTTTCGGGCCTGGGGGCCGACATCCACAACCTGATCCCCATGACCCCGGCCCCCGGATCGCTCTTCGAGGACTTCCCGGAACCCGACGCCAACACCATGCTGCGCGCGCGCCGCGGTTCTTCCAAGCACCTCAAGCAGATGGAGCACTGCCAGCGGTGCCGCGCCGACGCGGTGGGCCTGATCGAAGAGGACAAGTCCGCGGGCTTCGCCGCCCTGATGGACCAGGCCCGCGACGAAGTCGCCGCAGGCCGTCCCTACGTGGCCGTGGCGTCCCAGGAGGGAGTCCTGGTGAACCAGCACCTGGGCGTGGCCGACCGCCTCCTGATCTGGGAGAAGTCGGAGGACGGATTCCGCCTCGTGGAAGATCGTCCGTGCCCGTCGCCGGGATCGGGTTCCTCGCGGTGGGAGGAGCTGGCGGCTCTCTTGTCCGATTGCCGGGCCGTGCTGACCGCCGCGGCCGGGGCTGCGCCTCGGAAGGCGCTGGAGGCGCAAGGCGTCGCCGTTTGCGAGATGGAAGGCGTCATCGACGACGCGCTGGAGACCTTCTGGGGAAACGGGGATGTGGAGAAGCTCAAGGCTCGTCGCAAGGGATTGGGGAGCGAGTGCGGGTGCGGGAAGGTGCGGGAGCCCGGGACGGGGTGCGGGTAGGCACCTCTTCGCTTTCCGGGGCCTAGTCTCCGGCGGCCCAAGGACCGGGCGCGGCCCTTGGGAATCCCGCGCCTTGCGGGGGACTGCCGTCCCCCTGCGCCCCAGCGCGGGAACGGCTCACGCTGAGAGGTTGGCAGTGCGTCAAAATCTGCGCACCCGCCTGCTTGCCTTCGGCAAGATGGCGGGAGGTTTCTTACCGTTTGGTTAGGGTTTGGGGCGCGGCTTGCTGCTGAAAAGCATTGCAGCGCATTCGTAGAATGCCACAGCATTTTTTAAAATTTGTCGTATACTCTGGACGTACTGCGAACTGGAATCGGGAAATGCAATGATTCATTAATCCAATCAAACGCCCTATATAATGTGATTCGAGGATAATGCCGCTGAAAAAAAGTATTCGAAGTTAAAGGTTTGGAACGGAAGTATTCGGAGGGCAATCGAATGGAAAAGGGATTCACAAAGGCATTTGGGGCGGCCGGGATTTGGGCTGCATTGCTGGCCACTGTCTTCACTCCAAGGTCGGCCGGAGCCTATGGTCCCTCCACCATGTACACCCCGCCGGCGGGGTCGCTGGTGCCGGGCGCGTTGTATGCGCGAGCCATGCAAGCGAGCAATGGCAAGATGTACGCGACTTTTGAGCAGTATACAACGGGGGTGGCTTCATTCCCCATCTTCGAAAGCACGGACAGCGGCAGAACCTGGACTCTGGTCGGCGCCGTGAAGGACACGCACAAGGGCTGGGGGATGCGATGGGAACCCTTCCTCTACCAACTGCCCCAGGCCATCGGCAACCTGGCCGCGGGTACGCTCCTTTGCGCCGGCCTCGATCTTCCCTACGACCGCTCTTCCTGCGAAATCGATCTGTACCAGAGCACCGATGCCGGAAGGACCTGGACCTACGTCAGCACGGTCGCCGTCGGAACCCAGGCGACCCCCGGCTCCGATCCGGTCTGGGAGCCGTATCTGATGGTCGTGAACAACAAGCTCTACTGCTTCTATTCGGACGAACGCGATGCGGCCTACAGCCAGAAATTGTCGCACCAGTCCACCACGGACGGCGTGACCTGGAGCAGCGTGGTCAGCGACGTCGCCATCAGCGGCCAGAGGCCCGGAATGGTCGTGGTCACCCAGATGCCGAACGGGAACTACCTGATGACCTACGAGATCGTGGGCGTCGGAGGTGCGTACTACAAGACGTCTTCGAACATCGAAAGCTGGAACGCATCGGACAAGGGAACCGAGTTCGACGCCAATGGTTCCAGCCCATTCTGCGTCACCATGGACGGAACGATCATCCTGAGCAGCGCGGGAACCAGCAATCTCTACACGAACACGAACAATGGCACGGGCAGTTGGACACAGATCAGCAGTCCGATCGGGACGGCCTACTCGCGATGTCTGGTGCCGCTGAACAACGGGCGTCTGTTCGTGATCGGCGCAGGCTGGAACGGGAGCAGTTTGAACAATGTCACCTACGCCGACATGGCCTTTGGGTGCGCCCCAACGGCGATCGTTCCATCGTTGCAAGTCAACGGAGGGGCCTGGCTGAATGTTTCGTCGGACACAGTCAGCGCGGGTGCAACCGTTGTCCTCGGACCTTCGCCAAACGTGGCCACCGGTTGGAGCTGGACCGGCCCGAATGGGTTCACAGCGACGACACGTGAAGTGACGCTTTCCAGTATCACAGCTTCACAAGCCGGTACTTACACTGCCACCTATACGAATTCCTCCAGTTGCAAGAGCACACAGAAATTCACTTTGACAGTGAGCAATTCCACCAATATTCTGACCATTCATACCCAGGGAAGCGGCGAAAACAAACAGGTGCAACTGCTCATCGACAGCAAATTGAATTTGCAATCTTTTGACAGGAACTCCGAAGTCAGAATCTTCGATCTCAAAGGGACACCTGTTTACGAAAATCGGATTACCGCCAACGCGATGGTCGTACCAAGCCTGAAAACGGGTGTGTATGTGATCGCCGTCACCAGGGACAAGGTGCTTTTGGAAAGAAAGTCATTTTTTGTCGAGTGAGTTCGGCGGAAGCTAGGCCAGGGGGGGCGATTGCAAAAGACTCCCCCTCCATATCAAATACAAGCTCCACTAATCCATGTAACATTCCCGTCCTCGCAATCCCTTGCTGATTCACGACCCCGCATTAGTTTATCCTGCAAATGCCCTCCATGACCGCGCCATACCAGCCACGCTTGCGCCTTGCGCTCGGTGCGATCTACGCCCTGTGCGGGGGCTCCTTTGCCCAGACCCTGCTCTGGTCCGAGATGGGCGGCGGGTTCGGAACCGCGCCGCAGCATGTCGGTATCGTGGGACAGGAATCGTCCGCTGGCGAAGCTTCCGGCCTGGACGCCGGTTTCCTGGCCCATCCGCTCTTTTTGAACTCCGCTCCGTTGGCGCAGGACACCTCCGTGCAGGCGGCGGCCGAATCCCTTTCCGTGGTGGTGCCCGGGGAGGATGTCGATGGGGTGGTGGTGTCCGGTCGGGTGGTGGTTTCGCCTGCGCATGGGAAGGCTTCCTTCTCCGGGGTGGTCCTGGCCTACGAGCAGACTTCGGGCTATGTCGGGGACGATTCCGTCGGGTTCGTGGTCGTTGACGACCAGGGGGCCGTTTCCGATACCGCCTGGGTTCGGATCCAGGTCGCGGCCACGACCGCTCTCGCGCCTCGGCCCGTTTTGGTGGCTCCCGTGAAGACGACGGATGTCCGGGTGTTCCGGGCGATGGCTTCGGCTTCGGCGGTGCTGCCGGGTGGGGGACTTGTGCTTTCCGGTGGAGCCGACGACGACGGCTCGGGGGTGGCGGTTTCCGTGCTCCTGGCCGGGCCTTCCGATGTACAGGTGCAGATCTACGACAACTTGGGGACCTTCGTGACCTCCGCGGAGTCCGTGGTGGACGCATGGACCTTCTCGGGATTGCCCTCCACCGGCGATGGGCGTCGTATCCTCTCGGCGCGCTGGGACCTCCGCGATGGCGGTGGTCGGGCTGTGGCCCCGGGGGTGTACCTGTGGAAGATCGTGGTGGTCGCCGCTGATGGACAGAAACTGGAAACCGTTCGCAAGACCGGAGTGAAGCAATGAAATCCTTCCCAATCGCTGGTGCCTCCCTTTTGGCGTTCGCCCTTTCCGCAGCCGCCGTGCCCGTGGCGTGGCCCCTTCCCTTCCAGGGGGTGGCCACGGATTCCACCGGTCGGCCGCGGCCCGACGGCGTCGTTTCCGTTTCCTTCGCGATGTTCGACTCCGCCACCGGGGGGACCTCCGTCTGGTCGGAAACCGACCCGGTGACACTGAAGAAGGGATTGTTCTCCCTGCAGTTGGGGACCGTCCAGGTCCTTCCGTTGAGCCTGCTGGGGCGCGAGAACCTCTGGCTCCAGGTGACCTTCGGGACCGAGCCCGCCGTCTCGCCGCGCATCCCCCTGGGCCGCAACGTGGAGGCTTGGTACGCCCACACCGCCTCCCTGGCCGACCATGCCACCAACGCCGACACCGCCTCGTACGCCGCCAAGGCGCCCTTCGGTCTGGCGCTGAATACCCCTCTGGCCCTTTCCGCCACCAGCGACACCTTGAAGCTCAAACCCGGATCGGCCTCCGGGAATTTCCTGACCTGGGACGGCACCAATTGGGTGTCCAAGACCACCACCTACACGGCCTCCGTGGTCGGCGGCTCCCAGCCTCTCCCCATTCGCAATCCCTACCTGGGCGTGAATTACATCATCGCCCTGGCAGGCATCTTCCCCTCGCGCAGCGGATCGAATCCGTTCTTGGGAGAAATCGAGTTGGTCAGCTTCAATTTCGCCCCGACCGGGTGGGCCCTCTGCGATGGACAGCTTCTTTCCATCTCCCAGTACTCCGCCCTGTTCGCGCTGGTCGGCACCTATTACGGTGGAAACGGCACCACCACCTTCCAGCTCCCCAACCTCCAGAGCCGGGTGCCGGTGGACATGGGGCAGGGGAATGGACTGAGCATCGTCAACATTGGAGACATGGGCGGTGCGGAGAACGCGACCATCGGCGTGAACCAGATGCCGGCGCACACCCACGTGATCACCGCCTCGCCGTAACTACCGTTCCCGCATGATCGCCGCTTGCCTCGCGCTGTCCTGCGCCCTGTGGGGAGCGCGCCCCGTGGTGGTGGCCATCGTCGACGACGCGTTCGAACTGTCTTCCGAGCCCGCTCGCGGTTTCTGGTACGATTCGGCAGAGGCTCGGAAGCTCGCCAACCCGGCACTGGCTCCCTGGGATGTGGCCGACCAGGACGGCGATGTTTCCGCGCCCAAGGCCCGCGCGGCGGAATTCTGGCACGGCACCGCAGAGGGGAACCTCCTGGCGGAACGGTTGGAACAATTTCTGGGGAAGGACGCACGGACCCTGGTCCGTTTCGTGCCCATCAAGGTCCTCTCCGACGCCATGACCCGCCCCGACATGTCCCTGGGCTATTCCGGCCTCGAACGCGCCGCCCGCGCCCATGCGAACATCATCCTCTGCGCCTGGTCGGGAGGCGTTCCCGGCGACGCCCAGGTGGAGATGGTCCGCCAGGCCCAACGGACGGGGGCCCTGGTGGTGGCTTCGGCCGGCAACGAGGCGACCCGGCGACCCCAGTTCCCCGGGAGCCTTCCCGGGGTCGTTTCGGTGGGCGCGCTGGACTCCATGGGAAGGCGGAAATTCCTGTCGTGTCGCGGGGACTGGGTCACCCTCTCCGCGCCCGGCGACACGGAACGGGTTTCGGTCCGATCTCTCCTGCCCGATTCCGTGGGGTTCTCCCAGACTTCGCGCGCCGCCACCGAGGTGGCCGCCCTGGCCGCCGCCCTGATGGTGGATCATCCCGATTGGAACTCAGACAAGATCCGTCAGGTGCTCATGGAGTCGTCCATGCTCCTGGAGCCGCGTTATCCGGGCGTCTCGGGGACCCTGGGCGCGGGAGCGCTGGACCCCGTGCACGCCCTGGTGGGCTCCTGGGACGCCCGGCTCCCTTCGGGGATGGAGCGCCACCCGGCCGGATTGCTCTCCCTCTCCCGGCGTCCTTGGAAGGTGGACCTGGACGGACCGGGGAGCTACCGGGGCATCCGCTTGGGCCTGGTGGGAACGGTCGACTCGTCCCTGCGGATCCGCGCCACGGCACCGGACGGGCAGGGCTACGACTGGAACGTCCAGAAATTGTCCCAAGGGGTGGAGATTCCGTACCCAAGCCTTTCCCTGACCTGGAACGGCACGTCCAAGCCGGGCGGATACCTGGAGTTCCGCAAGCTGGAACTGGATTCGTCCACGCTCTTCTGCCGCGGGACCCGGGAGCTCGTCGGGGACTCGGGCCACGCCGGAGACGGATCGGGGAGCGCGCCCTACGCCCACGAATGCGACTGCAAATGGCTCCTGCACGTTTCGCCGGGTCACCGCATCCGTTTGGACTTCGACACCTTCCAGACTGCCGCGGGATTGGACCAGCTCCACGTCTTCCGGGGCACGGCCACCCTGCCGGAGAATCTGATGGCCCTCTTCAGCGGCCCGCATCTCCCCCCGCCCCTGGTGAGCCCAGGCACCGACCTGCTCCTGTGGTTCCCCAGCTCCTCCACCGGCGTAGGGGACGGCTTCTCGTTCCACTGGAAAGCGGTCCCCGACACCACGAGAATGGGGCTCGCGCAGCCCTGGGTGCTGGACACGGGCCACTGAGCCCCCCAAGGAGCGTGGTAGAATGGGGGATCCTGGTTGTCCCTGGTGACACCGGGTGGAGGGAGTCCCGTGACCGGGTTCCTTGCGGATCGAGCCATGGTGGGGATATCCAGCACCGCACCGGTGACATCCAGGCACCGGTTTTTGAAAAATCGACAACCCCCAAGCACCACTCTCCGCGTATTGTGTACCTATGGTTCCGCTCATCGGGCAGCTGGATTATCGGGCCTGGCTCCGGCAGGTCTACGAGGAGAGGAAGGCTCGCGACGCCTTCTTCTCCTACCGATTCCTCGCCGAGAAGGTGGGGATGGACCATTCGCTCCTGATCCGGGTGCTCCAGGGGGAGCGCCACCTGGCGGAAAGTTCTCTGGATGCCTGGGTCAACTACCTGGAACTGGATGCCCGGGAGGAGGACTACTTCCGGGTGCTGGTCCGGTTCGCGAAGAGCAGATCCAGCAGCGAGCGCACCAAGACCCTGGACCGCCTGATCGGCCTCCAGGGAATGCCATCGCACCGGTTGGAACGGGACCAGTGGGAGTATTTCCGCAATTGGTACCACGTGGCCTTGCGCGGCGTTGTCGGACTGGACGGCAATCTGGACCCCGCCCAGGCGGGAGCGAGGCTGGATCCCCCGCTGGGGCCGCGGCAGGCGCGGGAGGCCTTGGTCCTGCTGGAAAGGCTCCATCTGGTCCGGCGGGATCCCGATGGACGATTGGTCCTGACCAACGATTTCGTCGAGGCCGGGCCGGGGATCGCCAACACGGCGGTTCGGGAACACCAGAAGCAGATGCTCGGGCTGGCCATGGAATCCATCGACCGGCACCCCCCGGAAATCCGGCAGGTCTCCTCGGCCACGTTCACCCTGGCCCTGGCCGATCTCCCGGAGGCGCGCAACCGAATCCGTTCCCTGCGGGACTCCCTTCTGCGACTCTCCTCGGAATCCCGGTCGGCGGACCAGGTCTACCAGTTCGAGGCGGTGCTGTTCCCCCTTACGAAGATCGGTGTCCCCTCCGGGCGCAAGGGGAGGCGGAAATGAAACGTCGTTCCCTCCTTTCCGGCCTGGGGGTGGCCAGCCTGCTCCTGTTCGCCTGCGACGACCGGCTGTCCGCCGGCAACGGGACCTCGACGGACAATGTGGTGACCGCCCGAGTCCTTTCGGTGGACAGCATCGCTTGGGATCTCCCGAGCGGCGATTCGGGGCCCTACCCGCTCCTGGTTTCCCTGGACTCCGGCAACTTCGATTTCTCCCACAGCTTCTCCGACGGATCGGACCTGCGCGTCCAGCGACTGGATTCCACGGCGCTGCCGTTCCAGATCCGGGACTGGGACACCCCCGCCAAAAGGGCGAGTCTCTGGGTGCGGTTGGACTCCTTCCACCGCGGGGAGGGGCAGCGCATCCGCCTGCGCGCCGGCAAGGATTCCACCACGAGCCGCTCGAATCCAGCCGGGACTTGGGCCGGAGTGTCCGATTCCGACCGTCTGATGGTGGCGTCCGTGCTCCTGGCCGATTTCGAGAACGGATCCTCCCTGGTCCCTCTGCCCTGCGCCTGCAACAACTGGTACGCTTCCCCTTCTTCCGGGGCGACGCTGATCCTTCCCGCTCCCGGTACCGCCTTCTCCACGGCCATCCAGGCCGCGGGCGATGGGCGCACCGGCAAGGCTCTCCACCTCGCTTTCACCGCCAAGAGCCCGGAATGGGTACTGGCCGGAACCAACATGGGCGTCGGGTACCACCGTTTCGGAGGATTGGACTCCATCACCTTCTGGGCCCGCGGCAAGGGAACCATGCACATCTCGCTGGAGAATCGGCGCGACACCAGCGGCTACATGAAGGCATGGGCGGGATTCGCGATGGACACCGGCTGGACCCGTTACGCCATCAAGCCGTCCCAGTTCGACGCTCCCGGCGCCACCAAGGGGTGGGTCGGCGTGCGCGACAGCATCACGACCTTCTCGGTCTTCGGACAGGACGGAAGCGACCTGTGGATCGACGACATCCGTTTCAACGGTCTGTCGCCCTCGGAGATCCAGTAGCATGAGCCAGCCCACAGAGAACCACCCAACCCGGAGGAGCATATGAAACGAGTCAACACCCGATGGCGGATCGCCATGGGATCCATCGTCGCCCTGTCGCTGGCGGGGGCCGCGCAGGCCGCCACGGTCGCCGTGGATGTCGGAACCACCTACCAGAAGATCAGCGGGTTCGGATCCTCCACCGCCTGGAGCTCGACCATGAGCGCGGCGGATGCCGATATCCTCTGGTCCACCACCACGGGTGCCGGCCTCTCCCTCCATCGCATCCACATCGACGACGCCAACGGGAGCACCAGCGAACTCGCGATCGCCAAGCTGGCCGTGGCCCGCGGCGTCACCGTCTGGGCCACGCCTTGGACCCCGCCCGCGGGGGACAAGACCAACAACAGCACCATCATGGGGTCGCTCAGCAACGCGAGCGCCTTCGCGACCTACCTCAAGGGCTTCGTCGCCACCATGAAGACCAACGGCGTGCCCATCTACGCCATCTCGGCGCAGAACGAACCGGACGCCAACGTCAACTACGAGTCCTGCGTCTACAGCCCGGCGCAGATGGCGACCTGGGTGGGAGGCACCCTCGGGCCGGCCTTCGCCGGCAGCGGGATCAAGATCATGGCCCCGGAAACCCAGAACTGGTGCGGACTCTCCACCTTCTGGCCGGTCCTGAAGGCCAGCACGGCCTTCATGCAGTACACGGACATCATCGCCACCCACGAATACGGCTGCAGCCCCTCGGCCTATCCCGACATCCAGGCGGCGGGAAAGGAATTCTGGGAAACCGAGATCTACGACACCAACAGCAACACGGATCCCGGCATGGGCAGCGCGCTGACCATCGCGGCCCTCATCCACGCCGCCATGACGACCGCCAACATGAACGCCTGGCACTACTGGTGGGTCTACGGCAGCGTCAACCAGGACCTGTTCACCAGCCCCGGCAACCCCACCAAGCGACTCTGGATCATGGGGAACTACAGCCGCTACGTCCGACCCGGGTACTACCGCGTCGGTGCCACCGCCTCCCCGACCTCGGGTGTCAGCGTTTCCGCCTACTACAAGGCGGCCGCCGACAGCCTGGTCATCGTGGCCATCAATACCAACACCTCCGCCACCAGCCAAGCGTTCACCCTGACCGGCGTGACCGGCAAGACCGTGACCCCGGTGGTCACCGACGGGACCCGAAGCCTCGCCGCCCAGACCGCCATGACTGTTTCGGGCAACGCCTTCACCTATTCCCTGCCCTCGCAGAGCGTGACCACGCTGGTCGTGAATCTCGGCACCACCGGGATCACGGAGGCCGCCGGCACCAACACCTCGGGGCTGAAGGTCACCCAGCGCGACGGAGCGGCATGGGTTCTCCTGCCTTCCTCGGAATCCGGACTCCTGCGCGTCATGAGCCTGGATGGACGGGTGCGGGAATCCCAGCCCATCGCGGCAGGTGCTTCCGAGATGCGTCTGGGAGCCAGGACATCGGGAGCCTACCTGGTGCAGGTCCGGCAAGGGGAGCATCTGAGCTCCACCATGTTCGCCCAACCCTGATACCGACCTCGGCGCCGGGCTCGATGCCCTGCGCCGGTCGCCTTCGATTCCCACGACCCTCGGGTACATCCCGGGGGTCTTTTTTTTGCGTCCCAGGAAAGTCCCTGGTGACATCAGGTCACCAGATTTTGTGGAATCGACAACGATGGAGAAGTTCGCCTGGAGTATCGTCTACCGGTGTTCGAGACCCTACCAGCAGCACCCAACCCGGAGAATGCCATGAGACCCAAAACCACCCGATGGCAGATCGCCACGGGATCCCTGATCGCCCTGTCGCTTGCGGGGGCAGCGCAGGCCGCCACGGTCGCCGTGGACGTCGGAACCACCTACCAGAAGATGAGCGGGTTCGGATCCTCCACGGCCTGGAGCTCCACCATGAGCGCCGCCGACGCCGACCTGCTCTGGTCCACCACCACGGGAGCCGGACTCACCCTCCATCGGATCCACATCGACGACGCCAACGGGAGCACCAGCGAACTTGCCATCGCCAAGCTGGCCGTGGCCCACGGCGTCACCGTCTGGGCCACGCCCTGGACCCCGCCCGCGGCCGACAAGTCGAACAACAGCACCATCATGGGAACGCTCACCAATCCGAGCGCCTTCGCGACCTACCTCAAGGGGTTCGTCGCCACCATGAAGTCCAACGGCGTGCCCATCTACGCCATCTCGGCCCAGAACGAGCCCAACGCCAACGTCAACTACGAGTCCTGCGTCTACTCCGACGCCCAGATGGTCACCTGGGTGGGAGGGACCCTGGGACCGGCGTTCGCCGGCAGCGGTGTCAAGATCATGGCGCCGGAATCGGAGGATTGGATCGGTCTGCCCGGCTATTGGAACGCGCTGAAGGCGGACGCGAACTCCATGAAGTACCTGAACATCGTGGCCGTCCACGAGTACGGCGGAAGCCCCGCGGCCTACCCGGACATCCAGGCGGCCGGATTGGAATTCTGGGAAACCGAGATCTACGACACCAACAGCAACACGGACCCGGGCATGGGCAGCGCCCTGCGCATCGCCGCCATGATCCACGCGGCGCTCACCGTCTCCAACGTGAACGCCTGGCACTACTGGTGGGTCTACGGCAGCGTCAACCAGGACCTCCTCACCAGCCCCGGCAACCCCACCAAGCGCCTGTGGATCATGGGGAACTACAGCCGCTACGTCCGGCCGGGCTACTACCGGGTCGGTGCCACCGCCTCGCCGACCTCCGGTGTGAGCGTCACCGCCTTCTACAAGGCCGCCGCCGACAGCCTGATCATCGTCGCCATCAACTCCAACACCTCGGCCACCAGCCAGGACTTCACCATGACCGGCGTGACCGGCAAGACCGTGACCCCGGTGGTCACCGACGGGACCCGAAGCCTCGCCGCCCAGACCGCGATCACCCCCACGGGGAACGCGTTCACCTATTCCCTGCCTTCGCAGAGCGTGACCACCTTCGTGGTGAACCTGGCCACGACCGGGATCGCGCAGGCCGCGGGCAACAAGGGCGTCGAACTGAAGATCACCCAGCGCGACGGAGCGGCATGGGTTGCCGTGCCTTCCTCGGAATCCGGACTCCTGCGGGTCCTGGACATGGATGGACAGGTGCTGGAATCCCGCCAGGTTCCGGCCGGAACCTCCGAAATCCGGCTGGGAGCAAGGACGCAAGGCGTCTACCTGGTGGAAATCCGGCAAGGGGACCATCTCGGTTCCACCAAGTTCACGCAACTCTGATACCGGTTTTGAGCTGACATCGGCGCCGGGCTCGAATCGCAGCGCCGGTCGCCCACGATTCCAGCGGCCGTCGGGGGGCATCCCGGGGGCCGTTTTTGCGTCCCGGGCAAAATCCCTGGTGACATACCGTCACCAGATTTTGTGGAATCGACTACTGTGGAAAGGCCTCCCTGGAGTATCGTCTACCGGTGTCCGAGACCCTACCAGCAGCACCCAACCCGGAGAATGGAATGAGATCCGCAACAATCCGATGGCAGATCGCCACGGCCACCTTGATAGCCTTATCCTTGGCGGGGACTTCGACGGCCGCGACCGTGGCCGTCGACCCGTCCACCACCTACCAGACCATGGACGGTTTCGGCGCCAGCGACAACTGGAACGGGCCGTTCACCAATGCCCAGCTCGGCACGTTCTTCAACAAGGACACTGGCATCGGACTTTCCATTCTCCGCATGGGGATCGCTTCCACGGGTAGGAACGGCGCGAACGGCAATAGCTGGGCCACCGCGAAATACGCGGCCGGACAGGGCGCAAAACTTTGGGGCGCTCCGTGGACTCCTCCCGCGAACGAAAAATCGGGGAACAACACGGAGGGCGACAAGGGCGGCTACCTCCTGCCGGCGTCCTACGTTGCCTGGGCTACGACCCTCGCGAACTTCGCCGACTCCACCAAGATCAACACCGGGGCGAATCTCTACGGTATTTCCGCCCAGAACGAACCCGACTACTCCTCCCAGGTCACCTACGACGGTTGCGTGTACAGCACCGCGCAGATGGCGGCTTGGTGCGCGGTTCTCGGGCCCA
>Ga0302319_10007428_pt1 | contig 21579 bp, 15 predicted proteins | sample Bog_T0_2_FD_203319 | JGI IMG/M metagenome (GOLD analysis project Ga0302319, IMG submission 203319) | Peat permafrost microbial communities from Stordalen Mire near Abisko, Sweden - Bog_T0_2 | ecosystem: Environmental > Terrestrial > Soil > Wetlands > Peat | place: Sweden: Abisko, Stordalen Mire... | reverse complement strand
CTGCGGCGTGGTGACGCGCATGATGACAAAGCCGAAGAAGCCGATCAGCGCGGTGGTTACCGCGACCATCGCCATCAACCGCGAAGCGCCCAGACCTTTTAGGAAGCTTACCAGACCCTGCACAAACCGCCCCTGAGATTCGGCCCCAAGAGCCGACTGGGCAATTATTGCCTATGGGATGGTTTCGATATGGTTAACGAAGGTTAAGGGGTCGGATGAATCTTCGATATCACGAAGATCGGCTTCGCGATGCGAGGCCGATCTTCGTCAAATGCGGTCGATTCCGGAAGGAGTCTATTGACGATATTGCTGGATGCGGGTGGTGCGCAGTCCGGCCAGGCCATGCTGGTCGATGGAAAATTGCCAGGAGAGGAATTCGTCGACGGTCAGCGTGTAGCGGCTGCAGGCCTCCTCGAGGGAGAGCAGGCCGCCGCGTACTGCGGCAACGACTTCGGCCTTACGGCGAATAACCCACCGTTTGGTCCCGGGCGCGGGCAAATCCGCAATTGTTAACGGACTGCCGTCAGGCCCGATGACGTATTTTACCCTCGGGCGATGGGGTTCTGTCATGGCGTACTCACAAACTCTCAACCACTGAACTCACGGTAACAACCTACGCCGCGCGACTTAAAATTTGCCTAAGCCCGAGGCTTCAATACGAATCTCCTTGAAATGACCGCAAAAGCCTTCGGCCCGGCGTCTGGAGACGCCGGGCCGAAGCAGGTCGCGATTGAACGGATGGTCGATCCCTGGGGCCGACCGGGGGCTGCCTCGTCCCAAGCCGGGCTAGTTGACGATACTTGCGATCTGGCTGACCGTGTAAGTCTGGCCGTTGATCGACAGCAGCGGTGGCGACTGGGTGAGATCGACTGAACTGACCACGCCCTGGATCTGGGTGGTGATGGCCACCGTATTGCCGGAACTGTCGGCGCCGGTCGCGGTCATCTTGTACTGGCCGTCGGGGTTCTGCGTGCCGTCGGTGCCAATGCCGTTCCAGGTGAAGGGCTGACTGCTGCCGGCGGTGACCGAGTAGTTGCCGGAGTACACGGTCTGCCCGGTGCTGTTGGTGATCGACACGGCCACGGTGGAATCCTTCGGAACGCTCAGCTCCCAGGTCGCCGAACTGTTGGTCAGGGCCGCGGTGCTGCCATTGACCACGGCGGTCTTGCCGACGAACCCCAGGGCCTGGGTCGATTGCGCGGTCTGCTGCAGCGAGACCAGCGTTGCCAGGGAGTCGTTGGTGTTGAGCTGCTGCTGGACCCCGGCGAATTCGACCAGCTGTTGCGTGAACTGGTTGGTGTCCAGCGGATCGAGCGGATTCTGGTTTTGCAATTGCGTCGTCAGCAAGGTCAGGAAGCTCTGGAAATTGCCGGCAATCTGCTGGGAGGCCAGCGCGCTCGTGGCGGAGGCCGACGAACTGGATGAAGACGAAGAGCTCGATGTGGGTGTCGTTCCCGAAACGACCGAATTCGATACGCTGGTTGCTGCCATGACTGTCTCCTCAAACGCTGATGTCGACGCCGCTGCTCGAGCCGAGCATGCGGCCATAGCTGCCGGCGACCGTCGCCGGGATGGTATCGTCTTCGCTGATCACCAACCGCTGCGCGTTGGGGTTGCTGTTGTTGCCGCTGTTCTGCCCGGAGGAGGACTGGTCGCGCAGGCTGAATTGCAGGCCGCCGTCGCCGGTCTTGAACCCGGCATCGTCGAGCGCTTGCTGAAGCTGGGGGGCGTCCTGGCGCAACATCGACAGCGTTTCCGGCTTTTCGACCGTCAAATGCGACGTCACCTGGCCGTTGGCATCGACATTGATGCGGACATCGATGCGGCCGAGGTCGGCCGGATCGAGCCGGATCTCAAAGCTGGTCTTGCCGCTTTTGGCCGATGCCGCGATCTCGATCGCGAGCCCGCTCACCGGCACCGGCGCATTGCCCGCGGCCGTGACGCTCAGCGGACCCAGGGCCGTCGTGGTGGCCGCGGCCGGAAGCTGGGGCTGGATCGCGGCCGTCGTCTGGAGGCTGGCGTCGGTTGAATCGGTCGCCGTCTGGGCCGCTGCGGCGAGCTGCGAATGGTCATGCGACGGTGGCGCGGCGGTAGCGGCGGCCGCTGGGGTGCTGGTGGCGGCGTCCGCTTTCGCCGCGTCGGCGCCGGCCGCCGGCTTGGCTGTGCCGGGCGCCTGCGCGGCGCTCTGCGCCGCCGGGTCCGCTGTCGCGGTCGCGGATGACTCGGCTGTGCCGGAATTTATCCCGGTGGTCGCCGAGCCGGCGGTCTTCGCCGGTGCGGCAACCGGAGCCTTGAGCGGCGTGGGTTTCAGCCCAACGGGCGCCGCGGCGGCGGTCGCGTTCAACGCCGATTCCGCGTCCGTGGTTGCAACCGCCTGGGTGGCCGGCTGTTTGGTGGCTGCGGCGGCGGCCGTGGCCGTGGCCGTGGCCGTCGCTGTGGCGGCGGACGCGCCTGCCGCCGCCTGCGCGGTGGTCTTGGCTGCGGCTGCCGTCGCGGCTGTCGAAACGGCGGTGGCGGCGTCGGATTCGGTCTGGGTCTGGGGCTGGGGTGTGGGAGCAGCCTGGGCCTGAGTGGCGGCCTTGCTGGCCGCGATCGCCGCCGCGGCAATGGCCAGCGGTGCCGTGAGGTTGCCGGTTGCCGCGGGAACATTCGCCGGGGCGACGGCGACCGGGATGATGACGGCGACCGGGGTCGGCGTCGTCACGGCCGGCGTGGCCTGCTGCGACGAGGCGGCCGAATCTGCGGCAACGGTGGTATCGGAAGACGATTTCTGGTCGGTTTTGCTGGCGCCGGCCTTCGTCGCGCTGGATTTTGCCTTGGATTGCTGGACCGCTGCGGCGTTGGCGTCCGTGTTGGCGTTGGCTGTGGCGGCTGCGTCGGACGCCTGCTGGGCTTTGGCGTTTTGGTCGTCCGACGCGCTGTTCGTCGCCGGGGCGGCGGAAGCGTCCGGCTGTCTGTTGGCATTGGCGCTTGCCGGAGTGTCGTTGGCGGAGGGCTGCGGTGCGGGTTGCGGCTGCGTGTTTGACGCGGAGTTGCCGGTATCGGCCGGCAGGCTCGAATCCACCAGCGAGCCAAAACTGTCGCTTTGCTGCGACGGGTCGGGCCGGGGGAGTCTCGACTGCGCGGCCTGATAAGACGCGCTTGCGGTGGTATCTGACGTGACGCTCAGCACGGGGCGCGACCTTTCGCAATTAACCACTCAGAGATCAGCAAGGACTGGGCCATCCCGTGCGGCAAAAAATACCATTGTATTTCAAGTACTTGGTGGATCGCTAGGGCGCCGCGGGGCGCTGGTGGAGCTCCCCTTTTCTGCCCGGCGGCAAGATTTGCCGTTTCCTTCGGGCAAAAGCGCCCGGCGTGATTGCTTGACGGGAATGCCGCCTATATTAAAGAGCCCTCTAGTCGGAAACGGGCTCTTACCTGCCACAAAGTGGCTTTCCGATCGCCAACAGCGTTCAAAGCCGCCGCGATCGCGCAATGACCGGAACCAATGCTCAACAGTCTGGATCTTGAAGGCCGTCCACAGGACACCAGGGTCGTCGTCGCGATGTCCGGGGGCGTCGACTCGTCGGCGACGGCGGCGCTGTTGAAGGCGGAGGGGTACGACGTCGTCGGCATCACGCTGCAGCTCTACGATCATGGTGCGACCGCGCACCGCAAGGGAGCCTGCTGCGCCGGCCGGGACATCCATGATGCCCGCGACGTCGCCGAACGGATCGGCATCCCGCACTACGTGCTGGATTACGAGAACCGTTTTCGCGAGTCGGTGATCGACAATTTCGCCGACAGCTATGCTTCGGGCGAGACGCCGGTGCCGTGCATCGAATGCAACCGCTCGATCAAGTTTCGCGATCTGCTGGCGACCGCCCGCGAACTCGGCGCCTCGGCGCTCGCCACCGGGCACTATGTCGCCTCGCGCCGTCTCACCGACGGATCGCGCGCACTCGTCTGCGCCGCCGACGCCGACCGCGACCAGAGCTATTTCCTGTTCGCCACCACGCGCGAACAGCTCGACTATCTGCGCTTTCCGCTCGGCGACATGACCAAGCCGCAGACCCGCGAGCTGGCGCGGCGCTTCGGACTGACGGTCGCCGACAAGCAGGACAGCCAGGACATCTGCTTCGTGCCCACCGGGCGCTATACCGACATCATCAGCCGGTTGCGGCCGAACGCCATAGAGCCCGGCGATATCGTCGATCTCGAAGGCCGCGTCATCGGCGGTCATCAAGGCATCGTTCATTTCACCGTCGGCCAGCGGCGCGGATTGGGCATCGCCTCCAGCGCACCGCTCTATGTGGTCAGGCTCGACGCGGCCAGCCGGCGCGTCGTGGTCGGCCCGCGCGAGGCGTTGCGGATGGACCGCATCGCGCTGCGCGAGATCAACTGGATCGGCGACGGCGCGCTCGATCGCGCGGTCGGCGAGGGGCTGGAGATCTTCGTGCGGGTACGCTCGACTCGTGCGCCGCAGCCGGCGTGGCTGCGGCCGGCCGATGGCGGCTATGAAGTCGAGCTTGTCGCGGGCGAGGAGGGCGTGTCGCCCGGCCAGGCCTGCGTGTTCTACGACGCGCCGTCGGGCCAGGCCCGGGTGCTCGGTGGCGGATTCATCCAGAGCGCGACCGCCAGGAGCACCGTCGCCAGAGCTGCGATCCGGCCGCATCCGCTGGTCGAGGCCGTGCGCGGATAAGTTTTCAGGCAGATAATTTTCAAGGCGGGGCATGGCTGCAGATATCGACCGCGCGGGGGTCGCCAAAGCTTATGAGCGCTGGGCGCCGGTGTATGATCTGGTCTTCGGCAAGGTATTCGACCACGGCCGCCAGTCCACCATCGCCGAAGCCGACAGGATCGGCGGACGGATCCTCGACGTCGGTGTCGGCACCGGATTGTCGCTGTCGGATTATTCGCCAACCACGAAACTGTGCGGTGTCGACATTTCCGAGCCGATGCTGCGCAAGGCACAGGCCCGCGTGCGGGCGCTGGGCCTTCGCAATGTCGAGACGCTGGCGGTGATGGACGCCAAGAACCTGGCGTTTCCGGATTCGTTTTTCGACGCGGTGGTGGCGCAATATGTCATCACCGCGGTGCCTGATCCGGAACGCACGCTCGATGATTTCATCCGTGTGCTGAAACCCGGCGGCGAACTCATTCTGGTCAATCACATCGGCGCCGAGAGCGGGCCGCGCCGCGTCTTCGAACTGGCGTTCGCGCCGCTGGCGCGGCGGCTCGGCTGGCGGCCGGAATTCCCATGGGCGCGACTGGTCGAGTGGGCGGCCCGGCACGGCGGCGTCACCCTGACCGAGCGTCGTCCGATGCCGCCGATGGGACATTTTTCGCTGATCCGCTACCGAAAATCCTGAAAACGCCGCCTTTCCGCGCGGAACCTCCGCCCGCGTCGGCGGTTTTCCCGGGATGCGGATGAAACAGTCGATCCTTCTCTCTTATGCACTCTTGGCAGCGTCCGGAGCGGCGAGCGCGCAGGCCCCGCCGACGCCGGCGACGCCGCCGGCGCAAACCGCGCCCGCCAATGACTGCGCGCCGACGCGGCCCCTGCCGCCACGGGGCACCATCGCTCCGGAAGGCTCCACCACGGGCCGGACGGCCGAGCCGCTGGGCGACAAACTGGCGAAGTCCGACGGCGTATTGTGTCCACCCTCCGGCATCGACCCGGAAATCCGGGCGCCAACCCCGGAAACCGGCAATATGCCGGTAATATCTCCGCCCGGCAGCCCCGGTGGCGATCCCAACATCAGGCCGAAATAAGCGGCATCTGCAGCCACTTGCAGGAGAGGGCGGCTTTGCTTGACATGCCCTTGACCGGCTTCTTATATGCCGCGCGTTCGTGACCGCGGCAGAGAGAGCCGTGGCGATGGACGCCGTGGCGGGGTAGCTCAGCTGGTTAGAGCACGGGAATCATAATCCTGGGGTCGGGGGTTCGAGTCCCTCTCCCGCTACCAAATCGCTGCTAAAGCATTGAATTCAATAGAACTTGCTCAATTGCCTCTCGTTACGAGGGATGTCACACGACTACATCTCCGAGGGCTATTTGGCAATGCTGGTGAACCGCGCATGCTCATAGCGGAAGTTGTTGAGCAGGCGCGCGCAGCCACAAACGTGTTGATCAGCGTGATGTCCCGACGCTGATCGGCGCGCAATCGTGGACGCTTGTTCACAGAATACTATGGTCGCCGCCGGGTGCGCCGTTTCCTGGCACTTGCTCGGGTTGTCTTTTTCGTTCCCGAACTGGCCCGTGGCGCACGATGTAAGGCGACATCGGTCTTCGCTGCTGGCTTGGTCTTTCTGGCAGATATCTTGCTTTTTTTCGCCTTGGATTGTTGGGGTCGCTTTGGGATTGTGAAGCCAGGATTTGGGGTATCGGGAGCTTCAGCCATCTCCAGACCGAATAGAGCAGCGACGTCGCTTTCATCAAGCACCTTCGCCGCGCCTGGCGCCGCCCTTGTTAGCGGAGAATCCTGTCCAGCACTGGCGAGCATTTCAGTTTCATCCACATCGCGCAGCACAAAAAGAAGCTGAGGTTTTTCATCAAGCCTGGCGCCGACGCCATACAGGGCCGCCGCAACGTGCTTGCACATATCTGCCCAATCAGGACAGCTGCAGGACAATTTGATTTCCGTCGGCGACGGAAACAGGCCGTCACCCTCTCGACAGACCCGGTCCATGACGCCTTTCGCCAAGCGGCCCTGCAGGAGCTCAACCAGCGAATCGACGGTCCCCACGCAGTCCCGACAGATCGATTTCCAGCGTGCCCGCGTAACCGGTGCAATGGCAATCTTGATTTGGTAGAGTTCAGACCCAGCGACCATTGCCGAGATCTCGCCCTTGGCAATTTGCAGGTCGATAACGGAGCCATTTCGGACATAAGTCCGGCCACGCGGTAAGCGGTTCTCATAGTCGCTGTACCGTTCAAGGTTGACGCACCAAGATTTACCCCAGAAGCTCTTGGTAATTGTGCGGCCCTCGATCCTCACAGGCGCAACGGATCGTCCCTGCTTCTTGAGCTTGGCCAACTTGCGTTCTGCCTGCCGCCGCTTCTCAGCTACCGGCACGTAAGCGTGCCACTCGTAGTAGCTCATTCATCTCCTTCCTTCATCGCCGCACCCAAATCGAGACTCACGAGTTTAAGCAACTCCTCATCCTTCATCTCAGTCAACAGGATATCAGCTCCGCCGCTGAGAAAATCCCCAGCCCATTGTTTCTTCGACTCGATCATATGGTCGATCTTTTCCTCCACGGTGCCGCGACAAACGAATTTGTGCACAAGCACATTCTTGGTCTGTCCGATCCGGAAGGCGCGGTCGGTGGCCTGGTTTTCGACAGCCGGATTCCACCACCTGTCGAAATGAATGACATGCGAGGCCGCTGTGAGATTGAGCCCGGTGCCGCCTGCTTTGACCGAGAGCACGAAGAACGGGACGTTTTCGTCTTCCTGAAATTGGCGCACCAGGTCCTTGCGCTTCTTAACCTCTGTCTCGCCGTGCAGGACGAGGCCTGGCCTTCCGAACACGGAGCCCAGGAACGCCGCTAATGGCGCCGTTGTTTCCCTGAACTGGGTGAAGACAAGTGCCTTCTCCTGCCGGGCGGCAACCACTTCCGCGATGTCGCGCAGACGCCCAAGCTTACCGCTATCCTCCTCATTCCACGCGCCGTCGCCGAGCCACTGCGATGGATGGTTGCAGATCTGCTTCAAGCGCATGAGAAAAGCTAGAACGATGCCTCTCCGTTTTATCCCATCAACCTCAGCGAGGTGGTCGGCCAGTTCTGCCACTGCTTGCTGATAAAGCGCCGCCTGCTTACGGCTCAAGGGGCAGAAGGTTTTCACTTCGGTCTTGTCGGGCAGGTCAGCAATAATGCTCCTGTCGGTCTTCAGCCGTCGCAGGATATAGGGCCGCACCAGGTCGCGGAGCGGACCGTAAGGGTTATGTGGCCGGTCGGCGAGGCGTTTGACGAATGTCGAAAATTCCTTCGACGATCCCAACAGGCCCGGATTGATGAAGTCGAAGATCGACCATAGGTCACCGAGCCGATTCTCGATGGGCGTGCCAGTCAGCGCAATGCGCATTTCGGCCTTGAGCCTCTTGACGGATTTTGTCTGCTTAGCAGCCGGGTTCTTGATGGCCTGTGCTTCATCGAGCACCACAAATCGCCACGATGTCGTTTCTAGCCAAGGCGTGCGCGTCAGAAAGCCGTAGCTCGTGATTACGAGATCGACATTTGCGAATTGTCCTGCACTGTAAGTGTTCAGTTTCTCGGACGGCGCAGCCGATGGATGGACCACGACTGTTTTCAGGCTCGGCGCAAATCGAAAAATCTCGGCGGCCCAATTGGCTAATAACGAGGCGGGGGCTACGAGCAGGCAAGGTTTGCGATTTCCCCTGTTCTCATTCTTGATCACCAGCAGCAGCGACAACACTTGGATGGTTTTGCCGAGCCCCATATCGTCAGCAAGGCAAGCCCCAAGCTTGAGCTGTGTCAGCAGATAGAGCCATTGCACACCAGACTGCTGATAGGGTCGCAGCGTACCCTGAAAATATTGACCGGGGTCGACCCGCAAGAGCCAATCGGGATGACGCAGGGTCGCCAGCGTCTCCGCCAGCCAGGGGCCGGCCACGGTCTGGCTCCAATCGATGTCGGCTGGTGCGGCAGTTTTATCTCCGGCAATGCCAGCTCCAGCCAGCATTCGCATCGCCTCACCAAACGAAAGACCATCGGCGGCGGCGCGGCGCTGGATGGCATCAAATTGCTCGAGTGTGCGATTTAGCCGTTCATGATCGACCTCCACCCACTTACCACGGATTAAGGCCAATCCATCGGAATGCGCCAGGAGTCGCCTAATCTCGGCCTTCGAGAGGCTTTCGCCCTCGAGCGTCACCTCCATTCGGAAGTCGAGCAGCGCGTCCATCCCCAGCTGTGCTGGCGCATTGCCCCCGACCGTTGCTTTCACTTGCGGGCGTGCGGGGCGGTTCATGCGCCAACTCGCTGGCATTCGTACGACCACCCCGGCGCTTTCGAGGGCTGGAACATCCTTCAGGAATTGCAGAGCCTGTTGTGGGCTCCAGCGCAGCGGGTGAAAGATATCGCCGGCATTGACCATCGTCTTCAACCAAGGGCAACTCTCGGCGGCGCGCTGGACGGGCATCAGCAGCGAGAGCAGGCGCTGGCGGTTCCGCGCGCCGGAATACTCTTGCAAGGCCTTTCCGAGCGGCAGATGCTGGGCCTTGGCCGCAGCCGAGAGCCGGGTAGCGTAGGTCGCAAGAAACGCAAACGGTGATTCTTCGTCCTTCCGGTTCTCCGCCAGGTTAAAATGAACGCGCCCGACCAAATTCCATGCTGGATGACGGCTCTTGAGGAACTCCTGCACGGAGAGCTTGGCTTGTACCAACTCGGCGTCAAAGGCCGCATCCATACCCCACCAAAGATTGGCCAGGACAGACGTCGTCAGGTATTCCGCGCCGGTCATAGGCGGAACCGCCGCTGCCATCGTGTCCAACTCGCCATCAGCGGGGATCGGCACAGCCGGCTTAGTACGGCCGTCTCCGACACTAGGAAGAGCGCACAGTGCAGTCATGTAGCGCATTCCAAACTCTCGCCAATACGACAACACCGGCGGGAGAGCCGTCGCGACTTCGTCGGCGCCGAGCCACAACAATCCGTGCCCTGAGCCCCGCAAAAATGCTTTCTCGAGCCGCAAGCCGTGATCGGGCCCCAACGCAGGAGCATGCGCCGTTTGCCGCAGCGTCAGCAAACCATGCGGGGTAAGAACGGGTTCAAGCGTCGTCATGACGGGGAGACCTTACGATCCCACCGGGGATTTCCGCGATTTTGGGTGAGAGCCGCGCGCCACATCGAGAAGAAACTCTTCATTTTGTCACGAAAGACCGAGCGTGGACGCGGTCAACAGGATGTCTGGAGGCAGCACCGGAAAAACTCATCAACTTCTCACCGACAGGGCAATCGAAGGCCGCGGCGATCCCTAATCGTGCCTTGGTCGTTTGAGCCGCTTCGCACTGATCGATCCAAATCTGATGCGAATTGCGTACATTCATAGTCAGCCTTTATCTTCTCGGTGTCGCCACTGTACTTGATGCCAGCCACTCGTTCAGTTTCGACCACCGCCTTCGCCCCGAAACGTTCCTAACCGCGATGGCGACGGCCTTCTTTTGACCGACCAGCACGACCAGCTTCTTGCCCCGGGTGACGCCGGTATAGAGCAAGTTTCGCTGCAGCATGGTGTAGTGCTGCGTCATCACCGGGATCACGACGGCGGGGTATTCCGAACCCTGGCTCTTATGGATAGTTGCTGCGTAGGCCGGCACCAGTGTGTCGAGCTCGCCAAACCCATAAATAACCGTGCGGCCGTCAAAATTTGCGGTGAGTTCGCTGTCTTCGGAACTAACATCGTCGATATAGCCGATGTCGCCGTTATAGACTTCCTTATCGTAATCGTTTTCGATCTGCATCACTTTGTCGCCGCGCGCGAACGTCCAACCGAATCGCTCAACTTTGCGTTCGCCGGCGGGGTTTAGAGCCGTTTGCAGTTCGATGTTTAGCGAGCGCGCACCGACGCCGCCCCGGTTCATTGGACACAGAACCTGAATGTCGCGAATTGAGTCGAGGCCGAAGCGATTGGGGATCCGTGTCTTTACCAACTCGATGATGCGCTGTACGGCGGTTTCCGGATCGTCCGCTTGCACGAAGTAGAAATCGCTATCCGTGCCGGGCAGGCTGAGATCTGGGATGACCCCATGATTGATGCGATGTGCGTTGATGATAATGCGGCTTTGCGCGGCCTGCCGGAACACCTCAGTGAGACGCACCACCGGCACAGCACCGGACGAGATGACGTCGGCCAGCACTTGGCCTGGCCCAACCGAAGGAAGCTGGTCGATGTCGCCGACGATCAAAAGGGCTGACTTGTCTGGCACTGCCTTGACGAGTGACTGCATCAGCATGACGTCTACCATTGAGGCTTCGTCGACTACAAGCAGGTCGCAGTCGAGCGGATTGTCTTCGCCACGCTTGAAGCCGCCGCCCTTGGGGTCAACCTCCAGCAGCCGGTGGATCGTCTTGGCCTCAAAACCGGTCGCCTCGGTCATTCGCTTGGCTGCGCGGCCGGTCGGCGCGCATAGCAGGAGTTTTACCCCCTTTGCTGCGAGAATGCGGAGAATACCTTTGACGATGGTGGTCTTGCCGACACCAGGACCGCCGGTCATGACCAACGCTTTGGACATCAATGCGAGCCGGATCGCAGCCACCTGGCTTTCGGCAAGGGTAATCCCGATCCGTTCCTCGACCCAAGGCAGTGCCTTGTCCGGATTGATCCAGGGCCAGGGCAGTCTGCCATTCGCCAGCCGGATCAGCCGCTCGGCAATCGAGCGCTCCGCCCGATGCAGCCCCGCCAGAAATACGCAGGACGTTTCGCCGACATTGTCCGCGATGACCGTGCCTTCTGTCCGTTCGAGATCAAGCGCGATGCGCACTAATTCCACCGGGACTTCAAGCAGCTTCTCGGCAAGCGGCACCAGTTCATCCGTCGGTAAACCGCAGTGCCCTTCGTCCATCGCCTCGGTCAGCGCATAGGAGATTCCGGCCCGAACCCGGATCATTGCGGTCTTCTCGATGCCGAGTTTCATCGCGATCGCGTCGGCAGTCTTGAAGCCGATGCCCCGAATGTCACGAGCGAGGCGGTAGGGGTTCTCGGTCATGACCTGTACGGCGTCTGCGCCATAGGTCTTATAGATGCGCACTGCCCGCGCTGTGCCGACGCCATTGCTGTGCAGGAAGACCATGATTTCGCGAACGATTTTCTGTTCGGCCCAGGCGGCTGTGATCCGGTTGGCCCGTACCGGGCCGATGCCCGTTACCTCGCGCAGGCGTTCGGGCTCCGCCTCGATAGTATCGAACACCTTCTCACCGAAGGCGCGGACCAGCTTCTTGGCATAGACTGGCCCGATGCCGCGGATCATCCCGGAGCCGAGGTATTTCTCGATGCCGTCGAGTGATGTCGGTTCCGAGGTTTTTAGGAACTTCGCCCTGTACTGTTGGCCATGGGTGCGGTCATTGACCCATTCGCCCGATGCGGTAATCCACTCGCCTGCGGAGATCACCGCAGCGTGGCCGACTACGGTGACCAGTTCGCGGTGGCCGCGCGCCTTGATCCGCAAGACGCAGTAGCCATTCCCGTCATTGTGGTATGTAACGCGCTCAACAAGGCCCGCGAGAACTTCCAGGCTTGATGGTTCCATCTGCGGTTTCATGCGGATCGTCGCATCATCTGTTCCGTCGCCGAGAGCACCATTTGCGGACAGCTATCTTCCCCGAACCCAATTCGAAACGATGGCTCAGTTGGATCGTCGTTGGCAAGCCGCCACGGTGGAGAAACGCAGTGTTGGGAGGGGTTCGAACCCCGTTCGGAGCCCACCGATCCGGCATTCATAGGGCGGTCGTATGGCCGGTCAATGAGCGTTCGGCGATGATGTTGTCGGCGTGATGCCTACAAGGAACTCAAGAAAGCTGGCGGCCTCCTGCTTCCTGGATCTGCTAAGTTTGTTGTCATCAAGAAGCCCGCAATTGTCAGAGGACGCGTTTCTCTAGCGCAGCGCGGTTGCGATAAGGCCGTACGGGCGGAAGAGTGCCTCCTAGTACCCACTTTTCTTGGAACATGAGTCGAGCAAGTCGATGCCTTCTACTTTGCATGGGGTTGTTTTGCGATTTTTTCGTAAGGCCCTGCGGCAGCCGCCGCGCCATCGCCGTATCACTCAGCTCTGATTCCGGGTACTAGAACCGCTCAGAGTGGCAGTCAGCGCCATCCCGGCTCGAATGCAATCGAGCGTCACCTTGCCGGCATACATGGCGGTTGCGAAGCGCTTATGAAATAGGAACGCCAATTCCGGTCGATTGCGATCGGGACATCTTACCACAAAATAATAGAACGATGTTGGCCGATAGATTCGTGCTAATCTGCGTTGTCGGTTTCGATCGAACTTGAGAGGTGCATCTTGTATAAGAAAGTTCTTCTCGCCTATGATGGCTCGATCGAAGGACGGCGGGCGTTGCGGGAGGGTGCGAAGCTCGCGCAACTCTGCCGTGCCAATGTCTTTCTGCTGGCTGTTGTAGAAACTGCTTCCAGCGTCGCCGCTTTGGAGGGAGGCGTCATGATCTCGATGGACGAGCAGTTCGAAATTTATCAGAAGATCCTTGCGGAAGGGGTGGAGCGCCTTAAGGCCATGGGTTTCTCGCCGACGGCGCGACTGGGCATGGGAGATGCCGGCCAGGTCATCACTGAGGTCGCCCACGAGATCGACGCCAACCTTGTGGTAGTGGGCCATCGTCCGCGGGGTCCACTGGCGCGTTGGTTGTTCGGTCACGTCGGCACCTACCTGGTCAAGCATCTTCGCTGTAGCGTCCTGGTCGCGCAGACCGAGATTAGCGACGACCAATTTGCCCAACTGACAGTGGGCGCCGCTCAGGCGTAGGTCAGCAAGACGAATCTCGTGGGGCCTGAGTCTCGGCGCGGCATGGAATTGGACATTGATACGCAGTTGTCTGACGCAGACGGCCCGGCAATTGCTGCCGGGCCGTTCTTATTTGAACGAGCTCTGAACGGTTGAACTTAGAAATCCATACCACCCATACCGCCGCCACCCTGAGGCATGCCGCCGGCACCGGCGTTCTTCTTCGGCACTTCGGCCACCATGGCTTCAGTGGTGATCAGCAGAGCCGCAACGGAAGCTGCGTTCTGGATTGCCACACGGACCACCTTGGTGGGGTCGATGATGCCTCTGGCGATTAGGTTGACATATTCTCCGGTCTGCGAGTCGAAGCCGTAAGCATACGTCTTGTTCTCGAGGATCTTGCCGACGATGACGGAACCGTCCTCGCCCGCGTTGATCGCGATCTGGCGGGCCGGATAGGACAGCGCCTTACGCACGATCTCGACGCCGGTCTTCTGGTCGTCATTCTTGGTGCGCAGCCCCTTGAGATGCTCGGAGGCACGCAGCAAAGCGACGCCGCCGCCCGGCACGATGCCTTCTTCCACGGCCGCACGGGTCGCATGCATCGCGTCATCCACGCGATCCTTGCGCTCCTTGACCTCGACCTCGGTCGCGCCGCCGACGCGGATCACCGCGACGCCGCCCGCGAGCTTGGCCAGACGCTCCTGCAGCTTCTCACGATCGTAGTCCGAGGTGGTTTCCTCGATCTGTGCCTTGATCTGGTTGACGCGGGCCTCGATGTCGGCCTTCTTGCCGGCGCCGCTGACGATGGTGGTGTTCTCCTTGTCGATCATCACCTTCTTGGCGCGACCGAGCATCGCGAGCGTGACGTTCTCCATTTTGATGCCGAGATCTTCCGAGATCGCCTGACCGCCGGTCAAAACCGCGAGGTCCTGCAGCATGGCCTTGCGGCGATCGCCGAAGCCCGGAGCCTTGACGGCCGCGACCTTCAGACCACCGCGGAGCCGGTTTACTACGAGAGTAGCCAAGGCCTCGCCTTCGACGTCTTCTGCGATAATTACAAGCGGCTTGCCGCTCTGCACCACGGCTTCCAGTAAGGGAAGCAACTCATTCAACTGAGACAGCTTCTTTTCATTAATGAGGACGTAGGCATCTTCCATTTCGACGCGCATCTTGTCGGCGTTGGTGACGAAGTAGGGCGAGATGTAGCCGCGGTCGAACTGCATGCCTTCGACGACCTCAAGTTCGGTCTCGAGCGATTTGGCTTCCTCAACCGTGATGACGCCCTCGTTGCCGACCTTCTTCATGGCGTCGGACAGGAACTTGCCGATCTCGGCGTCTCCGTTGGAGGAGATGGTGCCGACCTGGGCGATTTCCTCGTTTGAGGTGACCTTCTTGGAGTTTTTGACAAGATCGGCGACGACAGCTTCCACCGCCAGATCGATACCGCGCTTCAGGTCCATCGGGTTCATGCCGGCGGCAACCGATTTGGCGCCTTCCCGGACGATCGCCGCGGCCAGAACGGTCGCGGTGGTGGTGCCGTCGCCGGCTGCGTCGGCCGACTTGGAGGCGACTTCGCGCACCATCTGAGCGCCCATGTTCTCGAACTTGTCCTCAAGCTCAATTTCCTTCGCAACAGTGACGCCGTCCTTGGTGATGCGGGGGGCGCCGAACGACTTGTCGAGCACGACGTTGCGGCCCTTGGGGCCGAGCGTCACCTTGACGGCGTTGTTCAGAATTTCGACGCCGCGCAGCATGCGATCGCGGGCATCGACGCCGAATTTGACTTCTTTGGCTGACATAATGGTCTCCGTTTTCAACTGGTCAGATCCCAAGACCGCGCGATTGGGCGGCTGCTGAGGGATGAGATTCGAACGTGCTGGCCTCATCCTTCGAGACGCCGGCTCCGCCGACCCCTCAGGATAAGGAAAACTGACTGGCGCTTACGCGGCCTTCTTCTTGGCGGCGGGCAGATCGGTGAGAACGCCCATAATGTCGCTCTCCTTCATGATCAGCAGCTCCTGACCATCAAGCTTGACCTCAGTGCCGGACCATTTGCCGAACAGCACGCGGTCACCAACCTTGAGATCGATCGGGATCAGTTTGCCGGCTTCGTCGCGGCCGCCCGGGCCAACGGCGGTGATCTCGCCCTGCGAGGGCTTTTCCTTGGCGCTGTCCGGAATGATGATGCCGCCAGTGGTCTTCTCTTCGGCGTCGATGCGCTTGACCACAACGCGGTCGTGGAGCGGACGAAATTTCATTGGATCCTCCTTTAGTACTTGAAGATGTTGTTGTTTTTGGCGTGGCAATCTCGATTAGCGAGTGCTAGCCACCCCGCACATAAGCCCGCCTCGCGGGCGCACAAGGCCTAAGGGTGTTCGGCTCTCGATTAGTTACAAGGTAGAGTGGAATTCCTTTGGCGGCACAGGCGGCAAGGGATAGGCGGGGGTCCGATTATCTAGGACAACAAGGGAAGCTCTGGTGAACTGCCCGGGCCTCGACTATGTCCCTGAAGGGGCTGGGGGGTAAGCGCGGCTACAATTCTCATGGGAAGTAATTGCGCATTTGCTTCCTTCCGCGCATGCCGACGACGCCGACAGCCGTCGCGCCCGTGAGAATTCTGTTCCTCTGTCCGTTCAAGCGGATATTGCAGCGGTCGCCCTACTTGCGCGGGACAAGATGCCAGGGGGGCGTGAAAAGCGTGCTAGAACCGCTCAGAGCCGCAATCAGCGCCATCCCGGCTTGGAGGCGTCCCAAACACAAACACCACCACAGAGGATTTTGAAAAAGCCTCTGTGCAAGGCTGCAGCGCCGTCAAATGACAATCGAGGGATTTTGACGCCGAACGATTGTCAGCAACGTTCAGTGCGGTGATGCCTACCCCGGCGCAAAACGTCTTAGCCCACGGTGATCGGTTTGATGGCCGTTTCCGCCAAAAGCCAACACGTACCAACGAGACCCAATGAGACCAAAGAAATACCAACACGTACCAATGAGCCCCAGTGATAGGCCAACAGAAGGCCAAGGAATTTTCTCGTCACACCCCACGCACTGAAGATGCCAGGCCAAGCGTAAGTCGTGATACGGACCGCAATACAAGCGAATGAGGCCCACCGGGAGCGCCGTCCTAAATCCTGGTCAAGACGGCCCTGCGGCCGTCAAGGCCGCGCCGGCCGCGCGCCGCTTCGCGGTCCATGAGCCTTGACCGCCTCGCGCCCTCGCGAAATTGGCTCGGCATTCGCCCACGGATCGTCGTCGCCGCCGGCGCGAGCAGCTAACTGAGGCACTCGATCGCATGCCCGCAACGTGGGCAGGCCGTTGGGTGGCAGGCGCGGCACCACGTTCTGCCACAGGATGGGCAGGGAGATTGTCCGGCCGGGTCGGTAATATGCAGTTGATCGTCGCAGACGAGGCGCGAGCGCCCGATGCCCAAGCCCCAGTCGCTCGGCGGCGGCTCCATAAGACGGACTGACGGATGCCAGTCTAGGCGCATTAGCTTCTCGCCCTTGCGGCGTTTGACAAGCACTTGGAAGCGTTGCACCGGCACAAACAACTCAAGTCCCTGCACCCATTCGACGCTGACGCGTAGCGCGTAATTGTGGCGCAGATCGCCGAGCTTGGCGGCGTATTCCCGCTCGATCGCTGCGACACGCAACATCTCTCGTTTGCGGTCATTTTCCGCCTTTTCGCCCGCACTGCCGGCAAGCGCGGCGAGCTTCTTTTGCGCCAAGAGGTGCAGATCGCTGTGGTACTGATGGATCCGGTTGCGGTCGCGGTCGAGGCGGCGTCGCATGGTGCGCAGAAACGGCTCCACTTCGTTTCGCACGCTATGTTTGATCAACGGCTTTACCCGCCCGTCTAGAACGGACGCGTCCCACGCCGGTCCAGCCGCCCGCCGGACCTCCGGATCGGGGACCTGCCATTCCGCGTCAGCCGCCAGGAGCGAACGCAAACGCGGCGCAAAGGCGTCGATGACGGCGCCCGTTCCCTGATTGAAAGCGAGCCAGACCAGTCCTTCGCGCTTCTCATCGGAGACAGCGGTGTAACGGAAAGCCAGCAGCAGGCAGCGCGTCCAGGCAGCCGAGACCTCTTGCAAGCGCCAAACGGCGTTGGGAAATTCGATGGCGTGATCCAGCAGGCGTGCGGGATCGTGGATACGCGGCGGCAGACCGGGAAGCACGAACTGTCGCTCGGCCCAGCGGCCCCTGTCCTCGAGCAGCGCGCCGAACCGGTCGAGCCAATCGCCCTCGAACCCGACGGCTGTCGCTCCGGCCGGAAGCTCGGCCCCGAAACCGAGCCTTACCAATTCCGGCCAGCCCATTGCCGTGCGTAGTGGTCCGGGCGCCAGAACTTCCAGGCCATCCGGCTCTACCGCCTCGACGGCAGATCCTTCCATCTCCAGCACTTCGGAGACAAAATCGCGCAGCGCCCCCATGGCCGCTTCCCCTATGCCGTTTCGAAATCGCCGCCGAACAGTGCTTCATCCAGCACCTTGGCGCCCTCATGCTGTGAACGCGCTTCGTCAAGTTGGCGGGCCAGCAGATCGAAGGCCTCGGCTCGACCGGCTTCGGTCACTTCGAGCCAGGCGTCGAGCGCCAATTCGGGGAAGTCACGTTCCTCGCCCAGTCCTCCGAGGATGGCGCCGACCTCGCCGACGACCAGCTCAAACATGGAGATCTTCTCCTCAAGCATTGCCAGCAATTGATCCTCCAGAGTCCCACGCGTCACGAGGTTGAATATGAAGACCTCCCGATGCTGACCGATGCGGTCGATACGGCCAATTCGCTGCTCGATCGCCATCGGATTCCAGGGAACATCGAAGTTGATGAGTGTATTGCAGAACTGAATATTGCGGCCCTCACCGCCGGATTCCGTGCAGAGCAGTACCGGGACGCTATCCCGGAAGTCGACGATGGCCGCATCCTTCTGCGGTCCACTGAGGCTGCCGTCGAACCGCGCGAAAGGCAAACCGGCGATCGAGAGAAGATCCGCCAGGCGGCCCAGCGTCTCCCGGGAATGAACAAAGACCAGCTTTTTCTCGTCCGGGTTGCGGTGAAGCAGGTCGAGCAGCGCCTGTTCCTTACCGCCGGTTTCGATCGCGGCCCAGCGCTCGGCCAGGGCACGCCACTCGGTGTCGCCGGGGCGGCGCGCCGCGAACCGCGCCACCGCGGCCGCCGCGGCAGCAGGCGACGATCCAGCGGCGCTGAACATGTGGTGCAGTGCCAGCCGCTGTCCTCCCGCCTTGGTTCCGGCCGCGAGCCGGCGCGCAGCGGCCGCCAGATCGGCGTAGGCCTCAACTTCGCCGGGATCGCCATCGACCTTGATCGTGACCGCGTGACGACGAGGCAGTTTAAGGGCGACGACCGCGCGGGTGTTGCGGATCATGGCTCCGCGCATCAGTTCCCGCAGGCGCTCGGCATTCGCCGGCTCTCTCGGCTTGCCGGGGGTCATGTAAGCCGCACGAAATTCCCTGAGCGTCCTGAACATGCCGGGCTTCAACAGCGTCATGATGTTGTAGAGTTCAACAAGGTCGTTCTGCACCGGTGTCGCCGAGAGCAGCAGCAGGAAACGCTTGTTGAGCGCATCGACAAGCTTCCAGCTCTGGCTCGCTCGGTCGCGGAGATGGTGGGCCTCATCGATAATGATGAGGTCGAATACGCCGCCGAGCAGACGCTCGGCATGCTCCTGACGTCGCGCTGTCGCAATCGACGCGATGATACGCTTCTGCTCCCAAAACGCATGAGGATCGGCGCGCAACAGCGCATCATGCGTGGTCGCGAAAGCCAAGCCGAACTTCGTCTCCAGTTCTTCCTTCCACTGCCCGACCAGCGAGGCGGGTGCCAGCACCAGCACGCGCTCCGCCATGCCCCGCAACGCATATTCCTTCAGCACCATCCCCGCCTCGATGGTCTTGCCAAGGCCGACCTCGTCGGCGAGCAGGACGCGGCCGCGGAACTGTTTCAACACCTTCCGCACGGTCTCAATCTGGTGCCACAGGGGTTCGACGCCGGTCAGGTGCGGAAGGCAGAGCAGTTCGTCGAAGCCTTGCGCGAAGCCGAGATGAGTGAAACGTTGGCGCAGCTCCCACCATCGGCCCTCCGGCTCGGGCAAGTGCGCGACCGACTGAAGCATCGGCCCAAGGTCGACCTCGGCCGCAAAGGAGATGTCGACGTCGATCTTCGGCAAGGGCTGGATCGAGGCTGCCGCGATCCCGGTGGACGCCGCCGGAGCGGAAGGTGGCGCGAACCTGCGGGAAGCGCGCTCCGGACGAGGCGCGGGTGCCGGTTTTGCATTGCTTCTTGCCGCCGCAGGCTGGCGTTTCTGCGGTAATAGGTGAGCGAGTTCCATGATAGTGTCGATCTGCTCCGCCAACCAGCGCATGCGTTCGATTCCACCCGGAAAAACCTGAAGCGCTGCTGGCCACTCGGTCAGTTCGTGGCGCACCAACAGCCCCCTGGCCGCCAAACGTTTTCCTTCCTGGAACAGCGCCAGCGCTTGCAACAGGTGATCGGTCGGCGTCGCGCTGTAGCGTTTGGAAATCCGCTTGAGAAACACCAGCGCCCGTTCGGGTCGCCTATCCAGAAGGGCTGCGGTAGCGGCGAGTGTCAGGATGCTCGGATCGCCGGGACAAGCGCCAACCGCCGATTCGGCCAGTTCCAGGAACCCGGAGTGACGCTTCGGATCGTCGAAATATCGCGAAAACCGCTCAACCCAAAGGCCTGCATCGCTCGTCGGCTCAAGCGGAAACAGAGGGAGTTGTGACGAAGCACGCATTAATGACCCAGCATCCCTGGGGCGAGAGAATCATCGACCACCATGGTTTTGAGAAGTCTAGCTGCGCATGAGGTAAGATCAAGACATCGGAAGCCGCGGGCAACCTCAGTGTGAATTTCATGTCTTCTAAATTCGCCGCCCGATTGGTGCGCGACGAACCGGCCGAGGTGATCTCGCACAATCCCGGCGGCTTCTTCAGGTCCAAAGCCCTGTACTCGACTCGTCATCGAAAGTCCAAAGAGAGCAATGGCTTGACGGGTAGTTTTGAGGACAGGAGTTGGGCGAGGAAGGCGATTATTTGATCAGGACTTGCGGCGACGAAGATTTTGCGAAACGTGTGCAGACCGAGAGCGAACAGGGACCAAGCAGGGCGGCCGTGTGTCTTGATGGGAATGGCATGCAGGCGCGCCCTCGCGACGCCGGTTTTCACCGTCAGCGTCACGGCGAATGCCAAGAGCGCAAGCAACGTGCACAGTTTTTTCGGGTCGGTCAGGTGCGTGGCCTCCAGCGCGAAACCCTTGGTTTTGAGATTTCCGAACATGGTTTCGATGGTCCAGCGTTGGCGATGATGCGCGAGCGCATGATGCGCCCTGCCAAAACAGGCCAATGCCAACAGCTCGCCTGACGCGAGCCGCATCATCACGAGCCGCACCGACGCGGACAAAGTGTTATTGTCGCGGCCGAGCCAGCAGCTGCCCTTGACGATCATTTTGTCCCCGACCTTGAGATGCTGGGCGATGACGGAGATCGGCATAGCCGCATAGCCGGCGCGCAGCACATGTTGGTTTTCGCGCAGACGCAGGATATCCGCTTCTAAAGAAAATTCACGCTCTCTATCAGGGGCGAAAGAATAAGCGTTGGGCAAAGGTTCCTATACCATTGCTTCCTGGCCCATACGGCGGACGCTCAGTTCATGCTCAGCGAAATAAGCGGCGATAAATCGATAAGGCTGAAAAGGTGATGCTCAATGCCGCATAGGGACAATTTCCAGGGGAGTATCAGCATCCAGTGTAACGTGGATCAGGACCTTCGTGCAGGATGCGCAGATACGCCAAGCCATAATAGGCGAGTTCTTCGGTGCCGCTGTGACCCGCAGATGAAAGCTTTTCGAGGTATTGACTGACCTTCACTCGAATTTCTTCGCGCCCTGAATGCACAAGAGCAGGCAAGTTTTCGTAGGAAGCCATTACTTGATCAACAGCGTCATTCATCGACCCATCCCCACAACTTGGTCTGACGCATCGCACCATTGTTGCTATGCGAGAGTCAAGACGTCCTCAGGAATCGGAATAACAGGCCAATCATAGGTCTTTAGATACCGAATATAGAAGAATTGCTC
>Ga0302319_10007427_pt1 | contig 21579 bp, 13 predicted proteins | sample Bog_T0_2_FD_203319 | JGI IMG/M metagenome (GOLD analysis project Ga0302319, IMG submission 203319) | Peat permafrost microbial communities from Stordalen Mire near Abisko, Sweden - Bog_T0_2 | ecosystem: Environmental > Terrestrial > Soil > Wetlands > Peat | place: Sweden: Abisko, Stordalen Mire... | reverse complement strand
CGATGATCCCCGCTGTCCAGGAAGCCATTCGGCAACAGCGGTGGAAGATTGCCCCAAATCCCCTGGCATCCATACGGACCGCTGCGCATCAAGAGGCCAGGAAGATGGGTCTCACGTAAGGAAAGCCGGCCGCGTCGATCGCCTTTGTCGCCGCGTACGCGGAAGAGCGGGCGAATCGGTTGCTTTAGTCTGTACATATGAGACACGGGCGCGAGGATTCTCGCGGGTCGAGCGCAGCGCTGACACAAAATCGGTCTCTGATATTGGTTGCAGCCGGCCTGTTGCCGCTGTTTCTGTCATGGGCCGCGCAGCATACCAGCCCCGACCAGTCCCACGTTGCGGAAGCTCACATAGTTGAATCCCACATAGTTCAATCGATGATGCAGGCCACAGCGGCCCGTTTCGACAGAGTGGAGGCGTACACGCGCCTGCAACACTACTCAGCCAGTGACGATCGGTTCGGATTGAAGGCCGAGATGGTCGCCCGAATACATTACGACCACGCTACGGGGAAAACGTTCGAGATCGTGAGCCGCGGAGGATCGCCCCTCATACAGTCCCGCGTGTTCGATGCACTGCTCCAGGAAGAAGTGGAAACCAGCAAGCTTCTGGCGCAGGATGGCAGCCTGCTCACGACTCATAGTTACTCGTTCCGGCTGATCGGGCAGGACGTAATCGCGGGGCGCCCGTGTTACCTGCTCGAACTGAATCCGCTTCGTAAGGACAAACATCTGATCCGGGGCCGTGCGTGGGTGGATAAAGAGAGTTTCGGCATTGTGCACATCGAAGGCAGCCCCGCCGAAAGCCTTTCGTTCTGGATCGGCAAGCCGGTCATCATCCAGGATTTCGAGAGATTGTCCGGATTCTGGTTTGCGGCCCACAGGCATTCGGTCATCAATGGTCTTCTCACCGGTCGGTCGGCGTTAACCGTGGAGTATAGCGATTACGACATTCGATTGAAACCGCCCGAGGCGCCCCTTGAGCCTAAACGCGAATAAATCGGTTAATGCATCTTCCGGGCCGAATCGACGCGCGGAAATCAAAAACTGTATGTTATAGTACAGTTTAACTGGGTACCCTTATGCGCCGCCGAGAGTTTCTCACATCCCTGACTCTGTCTGCAGCGCCGCTACTCAAGGCCGAATCCGATTCAGGCCCCTGGTCCAGGCGGGCCATCGATCTGGTCGCGGAGTCGAACGTCATCGATATGCTCGGCCTGCTTACCCTGAACTGGCCGCTGCTCGATCGCTGGCAGCAAGTCCCGGCGGCATTCACCGACGGCGATTTTCTGAAGCTGCGGAGCTCCGGGATCGACGTTTTCCATCCGGCCGTCGCGTTCGAGACGCCCCAATCGCACGCCGTCACGCTGGAGTGGTTCGAGAAGTGGAACCGATTTATCGACCGGCATCCGAACTGGTTCTTGCGCGTGGATAACCCGGCCGACCTCGCGAGGCCAAAGTCGGAAGGCAGGATTGGGATTATCCTGGGCATGCAGGATTCGAACCATTTCCGATGCGTGGATGACGTTGACGCTTTCTACCGGATGGGCCAGCGGCTGACGCAACTCACCTATAACGCCGGAAACCGGGCCGGCGACGGTTGCAAGGTGAGTCACGACAGAGGGCTCACCGCGTTCGGCGAGGAGTTGGTGGCGCGGCTGAATTCTATCGGGATGGTGATCGACGTATCGCACTGCGGCCAGCGGACGAGCCTCGACGTGATTTCGTTGTCGAAAAAGCCGGTCCTGATTACACACTCCAACTGCCGAGCCCTCGCGCCGGGAGTCGCGCGTTGTAAACCTGACGAAGTGATTCAGGCAGCCGCACGCAAAGGGGGCGTTCTTGGGATCACCTCGGTGCGGCAATTCGTACGGGCCGGCGGCCGGGCCACGATCGAAGACGTGCTGGACCATTTCGACCACGCGGTAAGGCTTGTTGGGGTCGAGCATGTCGGGCTGGGGAGCGATTTCGATCTGGATGCCCATCCTGCTTACGACATTGCCGGGTTGAACCATGCCCGCCGTGTCTACTCGTTGACGGAGGGGCTTCTCCGGCGCGGCTACAACAATGCAGACGTTGCGCTCACGTTGGGGGGCAACTTCCAGCGGGCGCTTCGGCAAATCCAGGCATAGCTTTCAGCATCCAGCCCAGCCTCACGCAATGATCATCACCGCTGGACGGGTTGCCATTCGCAATCCGCCCGGCAATGCGCTCAGGCCGAAGACCTGATCGAGGGTCATGGGCGGTTTGTCGAAGTGCCCCGCGTGTTCCCACTGGTTCGGGAAGAAGACCTTGAGGCCGCCGAACCGAAGGAAAGGGTAAGTCGCGCTATCGGTCATCAGGTTGTATTTCCTGATCTTTTCGGCCGGCGCCCCCAAGCCGTCGGCATCGATAACAAGATCCACGCCGGCAAAGTCCTTCAGGTCTTTCTTGTCAGCGATCATGAACGGTACCCCGTCCTTCACAGCGGCGTCTCCGAACTGATGGACGATCAGGATCTTCCGGGTCTCAAGCTTCTCCGCCTCGACGTAACTGCTTAGCATTTCCTGCACCGCATTGATTTGCGACGCCGTCACCGTGCCGATCGGAATTCCGGGATCGTCATGTCCCGCGACAGAATGGAACTCGGGGTCGATTGCAACGTGAACGTTGTCATATTTCAGATAGCCCCGATCCATCATCCGTTTCACCTCCGCCGCGGGATCGGAACGCCCCAGCTGCGTTTCCAGGATGACGGCCCAACCGCGTTTTGCGGCTGGTTTAATGTACTCTTCCGCAATGTCTTCATCGATCTGATCCAGGTATTCCAGGCAGTTCGCAGTGCCGTTGCAGGGAATCGCCATGCCGTAGATCAGGTCGATACCGATCACCACTCCCTTTCCCCCATTTACCCGCTTGATTTTGGGGACCCAGGTCGCGGTGTCGGCGGCCATCGCGCGGATGTCGGAATAAGTTCCCAAATGACCGAGGATGGGCGCGATGGCAAATCCCCGTCCGTAAACGGCAAAGAGGGTACTGTTCTCAAGGAGTTCGGATGGAGGGCCGAAATGGGCCGGCGGCGGAAGCTGGCCGATTGCCGCCACTGCCACCACAGCGCCAAAAGTGGCTGCGATAGTGATGTTTTTCACTCGACTCTAACAGCACCTGGACATCCAATGGATCGACCGGCGCGCTGTACCGTCCGGTGCCGACTTGTGGTGGCGCCGTCCGCGCTTCTCAGTTCGCGGAATACGATCCGGCGGCCCTTGCGCTATTTTTTCATCACCACCGACTGCGAACCATCCACATAGCCGAGGTATTCCGACCCCGCGTTCCTGCCCTTAATGACCGAGATTGCCGAGGCTTCCCGAATCGCCAGCTTCCGCCCATTCACCGCATCGACCCGTGCAAGCCGATACGTCACCTTGCCCCCAAACGCCAGGATCTTTTTCTTCGCCTCCACAATCGACCCCGTCGCGGCCGCGCCCTCCGCAATTACGACCGTATCGTCCACCCGCACATCCTGGGCAACGGTGAACCGCAGCAGGTCGCCGCGCTTCACATCGCCTGCGATATCGCGCGCCAGGGTCAGGCGCACCGGCGTGCCATCGGCCACCTTCACCGCTACGGGGGCTCCGTCCGGATACCGCATCGCCTCAATCACCGAAGCCTGCACGCCGGCTTTCGTCAGCCGGATCAACTCGCCCGCCGACAAATCAAAATCCGTCTTCGAAGCGCGTATCTCACCGACGATCAGCGAAGGCGCAACCCGAGCGGCCGTCATCGCGACGATGCTTTCGTTCGTCAGAATCCCGTTCGGAGCCACCGGCGCCGGGGCCCCCGCATGCGGCGGAACCACGGGGCTCTCCGCAACAGGCGCAGCCGGCCGCCCCATCCACCACCAATACCCGCCGCCCGCAACCGCGGCTCCCGCCAGCACTATCGCCAGGAGTGCCGGGGCCTTTGAACGCCGCGGGGCAGCCATGGTCCGCACCGTCGGCTGCGAGTACAGCGCGCCTGAGTCCGCCGCCCGCCGCAATACAGCCAGCGCGACCGCAACCTCCTGCATCGACTGAAACCGCTGCTCCGGATCCTTCCGCAAACAGCGCGTAATAATCTGGTCCAGCGCCACCGGAACGCCCGCCCTTACTTCGCCGATGGGCCGCGGTTCATCCCGCAGCACGGCCGACAAAATCGCCGCCGTCGAAGTCCCGGGAAAAGCCTTCTGCCCCGTGACCATCTCATACAGCACAGACCCGAACGAAAAAATATCCGACCGCGCATCGAGCCGCGCCCCGGTGGCTTGCTCAGGCGACATATACTCGGCCGTCCCCATGATCGCCCCGGCCATTGTCAGCGGACTGTGGATCACGGTTTCGGTATTGCCGGTGTGATCGCCCAGACCCCAGTCGACAAGCTTGGCGAGCCCGAAGTCCAGCAGCTTCACGAGACCGCTTGCGTTTACCATCACGTTGGCGGGCTTCAGATCGCGATGAACAATCCCGGCAGCATGCGCGGCGCTCAGGGCATCGGCCATCTGGGCGGCATAAAGGATCGCCTCGGGAATGGCCATCCCGCCGCCGGGAATCAGTTCCAGCAGCGTCTTGCCCGCTACCAGTTCGACCGCCATGTACTGCGTGCCTTCGTCTTCGAACACGTCGTACACGGTGATAATATTCGGATGGTTCAGGGCCGAAGCGGCCTGGGCCTCATGAATGAACCGCTGCCGATACTCCGGATCGCCGGACATCACCGCCGGCAATACCTTGATGGCAACGAAACGATTCAGACGGGTATCGAGCGCCTTGTACACCTCGCCCATGCCGCCCGCGCCCAGCTTCTCGCCCAACTGATATTGGAGAACGTTTCGCCCGACCATCGTAGTCGCGCCCAACATAGCACGCGCAGCACCAATAGTGCTGTGGCGCAGGTTGGTAAAAACTATCTGCTCGCTTCGCGGTCACCCGCGATGGGCGCGAGCGCCATCACCGCGTAGGCGGTGGCGGGATTTGAAATCCACTGGTCATGGCCGAACGGGAAGGCGCTCTGGAAATAGGGCTGCAGCTTGACCACACGGCTGCGCACGTACCAGCTTCCGTCGGGAAACTGCGTGTCGAGCAGGTATTGCGCGCCTTTTCGATACTCGGGATCGGAGGCCTTCAAAAAGACGGTCTTGCAGCGCATAGAGCGCGGCTCCCGTCCCGTAAGCGTCGGAATCGAGATACGGGGTTTGCGCCCAGCCTCCGTCGGCATGCTGCGCCGCGAGCAGCGTGTGGCCGGTCTTGTTCAGATCGGCCGACGCCGCGCCCGCCAGCCACAGGCCCATCAGATCAGGCGGTCCGCCTCTTCAACCGTGGTTACCGCGCGGGCCGTGAGGAGCCACGCTTTGGCGCGGGCGATGCGTTCGTCGAACTCGCTCCGGCGAGCGGGCCAGCCGTAGGATTTGAGGGCGTAAATGCCCAGCACAGTGCCGCTGATTGCGCTTTCCTGGAGCGGAGCCCGCGAGCCCGACAGGCCCCACGCGCCCGAAGTATCCTGGCTTTCGGCGATCAGGTGCACCATCGCATCGCTGAAGTCGCTGGCAGGCTCGCCCATTTCCGCCATCGCGCCCAGCGGATAAAGGAAGGATGTATACCCGCCCCCTCCCTTGTTGAGCAGCTGCAACCCGGTCATTTCGGCCGCCCGGTCGGCCACCATGCCATCCATCAGAATCCGGCGCAGGCGAGGCTCGGCGGAGAGCCCCGAATCTTTGAGCGCCGCATAAGCGCGTCCGGCGAAGGGCTGGTAATGGCACCCACGCAGCCGCCGCCTTCGCGAAAGAAGGCTTCGCTCGAAGTGGCCAGCAGCGCCGATGCTCGATCCACCGCCTCGCGCGGCGTGGGCTTGTAGTCGGACGGTTTCACCGGGGCCTCGGGAAGTCCTTTTTGCTTCGCCCCCGCTTTTTCGAGAACGGCGACGATGGCGGGATTGCGGAATTTGCGCGCCCAGTCGAGCGCCGTTTCCGAATTGCGGTCCGCGACATCGAGGTTGGCCCCGGAGGAAACCAGCAGACTCACGGTTTCGGGATTGGCCCGGTCTATCGCGATGGCCCGCATCAGCGCGGTCATGTGCCGAACCTTGTCGGTAGTGTCGATTTTCGCTCCTGCCTTGAGCAGGTCTGCCACAACGGAAGTTTCCCCGCACGCAGCCGCGCTCATCAGGGGCGTTTCGCCGGTGGCTTCGATCGGGCCGTTCTTTACGCGTCCGGCGAAAGTATTGGCGGCGTTCACGTCCGCGCCTGCGGCGATCAGCAGACGCGCCTTCGCTCCTCCGTCGCAGGTGATGAACGCGTTCAGCAGCGCGGTGTCCCCGTCGCTGTCGGCCGTGTGGGGATCGAGACCGCGATCGAGCAGCAGACGGATTACCGGGGTGTCCTGATGAGCGGCGGCGCGCATCAGATAATCGTGGCCGTCGGGAGCCGCCGGTTTCACGACGGCGCCTTTTTCGATAAGATAGCGGACCGTCGCCTCGTTACCCGGAACCGCCAGCGCGACCGAGAGCGCGGTGCTTCCATTGCGGGATTTTGCGTTCACATCGCCGTGGTGTTCGGCCAGCAGCCGCGTGCGCTCGAGATTCCACGCACCGTAGATCAGAGGCGTGGGCTCGGTTTTATTGCGCGCGTTGGGGTCGGCGCCGGCTTCGAGAAGGAGGCGGACTGCATCGGTACTTCCATAGAGGGCGGCGTAGTGGAGAGGTGTGTAATCGAGCTTGTCCCGAACCTCGGCCAGGCCGCTTTTGCAGAGGGAGGGCATTAAGGTCGTTGCTTCGAATGGCGGCGAGATATTGGTCGGCGGTGTCGGACACGGAGGCGGACAGGCAAAGCAACAGGAAGGCGATGGGCAGTTTCATGTGTGGCAAGCCTTTCGACTGGTGCGACTAAAATAGCATGTTCCCTTTCGAACCGTGACCGTGAGCGAGCGGCAAGGATTGCCGGAAAGGACTAAAATAGGAATCGGGAAACCCCAGCCAGTGAAAACTCGTCCAGCAAACAGTCCCATGGCACGCCGTACCGCATCGCTGTTGACGCTCCTGGTCCTGGCCGCAGTACTGCCGGCGGGTGCGCAACTCATTCCCGGCATCGGCTATCCCGGGGGAGGGCGGCAGGGCCGCCGTTACCCGCAGGGCAATCCTCAACCTTCGCGCCCGGACAGTTCCCCTAACAGCATCATTGGGTACCTCCGTAAGATCGATGACAAAACTATCGTGGTCGAATCCGTCGACGGCAACATCGCCACCATCTCCATTTCCGGCTCCACCAAATACCGCAACGATTCCGGCGGCAACGCGAAGATCGGCGACTTCCAGCCCGGCGATAACGTCAACCTCAGCACCACGCAGGACAACAAAAAGGTTTACCACGCTTCGTCGATGTCCCTGGTTCATGAGGGCACGGCCGAAGAGCACTCGAAAGCTTCGATGGCGACGGAGGACACTTCGCATCCGATCTTCGGCAGTCCCGGGGCTAATCCGGAGTCCGGCTCCTCACCGAATCCCGATCGCCCCGTTCTCCACCGCGCCGCCTCCGCTTCGGCTTCCGACTCGCCCGCTCCGTCCACGCCTCCGCCGAGCAGCAGCAGTGACGACGACCATCCGAGGCTCCGACGCCCCAATGCCCCGTCTTCTGCTTCCCCAGTCTCCGAAGACACGCCAACATCGGCGCCGCCGCAGTTGAAACGCGCCGCAGCCACCACGCCTCCGCCGCCTCCCCTCCAGACCGACCCCGATTCCAGCAGCACCGTTGCGCGCGTCCCCCGCTCCGTGCCCGCCGGATCCTCTGGCCCTCCGGCGATGGCCACCGGCAACGACCCTGTGATCGACCAGGCCCGCGACGCAGCCCTCACCTTTAGCGAAACCCTCCCCAATTACGTCGTTAAGCAGTTCACCACCCGCTACATGAGCGCGCCCACGCGCCGCGGCGGGGGTTCCTCATGGCAGGCCCTCGACGTGGTTTCCGCGGACGTGATCGAAGAAGGCGGCGAGGAAAAATACAAAAACATCCTGGTTAACGGCAAACCGCCCGTCACCGACATCGAAAAGTCCGGCTCATGGTCCAAAGGCGAATTCTCCACCATGCTGAAAGACGTGGTCTCGCCTTACACCAACGCCGACTTCCACTCCCGGCGCTCCGCCACGATCGTGAACCGCGCCGCCTTCCGTTACGACTTCACCGTCGAACAGCCGAACTCCCACTGGCACATTGAGGCTGATGGCCAGTCCTGGATGCCCGCTTACAATGGAGCTATCTGGATCGACAAAGAAAACTACCGGGTCCTGCGCATCGAGATGTTTGCCCAGGATATGCCGCGGAACTTTCCCCTCGATCAGGTCGAATGGGCGATTGACTACGATTACGTCGTCATCGGCGACAAGAAATACCTGCTCCCCGCCCACTCCGAAACCCTGAGTTGCGTCCGCGCCGGCACGCAATGCACCCGCAACGTCATCGAGTTTCGCAATTACCGCAAATTCACCGCCGAAACTAATATTACGTTCGAACCGTGATCAGATCGCGGTCGGACTCGATAACGGCAGCGCCAGCCCGAAGCTCTTCCGCTCCAGCTGCGGAGCCCTCCGCCCTACTTGCTCCAGAAAGCCGTCCCGATCCGCCGGTGCAATCAGAAACCGCTTCCCCTCCCTGCGTGACCACAAGCACCCGCTCCGTCGAGAACACCCCCGCGCTCCGAGAATCCGACATGGTCTGGAGCTCCGCCAGCGCCTCGTAGGGAATCGAAATCCGCCGCCATCCCAAACGGAGGAACAATTCCTCGCCCCGGACCTCGTAATATTGCGGCAGCGTGGCAGCCAGAGCCACAACCCATATTGCAATCGGCAGAATGACAATCTCGATCGGCAGCCCCCGGAGAGCCGGATTCAACAGACGAAAGGCAGGCAATATAAAACAGGTAATGGCCGCCGTCGCTGCCAGTAAGACGACCAGCCAGCGATCAAAGCGCGTAGCGAAGCGCATATCTCCCACTCTAAACCACTGATAAGCCGGTGCCCAAAAGGGCGATCACAGCCGCCGAGAAAATATTTTATGAATGCAATCAAGGGGATAGAAGAAATTTCGGATACCCAACGCACTTCGCGGGTGTATCTCTTGGGCATGAAAAACGACACAGTCGAAGCCACCGAACGCCTTATCCGGGTTTGCGCCGAGCGCCGCGGTAAAGCCGTCGAACTCCGGGTCCATTACGAAAAGGTCTGCGTCAATGGCTGCGATAGTTTTCGAGTTTTTTCCGTCGAAGACGTTAGCTTCGGTACCAGTACCGATTGATTCTTCTCGGCAATCGACCTATATTATCGATAGTGGATCAGCGGAGAACTCAAAGGTACAGGATGCAGTTGCCCCTGTTCATCTTCCAGGTTGGTGACTCTAAGGTGAACCGGGCCGAAAAGACTCGCGATATCAGTTCCGGCGGCGTATGCTTCCTCTCCGGCGACGAGATCGGAATCGGCGACCGCGTCGATTACATGATCACGCTCTCCGGCAGCAATCCCCCGGTCCGCATCCGCTGCCTCGGCAAAGTGCTGCGCAGCCAGAAAAACGATACCACGTCTCCCTTTGAAGTCGCCGTCACGATGGAGCGGTATTCGTTCGTCAAGGCCGAAGAGCCGGCTGAGTTCGCCATATCCGCCTGAATCGCGTTCAGGCCGCCTAACTTCCTCTCTCCTAAACGTTTGCGGAATACCCCATTAGTTAACTAAAGCCATATCAAGGCCTCTTTTTTTGCATGGTATCGTTGGACTAGCTTGACCTATTCCAGACTTCTCCCGATATTGACCCTCGTTGCTTCGTCGGCCGGGTCATTGTGGGCTCAGGCCCTCTTCCCTAAACCCGTAAAAGTCCTGGGCGACCCGAACTTCGTCGGAACCGCCGCCAGCCCCACCCTGATCGAGGGTAACGGCCCCAACGTCGTCGAGGGCCGCGAGATCAGCGACCCGCTGGGGATCGCTCTCGATACCTCGGTTTCCCCTCCCAACATCTATATTGCCGATTCCTTCAACCACCGCGTCCTCGGCTTCAAGTACTCCACCCAGCTCGTTAACGCCGCTTACGCCGACGTCATCCTCGGCCAGACAGACCGCTTCAGCAATCTCGCCGGCGGCCCCGGGACCGCGCGCAGCGCCGGCGGCCTCAACGAACCCACCGCAATCGCCGTCGATAGCTCCGGCAACGTCTACGTCGCCGATACCGGCAATAACCGCATCCTCCGTTTCCCGAAACCGATGGCCCAGCCTGCCGGTGTGCCTCAGCTCCCCGACCTCGTGCTCGGTCAGGCCGGCTTCAATTCAAGGACCGCCAACGCCGGCGGCATCAGCGCCAAAACCCTGTCTCTCGCCCCCGCCACCTTCATCCGCAACGGCATGGTTTTCGACGCCATCGGCAATCTTTGGGTCGCCGACTCGGGCAATAACCGCGTCCTCCGGTACCCCGTGAGCGTCCTCAAAGCCGGCGCCAACGGCCCCGCGGCCGACCTTGTAGTGGGACAGGGCGATTTCGCCTCCTCCACCCCGGTAACATCCGTGACCAGCAAGACCGGTCTCAGCCAGCCTCAGGGGCTCTCGTTCGACGCCTCCGGCCGCCTGCTCGTCGCCGATGGCCTTGGCCGCGTGCTGGTCTATGCTCCCGGCATCGCCACCAGCGCGCCTGTCGCGATTAGAATTCTCGGCCTTGATTCCGCCAATACCCAAGCCTTGCCGGCCACCCAGGTTCAGGTGAACCACCCGCTCGGAGTGGTGGGCACCCCGTTCGGAATCGTGGTCGCCGATACCGCCAACAGCCGCGTGCTGGTCTTTCCCCTGTTCGAAACCTGGCCCGTCGAATCGAGCCAGTTCTCCCCTTCCGCCAACGCGGTGATCGGGCAGCCCGACTACACTTCGTTCCAAACCAACCAGGGCAACGGCGATGCCTCCGCTTCCTCCTTCAACGGCCCCGTCGACGTCGCTTCGTCCGGCACCGAGCTGTTCGTCGTCGACTTCCAGAACAGCCGCGTACTGGTGTTCCCGATCAACGGTTCGAATGTTTCCGGCACTGCCTCCCGGGTGATCGGTCAGCTCGATTTCCCCTACTACGCTCCCAACCTGATCGAAGGCAAGGAGTTCAATTTCACCGCCAGCACGGCCATCCTCGATCAAAGCGTCAGCCCGCCGTATCTCTACGTCGCCGATACTGGCAATAACCGCATCCTCGGCTATAAGAACTTCAACTCCATCGGGATCGGCCTGCAAAAGGCCGACCTCGTGATCGGACAGCCCGACTTCTACCGCAATCAGATCAACTATCCGACCAATAAATCGACAACTCCCAACGCTCAGGGCCTGCACAGTCCCACCGCGCTTGCCGTCGATTCAGCAGGCAATCTTTACGTGGCCGATACCGGAAACTCCCGCATTGTGCGTTTCCCCGCGCCCTTTGCCTCCGGCAAGACCGCGCTTGAGTCGGCCGATCTGGTCATTGGCCAAAGCGGTTTCAGCAGCATCGTTACGGACCCCACGGCCCAAACTCTCAGCGCCCCCCAGGGTCTCGCGCTCACCGCCGACGCCGCCAATGCCTCCGTCGCCAATTCCGGCTGGCTGGTCGTCTCCGATGCCGCGGCCAATCGCGTCCTCTTCTTCCCGAAGCCTTTTTCGAGCGGCATGAGCGCCACCAAAGTCCTCGGCGTCTCCGGCTTCAACACCACGGGCCCCGGCACCGCCGCCGCTTCACAGTTCAGCGCGCCTCACGGAGTCGCGGTAGATCCGAACGACCAGGTGCTGATTGCCGATACCGCCAACCACCGCATTCAGGTCTTCAATAAAGCCTCGACCATCAACAACGACGACACCCCGCCCATCAGCCTGACTTCCGGATTGTCCGCACCGCTTTCCATCGCGACCTCTTCTTCCGGCTTCTGGGTAGCCGACCCCAACGCCAACTTCGGTCTCATTCACTTCCCGGCCGTAAGCCAGCTGGCCATTAAGAACAATGTCGCGGATTTCGGCATGATCGGCTATGCGCCTCTGTCGGTCTTTGTCGATTCCTATCTGAATCTGGTGACCTGCGATTCGGCCAACCGTGTGCTTTACTACGTGCCCCAGATGGTCACGCAAAGCTCCGCCAGCTATTCGACCCGCGCTCTTACGCCCGGCATGCTGGCTTCGCTTTGGCCTTCGGTTACTACCAACCCGATCGCTACCGGCACCGCGCCGGAATCCGGCCTTCCCCTTCCCACCACGCTTTCCGATACTCAGGTGCTGGTGAACGGAACGCCCGCGCCGCTGTTCTACGTCTCGCCGAGCCAGATCAACTTTCAGCTCTCCAACAGCCTGCTGACCGGCGGCACCGCTTCTATTCAGACCGTTCGTCCCTCCACCGGCCAGATCTACGGCAGTACCGAAATCCCCCTCTCTTCCGCCGATCCCGCTCTCTTCACTTCGAACGGCTCGGGCGGAGGGCAGGCCGCCGCTATCAACTTCGTCGACGGAACCGTGAACTCGTCTTCGAATCCGGTCGTCCGCGGCCAGATCCTGATCCTGTTCGGAACCGGCCTCGGCCCCGTCTCGACCCCGCCGCCGGACGGCCAACCGGTCACCGCCGCTACGCCCGGGCTCGCCACCCCTCAAGTGCTGATCGGGTCCTCTGCCACAGCTTTTGTGGACCCGTCTGACATTACCTACTCTGGGCTTTCGCCCACCCTGGTGGGGGTATGGCAGATGAACCTGACGATCCCCACGTCTGCCCCTACCGGCGGTTCGGTGCCCATCAGGATCTTCCTGAACAGCATTCCCAGCGTGGACCCGGCTCAAGCTGGAGCCACCACCACAACTATCTCCATCAAGTAGGATGTAGGGTCGCAGGGAAACTCTTCGATTCCCGGTGCACTCCTTCCGACCCGGACAGTACCGTTTTCATACTGACCGGGGCGACCGTGAGCAACTAACAAATCAGGAAGTTTTTTCGCGAGCGCCCCGTAAAGCCTTTGGATGGCGCTCCTTTTCTATTGGCATCCCAGTTGCTGTGTCGAGAGCGGGGGCGCCCTTGTCAATCGCCACTCATATCTGAAAACAAAGGGGTTTGCATAGATGATCGGATGGATGCTGGTTTTTGTGATGCTGTCGACGGCAGCCCTGCTGGAAGGCGCGGTAAACGACCTCGGTGCGCCTGCGGTTTCGGCGGCTCTGGTCTTTGGCGTTCTTCTGATCGTCTCGGCATTGACCCGGGTGTTCAGAGGATATGCCTGATCGTTTCGACCACATATGGGCATTGGCCATGGTTCAGCGAAAAAACGAGTTGTTCTCGGATTCTTCGGCGGCGGTCAGGACTACGCGGAACAAGCCTGGCAGGCACTTCGCGACAGCGGAACGCGCGTTCACCGGTTTCGCTCGGACGACCGCAACGGAACGGGACCGGGGTCGTTCTATTCTGCGCTTCGCCTCCCCGATGAGGAACTTCTTGTAGTCGAAGCTGAAGCTGCGCGCCTTCCCGGTGTCGTCCAGACCCTTCGGTCCGCCGGCGAGCCGGGCATATTCTTCGACAGCAAGCCTTCGGGCTCGGTCGATTCGGAGTTCAAATGCAACTGGCGATACATTCCCGAGCGCCTCGCTGAATACGAAGGCGTACTCAAAGCCACGCGCGACGATTTGATTGAAGCAACGCGCCTCGACCACACGATCACGGAATCCGGCAAATGGGTGCTCGATAACACCCATCTGCTGCGGGCCAGCCTCGCCGATGTTCGGCGGTCTCTTCCCGGTGGCTTTCGCAAGGCGCTTTCCCGGTTCTCCTCGGCCGACGGAAATCTTCTGGTTTGCGAACTCGCGCGACGGACCGTCCAGGCATCGAACAACGCCGTCACGGAACAGAATCTGATCGAGGCGGTGAGGGAATATCAGGCGACCACTCCTCTCTCTATCGCGGAACTTTGGGTTTTCCCGGTAATGCTGCGATTCGCTCTGGTGGCGGCGCTCGCTCGGCTTGCCGGGATCGTGAGTGAAGAGCAGCGGATTCGCGAATCTGCTTATCTTTGGGCGAATCGCCTTGCCGCCTCAGCTCGCGCCGGAGGGGAACTCCTTACCGGAATGCTTGCGCTGATGGAGACTCAGCCCGTGGCGCTCAAGCCTTACTTCGGGGTGTGCCTTGCGGAGCAGCTTCAGGATGAAGAGCAGGCGCTTGTTGCAACGCGCCAATGGATCGACCCGCAACAGGGAGTTCCTCTGGCCGAACTGATCGCGCGGGAGCATGGACGTGAAGCGGCGGAATGTCTCTCGATCGCCAACGGCTTCAACAGTCTTCGCACACTGTCGCGAATCGACTTTTCGGAATTCTTCGAGAGCCAGAATGTAGTCGAGCTCGAGCTGAGCCGGGACCCCGCCGGCACTTATGCCCGCAGCGACTTCCGCACGCGGGACCGCTGCAGGCGGGCGGTGGAAATCCTCGCGCGCCGCAGCGGAAAATCTGAAACCGAAGTGGCTCGATTCGCTGTCGCGGCGGCGGAGAAGAGCGAACGAGCGGAGGATAAGGAAGTATGCCGGCATTTGCTTTCCACCGGCTTGCCCGCGCTTGAAAAGTCGCTGGGTGCGCGACTTCCTTTGCGGGTTCGGATTGTCCGTCTGATTCGCGCCGGCGCTACCTTTTTCTATCTTGCCGGGGTAACTGCGCTGGCCTTAAGTTTGGCCGTAATCGCGGCGGGGGTGGCGCTGCGAATGGGCGTGCACAATCTGTTCACGCTGTCGCTGCTGGCCCTGCTCGCTCTGTTCCCTCTGAGCGAACTGGCGATTCAGATCGTGAACGCGCTGATCATTTCCGGCTTTGAGCCTGAGCCGCTGCCAAAACTCGATTTTGACGACGGTATCCCGGCTGAACATGCCACCCTGGTGGTGGTTCCGATGATGTTGTCCGGCCCTGACGTGATCCAAAGGGAACTGGAAAAACTGGAGGTTCGGTTCCTGGCAAACCGAGACGACCGCCTCAGTTTCAGTTTGTTTTCGGACTTCAGCGACGCGCCCGAAGCCAGGTCGCCGGGCGATGCCGAACTGCTGGACGCGGTGAGTAACGGAATCGTCGACCTGAATCGCCGCTACCCTGGAGCGCGGTTTTTGCTGTTCCACCGCGATCGCGTCTGGTCGCGGAGCGAGAACTGCTGGATCGGGAGGGAGCGCAAGCGCGGGAAGATCGAAGAGCTGAATCAGTTCCTGCGCGGCACACACCCGAGCGGAGCGATTTTGCGGGTCGGCGAGATTCCCGCGCCCATCCGCTATGTGATTACGCTCGACGCCGACACGCAACTGCCACCGGGGAGCGCGCGCAGACTGGTGGCAACCATCGCGCATCCCCTGAATCGGCCGGTCATCGATACGGTAACCGGAGTCCGCCGCCGCGGCTACTCGATCATTCAGCCTCGCGTCAGCATTAGCCTTCCCGGTGCGACCGCAAGCCGCTTCACAAGCATATTCGCCGACACTTCCGGGACCGATCCCTATGCCCAGGTGGTTTCAGATGCCCAGCAGGATCTGTTCGGCGAGGCAATCTTCCACGGCAAGGCGATCTACGACGTGGAAGCGTTCGACGAATGCGTCGGCCACCGGTTTCCGGCGGAGACGCTGCTCAGCCACGACCTGATCGAAGGCTCGTACGCGGGTGTCGGACTGGCAAGCGACATCGAGCTGTTCGAAAACATGCCGCTCGATTACGCCAGTTCCTGCAGGCGTGCCCATCGGTGGATCCGGGGTGACTGGCAAATCGCGGCGTGGGCGCTGCGCCTTGTGCAGCGCGAAGACCGAAGCAGGGAGCGCAATCCGCTTTCCGCGATCAGCCGCTGGCGAATTCTCGACAACCTGCGGCGCAGTCTGGTGCCGGTCGCGTCGATGCTGTTACTGCTGGGTGGGCTGATCGTGAGCGCTTCGCCGGGATCGTGGAGCCTGGTGGTTCTTCTGGCCGTGGCCATACCGGCGATCGCACCGATTCTCGAGCGGCTGGCCCACCGGATTCAGGGCTCGATCATCGGCTGGAGCGGATCGCTTGACGACCTGCTGCGCGCCGGCGTGATGGTCGCGTTTCTGCCGCATCAGGCGTGGCTCGCGGCAGACGCAATCGGAAAGGTTATTTACCGGAGATGGGTGACCGGAAAGAGTCTGCTGGAGTGGCAGACCGCCGAGCACGCGGCCGCCGATTCGGGCGCCCACATGAGCGCCACCATGCGGCAGATGACGATTGTCAGCGTCTGTTCGGGAGTTCTGATGCTGGTGCTGCTGGCGACGCGGAGCTTCGCGCCTGTTTCCCTCTTCGTCATCAGCTGGATCGCTTCGCCCGGTCTGCTTTTCTGGCTGAACGGCGCATCGCCCGCCGAAGGCAGGGGCGCGATTCGGTCGCACAGCCGGCAACTGCGAATGTATGCGCGGCAAACATGGCGCTTCTTCGACGACCTGGTGGGTCCTTCCACAAACTGGCTGCCGCCCGACAATTCCCAGACCGCGCTCCGGGTAGAAGTTGCCGGCAGAACGTCCCCCACCAACATTGGGTTTTGGATCTGCTCCGCGCTTGCCGCGCATGATTTTGGCTATTTGACGCCGGACGATTTGCTGGCGCGCTGTTCGAAGACGTTCGATACTTTGAGCCGGCTGCAGCGCTACGAAGGCCATTTCCTGAACTGGTACGACACGGGCAATACGGAGCCGCTTTCTCCGCGTTACGTATCCACAGTGGATAGCGGGAACCTGCTGGCGAGCCTGTGGGTCTTTGCCGAAGGCGCCGCGGACATCGTGAGCGGCCCGGTATTGAGCAACAACTCAATGCGAGGGCATGCGGATACGCTGGCTTGCCTTGAGGAAGCCAGTGAGAACGACCCTTCGCTCGCGGTACCGGTCCAAACCCTTCGCAAACTCTTTCGGGGGAAAGGCGACACGCTTCAGATCATAGGCCGCCTGAGGATGGCGGCCGTACCCGCGCAGCAAACCGCCGATGCATGCCGGCAAACCGTCGGCGAGCGCACGTACTGGGCGGGAAGGCTGGCAGCGGAAATTCAGGCGCGCAATAACTCGATCGATCTTTATCTGAAATGGGTGGAAACGCTGGCGGTGCTGCCGGATGAGATGCTCGCGAGACTGGGCGAGCAAGCCTTACAGCTGCGGCGCCGCATACTGAGCGGAGTCTGGTCGCTCGAGACGCTCGCGGCGGGCGGCCCGGCTTCCCTGCAGAAGCTTCTGGCCCTCAAAGGCAAAGCGGCAGGCGACGCGCGCGTGGCAGGCTGGCTCGAACAACTGTCAGCCGACTTTGCCGAAGCGCAAAGGAACGCGGCTCATGCGGTGCGCGCCTGGCACGCGCTGGCGGAGCGCGCGCGCGAATTCTCGAATGCCATCAACATGGCTTTCCTTTACGACGGGAAGCGAAAGCTCTTCGGAATCGGATACCTTGTAGGCGGCCCGGTGGAATTCAACAGCCACTATGACCTGCTGGCGAGCGAGTGCCGGCTGGCGAGCCTGGTCGCCATCGCTAAAGGCGACGTGCCGGTGGAGCACTGGTTCTCTTTGGGCCGTCCGCGCTCCTCGCGCCCGGGGGGCGAAACGCTTCTCTCGTGGTCGGGAACCATGTTCGAGTACCTGATGCCTCTGCTGTTCACACGGATGTTCGATAATTCGCTGCTCGACAGCGCCTGCCGCGGCGCGGTAGCCGAGCAGATCGCGTGGGGGCGCGAAAAGAACCTGCCTTGGGGCGTTTCTGAGTGCGCATGGAGCGCGCTCGATTCGAATCAGATCTATCAGTATCGGGCCTTCGGCACGCCTGCGCTGGCGCTGAAGGCAACCCTGGACGAAGAAAACGTGGTAGCGCCCTACGCCACCATGCTCAGTCTGCAGATCGATCCCGTGGCCGCGATTCAAAACCTCGAAAGGCTGGAGGGGCTGGGCCTTCGCGGGCCGATGGGGTTCTACGAATCGGTAGACTTCACGCGCGAGAGCACGCGCCGCGGCAGCCGGGGAGTCGTAATCTACACCTACATGTCGCATCACCAGGGCATGTCGCTCCTTGCTCTGGATAACCTGCTGCACCGCGAGTCGATGCAGCGCCGTTTTCACAGCGACCGGAGGATCCAGGCCATCGAGCCTCTGCTGTTCGAACGCATACCCACCTCGCCGCTTCCGCCGGAGGACGTGCGCACCGGGTTGCTGGCTCCGGTTGTAACAGCGCCGGGAGAACCCGCTGAGCGCGTGTGGAAGGAGAATACCGCCGTCCCACGCGTGCATTTATACGGCAATGGCCGGTACTCGCTGGCGATTACGAATTCGGGCGGAGGCTACATCCGGTGGAACGAGTTCGATATCACGCGCTGGCGTTCGGACCCGGCGCGCGATTCGTGGGGAACTTTCCTGTACGTGCGCGACGTGAAAGCGAAGGTGACCTGGTCGACAGCGTGGCATCCTGCCGGCGGCAACCAGGGCGTTAGTTCGGTACGTTTTTTGGCCGACCACACGGAGTTTCACAGACGCGCTCTGGACATCGAAACCGTGCAATGGGTTGCTGTGGCGGCGGAAGACGACGCCGAAATACGCCGCCTTACCGTCACGAACTGGTCCGCTCGCGCTCGCGACCTGGAACTGACCGGTTACTTAGAACTGGCGCTCGCGCCGCATGCAGCCGATGCGGCGCATCCGGCCTTCGCCAAAATGTTTGTGGAAACCGAATACGCCGGCGATGGATTACTGATTGCGCAGCGCCGCCCGCGGTCCGCCGAAGACCAGCCGGTATGGGTGGGACAGCTATTGGTCGGAGCGGCCGGGGAGATACAGTATGAAACCAGCAGGGAATCGTTCCTGGGCCGCGGCAATACACCGGCGTCGCCCGACGCTCTGCGGCGCGATCTGAACAGCTCGACGGGCGCGGTCGTGGATCCGATCTTCAGTTTGCGCTGCAAGGCGACGCTGGCGCCGCGGGATCGAGTCGAGATCTCGCTCATCACGCTGGCCGCTGCGTCGCGGGCGGAACTGCTTGCGCTCGCGGCGAAGTACCGCAAACCGGATGCCGTAGCGCAGGCGTTCGAACTGATCTGGACGCGGTCGCAGCTGCAGTTCCGCTATCTGGGGATCGGCGCCGAGCAGGCTTATCGTTTTCAGGAACTCCTCAGCTACCTGTTGTATCCGAATCCGCGGCTCCGCCCTTCCGATCGCGTGGCGCGTAATCGAATGGGCCAGTCCGGTCTGTGGGCGTTTGGCATCTCCGGCGATCTACCGATTCTCTCGGTCACCATCGCGGACGAGCGCTATCTCGGCCTGGTGCGCGAACTTCTTCTCGCGCATACCTACTGGCGCATGCGCGGGTTGCGGGCCGACCTTGTGGTTCTGAATCAGGAGACCGACAGCTATAACGCGCCCCTGCGCGGGCAACTGCAGCGCCTGATTGAGGCGCACTCGCTGGAGACCGGCATCGATAAGCCCGGCGGCGTCTTCCTCCGCGACTGGTATCAAATGCCTGAGGACCATCGAAACCTGCTGCTGGCCGCTTCCAGCGCGATGCTGGCGGGGAATCGCGGATCGCTGCAGCAGCAACTCTCCGGACTCTCCGAACCTTCCGGGGCCGGCGCGAAGCTGGTGGGCAACGGAGGCGCCGAGGAGCCATCGCGGCCGCTGCCGTTTCTCGAACTTCCTTACTTCAATGGGCAGGGCGGCTTTACGAAAGACGGCCGCGAGTATGCCATTTACCTGAAGCCGGGCGACAATACGCCGGCGCCGTGGGTCAATGTGATGGCGGGCCCGACCTTCGGCACGATGGTCAGCGAGAGCGGACTCGGATTCACGTGGCGCGATAACAGCCAGACGAATCGCCTGACGCCCTGGCACAACGATCCGGTGAGCGACCCGCCTTCGGAGATCGTCTATCTGCGCGACGAGGAAACCGGCACATGCTGGAGTCCCACCCCGCAGCCGATCCGCGAAAACGACGCGTATCGCGTTCGGCACGGCCAGGGCTATTCGATATTCGAACACAACAGCCACTCGATCGGGCAGGAACTGACGGTGTTTGTCCCGGTGAGCGAATCGGGGGCCGACCTGCCGGTGAAGATTTGCCGGCTGCGGCTGCGCAACGATTCTTCACGGGCGCGGAAGATTTCAGCTACTTATTTTGCCGCGCTCGTTTTGGGGGGCAATCGGGAAGACAATCAACTGAATATTCAGACGTCGCGCGACGAGCAGAGCGGCGCGTTGTTCGCGCGCCAGTACTGGAAGGGTGCATGGTGCGGCCATGTCACCTTCGCCGCCGCAACGCCCTCGCCGGCCTCTTATACGGGGGACCGAACCGGGTTCCTCGGCCGCAATCGGATGGAGGGACGCCCTGCCGCGCTCGAACGCATTCGCCTGGACAACCGGACCGGAGCCGCCCTGGACCCGGCGCTTGCGCTCCAGGTCCAGGTATCGCTCGAAAAGGGCGCGCAGGCGGAAGTGGTCTTTTTTCTCGGCCAGACGGAAACACCGGAGGAGTGCCGGAGCCTTCTCGATCGGTGCCGAACTCCCCACCAAATCGATGCCTTGCTGGGAGGCACAATGCGATGGTGGGACTCGGTGCTGGGCGCGCTGACGGTGAAGTCGCCGCTGCTTTCGGTGGATCTTCTGCTGAATCGCTGGTTGTTGTATCAGTCGCTGAGTTGCCGCTTCTGGGGCCGTTCCGCCTTCTATCAGTCGAGCGGTGCTCTGGGCTTCCGGGATCAGTTGCAGGACTCGCTGGCATTTCTGTACGCGGCTCCGCATTTGACCCACGACTATGTTCTGCTGGCTGCGGCCAGGCAGTTTACCGAAGGCGACGTCCAGCACTGGTGGCACAAGGAAACGGGTCTGGGGGTTCGCACCCGATGCTCCGATGACCTGGTGTGGCTGCCGTTTGTGGTGGCGCATTATGTGAGCGTAACCGGGGATCGGTCGATCCTTGACAAGCACGTCCCGTTCCTCGACGCGCCTCCGCTCGCCGCGGGCGAAATGGAACGAATGTCGATCCCTTCGGTGTCCGCGGAGACTGCTTCGCTCTGGGAGCATTGCCGCAGGGCTTTGGAAAAGGCGTTTCAGACAGGGCCTCACCAGTTGCCGCTGATCGGGACGGGCGACTGGAACGATGGTCTGAACCACGTGGGTGCCGAGGGCCGCGGGGAAAGCGTCTGGCTCGCGTGGTTTCTTGCGGCGGTTCTGCGCTCGTTCGCGAACGTGACCGAGGAGTACGGCAAACCGGATGCGGTGCGGATGTGGCATCAGCAGGCGGCGGATCTGGCGAGGGCCACGGAGCTCGATGCGTGGGACGGCGAGTGGTACCTGCGCGCGTACTTCGATAATGGTTCGCCTCTGGGTTCGCACGCGAATGAGGAAGCACGCATCGACTCATTGCCGCAATCCTGGGCGGCGATCTCCGGGCTTGGGGAAGAATCGCGAACCCGTCAGGCGATGGAATCCGCGCAATCGCTTCTGGTGGATTCAGAACACCATTTGGTGCGGCTGTTTACACCGCCTTTCGACCGTTCGGAACCGCATCCTGGATACATCATGGGCTATCCTCCCGGCATTCGGGAAAATGGCGGCCAGTATACACATGGCTCGCTTTGGATGGCTA
>Ga0302319_10007426_pt1 | contig 21580 bp, 18 predicted proteins | sample Bog_T0_2_FD_203319 | JGI IMG/M metagenome (GOLD analysis project Ga0302319, IMG submission 203319) | Peat permafrost microbial communities from Stordalen Mire near Abisko, Sweden - Bog_T0_2 | ecosystem: Environmental > Terrestrial > Soil > Wetlands > Peat | place: Sweden: Abisko, Stordalen Mire... | reverse complement strand
AAAAACAAATAGCCGACTGGCTCTACCAGCTCGGCGAAGAAAGGAGAGCGCGGAAGATTACTGGAGCACTGATCCGAGGTCGGCCCGTTCGGAGCACACGGCATCTGGCGGATATCGTGGAACGGGCTGTACCGAGGTCGGGACCCATACATCCTGCGACTCGCACTTTCATGGCACTGAGGATGGTGGTCAACCAGGAAATGGAAGAGCTGGACGCGCTGCTGACACGCGCTCCGCGGATGGTTCGTCCCGGCGGACGAATCGTCATCATTTCGTTTCACTCTCTGGAAGACCGCAAAGTGAAGAACAGTTTTCGCGAATTAGCCCGGACGGGCAAGGCGGTCTTACTGACGAAGAAGCCTATCGTGCCGGGTGATCGTGAAGTGAGGGAAAATCCGCCGTCCCGAAGCGCTAAGCTTCGCGCGGTGGAAGTAGTGGGCGAAATCGATAACGGATAGCAGCGAGGGGCGGAAAAGATCATGGCGACACTGGCGACAATGTGGAAACGTAGTAATGCGATGGCGGCCGTCGGCAGCGACAGCGGCATTCGTGAGAGCGATCCGTACGCGTTGCGAGGTTTGCCCAATGACAGCGTCTTCTTCTATTCGAAGAAGATCGACAACTCGCGCCTGGTTCGCCAGGCCGATCCGGGGGCGAGCGACGAGTGCTGGTCGGCCGTGGGCGCTGGCGCTCTACTCCTCATGCTGGGCGTGAGCATTGTTGCGCCGCATGTGGCTCTTGTTCGTGCCGGCTACCAGCTGGAGGCCGCGAAAGCGGAGCGCCAGGTACTGCTCGATCAGAGACGGGAACTCCAGGTGCGGGAAGCGGGTCTGCTGAGCCCGGGGCGCCTGAATGAAATCGCGAAGGAGCACAACCTCACGAGCCCGTTGTCCAGCCAGATCGTTCACCTCGACGGTCAGAATCCCCAGGGCAACCTCGCCAGCAATCAGACGCCTGCCGTGCCCGGCGGCAGGTAACGGGAGAAAAAGCCGTGGAGGTCAGGGATCGCTCCGCCGCCGTGAATCACCGCCTCGCTTCGACGGCGGTGATTTTGTTTTTGTGGGCGCTCGCCATATTCGCCCGGCTGATCGTGCTCCAGGTCGTAGAGCATGACAAGTACGTCACTATCGCGCGAAAACAGCAGGAAGAGCAGGTGGCGATACACGCTCCCCGCGGCTCAATTTTCGATCGTAACGGGCAGCCGCTCGCCATCAGTGTCCCCGTTGATTCGGTGTCCGTCAACCCGCAGCAGATTGCCGATCCGCAGATGGCCTCCGTGGTACTCGGCACCTTCCTGAAGCTCGATCAGCAGACGCTGAACCAGCGCCTGGCATGGGCCAAAAGCAACCACAAAGGCTTTCTCTGGATCAAGCACGACATGGATCCGTTTGAGACGGAGCGCCTGAAGTCTCTGCATCTGGCGTACGCTACGTTCCACACCGAGAGCGAGCGCCATTATCCGAGCGGCGAGACGGCCGCCCATGTACTGGGCGGTCTTGGCGTGATTCCGAAAGAGGGGCCGGTGGTTCAGGGTGTGCTGGGTATCGAGCGCAATCTCGATCATGTGCTTCGTGGTCAGGATGGCTCCGAACGCGTCGTAATGGATGTGCGGCATCAGGGAATCGATTCCCACGTGGATGCCGTGGAGCGTCCAGGCACGCAGCTCACACTTTCCATCGACCAACGCATGCAGTACGTCGCTGAGCGCGAACTCAAGGCGGGTGTGCTCGCGAAGCACGCGCGCAGCGGTACCGCCATTGTGATGAATCCCTATACCGGGGAGATTCTGGCGCTGGCCAACTATCCGACTTACAATCCCAATGAACCGCCGAAACGGGGCGACGATCCCATATCGCGCTGGGATCTGGGCGCGTCTGTCCCGTTCGAGCCGGGCTCGATGTTCAAAGTCATCACGCTGACGGCAGCGCTCGAAACCACCAGCCTCACGCCCGATTCGATGATTGCCACGGGCAACGGTATCCTGGTGCTGCCGGGTCGCGTGATTCATGAATCGCACCACGGTTACGGAACTATCAGCATGGCCGATGTGCTGGCGAAGTCGTCGAATATCGGCGCCATCATGATCGGGATGAAGGTCGGCCGCGAGAACATGTATGAGTATGCGCACCGCTTCGGCTTTGGACAGAAGAGCGGTCTTCCGCTGCCTGCCGAGTCGCAGGGTATTCTGCGGCATCTGGACCGTTGGGGAACCACTTCGCTGGCGTCCATCGCGATGGGCCAGGAAGTGAGCGTTACTTCCATTCAGATTGCGCGCGCGGCCTGCGTGATCGCCAATGGTGGTCTTCTTGTGAAGCCCCGGTTGGTGCTGAAACGCGGCGACAAGACTGAGCCGATGGAGCCGCCCGTGCGCATTATCAAGCCGGAAACTGCAATTCTGATGCGGCAGATGATGGAGGGAGTGGTTCTGCGCGGCACGGGCCGCATCCACGCAAGACTGAACGGCTACACGTCGGCCGGCAAGACGGGGACAGCACAGATTTACGATACGGCCACGCACCACTACTCGCACAATTACAACGCGTCGTTCGTAGGTTTCGCGCCGGTGACGAATCCGGCGCTGGTGGTGCTGGTCACGGTGCACAATACTTCGGGCGAAAATGGTCAGGGGGCCGATGCGGCCGCGCCCGTGTTCACTGCGATCATGACGGAAGCGCTGCGGATGCTGGACGTTCCTCGCGACATTCCGGAACAGGAGATCGCGGTTAAACCAGGCAAGAAGGAAAAGATTTACGACGATGTATCGATCGCGGACCTCGGCGGAGCCAGTATTATGGAGGAAGATCCGAGTGTGCGCCAGTTGCTGGCCGAACAAATGCAGATCCTGCCCGCGGCAGTGGCCAATACAGCCGATATGTCGCCCGCGCCGTCGTTGGCATTAACGCTTCCCGGCCGTACACCTGTAATGGCGCCCGCACCAGTTCCCTCCTCCGCGCCTCCCGTTCCGCAGTTGGGACCACTGGTGCCGGATTTCCGCGGCAAATCGATGCGCGACGTCATGGAGGCCGCATCGGAACACGGCATTGACGTCACGGTGGAAGGAAGCGGAGTGGCGCGCGCACAGATGCCCTTGCCCGGCACGCCGCTGCATCAGGGCGACAGAATCCGAATCGTTTTCACGCGCTGACTATGACGATGAGCGACGTAGTGGCGGGCACACAGTTACGATCTGAGATACCGCCGGGTCTCGCTCGCTCAGAAGTTACCGGACTCGAATACGACTCGCGGCGCGTGCAGCCAGGCTTCGTATTTTTCGCTTTCCCCGGCGCGAAAGTGGATGGCCGCGTGTTTGCGTCGCAGGCCGCCGACAAAGGCGCAATCGCCACCGTGAGTGAACTCCCCGCGCCCGATGGCTGGACGGCGCCCTGGATTCAGGTGGCTCACGGACGTCACGCGCTGGCGCTGGCGGCACGTACTTTTTACGGCAATCTGGATGAGAAACTGAGTCTCATCGGCATTACCGGAACCAACGGCAAGACGACCACCGCCTTTCTGCTCGATTCGATTCTGCGCCAGGCCGGCAAGACCACCGCCATGGTGGGCACAATCGAGTACAGAATGGGTTCGAAGACGCTGCCCGCGCCGAATACGACGCCCGAATCTCTCGATCTGGAGCGCCTGTTCTCCGAACTCAACGGCATCGGTGGCACGCACGTTATCATGGAGGTTTCCTCGCACGCGCTCGCTCTGGGCCGCGTCTTCGGGCTGCAGTTTCACACTGCCGTTTTCACGAATTTTACGCGCGACCATCTGGATTACCACGGCACAATGGAGAATTATTTCGCGGCCAAGAAGCTATTACTCGATGGCTCCGGCGCCCCTCCGCCGCGTTACGCGGTCGTCAATCGCGATGACGAATGGGGCCGCAAACTCACCACGCCGGGCCATCCGACTGAAGTTCTCTGGTACGGGATCGGCAAAGATGCCATGCTGCGCGCGCGGCACATTCGCTCGGTCGGCAGCGGCCTGCGCTTCGAGGTAGCCTTCGAGAAAATGAAGTTTGAGATTCTTTCGCCGCTATCGGGGCGCTTCAACGTTTTCAACATTCTCGCTGCCTGCGGCGCCGCGATGACGTGCCAGTTGCCGCCCGATGTGATTGCGCGCGGTATTGAAGCCTGCAAAGGCGTACCCGGCCGCTTCGAACGAGTGGATGAAGGGCAGCCTTTCCTCGTCATCGTGGACTATTCGCATACCGATGACGCGCTGCGTAACGCAATTGCGGCGGCACGTTCGCTCGAACCGCGGCGCGTGATCACGCTGTTTGGCTGCGGCGGCGATCGCGATCGCACCAAGCGTCCGCTCATGGGCCAGGTTGCAAGCGAACTCAGCGACGTCGTCGTGCTTACCAGCGATAATCCGCGCTCCGAAGATCCGCTGCAAATCATGAACGACGCACTGGTCGGGATACGTCGCTCTGATACAAAGACGATTGTCGAGCCGGACCGTGCACAGGCGATTCACAAGGCGCTCGATGAAGCGCGTGCAGGCGACCTGGTTTTGTTAGCAGGCAAAGGCCACGAAACGTATCAGATCTTCGCCGATAGAACGATTCATTTCGACGACAGGGAAGCAGCCAGAGACGCATTGCGGGCATTCGGATTCCGGAGAGCGGCCGAGTGAACATGTCGATCGAAACACTTGCCGCAATGCTCGATGTTCTGCCCCCGGCCAGAGGTGTTCACATCTCCGGCTGGAGTATCGATTCGCGCACCATCTCGCGGGGCGACTGTTTTTTCGCCTTGCGCGGACCGACGCATGACGGTCACTACTTCGTCGCCAGTGTGTTCGAACGCGGTGCCGGGCTGGCTATTGTCGATCGCGAAGTCGCGGCTCACGGCCCGCAGTTGCGCGTGCCGGATACCACCGTGGCTCTGCAGACACTGGGCCGGGCGGCGCGTCAGAAGTGGTGCGGAACTGTTGTCGGCGTGACTGGCAGTGCGGGCAAAACTACTACGAAAGATACGATTGCGGCGCTGCTTTCGACATCATTCCTTACGGGCCGCAACATGGGCAATCTGAATAACCACCTGGGACTGCCGTTATCCATCCTGCGCCTGCCCGATGAAAGCAAGGTGGCTGTTCTCGAAATGGGGATGAATCACGAAGGCGAGATCCGCGAACTGGCGGACATCGCCGGACCGCAGATCGGCGTTGTCACCAATGTTGGCTGGGCTCATACGGAAAACTTTGCGGATGGCATCGCCGGTGTCGCCCGCGCCAAGAGCGAATTGATCCAGGCGTTGCCTTCCGAAGGTACTGCCGTGCTGAACGCCGACGACGAACGCGTCCGCGGCTTTCGGAAGCTGCATGCGGGTCCGACCATCCTTTTTGGATTCGCCGAAGACGCCAGTGTGCGCGCCGAAGACGTCAGCCTGACTCCGGAAGGCGCGCGGTTCCGTACGCTGGGGGTCGAATTTGAATCGCCGCTCGCCGGCCGCCACGGCGTCAGCAACGCGCTGGCGGGCATCGCAGTCGCGCACGCGATGGGTATCGCGCCTGAAAAGCTGAAGGATGCCGTTCGGTCGCTGAAGCCGGGAACCATGCGCGGCGAGCGCAGCGTCCGCAACGGAATCACCGTTATCAACGACTGTTACAACGCGAATCCCGAAGCCATGCGCTCCATGCTGGAGCTGCTTCGGGATACTCCGGCGACACGACGTGTGGCCGTGCTCGGAGAAATGCTGGAGCTTGGCCGCGAGGCCGGGACCCTGCACCGCAACATAGGAAGGTTTGCCGCGGAGCAGGGTATTCATGCCGTTATTGGCATACGCGGCGCCGGCCGCTGGATAGTGGATGCAGCTATCGCAGCGGGATTGTCGGGCGGCGCCGCGTCTTTTTTTGAAACTCCGGAACAGGCGGGCGAATTTCTTGGAGCATTCTTAAAGCCTGGTGACGCCGTGCTGTTCAAGGGCTCGCGGGGCGTCCATGTGGAACGAGCTCTGGAAGGGGCGTTTGCGGGCCAGGCCGCGAACGGGCAAGGTTAGCCGCAAATGCTCTACTGGCTGCTCTACGAAAGGCTTCACGCGCTGGTCTCGCCCTTCCGCGTATTCGAATATGTCACCTCGCGCACTATGTTCGCGAGCCTCAGCTCGCTGTTTATGTGCGTGCTTCTGGGCCCCTGGATGATCGGCAAGTTGCGCGAACTCCAGATCGGACAAAGCATTCGCGAAGACGGCCCGCAATCGCATCATAAAAAGGCCGGAACCCCGACCATGGGCGGCCTCCTGATCATGGTCAGCACCATCGTTCCCACATTGCTTTGGGCGAATCTCACGAATGTCTATATCTGGATCGCGCTGTTTGGTTTCGTTGCGTTCGGCGTAATCGGCTTCATCGACGATTACGCCAAGGTCACGCACAAACGCAATCTCGGACTGACCGCAAAGCGCAAGTTCGCCATGCAGATGGTGGTCGCGGCGCTCGTCACCGGCGTACTTGCCTTCATGCGTTACAAGAACCTGTACACGACCACGCTGAACGTGCCGTTTCTGAAGCAAATCCGGGCGGATTTGCTGCTTCATTCGCTCATGGGCAATCCGTACACGTATGTACTTGCGTTCGTTCCGTTCTACATCTTTGTCGTTCTTGTCGTAGTGGGTTCGAGCAATGCCGTCAATGTCACGGATGGTCTGGATGGTCTTGCAGCTGGTCTCATGGTGATTGCCGGCAGCGCGCTCACCGTGCTTGCGTTTCTCGGCGGCAACAGCGTCTTATCGAATTATCTTCAGATTCTGCGCAACCCCCATACCGCTGAACTCACTATTTTCTGCGGCTCGCTGACCGGCGCCAGCCTGGGCTTCCTCTGGTGGAACTCCCATCCCGCCGACATTTTCATGGGCGACATAGGTTCGCTTTCGATGGGTGGCGCCATGGGCGTCGTCGCCATTCTGATTAAGCAGGAACTACTGCTGCTCTTCATTGCCGGCGTCTTTGTAATCGAACTGTTGAGCGTGATACTGCAGGTGGGCAGTTACAAGCTTCGCCAAAAGCGCATCTTCAAAATGGCGCCGATCCATCACCACTTTGAGGCGCTGGGCTGGCCGGAATCGAAGATCATAGCGCGCTTCTGGATCGCCGGCTTGGTTCTCGCGCTCTTCGCTCTCACTACATTGAAACTCAGATGAAACTGCCGGGAACCAAAACGCTGGTGGTGGGAATGGAGAAGTCGGGCCAGGCTTCCGCCGCCTTTCTGCGCGCACACGACGCCGATGTCACAACCACGGACATCAGACCTTTGAGTCTGCCCGGCTTTCGTCCGCAGTGTGACGCGCTGTTTGCCGAACAGTGGGATCTCATCGTACTCTCTCCTGGCGTTCCGGCCGATCTGGAGCCACTCCAGCGGGCCCGAGCGCGCGGCGCAAATGTGATCGGTGAGATTGAACTGGCCGCACCATTCCTCCGGGGCAAAACGATCGGGATCACCGGGTCCAACGGCAAGACCACCACCACATCGCTGGTGGGACACATTCTTCATACGGCCGGAGTACCAGCCCAGGTTGGCGGCAACATCGGAACGCCGGTGATTGCCATGACCGAAGATTCACGTGACGGCCAGTGGAACGTCCTCGAACTCTCCAGCTTTCAGCTCGAGACCGCCCGCACTTTTCGTGCCCATATCGCCGCCTGCCTCAACGTGACGCAGAACCATCTCGACCGCCACCGCACCATGGAGAATTACATCGAAGCCAAGGCCAATCTGTTTCGCATGCAACTGCCGGGCAGCCACGCCGTGTTGAACGCCAGCGATACCGTCTGCCGTTCGTTCGCAGAACTGACCGTGGCGCAGATCACCTGGTTCGGCCGTGCGGACATCCGCGAAGGCCACGTCTGGCTGGGCGAAAATCCGCTCATGCCACTGGCCGATATTCCGATTCCCGGTCCGCACAATGCCGAAAACGTACTGGCTGCCGCGCATGTCGCGCGTCTTGTCGGCGTGCCGGCAGAATCCATTGCGGCCGCAGTGCGAACCTTCAAAGCCGTGGAGCATCGCCTGGAATTCACCGCGTCTGTCGGCGGAGTTCGCTACTACAACGATTCCAAAGCAACCAGCGTCGACGCCGCCATAAAGGCCATCGATTCCTTCGATGGCAATCTCTGGGTCATCCTGGGCGGCACCGATAAAGGCAGCGACTACACCGTCATGCGCGAGACACTTCGCACGAAAGCGCACGCCGTATTGGTGATTGGCGCGGCCGCCGAGAAGATCGCCACGCATCTGGAAGGTGCGGTCCGCCTGATTCCCTGCGGCACCATCCAGCGAGCGGTTGCCGAAGCATCCGCCAGCGCTCGCCCCGGCGATATCGTTCTGCTCGCGCCGGCCTGTTCGAGCTTCGATCAGTTTCAGAATTACGAGCAGCGCGGGCAGGTTTTCAAACAATTGGTGAAGGATCTAAAACATGGCGCAGCGGCTTAAGACAGATAGAATCCTCTTCATCACCGTCGTCCTGATGGTGCTGGTCGGCGCGCTCATGGTCTATAGCGCGTCAAGCGTGATGGCGGAAAGTAAGTACGGCTCCAGTTACTACTTTGCGATCCGTCAGCTGGTCTGGGTAGTGCTTTCCATCCCCTTGATGCTGTTCTTCAAGAATCTGCACTATCGCAAACTGCAAACGCCGGCCGTAGCGTTCACAGCGATGGCGCTGATCATGATGTTACTGGTCGTAGTTTATTTTGCCGATCCCAGACAGCATCGCTGGATACGCTTTCCTCTCGGGGGCCTGCAGCCGTCCGAATTCGCCAAGCCTGCATTGATCGTGTTTCTGGCGTACTTCATCGCGCTGCGATCGCGAGCGCTGAATAGCCGCTATACTCTGGCACCCGCCATTCTCGCGGTCGGATTTCTGACTTTCGCTGTGGTCGTTGCGGATCTGGGAACGGCCATCGTTCTCGTTCTGACAGCCGCGGTGGTATTCTTCGTGGCTGGTCTTGAAAAGCGATATATCGGCATCGCCGCGATTGTCGCTTTATTGGTCTGCATCGGCGCAGTCTGGCAGAGGCCGTACCGCCTCGGTCGCGTCGTCCGCTTCGCCGATCCACATTTCAAGCTAGTCGACAAAATCGATAAACGCGGCTGGATCCGCTCCCAGCTGAAGAAATCTGCCACCACGCAGGACACCAACTATCAGGCAGAGCAGGCGAAGATTGCGGTCGGCTCCGGCGGACCCCTGGGTGTTGGCCTGATGCAGGGTCGGCAGAAGCTTTTCTATCTGCCGGAACCGCACACCGATACTATTTACGCGGTCGTCGGCGAAGAATGGGGATTGTTCGGCACCACCGGTGTGCTGGTCGGTTTCCTCGTAATTCTCTGGCGAGGACTGCGCGCCACGGTGCTGATTCACGATGAATTCGGGCGTTATCTCGCCCTCGGAATCACCACACTCCTCGTTGTTCAGGCGTTTTTCAACATGAGCGTAGTCCTGGGAATTTTTCCCACCAAGGGCTTTCCGCTCCCCATGATCAGTTTCGGCGGCAGTTCGCTTCTGGTTACGCTCGTGTCGCTCGGCATTCTGATGAATGTTTCGGAGCACGCGGGGTGACTTTCGTTATGGCTGGAGGGGGTACGGGTGGTCACGTCATTCCGGCGATTGCGGTGGCGCGCGAGATCGCGCTCGCAGGCCACGTTGCGCAGTTTGTCGGAACCGAGCGCGGCGTGGAAGCGCGCCTGGTGCCAGCCGCCGGCTTTCCTCTCGCGAAAATCCGGGTCGGCGGTGTAAAGAATCTCGGCGTCCTGACGAAGCTGAACAGCATCTGGCGGCTCCTCGCCGAGACTGTCGCGCAGTGGCGCTGCTTCGGTGTATGGCAACCGGCGGCCGTGTTCAGCATGGGCGGATATGTGGCCGGACCGCCGGTACTCGCGGCGCTGGCGCGTGGTGTGCCAGTGATTGTCATGGAACCGAACGCTGTGCCCGGCGCGACCAATCGCTGGATCGCCCGCTGGGTGCGGCGGGCATTAATCAGCTTCGAAGAAACCAGGCGCTTCTTCCCGCCAGACCGAACGGAGTTGACCGGGCTGCCAGTACGCGGAGAGTTTTTCTCCATCCCCGCAAAGCAACCGGCCGCGGAATTTACCGTGTTGATCACCGGAGGCAGTCAGGGCTCGCGCGCGCTGAACAATGCTGCGCGGGAAAGCTGGCCGATGTTTCGCGAAGCGGGCCTGCCAGTGCGGTTTATCCACCAGACCGGCGCGTCCATGCATGACGAACTGGCCAGAGAGTTCGCAACCGCCGGGCTGAACGGCGAAGTCGTTTCATTTATCGCGGACATGCCCGTCGCTTTCGCTCAGGCCGACCTGATCGTATCCCGTTCCGGCGCCGGAGCCGTGTCCGAACTCGCCGCCGCGGGCAAACCCTCGGTCCTGGTGCCTTTTCCGTTCGCAGCGGACGACCACCAGACAAAGAACGGCGAAGCGCTCGAACGTGTGGGCGCGGCCATCCTTTCGAACGACAGGGACTGGACCGGAGCAAAATTATTTCAAACCGTGAGCGCGTTGCAGGCAGATCCGGAGCGCCTGCTTGCCATGGGAGAAGCGGCTCGCAGGCTGGCCAGACCGGGCTCCGCGCGCCGCGCTGCGGAAATACTGATATCGGAAGCGTTAAAAGGTTCCAAAAGCATTGACAGCAGTGGTCCCGGACCGAAACAATAGTTATTAAAAATGTTTTTGACACGGCAGCATCTGCATTTCGCGGGAATCGGCGGCATCGGCATGAGCGGCATCGCCGAGGTGCTGCTGAATCTCGGCTATACGATCTCCGGCTCGGATCTCAGGCTGTCGACTACAACCGATCGTCTTGTCGGTCTTGGCGCGACCGTTTTCGAAGGTCACGACGCCAGGAATCTCAACGGCGCGAAGGCTCTCGTGGTCAGTTCCGCCGTCAACGAGGCCAATCCGGAGGTGCAGGAAGCGCGCCGTTTGGGCATCCCGGTCATCCCGCGCGGCGAATTACTGGCTGAACTGATGCGTTTGAAGTACGGTGTCGCCATCGCAGGCAGCCACGGCAAAACAACCACCACGTCGATGGTTGCCGCAATCCTCAGCCACGCTGGCATGGACCCGACCGTTGTGGTGGGCGGTAAAGCCGCGGCCATGGGCGGTTCGAACGCGCGTGTGGGCAAGAGCGAGTTTCTCGTAGTGGAGTCCGATGAAAGCGATGGCTCGTTTCTGAAGCTCTCGCCGATTCTGGCCGTGGTCACCAATATCGATCGCGAACACCTGGACCACTACGCCGATATCCAGACCATCCGCGGCGCGTTTACGGAGTTCGTCAACAAAGTGCCTTTCTATGGCGCAGCCATTGTCTGCCTTGATGACGAAAACGTGCAGGCTATCCTGCCTGCCATTCGCCGCCGCAAAGTCACATACGGGAAAAGTTCTCAGGCCGACTATCAGCCCGGCGAAACCGAATGCGAAGGTATGCACAGCATCTTTCGTCTGCGCAGCCGCACCGCGGACCTTGGCCTGTTTCGCGTGAACAGCCCGGGCGCGCACAACGTCCTGAACGCAACGGCTGCCATCGCAGTCGCACTCGAACTCGGCGTCACGCCCGACGTTGCGCGCGACGGACTGGCGAAATTCACGGGCGTAGGCCGTCGTTTCGAAATCAAGGGCGAAGTGAACGGCGTCCGCGTCGTCGACGATTACGGGCATCACCCCACTGAGATTCTGGCGACGCTTGCCGCGGCGCGTACCTGTTGCGCCGGGCGCGTTCACGTGCTGTTCCAGCCGCACCGCTACACCCGGACCATGCACCTCATGGACGAATTCGCGAAGGCTTTCCATTCGGCGGATCGCGTCGTTCTGCTCGACATTTACGCCGCCTCGGAGCGCCCCATCGAAGGCGTCACCGCGCACGCACTGGCAGCCCGCATGCGTGAATTCGGTCATCGCGACGCCGTCTATGCCGGCTCGAACGAGACGGGCGTCAGGGAGATTATCCAGGGTGTGAAACCCGGCGACCTGATCGTTACGCTCGGCGCCGGCAGCGTATCGCAACTGGGAGACAAAATTCTGGAGGGTCTGAAATCCAATGCCGAAACCCCCTGAGCCGAAGAAGCCGTTCAACTGGCGTCTGATGGGACGGGTTCTGCTTTGGGGCGGAATCTGTGCGGGCGTCGCGATGGGCAGCATCGAGGTCCATGCGTTCATGCTGCACGACCCGCGCTTCGCTCTGAAATGCGGACCGCGCGCCGCCGTTTGCGCCAACCTCGAAATCCATGGCGCCGTGCACTCCAACATGGCGCGCATTCAGGCGGTCTTCGCGCACGATGCGGGCAAGAGTGTCTTCGATATCCCGCTCGATGAACGTCGCCGTCATTTACTTGCCGTGGATTGGGTCCGCGAGGCATCTGTCATGCGCGTCTGGCCAGACCTTATCGTAATCACCCTCGAAGAACGGGTCCCCGTCGCCTTCGCCAGCCTGCCCATTGGCGGTTCGACGCGTCACTGGCTGGCGCTGATCGACGATCAGGGCGTCCTGCTGACGCTGCCGCCGCGCACCCGCTTCCCGCTGCCGGTGCTCAGCGGTATCACGGAAGATCAAAGCGAAGCGGAACGGCAGACCCGCGTTGAAGCCATGCAGCATCTGCTGGCCGACCTGGGTCCTCAGGCCAAAGACATTTCAGAAATCAATGCCGGAGCGGTGGAAGATATGCGCGTAGTGACCACCATTGACGGGCGCGCAGTCGAACTGTGGCTGGGCGATCAGCACTATCGCTCGCGGTATGTGAACTTCACCAGCCACTATCGGGAGATGAGACAGGACTCGCACGCCGCTGTGTTCGATCTGCGGCTGGACGACAGGATTCTGGTGCGGTAACACTGGTGCGGTAACAAGGAATAATGCATGACAACTAAACCAATACTCGCGACGGGCATCGATGCCGGCAGCAACTACACGCGGGTGATGATCGGTCTGGTCGAAGACGAAAAGCTGCGTTTTCTTGGCTGCGGGTGTTCGCCGGCTGCCGGCTGGGCGAAGAGCCGCATCGTGGATCAGCAGGCCGTCTCGAAGAGCATTCTAGCCGCCGTGGAACAGGCCGAAGCCATGGCTCAGGTTCACGTCGAGACTGCCGTTGCGGGCATCGGCGGCTTCTCGGTTCGCGGCGCCAGTAACAAGGGACAGGTGGATCTCGCGCGTCCCCGTGAGATCGAACAGCGCGATGTCAATCGCGCCATGGACCGTGCTATGCGTGTGAAACTGCAGGATGACCGCATGATGCTGCACGTCCTGCCGCAGGCATTTGTGGTGGACGATCAGGAAGATTGCCACGATCCGCGCCGTATGATGGCTTCGCGCCTTGTAGCTAACGCGCATCTGGTCACGATGTCCACCCAGGAGCACGGTACGCTGACCGGCGCTGTCAATATGGCTCATCTGGCGCTCGATGAAACGGTCTTCGAGCCGATCGCATCCTGCTATGCCAGTGTTTTGCCGGAAGACCGCGTGGGCGGAATCGCGGTGGTGGATATCGGCGCGCACTCCACCGAACTCGTCTGCTACTTCGGCGAATCGGTGCAACTCGCTACCACGATCAAAATCTGCGGCGACCATTTTTCGCGCGACATCGCGTTTGCCCTGCACGTGCCGCTCGAAGACGGTGCGCTCGTAAAGGAAGAATTCGGCAGCGCGGTTGCGGAAGGCACGGCGGAGAACAGTGTGGTCGAACTGCCATTCCGCGATGGCGCGGGCAAGGAATCGCGTGAAGTACCGCGCCTGCTGGTCAATCGCATTCTCGAATCGCGGGCGCAGGAGTTATTCATGATGGTGCGCGAAGAGCTGACTGCAGCGAGTGTGTATCCGGCGCTGGCCAATGGTCTTGTCATCACAGGCGCCGGAGCCTTATTGCCCGGCATCTGCGACATAGCGGAGCGGGAACTCGACAGGCCCGCGCGGATCGGCCTGGCGCAGGGCTACCGCGATCTGCCCATCGAACTGAAAGATCCGGCGTGGACAACCGCGGCGGGACTTTCCATGTACGCCGCGCGCCTGCGCACCCAGGTCGACCTGGATCGTCGCGCGACTGGATTGCTCGGAAGAATTCTCAGATAAAAAAGGACTACCACCATGGACTTCAAATTTGAAATGCAGGAAGAGACTCGGCGCGGCGGGCGTATCAAAGTGATTGGCGTCGGTGGCGGCGGTTCCAACGCCGTGGGCCGCATGTTTGAGGCAGGGCTCGAAGGCGTCGAGTTCTATGTGATGAACACGGACACGCAGGCGCTCGAAGCTTCGCGTGTGCCCAACAAGATTCAGATCGGCGCAAAGATTACCGGTGGCCTCGGCGCCGGCTCGGACCCGGAGATCGGCCGCCGTGCCGCCCTTGAAGACACTGAGCGAATACTCGGCATTCTCGAAGGTGCCGACCTCGTTTTTGTGACTGCGGGTCTCGGCGGTGGCACTGGCGCAGGCGCCGCGCCCGTCGTTGCGTCTCTTGCGAAGTCGCTCGACGCGTTGACGATCGCGATCGTCACCAAGCCGTTTGCATTCGAAGGCGCCAAAAGAATGGCGCAGGCCGATGCCAGCGTGACGGATCTCGCCGAATCCGTCGATATTCTCACCACCATCCCCAATGAGCGTCTGCTGAAGATCGCGCCGCGCGGCACGGGCATGAAGCAGGCCTTCAAACTCGCCGATGAGATCCTTCGCCAGGCCGTCGAAGGCATCAGCGAAATCATTCTCACGCCAGGCCTGATCAATCTCGATTTTTCCGACATCCGTGCCGCGATTCTCGGCATGGGCCACGCTCTGATTGGCAACGCTTCGGCCACGGGCGAAGACGCCGCAGTGGAAGCTGCTCGCGATGCGATCAATTCGCCGCTCCTCGAAGATACAAAAATCCGGGGTGCGCGCCAGGTCCTCATGAACATTACGGCGTCGCGCGAGATCGGTTTGCATGAAATGAGCGAAGCCTGTTCGCTGATCCGCGAGGCCTGTGGTTCCGGAGACACGCACGTCAGTTTCGGTGTCATCGAAAAGCCAGGTATGGGCGAGGAAGTGCGCGTGACAGTGATCGCGACTGGCTTCCCGGCTGCGCCTCCCGTGGAACGCGAAGCTGCGATTGAAGCATTACCGGCGGCGGATTTCTTCGCGCCGAGAGAGCCCGGCGATCCGCTGCCAGGCTCTGCATCGATGTCCGCGGCGTCAGAGCCAGTGATCGCAGCGCCCGAACCGGAACCCGCCATGGCCACCGCCGGACCGGGGCATACGTTCGAAGATGAACTCGACGTACCCGCGTATCTGCGCCAGGGTAAGCTGCTCAGCTAAAAAGCGGCTTACACCTGCCCTGATGCCGGACTCACCCTCTCCGATAGGAACTGCTCTATCGCGGACGCCCATTGGTTTGATCCAACCGTGACGATCAGACTCGTCTCGCATCCGTTAGGCGCGTAGGTTTCATCAGGTGCCGTGCACACCAGGAAAAACTCGAGCGCCTCCTCCAGCGAGTCCGTTGCATGCCATGTTGTCATCAGGCATCCAACGTACGTCTCAGGCGGATTATCTCCAACAGTTATCTCGTCCATAATGTCATGGACTCGTTCGCAATCTGGCCCCTAGGTCGACAGGTAAGCGCATCCCAAGCGTAGAAGACGTTCGCAAAGATTCCTATCTCGCCGATGCTGAACTGCGATGCATCCATCGCGCAGAAACAGGCGAATTGTCGCCCCTTCTGCCTTGCCAATGTGAATGGAGTAATCGGCTCCGCTATGGGCAAAATTAAGATTTCGCGATTATGAACGGCATCGTACCCAAGCGCACGCGGAGAAACCATGGATCGCCAACAATTATACCCAGCCGGCCAATCTTAGTTTTCGCGGGGCGAACCTACTTCTTCACCACATCATTCGTCCGGTCATTATCCGGAATCACATGATCCGGATCCAGCACCACCGAAACCACCGGCTGACCACCCCCCAGCGTGAACGTGTAAGACCCCTTATTCAGCCACGTCTCCACCGGCAGTTTCACCCGCGTGTTCGTTCCATCGGCAAAGTTCACCTGCACGGTATTCGGCAACACCAGTTGTCCCAGATTCGCAATCGTCACACTAACACCCTGCTTGAAATCGCCCTTCACGTACTCCACGCTCTTCACCGCCATATCCAGCGTCCAGTTATTCATGTACCAGCCGCGCCAGAAGTAAGCCAGATCCTCGCCCCCTTCGCTCTCCATCGCACGAAAAAAATCCGACGGCGAAGGATGCTTATATGCCCAGTCGCGAATATACTTCCGGAACGCCCAATCAAATCGCTCCGGCCCCAGGATTTGCTCGCGCAAGAGCGTCATCCCGTACGCCGCCTTAAAATAGCTCACCGGATGCCCCAACGCCCCCGTGAATCCATCCGCCCGCGTCAGAATATTCGGTGCCGCAGGATTACCCAGCACCTTGAGAATCGTATCGGCGGGTTCGCCGCCGGCTGAATACTCCGAATCGCGCTTAGGCCCATACTTACCGCCCTCGAAATCATCCGATTCATACACATCGATAAACGTATTGAACCCTTCGTCCATAAACGCATTGCGCCGCTCGTTCGACCCCACAATCATCGGAAACCACGTATGCCCGATCTCGTGCGCTGAGATCCAGAACAGCTGCTTGCCTTTATCGGGAATGCCGTCGAACACAATTCCGGGATACTCCATGCCGGTAGAAAACCCCGCCACATTGATCGCCGCCGGATACGGGTACGGGAACCACTTTTTCGAAAACTGCTCCACCGCATGCTTGATAATCGCCGTCGATTGTCCCCACGCCTCATCCCCCGCACTCTCCGGCGGATAAGCCGACATCGCCAGCGCCGCCACGCCCTCGGGCAGATTGATTCGCGCCGCATCGAGCACAAACACAGGCGAAGCACTGAACGCAACATCGCGCGTGCTGTCCATATGGAAATGCCACGTCAGCGTACCCGAAGTCTTCGGACGACTTGCCGGATCATCCACTTCCTCGGGAGTCCGAATCATCACCGTCTTATCGCTGGCACGCGCCTGCGCCAGTCGGTCGTTCTGCTTCTTCGTGAAAACCTCCTGCGGATTCTTGAGTTCGCCCGAACCCACAATCAGAAAACTCGCCGGAGCCGTCACGTAGTAATCGAAATGCCCGTATTCCAGATAGAACTCCGAACCGATATACGGCTGCGTATCCCACCCGCGCAGATCGTCAAACACCGCCATTCGCGGATACCACTGCGCCATATCGTAAATCTCGCCCTTCTTCGACATCCCCCAGGATGTGCGCCCGCCCCACGTGCCCGGAATCGCATAGTGGTACGTAATGTGGATCTTCATGAGCCCGCCGCGCGCCTTTAGCGGCTGCGCCAGCCGAATCTGCATACGCGTGTCCGACACAATATAATCGGCTTTCGCCGTATGCCCCGCCGCCTCCACCTCAACCGCTTCGAACACGATTCCGTCTGTGAACTGGCTCCGCCCTCGCCCCCCGCCCGCGCTCACTCGCGCGTCCTTGCGATACGAATTCTGCTCAAGCTGCATCCACAGGCTGGGCAGAACGGTCGGGCTGTTGTTCGTATAAGTGATGACCTCAGTCGCGCTCAACTGCTTGCCCTGCGTATCCAGATTGGCGTGGATTTCGTAATCCGCGCTGTTCTGCCAGTAATCCGGACCCGGAGCGCCGTTTCCCGAGCGGTAGCTGTTGACAGGGTCAGGCAGCGTCAGCGGTGCAAACGTTTTCGCCGGATCATAAGGAACAGCCGGACCCACGGTTTGAGCACGCAGGTTCGCAATCCCGAACGCCATGGTCAGGAAATAAACAGCCGTGCGTCTGTTATTCATGAAAAGCCTCGCCTTCAGGTTGAACTCAACAACGGGCGCTTCAGGGCGATGGGTTCGGCGGGGAACTCCGAACTAGCATCATGCCACACGCCACCTGTTGGATCAGCGCGAAGAGGCCTCCGGAAGCCGTAAATCCATGTGGCCCAGCGGAGTTTCCACTCCGTAGCGGGCGATGCGAATATGCGGCTTGCGATCCGTGCGGGTAATCTGAATATCACTGGCCTGTACCGGAAGATCAAGATCCTTCGCCCGCGCCACCAGACGACCGCTCAAAGCGGCGTCGGAAAGTCCGACCGATTCCGGCGCCGCAGCCAGCGATCGCATATACCTGTCCAAACGGAAATTATCGAGATAAACAAGGCCCGCTACAACCAGCAGCAGCGCCAGAATTCCCAGCAGCACAAACCCGGATATCAGGCGCCACAGCGGAAGCTTCGGCCGATCCAAAGGTAAAGATGCCGTCACCGTTCGTAGTCCGTCTGGTTGCCCTCGCAGGCCTTGGTTTCGGCGAACAATTCCGCCCAGATATCGCCCTGCTCGGTCCACTCCGGCGATACGGCGCCGGATATCTGAAGCTCCGCCACGTTCAGCTTGCCATGCCCGTAAGGACAGATGTATTCAATCTGCGGCCGGCCCAGTTGCAGCATAGACCCCCACGAACCGGTCTCAATCGGCATCCGCAGCCTGCGTAAACAGGTGCGGCACCGGTACTTCTGGTCCCAGACGGCCAGATAAAACAGCCCGTAGGCGAATAGGAACCACACTCCGACGAGCGACGTATACGCAAGATCGAACGGGAACTGATAATAATTGATAAATCGCAGCAGCGGCGTGTACGGCAGGAAGAAAAGATTGAGAAACCAAAGGCTGCCCGCAGCTCCAAACGCCGACCCAGCCAGCTTCAGAAGGAGGAAACCCCAGTATCGAACGTGCGTTTTAACATCGACGAACATGTCCTGTCCAAACATGAAACCGCCTCTCTAATCAATATACGGCAGAACCCTCCGCATCGGATACCCCGCCGCGCAAAAAAACCATGCAAATAAACCCAGGGCAGCCCTCCGGCCACCCAAACGTTATACTTGGCTTACTTGCGATTTGAGTGCCAGTCCGGCTGCATAAAATGTTGCGAACAACAGGGCTTCGTCTACCTGACTGAGGACGATATCGTCCGCCTTGCCGCCTTCCTGAACATCAAACCCGCCGTTTTCGAGCGGCGCTACATCTACCGCACGAAAAACCTGCGCCGTCTCCGCGTTCCCCGCCACGTGCAGTGCATTTTCCTGAAAGCCGACGGCTGTTCCGTCCACCCGGCGAAACCGCTGCAATGCCGGACTTTCCCCTTCTGGCCGGAACTCGTGGACAACAAACGCGAATGGCTCAGGACGGCGACCTGGTGCCCCGGTATCGGCAAAGGCCCGCTGATCAAAATAGAAACGGCGCGCGGCATCGCGCAAACCATGCGGGACGCGGATCCGCTCCACTCCGCATGATTCCTCGTCCACGTCCCGGCCGCTTTCGAGCGACCGTACTCGTCGGCTGGGTCGTGCTGCTGGCGGCTGCGGTCGTCTATTCGCAAAATGCCCGCGTGCCGATCCCGGTCGCCATCGCGATCCCGCTCGCTCTGGCCTTTCTCGCCGAATACCCTTTTTACCTGCTGCCAGGTTTCCCCGCCGCGCGCGAACGCCTGATGGCTTTTGGGAGACCGCGGGCCGCCGCTTTTCTCACCGCAAGCGCCATCCTGCCCTGGCTGATTTACGCCCTAGGCACCGGACATTTCAACTTCCCCGCGCTGATCTTACTGACCTGCATCGCCCTGCTGATGTGTTTCTGGTACGTCGTGTTTCCATCCCATCCGGCCCTTGACCTGCTTTATCTCTGCCTCTTCGCCGCCATTATCCTGTTCAAAGTCCTGGCGAAGATCTACCCCGCGCCAGTGCCCAAACTCGACGTCTCCCCCCTCGGACACGTCATGCTTATCCGCGTGATGGCGTTTTCTTTCGTGGCAATGCGGGGCAACGTCGGCGCGGATTATCGCTTCCTCCCGACTGCCCGTGAGTTCCTTGCCGGTCTCCGTTGGTTCGCTCTCCTGTTACCCGTCGTTGCCGCTGCCTACTGGGCGCTCGGACTCGTCAGGCTACGCGACCATCCGCTGAACATCCTGCTGGTCATCGGCACTTTCTTCGGCATCCTGTGGGTCACGGCCATCTCCGAGGAATTCATCTTTCGAGGATTATTGCAGCCCTGGCTCGAACGCTGGACATCCAGCCCGGTGCTGGCCCTGATAATCGCCTCGCTGCTATTCGGCAGCGTACACCTGGGCTTCCACGGCCCCTTCCCCAACTGGCGCTTCGCCATCTGCGCCGCGATCCTGGGCCTGTTCTGCGGCCTCGCACGCCGGCAAACCGGAGGCATTCAGGCCGGTATGGTCGCCCACGCCCTCACGGTGGCTGTGTGGAAAATGTTCCTGCAATAAATTCCACACATCGATATCCTGAACCTGTTGCTTCGGAGCCTTGTCAAAATCGGAAATATTAGCATGACGATACTTGCTCCGTACGGGTCCTTGAATGCGTGTACTGTCGCGGCTGTACTATCCATCCTGCTTCCTGTCTCGGCCGCGCCCGCGTCACAACTCCGGCGAAGTTCGAGCCGTCCTTTGCAAGAACAACTCAGATCCGAACACCAGAGGGTCCTTGACGAACTAAACGTGAAGGAGTCGACCGGCAGAACATTAGATTTTGACGATCCACGAATCCCGCCACTACTCCGCAGAGGCTGGGATTTGGCAGGCGCCTGGGCCGCCGCATACCTGGAGGCGCACCCGACGCCATCAGCGCACGATCTGGAACGGATATTCGACGGCTTCGCGCTCGCCCCAAAGGGCACGAAGTCTCAATATGGAAACTTTATCGAGTACACCAGCTACAGCCTGCGGGGTGGCGCATTTCGGATCGCACCCTCCGTATACGTAGTGCAGGCGAGCTATGGAGTTAAGTTCCTCACGGGCACGTTCATGGTTGTGGCGCGCAATCGCGCGGGCCATTTCGAGGCTCTCTGGAACATCAAACAACTCGCCGAAAAGCACTATGCTCAAAAGGATAAGATCGGCCGGTGGATGTACCTTGTCCGCGAATCGTACTACAGTGGGCCTCTATCCGTGGGAAGACTCTTATCGGTACCCTCCTCAACCGATGGCCACCCCCGTTTTCTTGTTGACGCGTTCCAGTCAGCGGACGGAGGTACACAAGGAGCCCAACTGAGCATATGGGATTGGGATGGCGCAGAGGCCAGACCGCTTCTGGTGGACTGGTACGATTATGTGGCCGGAAATTTCGGCGCACTCCGGTTCGACGGGACCACGGTCCGGATTCCCACTAAGGAGAGTCTTGGCATTCTGTTTTCGTGTGGCGCCTGTGACGAACCTCAAGGCTTATGGAAGGTCCGTATCACGTCCAATGGTGTTACGAACGTCGGTCATCGATTCGTTAATCCAGAACTCCAATGGGCGGATGAGCTACTTTCAAAGATCGATAGTGGACAGGACACTTCGAGTCTTGCCGATGGAAAGGTATTAGCGAATCTGCGGACGTGGATTCGTGACGCGCAAAACCAGGCCGGAGATCAGCCGAACCCAGCGGGACCAATCTGGGGTTGTCCCCCAGGCTGAGACAAACAGTTAAGACACTGTTGACCGTTCGCTGTAAATTCATTGTGCCCGAACCCGGAACGGATTTAGGATGGGCGTGCCGGTGAAGCGGAGACGGGCAATGCTG
>Ga0302319_10007425_pt1 | contig 21581 bp, 13 predicted proteins | sample Bog_T0_2_FD_203319 | JGI IMG/M metagenome (GOLD analysis project Ga0302319, IMG submission 203319) | Peat permafrost microbial communities from Stordalen Mire near Abisko, Sweden - Bog_T0_2 | ecosystem: Environmental > Terrestrial > Soil > Wetlands > Peat | place: Sweden: Abisko, Stordalen Mire... | reverse complement strand
ATCTCGCGTCAATCCAGGGCGTCCTCGGCCTCGCCGCCACCGACATCGACGCCATCTTCGCCGACCCCGGCGTCAACGCCGACCTGGTCCTGGTCAACGGCGTCAAGGTGCCCGCCTTCACGCTCACCAATCTCTCCATCTGCTATCGCTACAGCATGCTGGCCAAGTGTCTGAACCTCTCAGTGACAGACACGATCCATCTCAAGCAGATGTCAGGCATCAATCCCTTCACACCCGTCACGGGCGCCTCCATCTCCACGCTCGACCAAGACGTGCTCTTCAACACCACGCTGCAATTTGTAAAGAACGCGCAGGCAGTCGAGGGCTCGGGCTTCGCCGTCGAAGACCTGCAGTACCTCCTGCGCCACCAGTTCGACCCGGTGGGCAAGTACCAGGTCGATCAGAACGCGCAGCTCACCCTGCTGCAGCAAACGGCCGCCGGCCTCGTCCAGATCGCCGCACAAAACGCGCCGCCCGCGAACCTGATGACCATGCCGGAGTCGCTGCTCGACCAGAGTCTCTCCGGCCTCATCCCCGCCGCGATCCTCAAGAGCCTTTTCACGCTGCTCACCAACGCGCAGGCCTTCACGGCCACGGCCAGCGCGCCCGCCGCGATCGACCCCACGCCCTTCGCCGCTGAAACTGAATTGAGCTTCAGTTACGATTCCTTCAGGCAGATTCAGTCCGTGACCTGCACGGGCCTGCTGCTCGACTGGAAAAAGGCCGAGCTTCTCAAAATCGACAACACCGCCGAGTTCAGCGGCCTGCTGGACGGCCTGCAGGAGGCGGCCATCACCGCGCTCCGGCAGAACATCGCCAACATCCTCGGGGTCTGGGCAAGCCTCATCGAGTACGAAGCCGTCGAGACCGGCGTCGCCCAGGGCTTCGCCGCGGCGCAGGTCGCCGAGCTCACCGCCATCGACCCCGCGCTCAGCCTCAGCTACGACGCTGTTGGCCAACTGCAGTGGGCCGGCTATCGCGGCGTGCTGACCGACGCCAACAAGAACGCGCTTGCGGCCGTCGCCATGCCCACTGCCGCGCTCGCCAACCTGCTCTCGCAGATCCTCACCGACCTGCAGTCGCAGGCGCTGAAGACCTACGCATCCCTCGCTGGCAGCCTGGTCGCCATGCTGGTCAACGCGCAGACATTCGAAGCCACATCTACGCCCGTTACCGCAGCCAACCAGGTCAACGCCGCCGCTTTCGCCGCCGCCGTCGGGACCGCGCAGCAGAACGGAACGATTACCGCGCCCGTTCCGCCTATCCAATTCACCTACGATGCCGGCACCGAGACGCAAAGCATCACCATCCAGGGAGTTCTCACCGACGCCCAGCGGGCCACCATCAGCGGCCTCGCCGGAGTCTCCGCCGCTGCGCAGCCGCTGCTGCAATCAGCCCGCACCAGCATGGCCTCGCTCTACTCGTCGCTCGCCGGCTCCCTGATGACCGTGGGGCCCAATGATCTGGATACCAACGTCGCCCCGTTCCTCGGCCTCAGCGCCACCCAGTCTCAGCGCCAGGCCAAGGCCGGCCTCATCGAAGTCTTCCTGCCCCTTGAAGCCCAGAGCCTCTCGCTCAACTTCATGGTTGAGACCCTGAGCTCCAACCTCTCCGCCGACCCCTCGCTCACTGCGGCCCTGGTCACCGACACCGCTCTGCTCTCCGATCCCTCGAATCCCGGCAAGGCGCTGCAAAGCTCGTTCTTCGGCCTGGGCCAGCCCGGCATCAGCGCGTCCTGGTTCAAGGCCGACGGCACCCTGTTGGCCTCGAACATTGTTGCCTATGCCGACACCTCCGCCGCCCCCGCCGCCGCGGCCGGGTACAACAAAGTCGCCTTCACCGGATACCTGCAGGTGCCGACCGACGGCGCCTACCGCTTCTTCGCCGAGCTCGGCGACATTGGCGCAACCGCCGGTTTCGAACTCACCGCGCCGCCCAACTCCCCGCTCCCCGCCAACCCCATCCTCTCCAGCACGGTCGCGGCCACCGTGGCCCACGACGAGATCAGCCAGTTCGTAGCTCTGAAGGGAGGCGTCTTCTACCAGTTCACACTCACCTTCGCGAGCCTGGGCGCGAATGGCGCCAGCCTGCTGGTGCAGAGCGAAAACATGCCGAAGGGGGCGCTCAGCCAGATCGTGCTTTGCCCGCAGACCGCGGCCAACAGCTTCCTGACTTCCTACACGCTGCTCTCGAAAGTCCTCCAAATCCTCGAGACCACCGCAATCGATGTGCGCGAGATCAGCTACATGATCGCAAACGCTCCGCTGTTCGCCAGCCTGCGCCTCAGCTCGCTTCCCACCGCGCCCAGCGACGCCAACATGACCAGCCTCTTCCAGCAGGCGCTCATGCTCATCGATTACGCCGACCTGCGCAAGAACCCGGCGCGCGCAACCGACGGTCTTATCGATGTTTTCGAAGGCGTCGGCGCCACCATCACCGAAGCATCGGGCAGCGGGGCCAGCAACGCCAACACCGCCGCCCCCTGGACCGCGCTCGCCAATCTCTTCCGCCGCGACGTGGCCAGCGTGCGCGCGATCGCCACATACTTCGGCCTGATCACCGATGTGGTCGCCGGCGTCAACGAAAATGTCACCGCCGTCGGCGACTTCAGCGACAACAAGGGCATCCGCCGCATTTGGCAGGCCCTGCAACTCATCCAGATTCTCGGCATCCCCGTGTCCGCCGCCACCGCCAGCACGGCCATTGCCTCGCTGACTCCGCCGCCGGCCACGCTGCCCAACCAGATCGCGACGAATTTCAAGAACGCCGTCCGGGCGCGGTACACCCTGCAGCAGTGGCTGCCCATCGCCCAGTCCGTTTTCGATCCGCTCCGCCAGCAGAAGCGCGACGCGCTGGTTGCCTACTTGCTGCAAGAGCTCAACTTCGACAGCGAGAACCAGCTCTTCGAGTACTTCCTCGTCGATCCCGGCATGGAGCCGGTGGTGCAGACCTCGCGACTGCGCCTGGGCATGAGCTCGTTGCAAACCTTCGTGCAGCGTTGCCTCCTGAATCTCGAAAACGGCAACCCCAACCCCGCGCTCAACATCTCCCCCTCGGCCATCGACGCGGATTGGTGGTCGTGGATGAAGCGCTATCGCGTCTGGGAGGCCAACCGCGAAGTTTTCCTCTATCCCGAGAACTGGATGGAGCCCGAGATGCGCCTCGGCGCGAGCGATCTCTTCCAGACCCTCGAGAGCGATCTGCTGCAAGGCGACGTCACCGACGACCTCGCCAACAAGGCCTTCCTGAACTATCTCACTGGCCTCGAACTGCGCGCCCGCCTAGACGTCGTCGCCAGCTACTTCGACCAGAACCTGACCAACGCCGGACTCAGCACGCTCCATGTGCTGGCTCGCACCTACGCCCACCCGCACAAGTACTTCTACCGCACCTACACCAGCCTTGTTTGGACGCCCTGGATCGCCGTCACCCCGGACATTGATGGCGACCACATCGCCCTTGCAATCTGGAAGGGTCGGCTGAACATCTTTTGGATCACGTGGATCACACAGACCCAGTCCCCGACCTCGTCCTCATCCGACAACACTCAGCTCAGCACGCTGCCTTTCAGCGCGCTGACCGGGGACATCAGCTCAGCCGGGAAATCCGTCAAACTCATCCAGCCGCAGCTTCACTGGTGCGACTACTACCAGGGCAAATGGAGCACGCGCATCTCCTCAGACATCAACAAGTATTCGCCCATCGCGGTCGCCGACGGCTTCGATCCCAGCCAGGTGCGCATCCGCATCAACAAGGAAGGTGGGGGGGCGACCGCCGGCGAGGGCGCCGTCAAAGTCATCCTCGACTTCCCCCGGGCCAGCATCCTCGATCTCGCATTCGAGATTGCATGGGAACGCTACCGGAACGGGCTCCGCGACCGCCGCGGCCCCCATACCGCCATCCCGCCGCAGCCAACTTACACATTCCGCGTGACCAGCAAGAACTGCGACCTCGTCCTCGAAGACGACTTCTACAACACCTCGCCCTTCAACCCGTACGACGCGACTACCGTCGACGCCACGCTCTTCACGGGCTCCGGCGCGCTATCGGCCACCTTTGACAACTTCATCACTCCCCCCGGGGGCGCCACCACCATGACCACCAACACCGAGCAGATACTTGAGACCGTCAACAGCTTCGCTCTGCTGCCCTGCTCGAACCCGGTCGTGCCATCGCCCTTCCTCGACTCCAGCGAGCCCGACTACATCCAGGCCGGCGCCCTGGTCAGCCCAATCTTCTACAAGGACATGCACGACGCCTCGACTACCGACGAGATGACGTTCTACGTGCAGCCCACGCTGACCGAAACCACCATCGACAACTGGATTGACTGGGCCGTGCGCTATTCCCCGGTGGACACCTACGTTTCCAGCGGTGCCTATCTCAAGGACATCCCGATTCTCTCGCAGGCTCCCAACGCCGGTCCCGGAGTGCCGGTCGAGATCGATGCGGATCAATCCCTCTACGCCATCCAGGACACCGCCGACTGGCTCACCTCGCCTGCCACCACGGTTCTCTACGGCGGCACACTTGTGGGTCAGTACGGCGGAATCAACACGGAGACACAGCCCGCCGAGGTCGCTGTCGGCGGAGTAGCAGCTCAGGCCACGACGCAAGCTGCGGCGGCCAATCGCATCGTAGTCGCGCCGCGCGGCATCGCATCGAGCCAGGTGCACGCGATCAAGAAAGCCGCGTCCCCAGCATCGCCAAGAAACAGCAAAAAATAAATCCGCAAGAGCCGAAAACTGGAACGAGAAGGAGACTCCCATGGCGAACGCAACGAAGTACACCAGCTTTCACAACACCATCGATTCCAACGTCCGAGCCTGGCAGACCTACACCTCCGGGGGCGTGTGGGGGCCTGTGCTGATCAACGTCACCACCCAGGACAAGGTCGCCTACCAGTTCTATCCCTTCTTCCATCCCTATGTGGGCCGCGACCGCGCCTTCGTTCCCGGCGTGCAGCTTTCTCTCATTCAATTACTCAACGAGGGGGGCCTCGAGGAGCTGGAAGGCGCCGACACCCTTTTCATGCCCCAGCCCAACCCGGCCTCGAGCGCCCAGCCCATCCGGGTGCAGCCCAACAGCACCCGCGCCGTGCTCGCTGCCAATGTCTCCGCCACCCGTCCAGGCGACTCGACCCCGGTTTCGCTCACCGCCGGCACCCCGCTAACCCTACCCGACGGCGCCAACGTCACGATCGCTGCCGGCACCTCGGTGGCCTACCTCGACGGGACCTCAGGTGCCCTGGCCGCGGCGCTCAACTTCGCTCTGCCCGGCGAGATTCCCTACTCCTCCACCGGTGGTATCCAGGCCCCCGGCACCAGCACCATCGTTCCCGACTCCACAACTGCCGTGCTGCCCAACGGCGCGTCTCTTGCTGTACTTACAAACGACGGCTCGCAGATCAACCTGCCCAACGGCGCCACCGTTATCCTCTCCAGCGGCTTGCCCCTGCCCTTCTTCTATGAGCCTATCTTCTCCTCGACCGCCTACAACCCCAACCCGGAGTACGTCACCCAGCCCTACCCGGTCAAGAACCTCGACTTCACCACCTCCGGCCCTTATGCGCTCTACAACTGGGAGATCTTCTTCCACGCTCCGCTGCTGGTGGCCATCCACCTGAGCCAGAACCAGAAGTACCAGGACGCGCAGAACTGGTTCCATTACATCTTCAATCCGACCGACAACGGCCCTGGCCCGGCGCCACAGCGTTTCTGGAAGGTTCTGCCCTTCCAGTCCACCGACGTCGAGATGATCCAGGACATCCTGACCAACCTCTCCACGCAGCAGGACCCGGTTCTTTTCCAGCAGACCGTGGCGAGCATCGACGCCTGGATGCAGAATCCCTTCCAGCCCTGGGCCGTGGCCCAATATCGTCCCACCGCCTACATGCTCAAAACGGTCATGGCCTACCTCGACAACCTCATCGCCTGGGGGGACTCGCTGTTCGCGCAGTACACCATCGAGACGATCAACGAAGCGACTCAGATCTACATTCTGGCCGCCAACATCCTCGGCGACAAACCGCAGCCCGTGCCCGTGAAGGGCTCCACCAAGACGCAGAGCTTCAACCAGCTTCGCGCCGAGGGCCTCGACGCCTTCGGCAACACCCTCGTCGACATGGAAGTCGACTTGCCCTTCGACATCGTTTCACCCTCCGGCTCCGGCGCTTCGTCCAGCGGCACCCAGATTCTGCCCGGCATCGGCAAGTCCCTCTACTTCTGCGTCCCCCGCAACGACCAGCTCCTCGCCTACTGGGACACGGTCGCCGACCGCCTGTTCAAAATCCACAATAGCCTCAATCTGCAGGGCGTCTTCCAGCAGCTTCCGCTCTACGATCCACCCATCGATCCCGCCCTGCTGGTGCGCGCCGCCGCCTCCGGCCTCAACGTCAGCTCCATCGTCGCCGGGCTCAACCAGCCCTTGCCGCTGGTGCGCTTCAGCCTGCTTGTCGCCAAGGCCGCCGAAATCTGCCAGGAGGTCAAGAGTCTCGGCGCCAACATCCTGGCCGCACTGGAGAAGCAGGACAACGAATCCTTGGGCCTGCTGCGTGCCCAGCACGAAAACAACCTGCTCGGATTGGCCGAAATGGTCAAGTACGCCCAGTGGCAGGACGCGCAGAAGTCCACCCAGAACCTGCAGCTCTCCCTGGCCGCCTCTGTGCAGCGCTACACCTACTACCAGACCATGCTCGGCCAGACCAGCTCGCAGATCGCAAGCAGCATTCCCCAGCTCGACCCGCTCGATCTTGGCAGCCTGGAAAGCCTCAACTTCTCGCAATCCGACGCCTCAAGCGAGCCAACCATGGCGATGACCGCGATCGCCCCGGACATCTCCAAAGACCCCACCACCGTCTCCGACGGACAGAACATCACCCTGACCAACAACGAGGCCTCCGAGCTCAACTACCTCTCGCTGGCCAACGACATGCAGCTGACTGTGAACGCCATCCACATCATCGGCTCCGTGCTGGCCATCATTCCTCAGTTCAAGGCCCATGTGCAGCCCATGGGGTGCGGCGCGACGATCGACTTCGGCGGCCACAACCTGGTGTTCAACTCGGACTCGCTGGCCAACGCGGCCCGGGCGGTGGGAGAGGAGTTCAGTTATATCGCCTCCACCCAGGGCAAGATGGGCTCCTACGGCCGCCGCGAACTCGAATGGCTGTTCCAGAGCAACAACTCCAAGTCCGAGATCAACAACCTCATCAAACAGATTCGCGGCGCCCAGATTCGCGAAGCCATCGCCCAGAAGGAGTACCAAAACCACCAGGTGCAGATGGCCAATGCCCAGCAGGTGGTTGACTTTCTCAGCGGCAACCAGGTGGGCGACGCGCCGATCAAGGAGACCACCGTCAGCTTCTATACCTGGATGAAGCGCGAAGTGAAAGCCCTCTACGCCAGCTCATTCCAGTTGGCCTACGAGGTCGCAAAGAAAGCCGAACGCGCCCTTCAGAACGAGCTCGGCGACCCCTCCCAGAGCTTTATCCAGTACAACTACCTTGACGGCATCGAGGGCCTGTTCGCCGGAGAAAAGCTGCTCCTTGACGTGAAGACGATGGAGATGGCCTACCACGACCTGAACCAGCGCGAGTACGAGCTCACGAAGCACGTCAGCCTGCTGCAGGTGGATCCCCTGGCCCTGATCCAGCTCCGTGCTACCGGCTCCTGCCTCTTTACAATGCCGGAGGAAATCTTCGACCTCGACTGCCCCGGCCACTACTTCCGCCGCATCAAATCCGTCGCCGTCACCTTGCCCTGCGTGGCCGGCCCCTACACCAGCGTCAACTGCACCCTCACCTTGCAGCAGAGCACCATCCGCACCACCGCCAGCCTCGGCGGCGGCTACGTCCGCCAGGGCTCCGACGACCCCCGCTTCAATGACTACTACGGCACTGTGCAGTCCATCGTGACCAGCTCCGCGCAGTCCGACAGCGGCCTCTTCGAGACCAACCTGCACGACGAACGCTACCTGCCCTTCGAGGCCGTTGGCGTGGCAGGCAGCCAGTGGCAGCTCAGCCTCCCCGCCGACATTCGCCAGTTCGACTTCGACACCATCACGGACGCCGTCATCCACGTCCGCTACACCGCTCGGGAGGGCGGCGATGCGCTGGCCGCCGCCGCCACCGCGAACCTGCGGGCTCTGATACAGAAGGCGCAGACGGTTGGCTCCATCCGGCTCTTCTCGGTGCGCCACGACTTCCCGTCGCAGTGGGCCAAGTTGACCAGCACGTCGATCTCCGCCGGCTCGCCGTCGGCCGAACTCCAGCTCAACCTCGTCCCCGAGCTCTATCCCTACTGGTCGCAGGGCATCGTAGGCAGCAATCAACTGAAGGCCGTGCAGTTCTACGCAGAGATGTCCCCGGGCAGCGCCGTTAGCACCATCAACATGAATGACAAGGCCAACCTGACCGGCAACAACGACGCTTTGGCAGCCAATCCCCTGCTCAACAATCTGCTTACCGGCAGCCTGAACAAGATCGCACTGCCAGCCGCGATCACCGACTCGACACACCCTCCACTGACGGTGTACCTCGATAACAACTCGATGGAGGACCTCTGGATCGCCATCACCTGGGGCAAGTAGCAGTATCACGCGCAAGCTGCGCCTTGGCGGCCAATGGGTTGATCGGGAAAGTCTTCGTGACGTAGATATTGGAGTTCGTGTAATGCGGGCCGCGGACAGAGTTCCGTCTCGGGTCGCCGATAGAGGGCAGACGCAGCAGACTTAGGAGCTAGAGCAGTTGCGGTTCTAGTCTTGCCATTTTGAGATCGTGCAAGGTCGCTTTTTCTTGGGGAAAAAGCCACTCAGCCGCTCGGTTTATGCAAACAGCAAAATCGAAACTGCGGTCGCGCCGAAAGGCTTGCGGGTTCGAGTCCCGCCTTCCGCACCAACGTAACAGTGGAAGAAATCTATTAAGTCGCAAGTTTTTGCGTAGATGGAATTTTAAAGATAACAGCAAGCCAGGATCCCGGCGAAGTAAACCATGGGGATTTGGTCTTCCGCTTTGGCATCGAATACGCTCGAGTGCGATCAGCGGCGAAGTTCCGGAACTACCTGTCCGGTTGGGCAAAATGGTAAAGAAGTTCCACTTTGTGGATACTGAACTTCCACTCTTTACCGGGAAGGGTATGCCCGCAGTTCATTACGGATATAACTCTTCCCGGAGGAGCGAACATCCTCAGTTGGGCTGACCTTACGGTGCGGCCGGGACTAGGTGATGTTTGAGGAAAGGGTTGCGCTGATCTTGCTGAATGCGGTGTTGATGCCGCCGGCAAGAGCTCCCATCGCAGTTACCGCGCCGAACGCGATCAATGCGACTACGAGGGCGTACTCGACCAGGTCCTGACCTTCTTCATTGTTCTTCAGATCCTGGAACTTCAGATAGAGGTTGAAAAGTATCTTGTTCATTTGTGTTCTCTCCGTAAGTTTGAATTTCCCAGCCTGAGGCCAGGCAGACTTTACTAAGCACATGATATGCCAAGTTACGGCCATAAAATCGTCGAATGGCCTGAAAGTGCTATCCGAACAAGCTGAATATAGATACGCGCGATAAGTCGCGCGAATGGCCTTGAAAGTTAAAGGGCATCGCAGGGAACATAGGATAGTGCCCAATCCCCCAAAATGTGTATTGACCATGAGGCTATTCGTACCTACGATCGACCCCTAAAGTAACTAGCCGTGGCGACGGGCAGGCCAATGAGTAATCTCCTGGCGTTTCTGGTAGGTGAGTAGCTATAGATCGCGATTCATGCAGCAAAGATCAACTGGGGAGACGACACATGAACCGGATGCTTTTCAACCTCTATTTGAAGTTCCAGGAACTGAAGAACAGCGAAGAAGGTCAAGACATCGCTGAATACACTCTCGTGGTAGCGCTGATTGCCTTTGGAGCGGTGTCAACCTTGACGTCGCTTTCAGGCGGCCTCAACTCTGCCTTCACCAAGATGAGCGCCTCTCTTTCGAGTAACATCACATAACTACGCGGCGCGATGATACAAGGCGGATTGAGCGCCTTTCGCGTCTTGCTTGAAGTGCTCTGGCCACATTGAGCAGCATCGCAGTTACATGCAGCTTGTGACTCGACCGTTTTTGCAACTTCGTCGGCGTCGCGTTCCAGGTCTCGGCAAGGCTCCCTCCGGCAGAGTAAGCTGGTTGAACCATGAGTCCGTCAATACAGCAGCCACAAATTAATCTTTCTCAGGCCGCAGACTATCGCGAGTCCTACGCCAACAGCGTCCAGGTACGCGTGAGCGTGTGGGACTTCCAGTTGGTGTTTGGCCTGGCGACAAGTGAAGGCCCTGAGAAGGTAACCATAAGCAACCACCAGGCCGTGTATCTGAGTCCACAGCAGGCCAAGGCGCTATGGAATCTTCTGGGGCAGAATCTTGCGCAGTACGAGCAGGCTTTTGGCACATTGAACCTGGAGCCGCAGAGCCACAACATTCCGCAAGGCCCCGTCAACTGAAGCCGTGTAACTTTTAGAGCAGTTTCGGAAAACATGTAGACTTTTTGAGGGCATCAACGGTGGCCTTTACTCTCACCCCAGCGACGAGGACCTATCGCAGGGGACCGCGAAAGGAAAACGCCACTTGAGTGTGTACTTCCGGTCTACACCATTTCCGCAACCGCTGTAGTCGCCGGGAGAACTGACTTGCGCCAGCCCAGACTCATGCAGCCGCGGATGGATGCTCCATTACCCCTATGGATGATTTTTCCAGTGATCTTTGCCGCGCTGTACGCGAGCCACTTCACCCTGCTGCGCCTGCCGTATTACTGGGATGAAGCGGGCTACTATATTCCTGCCGCGTGGGACTTTTTTCGTACCGGATCGTTGATTCCAATCACGACGCTGACCAACGCGCATCCGCCGCTGCCCAGCATCTACCTGGCGCTATGGTGGAAGCTCTCCGGCTTTTATCCCGAGGTTACGCGGGAAGCGGTGTTGATGGTTGCGGCGACGGGACTGCTCGCGGTGTGGCGCCTGGCGATGAGGCTCGTGGGCGTGGGCGCGGTAGCGTTCTGGACAGTGGCGCTGACAGCGATCTATCCAATCTGGTTTGCGCAAAGTTCCCTGGCACATGCGGATATTTTCGCGGCTGCGTGCACGCTGTGGGGGCTGGTATACGCCCTTCCCGAAACAAATCGAAAGCCATGGGCCGCAGCGCTATGGTTTGCTGCCGCCGCACTGTGCAAGGAGACGGCGATTGCCATCCCACTGACGCTGGCCCTGGTGGATCTAGCTGGAGCGTTTCGGGCCCGTTGTCCTGGGCGAGTCAGGTTGTTGATTGAAGCGGCGTGGCTTGCAGCATGCGCGTTGCCGCTGGCAGCCTGGTATGGGTGGCACTACGCGAAGACGGGCTTTCTGTTTGGGAACCCCGAGTACTTGCGCTACAACGCGCAGGCCAATCTTGATGCGGTTCGGATTGCCGCGGCCTTTGGCCATAGAATTCTGCACCTCACCGCGCACATGAACTTGTTTGTGCCGGTGTTGATGACTATCGCGGCTATGCTGTTGAGCCCGCTGCCGGACGCGGAAGGCAAGGCCCGCGCCACGATTCGCGCATCAGCCAAGCGACGGATTTTCATCCTGCTACTGATGAATGCGCTGCTGTTCAGCGTGCTGGGCGGAGCGTTGCTGACGCGCTACCTGCTGCCCATGTATCCGCTGCTGCTGCTGGTGGCTGTATCCACGTTTTACCGGCGGGTTCCTTATTGGCATGGGTTAGCGATATTTTCAGCGGCGGCTTTCCTGGTGGGGTTGTTTATCAATCCGCCGTATGGGTTTGCGCCGGAAGACAACCTGGCGTACGCGCACGTGGTGCGGCTGCATATGGACGGCATTGCTCAGCTCAACAAGCTGTATCGAGGCGCCACTGTGCTTTCAGCATGGCCGATGACGGATGAGCTGACGCGGCCGGAACTGGGTTATGTAAAGCAGCCATGGGATGTGTATCGCGTGGAAGATTTTTCTGCGGAACAAATTGCGCGCGCGGGCGCGGAACCTGAAAAGTATTCGGCGGCGCTGGTGTTTTCAACCAAGTATGATCCGCCTGCGCCCTTGTTGAGCCTGGGTGCGAAGAGCGCTGCGCTGGACGAGCGCTTCTTTGGCCTCCATCATGATCTTGCGCCGGAGAGCATTGCCAGGGAGCTGGGCGGTGCGATGGTATACAAAAAAGAAGACCAGGGACAATGGGTCGCGTTGATCCGTTTCAACCGCCAGTTCGAGGCCCGAGCGCAGCAGGAAAGCCCGCTTACAGTCGCACGGACGACACGGATGCCACTCTTCGTCCAAGGCGTATTCTAGGGCTATGAAATGGCCGATGGAATTGCTGCTGATTCGTCATGCGGAGTCAGCGTACAACAATCTGAAGATTGAAAAAGACAGCGATCCCGAATATGCGCGATTTCGCGACCTGTTTGAAAACGATCGCACCAATTCCGAAATTGAATCTCTTGCGCGGTCGCTCTATCAGCGTCATGCGCTGGGGTGCAGCGATCGCGACACGCCTATAACGGCCAAGGGAGAATTGCAGGCGCGCATCACCGGGAGACGGATGCGCGAATCAGGAGTGGGCTGCCCCGAAGTTATTTTTGTTTCACCGTATCTGCGGACGGAGGAGACGCTGCGCCTGCTCAAAGAGGAGTGGCCTGAACTGAAGCTGGCCTCGGAATATCGGGAAGAGCGCATCCGCGAAAAGGACCATGGCCTGGCGCTGATCTATAACGATTGGCGAATCTACCATGTGATGCATCCGGAACAAGGCACGCTGCACGATCTGCTGGGCGAGTACGACTATCGATTTTTGAATGGAGAAAACATTCCCGATGTACGCCAACGAACTCATTCGTGGATGGGTACACTGGCGCGCGAGTTCGCCGGCAAGCGCGTGATGGCGATTACACATCACCTTACAATATTGGCGACGCGCGCGAATTTTGAACGCATGAGTCCGGAGGAATTTCTGCGGCTCGACAAGCATGAGAGGCCGGTGAATTGCGGGGTAACGCGTTACGTGGGAGATGCCGGCCAGGGCAAGAGCGGGCGGTTGGTTCTGGATGAGTACAACGTCAAGCATTATGACGACGAAATTGCGGAGCTTCGAACCGATGAGACGGAGCGGGCGGTGACGGAAGCGGTAGACGATTTTCCATACGAAACGCGACTGAATATTCTGCACGCCGCACTTGAAGTCATCGACGAGAAGGCACTGTCGGATGGTTGCACACATAAATGGTTCAACCAGACGCTTTGCAAGGTGAATGATTCAGTGGTCCGTGTTGGCATTATCGAGGGCGAATATCACTGGCACAAGCATGATGACGATGACGAATTCTTTTATGTTGTCGAAGGGAAGCTTCTCATCGATCTGGAGGGTCGAACGGTTGAGCTTGCTTCGCGCCAGGGGTTTGTGGTTCCGAAAGCGACCGTGCACAGGACCCGCGCGCCGCAGCGCACCGTGATTCTGATGTTTGAAAACGCCGGAGTCATTCCCACAGGAAATTGAGTGCGGCATTTGGCGGTTGGCCTTGGGCTCATTGATAAGGCTAGCTGTCTCATTCGGTCGCGCCTCGGTCGTCCTGCCGGCCCTGCCCGGTAGCTTCGACGCCTATAATCAGGCTGTTGTGATTACCTTCTTTTCAATTCATTTCCGCCAGGCTTCGCGGGCAATTCTGGGTGTGGCCGTGGGCGTTGCGATGGTGCTGGGAGCCGCGGCCGGCGCGCAAAGCCCGGCGGCTGCCGGTAACGCGGCGGACAGTCACGGGCGGATTCTGCTGGTTCTTCCTTTCGATAACCGCACGGGTCAGCCAAGCCTGGACTGGATTCGCGAGGCAGCTCCGGGGATACTGAGCAGCCGACTCACCTCAGCCGGTTTCGCGCCCATGAGCCGTGCGGACAGGTTGTATGCGCTGGACCACCTTGGGTTGCCGCAGGGCTTTAACCCTTCGCGGGCAAGCTCGCTGAAGCTGGCACAGACGCTGGACGCCGACTCAATTGTGGTTGGCAGCTACATAATGGACGGCACGGAAATCGTAGCTGAAGCGCGACTTGTGGACGTGCCTCACTTGCGCATGGGCGAGCCTGTGACGGCGCGCGGCGATATGCGCCAGTTGATTTCCGTTTTCAATTCGCTTGCATGGAAGCTGACTCGCCAGCTCGACCCCAAATTCAGCATTGCGGAAGAGACGTTTGTAGCGGCCGGCGCCGGTCTGCGCGTGGACGCATTCGAACAGTACATCCGCGGAATCACGGAGCCGGACCAGGCAGAGCGGCTGCGCCATCTGAAGGAAGCCGCCGTGCTGAACCCCGATTTCAGCCAGGCATGGATGGCGCTGGGGCGGGAATATTATGGCGGGGAGCAATATGAAGACGCGTCTGCGGCCTTTGCCAAGGTGACCCACGATGATCCCGATGCACTTGAGGCTGGATTCTATCGTGGATTATCGCTCCTGTTCTCCGGTGAATATGCGCAGGCTGAAGGATCGTTTGGCGGCGTTGCCCGGGTATTGCCGCTGGCTGAAGTAGTCAATAACCAAGGCGTGGCCGTCAGTCGCCAGGGCCGTGACGGAAGCCCGCTGTTTCGCCAGGCAGTGGCTGCCGATCCGACCGCGGCCGACTTTCACTTCAACCTGGCAGTAAGCCTGAAGCGCCATGGCAGCGCGGCGGAAGCTTCAACGGAGCTGTCTCAATGCCTGCGCCTGCGGCCCAATGACACTGAAGCCCTGGAGCTTGAAAAGTCATGGAAGGAACCTGCAGGCCAGCAAGGCGGCGGAACCGACAGCGAGCCCAAGGCGGATCCATTGGAGCGGATCGCGCGCAGTTTTGATGCGGTAGCATTCCGCCAGGCGGCGTTGATGCTTGACCAGGTAGACGCGTCGCGGCTGGCAGCGTTAACCCCGCAGAAACGGGCACAGAAGCTGTCAACACAGGCGAAGGATTATCTTGATCGCGGCTTGTTACTTGAGGCGGAGCGACTCTACCTGGCCGCCGTAACGGCCGATGGCAAAGCTCCTGAAGCGCACGCGGGCTTGGCGGAGGTGCGGGAAAAGACCGGTGATTTTGCCGCCGCTCGCAAAGAGGCGGTTACATCCTTGCAGTTGATGCCGTCTCTGCAGGCGTACCTCGTAATGGGCAGGCTGGATTTGGCGGACGGGCGCATGACGCAGGCTGTTTACGACGCCGGCGAAGCGCTGAAGCTTGATCCCGCAAGCCATGCGGCTCAAGACCTGCACAAGGAAATTGAGGCGAGGCAAGGGCAGAAGAAGTAGGGCAGCAGCACGGCCTGAAGGAGTAAGCCATGGTTCATCGCGCAAGTAGTATTGCCGCGTTGGTTAGTCTCATCGCAGCCGGAATGATGGTGTCGTGCGGGCTTGTAATCCAGGCGCGCGCGCAACAACCGCTGGTAGAAAAGATGGTGCTTTCCGACACCATCCAGCCGGTTACCGCGGGCGAACTCGACCGGGCTATCGCGCGTGCCAACACCGATGGAGCGCAAGCCCTGTTAATTGAACTTGACACGCCGGGAGGCCTGCTGGATTCGACGCGCACGATGGCCGGCGGTATTTTAAGCTCGCGCGTTCCGGTAATCGTGTACGTGTCACCGGCCGGCGCGCGTGCGGGCTCGGCAGGCTTTTTCCTGCTGGAGTCCGCGGACGTTGCCGCCATGGCGCCCGGCACCAATGCTGGAGCGGCGCACCCGGTGCTTGAGTTCGGCGGCAAGCCTGACGAAACCATGAGCCAGAAAATCGAAAACGATGCGGAAGCCTTTCTGCGCTCGTATGTCACACGCCGCAATCGCAACGCGGAGGCAGCGGAAGCCGCTGTGCACTCGTCGCATTCCTACACCGCGGAAGAAGCGCTGGATCAGCACCTGATTGACGTGATCGCTTCAAACGACAATGAGCTATTGGCCAAGATCGATGGCCACACGATCACCCGCATGGACGGCTCAAAGCAGACCTTGCACGTAGGGTCAGCGCGGATTGAAGTGCTGCAGCCTACGATGCGCGAAGACCTGCTGGGCTGGCTTGTGAATCCCAACATTGCGCTGCTGCTGCTGGTGGGTGGAGCGCTGCTGGTGTACATGGAGTTCAACACACCGGGCACCATTGTGCCTGGTGCCCTGGGCACACTGATGGTGCTGCTGGGCGTGTTTGCGCTCAACCTGCTTCCCATTCGGTTCACTGCCGTGCTGCTGCTGGTGGCGGCGCTGGGGCTGCTCGTGCTTGAAGCCAAAGTCGGCGGTCACGGGGTGTTGGCGATCGCCGGCATTGTTTGTCTCACATTTGGGACACTGACATTGGTTTCATCCCCGGTGCCAGAGTTGCGGGTCAGCCCGCTGGTGGCCATCTCAGTGAGCGTGGCCTTCGGGGCCATCACGGTTTTCCTGGTACGGCTGGCGGTGCGAGCGCGCAAATTGAAAACCCGGCTGGGCGTATCGGCACTGGTAGGGAGCCGCGCTTCGGCAATGGAGGCGCTCAACCCCGCGGGTCACGTGCTGGTGGAGGGAGAAATCTGGCAAGCCGTTTCGAGCGAGCCGGTGGCCGCCGGAACGCCATTGCGCGTGACAGGCCACGACCAATTCCTGCTGCGCGTGGAGCGAATGGAAGGCTCGCAAACGCCGCAGGTTCACGCTTGATGCCGCTCCCCGCGTAACCCCGGTGGAGTACAATCCGCACTAAGTAAAGGAAGCCCAATGACAACGCCTGTTCTGATCGTGACCGGAATCATCGTTCTTTATTTGCTCAACTCCATCAAGATCCTGCGCGAATATGAGCGCGGCGTTATTTTCAGGCTTGGGCGCGCGCTACCTACGCCCAAAGGCCCCGGCATCATTCTTGTTTTCCGTCCCTTCGACCAGATTGTTCGCATCTCGCTGCGCCAGGATGTGCTCGAGGTTCCATCGCAAGACATCATCACGCGCGACAACGTGACCTTGAAAGTGAATGCAGTTGTAACCCTCTACGTGATCAATCCCAACGACGCCGCCATCAAAGTGGCGAACTACGTTTACCAGACTTCTCAATTCGCGCAAACGACGTTACGTTCAGTCCTGGGCGAAGTGGAGCTGGATGAACTGCTCAGCCACCGCGACAAGCTCAACTTGAGGATCCAGACCATCATCGATCAGCGGACGGAACCATTCGGCGTCAAGGTGGTTTCAGTAGAAGTGAAACAGGTTGATCTGCCTGAATCCATGTTGCGCGCAATGGCCAAGCAGGCCGAAGCCGAGCGTGAAAAGCGGTCGAAGATCATCCATGCCGAAGGCGAATTCAATGCCGCGCAAAAATTGGTGGACGCGGCAGCGCTGATGGCCACACAGCCCATGACACTGCAACTGCGCTACCTGCAAACGCTGTCGGACATCGGCGTGGAGAAGAACACCACGATCATTTTCCCGCTGCCTATGGAATTGCTGACCTTGTTGAACAAGATGAGCGCCGTTGCAACGCCGCCCGCGGAAAAGCCAGTCGATCAACTTCAATAATTTCAAGGGGACGCATGAAGGGAGTGTTTGACGACGAGGAGACTGAGCCGGCGGAATTGCGGCGCGACGCCGAGCTCACGCTGAGCACCACCATGCTGATTGGCCTTTTCGTCATCTTGCTGTTGATCTGCGCAGGATGCTTCGGATTGGGGTACAGGCTAGGCCGTCGCGGAACCCCGGAGGCACCGGCAAGCCTTCCGGTGGCGGCCAACCCGCAAACCGATGCACAGCCAGGCGGTGCCAGGCCCAAGCCTTCCGCAACCAGTCAAGCAGCGGCAACTCATACGGAAAGCGTGGTAGCAGATGTCGCACCGTCGGCCGATTCCCCACAAAGCCCTGCTCTTGCCGCTTCCGTCGTCGCTCCAGCAAGCCAGCCGCAGGTTCGTCCCGCACTAACCTCCACAAGCAGCAAGCCTCCCATACAGGCGTCGCAAAAAGTGGAAGCGGCCCTTGCGCCGGGCAGGTTGATGGTGCAGATCGCTGCTGTTTCGCACTCGGAGGATGCCGAAGTATTAGTAAATGCGCTGCTCAAGCGCGGCTACGCTGTGAGCGCGAGGCGTGATGCCGCGGATGGCCTCATCCATGTGCGGGTGGGCCCGTTCAACGGCCGTGACGAAGCCAACAGGTGGCGCTTGAAATTGTTGAACGATGGATATAACGCAATCGTCGAGCCGTAGTTTGAGATGCATCGACTAACCGCGCATCCACTCCGGCAATCCGCTGGCGATGGAGTTGCGGACCGCCTGAAGCAGTTCTTCACGCGATGCGAAGTTAGCGGGATAAACCGGCTCATGAAAAACGATGTACGCCTTCCCAGGACGGATGCGCAAACTTCCTTTCGCCATAATGGTTTCAGTGCCCCAAAGCGAAACCGGGATGCAGGGCGCGCCGGTTTCCATCGCAAGATAGAAGGGGCCTTTCTTGAAGCGCAGCAAAACTCCGTCCGGCGAGCGCGTGCCTTCAACAAACGTCGTGATGTGGATTCCCTTCTCTAATACGCGGCGCGCGGCAGCAACGCTCTCCTGCGCGCCAGTCTTGCTTCCATCGCGATCGACCGGAATGAACTCACCTAGTTTCATGCCGTAGCCGAGCGCAGGTATCTTCATCAAAGACCGCTTCAAGAAGGCGGAAGTGCGGCCAGGTATTCGCGGGATCAGCGCGGGCGGATCGAGATTGGAAACATGGTTCGCCATGAAGATGCATGCGGTATTCGCAGGCACGTTACCCACGCCCGACGTCTCCACGCGGATCCCAGCCAGGCGAAAACCGATACGCACAGTGGTTTGCGCGGCGTTATAAAGCGGCATCACATTTCCGGTAAGCACCGCCCAGGGAATGAAAAGGATCGCGGACGGCAATCCGAGAAGAATGATGGTGGTGATGAGCACGAGCGAAGAAATCATTTGCGTCTTTCAGCATTCGCGGCTTGGGGGAATCGCTCGCTCAAGCGCGCCGGAAGCTTGTCATAGATGTCGTCAAAGCCGCCGTTTGAAAGGATAGCGACCACGTCGCCTGGCTGGAGCTGCGGAACGACCGCACGAACAATCGCCTCAACATCGGGATGTAATTCGGCTTTGGTGCCTGCCAAATTCAGGGCGTAGATAACGTCTTCAGGATGCAGGCGCTCGGCATCGGGAATGCGCTGCTGTTGATATACGCCGGCAAGAATAACGTGGTCGGCGAGGCGAAGTGCGGCCACCAGGTCGGTCTCAAGAACTTTGCGGCGAAGCGTGTTCGACCGCGGCTCCAGGATTGCCCAGAGCCGGGACTGCGGATAAGCAGAGCGCAGCGCGCGCAGCGTTTCGCGGATGGCGGTGGGGTGATGCGCAAAGTCGTCAATCACCGTGATGCCGCCGATTTCCGCGCGCACTTCAAGGCGCCGTTTCACGCTTTTGAACGTGGCAAGAGCATTTTGAATCGCATCTTTGCGGATGCCCTGCGCCGACGCCAACGCCGCTGCGGCCGTGGCGTTCAGCGCGTTATGTTCGCCGGCCAGTTTCATTTCGAGATCGCCCCACTTTGCATCGCCGCGCCAAACTTCCCAACGCGTGAGGCCATTTTCATGACGCAGATTCTGCATGCGCCAATCGGCGTTGGTTGAGAACCCGTAGCGTTCCACGCGGCAAAAAGCATTCTTTATGCACTCGGTCACATTCGCGCTGGCGTCGTATGCGACGAGAATGCCGCGGCGGGGAACAAGATTGACGAGGCGCTTGAATGCAGTCTTCACCGCTTCAAGGTCGACGTAAATATCGGCATGATCAAATTCAACGTGCGTCAAAATCAGCGCGTCAGGAAAGTAGTGCAGAAACTTGGGACCCTTGTCGAAGAACGCTGTATCGTATTCATCGCCTTCCACAATGAATGTGCGCGTGGGCCGCAACTGAAAACTTGTAGCGAAATTCTCCGCAACACCGCCGATGAGGAACGACGGCTCCAGTGCCGGGTTTTCGCTGGAGGCAAATTGATAGATCCATGCCAGCATGCTGGTGGTTGTGGTTTTGCCGTGAGTTCCGGCCACGACCAGGGATTCGCGTCCCAACAAAAACTCCTCGTGCAGAAGGGCGGCCATCGAGGTGAAGGGAACGCGCTGATCGAGCACGCGCTCCACTTCAGGATTGCCGCGCGAGAGCGCATTGCCGATGACTACCAGGTCCGGAGCAGGATCGAGATTCGATTCGGCATACGGCTCGAGAATCGGAATGCCGAGCGAGTGGAGCAGATCGCTCATAGGCGGGTAGGCCGCCTTGTCGGAACCTGTGATGCGATGCCCCTGCAACTGGAGCAGGCCCGCCAGGGACGCCATGGCCGTGCCGCAAATGCCGCTGAGATGAATGTGCCGGGGAACCATTGTCACAGTGTCACCGCCGGTGCCAGCAGGCGAAGCAGGGGCTGCTCCGCGAGACTCAACTCGGCCGCGACGCCGAACGTCAGCGTGACGTTCTGCCGTGAAACGTGGCCGCTGCGCAGCCCGATTGCGATCGGTCCATCGAATGCTTCAAACACGGAAAGGATCACCTCTTCAAGCAACTCGGCTGGCGCACCGGGAGAAGCGCAATCCAGCATCTCGCCAAAAATGATGCCTGGAACTCCATCGAATTTTCCCGCGTTGCGCAACTGCCACAGCATGCGGTCCACCTGGTAGGGCTTGGCGCCCAGGTCTTCAAGGAACAAGAGCTTGCCTTCCGTTTGCGGCTCCCACGGAGTGCCGAGAAGCGAGACAAGGATGCTGAGACAGCCTCCATAAAGGATGCCGTTGGCAAAGCCGGGCTTCAGGGTTCGCAGGCCTTCCGCCGGGCCGAGATTGTAGGTTTGGCCGGCCAGCGCGGCCTGAAAGCTGGGGAGGTGGACGCCATCCTCAAGGTAGAAATCCGCGGCAACCATCGGCCCGTGAAACGCAGGCAGGCCAAGCTCATCAAGCAACCGCAGTTGTACGCCGGTGAGGTCACTGTACGCAAAAAATGGCTTTGGATGATTGCGAACCAATGCGAGGTCAAGCTTGTTCAACAGATAGTTTGAGCCATATCCACCGCGCAGGCAGGCGACGGCGCTGGTTGTCGGGTCGGCAAAGGACGCATGCAGATCGGCGAGGCGCTGCTCGGGTGAGCCCGCGAAAAACAGCGGTCCGCGAGCAAGTGCATGCGCGCCAAGAATGGGCGTGAAGCCGAGAGTCCGCAATTGTTCAAGGCCTTTGTCAATACGGGCTGGCTGAGCAAAAGAAGCAGGCGCAATCACGCTGATGCCGGCACCGGACGCGACCGCCGGCGGCTTGAATAATTCCGTCATGACGGCCACGCCTCGCCGCGAGCAACGAGGGACGCGGGTCCTGTGAGCTGCAGCTCCGTGCCGGGTCCGGCCCACGCCACAGTTTGCGCGCCACCCGGCGCGACAACCGTTAAAGGCGATTGGCACCCATTGAACGCAAGCGCGGCCGTTGCCGATGCGGAAGTGCCGGTGCCGGATGACGTGGTGGGACCCACGCCGCGCTCAAAGATACGGATTTCAATTTCAGACGGATTGAGGATGCGAACAAATTCGACATTCGCATGGTGGGGAAAGTCGGGATGAACGCAGATCTCAGCGCCAACC
>Ga0302319_10007424_pt1 | contig 21582 bp, 23 predicted proteins | sample Bog_T0_2_FD_203319 | JGI IMG/M metagenome (GOLD analysis project Ga0302319, IMG submission 203319) | Peat permafrost microbial communities from Stordalen Mire near Abisko, Sweden - Bog_T0_2 | ecosystem: Environmental > Terrestrial > Soil > Wetlands > Peat | place: Sweden: Abisko, Stordalen Mire... | reverse complement strand
TGGCTGAAGCCGAGAGCATCGCCAAATACGTCACCATGATTGACAACCAGGTGCAGCAAATTAACACGCTCACCAGCCAGTTGAGTGAGTTTAAGAACTATGAATCCCTGTTCGGCAATCCATCCCAAGTTGTCCTTTCGATGGTGCCCAACCTTGACTCGGACTTGCAGAGCCTCGAACCGATTCAGAACCTCGAAAACCTGGTCGCCAATGCCAATGGGAATACGGCGCTGACCTTCAATGACAATGGCATCTACGCCACCGTGGGCACCAGCTTCCAGACACCGGGCGGCCAGACCATTCAACGGCCCGCCGACCAATACAAACCGTTTGCGTCCATCATCAACACCGCCAGCAATTATGTCAGCGTGGCGGACAATGCGGCGCAACGCCGCGCGTCCATCAAGGACCAAATCGCCCAAACCACCCAGCAGCTTCAGAACGCGACCACTGATGCCGAGGTTCAGAAATTGCATGGCGTCCTCACCAGCCTCAACAGCGACCTTGCCAGCACGGATGACGAGGTGAATCAGGCGGCATCGTCCGCAATGGTGCAGGACATCCAGAACCGGAACGACCAGCAAAAACAGATCCTGGCGTTGACCGAACAACAGAACGCCGAATTCACGGAGGCGGTCAGCAATTACACGGCGAAATTCCAGTTGCTGAACGCGCCGACGACATTCCCGACCCCGTAACACCAATCCGCAACCCTCAACCCTGCGCTCATTATGGCCACGTTCGACAGCATCTTTCCCACATTCCTCGCCAAGTGTGGTGATCTCCACACGCTGCTGTTGAGCGTGGCCTTTGCGCTGTTCATTGTCGGCGTCATCGCCACCGTGCATCAGCGTTCTTCCCACAAATCCATTCTGAATCTGCTCCTGCGCCTGTTGCTGCTCACGTCCTTGCTCGTGTTCCTGCCCGGCTGGGGCAACACCCTGCAAAATTTGCTGCAAACTTCCATCCTTTCCGGTCTGGGCGTTGACCCGTCCCAGGTCTATCAGCAGTTCAATCACCTGCTCGTCATCAAGCGCGACCCGTCCACGCAATCGTCGTGGTGGAATGTCATGTCCCAGCTCAACAGTTTTACCACCGACTTGATCGTCTCCGCCGTCCTCCTGCTGGTCGGCTGGCTCGCTTCCCTAATGATGTTCTGGGCTTACATCTTTCAGACGATCATACTCAATCTCGGCTACGCGCTTTCGCCCTTGCTCATCGGCTTCATGGCGATCCCGGCGTTGAAACACACCGGCAACCGCTACCTCATGAATCTGGTTGGTGTTTTGCTGTGGCCGCTCGGCTGGGCCGTCGCCGCGCTCATTACGCAGGGCATCCTCGATTTCATGAGTGATCCGAGCTTTCAATACATTGACCCCACTTCCACTGCGACCAACCTCCAAAGAACCATCGGCGTCGCTGTCGTCGGCTTCTGGATCGTTTTCAGCACCGTTGCCGCGCCCGTCATCATCCAGAAAGTCATCGCCCACGGCATCCAAGCTGGCAGTGCGTTGCTCGCGGGCGGTGTCAGCAGCGCGCTTCAAACTGCCGCCACCACTGCGGGCGCTGCCGCGACCGCTTCAACGACCGGCAATCCCATCGTCACCGCGGGTGCGGCGGGCATGGCCGCGCTGTTAAGCACCATGTCGTCCGCCGCCAACATGGGCAGCGCGGGCGCCATCATCATCGCCGGGTCCGGCCTGCCGCTGCGCTCCGCGCGCGGCCGGCCCGGAGACGACATCACCGGCAACAAGGCTGTCCGTGAACTCATCGCCAAATCCAAACCCAATTATTACTGACCTATGGAATCATTAAACACTACCCCGACTGCCGCAGCCTCCAAGATGCCCGTGCGGAAGCACTTTGACCCAACCCGTTTGCTGGTCCTGCGTGACCGCCTGCCGTGGTTCTGGTTTGCATTCACCGTTGCCGTGTTGCTGCTTTCGGCGATTGACCGCTACCACATCATCTCGCAATTCAAACAACGCGAGCGTGTCGTCATCATTGACCCTGCCGGAACGTATTACTTGAGTCCGTTGCTCCAGTTTTCGGAGGCCAAGGATTTGCACGTCCAACAGGCCGAACTCGCAACGATGGCGTTCCTCGAACGAAATCCCAAGGACTTCGACAATGCGGATCTGCTCAGATTGTTGTTTCTTAAATCCGCGCTGGGCAAGGCGCAGGACGAGCGCCTCAAGGAGGCCGTCGAATTTCGAGCCAAGCAGTTACACCAGAAAGCCGAGATTGCCCGCATCGAAATCCTGGCGACGCGCGACAACGAGGTGCTGGCCGCCGTCACCGGCCAGATCATCCGCAGCGGCATCTTTCAAGACAAGGCGTTCACCGAGGCGTTTCCGTTCACGCTCCGGCTTCGCCTCATCCGTAACCCCAACATGGCCTTGAACGGACGTTTCCCCACCGCCGTGGGCGACTTCAAATATGAAATCAACCGCTAAAATCCTGTCATTCACCCTTTCGGTATTAACCGCCACCGTTGCGCTGGCAGATTCACCGGCCATCCAACAGGTCTTGCTCGACGACCGCACCGCCGTATCCGTGCCGGTTGCCACCAATCGCGTCACCACCATCAGTTTCCCCAGTGCCATCACCGCCATTGACGGTGCGGGCATCACGGTGGATGGCAAAATACCTGGCCTGTTTCAACTGGCCCACACCAAAGGCTCGGCGTTTCTTTCCGTGCGCGCCCTGTTTCCCAAGGCATCGGCGAATCTCAACATCCGCTGGAACGACCATACCTACGTTTTTGAACTGACCGAAAGTGACCAGCCGGTGCTTTCTCTCAACCTGGCAGCACCGCCAACGCCGGAGGAAGAAGGCGTCGGCCATGCGCCCGCAGTCAGTCCGATTAAACTGCTGTCGCTGCTCGACAAGGCCAAGGCGTTTCCGTTGCTCAAAGCCCAGCAGCCCGAAAGTGTCGCCAACGTGGACTTCACCACCTACGACGGCAAACCGCTGGTCAGTGATTTCAATGACTACGAAATCCAGATCGAGGAAGCCTTCCGTTTCAACGCCGAGGACACCTTGGTCTTCCGCCTTGTCATCACCAACAAAATTGACGCGTCCCTGATTTATCAGCCGGACAGTTTCACGTTGCGCGCGGGCAACCGGCTTTATCCCCAATCCGTCAGTGACGCCGATGGCACCGTGCCGCCCAAAGGCCGGAGCATCGTTTATTTCGCAGTCAGCGGAACACCGGACGGCGGGCGCAATGAATTGTCTTTGCGCAATGCCTTCACGGTTTTGGTGACACGAGTATCACCGCCCCCGCCGCCCCCCATTGTCACTGTTACCAATACCCCCAGCGTGAAACCCATCCGTTCACCCAGAGGCCATCTATGAAACCGCGTGATTTTCTCAATTTTTTCAAGACCAAGAGCGGTAAGCTCTTTGCCTTCGCCGCGGTGTTCGCCGCCGCGCTGATGATTTTCAGCGCCCTGCGCAAACAACACCATTCACCCGATGATGCGGTCAGTGTCACGGCTCTGGCGACTAACGCCACGGACAAGCCCCAGGTGGTGCAGTCGGTTGTGCGACCGATGGAGGCTTTTTATCCGCCGCAGCCCAAGCCGGAGCCGACGAACTTCCCGTCAGCGTCGTCGTCAGCGTCTTCGCCTGGTTTTCCTAAACCCTCGCCGCTGCCAAACGTTCCCGCGAACCAAGCCCCAACCCTCGCGCCCATCAGTTTGTTTGCGGACAGTTCGGCCGGCGTTCCACCGGCCAAAAAGTTGAGCGCGGTGTTCGCCCCGTTCGGACGGTTGATTCCCTGTGAGACGGTCATCACGGTGGACTCATCTTCCATCCATACACCCATCGTCGGTCTCGTCACCGAGAATGTGTATTTCAGGGGCAAGTTGGTGATTCCGGCGGGCACGGAGATTCACGGGACGGCCCAGACTGACCACCAGCGCGAACGCATCGCCAGCGGCAACACCTGGACGTTTATCTGGCAGAACGGGATGGAAATGCAGATCAAGGCCATTGCCCTTGACCGCGAGTTTGACAACAGCGCCAACCAGTCCGGCTGGGCCATCACCGACGGCAGCGCCGGTTTGCGCGGCGAAATCATCAAGTCCGACAATTTCGCCGACATCAAATTGTTTGCCGCCACGTTCCTGTCCGGCGCGGCCAGCGCGTTGACGGAAAAGCAGCAGACCGTCTTCGGCCCCATCAACAGTCCCACGCTCAACAACGCGCCCTTCGCGGGCGCGCAGGCTGTGTTGCAAACCTACGCGCAGCAAATCTTCGATTCGATTCAAAAGAACGGTTTTTACGTCCGCGTGCCGAGCGGAAAACAGTTTTATCTCTACGTTCTGCAAACCATTGACGACGCCGATGCCTCGCTCGGCGGCACCGCCATTCCCGTCACCCAGGAAAACGACGAACAACTCCCAACCAAATCAAGACCATGAAAACGTATTATCTCATTCCATTGTTGTTTCTCTCCGCGTGCTCCACGACACCCAAGCTGGTGTTGCGGCCACAGCAACCGCTAACCACGAGCGTTGACGGCATTCGTTATCCCGAAGTCCTCCACGCCTACCATGTCGGTCGCTACGCCGATCCGAACGACGATTTGATCATGCACGAGCAGCACGTCGTCTATCGCGTCGAGGAAAATACCCGCTGGGATTTTCATCCCGGGCCGGCTGACGGCAATCTGCCCGCATTGCCGTCGCGTGATTCGGCGTTCACTCCGGTCCCGGTCAACGACGCCATTCTGGCCGAGGTCAATTCGCAGCGGCTCGCCACCACCCAAATCATGATCCAGGCCCGGACCCTGTCGGCGGCACTGGCGCAATTCCAAACCGCGTTGCAGCAGGCCAAAACCAATTTGCAGGAAACGGTGATTCTCCGCGCCACGGTGAACGAGATGAAACAGCGCCTCGACGCCCTTGAATCGGTGCAGGGACAGCAACCGCCATTTTCAACCTCCACGACCACCAACGCACCGCCTGATCCGTTGAGTCCTTGAATCATTTTGCCGGAGTGGGGCGATTTGACCGACTCATTCCAGCGAACACGGCAAATGCCGCGCAACTAAAACAAACAAAACAAGTCGTTATGACAAAAACAAGAACACCCGCGCCACCCGGCGCCGGCGGCAGTGCCGCCCCCTCAGAACAGCCCACATTCCGTTCAAACCCGGAGGTGGATGCCAAGATTGATGCCTACATCAAAGAAAACCCGAAGTATTGGAGCTACGTCCAGGCCATGCCTCGCGAACGGCTGGAACGCAGCGTCGTCCTCAACGAGGTGCGCGAACTCGACCGCCAACAACGTATCCGGGAAGGCGTCTTGAAACAGATCAACCGCAACCCCGAGATGAAACGCGCCTACGACCTCCTGGTCAAAGACCTGCCGGAAGACCAGAAGGAGGGCGTCATCGCCCAAATCGGCCGCACCGCGCGCCGGGCGGTTGCCCGCGTGCAAGGCCAGCAGCAAGCGAAGGGCGAAGCCGTTGGCGTATGAACCCGGCCGCCAGGCCTTGGCCCGGTCCTCCTCCACGGAGTCCGGGCCGGGGCCAAAAGGCGGACTGAACGCGCAATCAGACCTGGCAAGACGCCAGCTCGGAAGCTTGCCACATCGGTGCGCTTCCGAGTAGATTTCCGAGTATGTTCGACCTCACTGAAATCATTCGCCAGCATGAGGGAAAAACTCTGGAATTCAAACGCGACCTTTCCTCGCCGGACAAGGTGATGCGCACGCTGGTTGCTTTTGCGAATGGCGCGGGCGGGAGATTGCTCATCGGTGTTGAAGATGGCTCTCGCAAAGTTCTCGGCGTGCCGGACACGGCAAAAACGGAGGAACAACTGGCAAACTTCATCTCCGACCGGATCGAGCCACGGCTCGTCCCGGAAATTCACGTCATTCCCTGGCGGAATAAGTATGTGCTGGCCGTTGAAGTTTACCCCAGCTCAAGCCGGCCGCATTACGTCAAGGCACTGGGGTTTCCAGCCGGTGTCTATGTCCGCGTCGGCTCGACGAACCGTCAGGCCGATGCCGCCGCAGTCGCCGAACTTCAGCGCGTGGTGCGCGGACGTTCCTTTGATGAAGAACCCATGCCGGAATTGAACTCGGAAGCGATTGACTTCCGAGTGGCTTCCGAGTGCTTCGCGCCAATCCGCAAATTGGCGCGGCATGAACTGCATTCGCTTCAACTCACCACCCAGCACCAGGGCCGGGAAGTTGCCACGGTGGGCGGGGTGCTGTTGTTCGGCGTGGATCGATTGAAACATTTTCCCGAGGCTTATTTGCGTGCCGGTTGTTTCAAAGGTGAAGACAAAACCGTGATTATTGATTCCGCCAGCATCACCGACTTTCCGGTGTTTGCGGTGGAAAAGGCATTGCAATTCGTGCAACGCAACACCCGGCACTCGCTCGAAATCAAGAACGTCCGTCACCGCGAGGTTTGGGAGTTTCCAGCCGTGGCCTTGCGCGAAGCCATCATAAACGCCTTCGTCCATGCCGACTACGCCCAGCGCGGCTCATCACTGCGGCTGGCGGTGTTCCGCGACCGCATTGAAGTGGAAAATCCCGGCAACTTGCCGCCCGGTCTGACCATTGAGGACATTCTGCGCGGTGTCTCCAAATTGCGAAATCGCGTCATTGGTCGTGTCTTCCACGAGTTGAAACTGATTGAGCAATGGGGCAGCGGCATTCACCGCATGATAAACGCTTGTCGGCAGGCGGGGTTGCCAGAGCCGGAGTTCGAGGAAATCGGCAGCGGCTTTCGTGTCACGTTTCGACGGCAGCAGGTCGCCAGGCCGAAGCGGGATGATCTCGACCATGCCATTGTGGAATTCTTGCGCCAAAATCCAGGCACATCCACCAGCCGGATTGCCGCGCACATCAAACGAACATCGCGCGCGACCCAATCCCGTCTGAAGCGATTGGTGGAGCTTGGTCAAATCGTGGCCCTGGGCAGCAGCGCCAAAGACCCGCACAAGGGTTATCACTTAAAGGCAGATTGAATCAGCCCGCCGTGTTAGCGTGCTTCCATGAACAGGAACCCTGAGCAGAAACGGCGGGGCAATGCCAGGAAAGGGAAAAATCCCGACCCGGCCATGTCCTCCGCAAACCGGGGAGACACTGCCAGCGTGGGTCGAAATGCGACCGAGAGGTTGTTGGCGATTCATCAATTGATTTCGGCGCGGCGATATCCGAACACGGTGCGTCTGGCCCGTGAATTTGAGGTCTCACAAAAGACGGTGAAGCGAGATGTGGAATGGATGCGGGTGCATTGGGATTTGCCGATTGAATATGACCGTCAGCGACAGGGCTATTTCTATTCAAGCGAAGTAAAGCGATTTCCGGGTGTGCCGACGGTCACCGAGGCGGAGATGTTCGCGCTCCTGGTTGCCCACAAAGCGGTGGAGCAATACAGCGGAACCCCGTTTCACAAGCCACTGCAAATGGCGTTTCGCAAGTTGACCGGACAATTGGATGGCAAGGAGCGGTATTCGCTACAGGATTCTGATGAGATTTTATCATTCCGCCCTTTCGCACCGGAGGCCACGGATATGGAACGCTTTGAGGTGGTCACGCGCGCGATCCAGCAGCGGCGCGCTTTACGGTTCCTGTATCGCAAGCCGGGAGAAAAGAATGTCAATGGCCGGCATGTTCATCCGTATCATTTAACCTGCAATGACAATCGCTGGTACCTGATTGGGCATGACGTTGACCGCGGTGAAATTCGGACGTTTGCCCTCGCGCGCATACAGGGGAGAGCGATGCCAGGTGAGGCATTTCATAAGCCAAAAGAATTCAGCGTGGAAAAGCATTTGAGCGGGAGTTTCACGGTGATGAGCGGGCGGGGTGATTACGACGTGGTAATTGAGTTCGATGCCTGGGCAACCGACCAGCTCCGGGGCCGGCTGTGGCATTCAAGCCAGCAGGTGACCGAATTGCCGGGAGGCGAATCGCGCCTGCGAATGCGGTTGAGCGGGTTGGAAGAAATCGAACGCTGGGTCTTGAGTTGGGGCGCACATGCGACCGTGATTCAGCCGGAACTTCTTGCGGAGCGCGTCGGCAGTATTGCGCGGGCATTGGCGGGTCGCTACGAGCTGCCATAGGACACCGGGGAACAAGGCGTTGGGGATCAGGCGGTCGGATTTCAAGGCAAGAAGGCGGATTTACGTTCCCCTCGATGAAAAGGTTGTGAATAACTTTTTGAAAAAATCCGTGGTGTGGCCCCGCTAATGTCCCTCCGGCTCGTGTAAATATTCAGGTAGTATGAAGACGAATACAGCAACCACCGATGACTGGTGGACGACACTTTCCAGTGGTGAGAAGGATTTGATTCGTGCTTTGATGCGGATGGTTCAAGGCGCGAAGCACAGCGAGATTGTCGAAGTGGCCAGGGCGGCGCGGAAATGGGAAAGTGGGCTGACCTTCTTTTTCAAGCTACGGCTGAAGAATCAGCGGTCGAGGCGAATTTACTTGCCCACCCCTGTTCCGGGAACAACCAAGGCACTTCGCGACAGCCGGTTTACTTCATGCCCGTCAAACGAGCATAACCAACCAGGTGCTTCTCAAGGTCGGCATTAATGGGGCACTGGCTGCGCAACCAGGCAAAAGCACGTTCTGTTTCATGACTCAACTCCACTTCCTGAATCTCGCGCTCTCGTCCGCTCTGTTGAGCTTGTCCCTCGCTCTTGATGGTGATCTCCACCAACTCGGCGCCAGGACCGGTGCGAACATCCATGCAGCGTGCCGCGACCAGCTCGGCCTGATCGTGTGGGTTGCTGCGGAAGACCCGGAGGATCGCCGACACGTCAATGTCGTACACCATCTTTTGGTCACCCTTGAAGAGACGCGAGACGTGGCTGCGAGTCAGTCCCGATTCACGCACGATGTCCGCTTGCCTGAGTTCGTTCCTTTCGGCGATGCGCTTCAGGGCTGTGCTGAAAAAACTCATAATTTTTTTGTCAGGCGTGTCCCATTTTATGGGATTTCCGATTTAATGCAACGAATAGTGCGGCCAGTGCAGACAGCGGGCGGAGCAGTCGGAAGGAGGCGCGGATGAAAGACGCAAACGTAATTCGATGGAAGGTCGCGTGGCTGCGCAATCAGCGGGGCTTGTCGCAGAATGACCTCGTTATCCATTTGTTGAGTAAGATCGACGCAGGAGAAAATCGCCAACTTGAAACCCCGCGGAGCGCATTGAATAGCAAACCGATTGAATTCCTTGCCCAGGTGTTCCGCAGAAAAGCGCAAGCCTTGGTTCCGACCTCCCGCACCGCATTTGATTTTGTGTGCCTGGCACGCCTGGCGACGGACAAACAGACCTACAAATGACGCAAAACGATTATGCGACGCGACGCGAATCTCATTGGGCGCAAGGTTGCCCGGCTTCGTAATCAACAAAAGCTGACCCAAAATATGCTGGTTGCGAAAGTGGAGGTCCTAAACTTCTTTGGCATCACCCGCGATGTGCTCAGCAACATCGAGTTGCAGAAGTATGTGGCCACGGACAAGCACGTTTGCTTTCTCGCAAAGGCATTGAAAGTGGAAATTGCCGAACTCTTTCGACCGTGAGCCGGCGCGCGACAGGTACAAGAAAATCATGGCAACCCGGCGAAACCATGTAGAATCAGACCAGCAACTGGACCTTTTTTCAACGCGAAGGCCGAGCCATGACAACACTGACACAATACGGCCGGATGGCCGAGAAACACTGGCGCGAACACCGCCCGAAAATGGTGCGCGACCTGGAACGGAAGGGGTTGCTGCACCAGATGCTTCTGGAGGCGGAGGAAAAGACGAAGGACGAAATGGCCACGTTGCGCATGGAATTGATGAAGCAGGGATCAACGGCGCAGCAAGCGCAGACGCAGGCGTGGGAGATGGTGCGGGAGAAATACATATTGCTCCCACCGGAGACCTGACCCCGAAAAAGGAACGACACCATCGCCCGCACCAGGAAGAATCTTCAAAAAATCTCAACGCCTACCGCATCACCGAGGCTGACCGTTTGGGCGAGGGCGGGCCGAAGCTAAAGTTTCAAAAGAACATCGCGGCAATCGAAACGCTGCGGCAACTCGATGCGGAGGAACGACCGGCGACGCCGGAGGAAAAAACCACGCTCGTAAAATACGTCGGCTGGGGTGCGATGCCCCAGGTGTTCGACGTGGACAACATCGACTGGCGCAAAGAGCAATTCCGGCTTTCGGAAATCCTCTCGGACGAAGAACACCGCTCCGCGCGCGCCACCACCCTCAACGCCCATTACACCGCGCCGACCGTCATCGGCGCGATGTATCGCGCCGCCGGGCGCTTCGGCTTCAAGGGCGGGCGCGTGCTTGAACCCGCCTGCGGCATCGGCCACTTCGTCGGTCTCATGCCCGAAGACATGCTCCGCCGCTCGACCGTCACCGGCATTGAGATTGATCCGCTGACCGCGCGCATCGCCAAGGCGCTTTATCCCGACGCGGACATTCGCGCCCAGGCGTTTGAACAGACCAAACTCGCTGATGGATTTTATGACCTCGCCATTTCCAACGTCCCGTTTGGTGATTACACCGTCCACGACCCGCGCTGGAACAGCTACAAATTTTCCATCCACGATTATTTCTTCGCGGCGGCTTTGGAAAAAGTCCGGCCCGGCGGTCTGATGATGTTCGTCACGTCACGAGGCACAATGGACAAACTCGATTCGACGCTGCGCGAACTGCTCTCCGCGCGAATGGAGTTGTTGGGTGCCATCCGGCTGCCGAATGACGCATTCAAGAAGAACGCCGGCACGGAGGTCACAACCGACATCGTGATGCTCCGCAAGCTGCGCCCAGGTGAATCGCCCGCTGGCCTGGCGTGGAAGGAAACCGCCGAACATACCAACGATAGTGGCGAGGCATTCACCATCAACGAATACTTCGCCGCCCGCCCGGAAATGATGCTCGGTCAAATGCGCCTCACCGGGGGAATGTATGGCGGCAACGAACCGACGCTCGAACCGGACGGACGCAATTTGGCGGAGGCACTGGCCCAGGCGGTTGAAAAACTCCCGCAGGGCATCTACGAGGCGCAGTCACACAAGATCGCCGAGCCAACGCTCGAAGAATCCATTCCCGCGCCCGATTTCATCAAACCCAACGCCTACTGTCTCCACGATGGCATGGTTTGCATCCGCGAGGAAAATGTCCTGCGTCCACTCACCGACTTGACCGCCGAGACCCGCTCGCGCATCCGGCAATTGATACCGGTGCGGGATGCGGTGCGTGATTGTCTGCGGGCGCAGATGGACGGCAGCCCCGAGGAACGTGTCGTCGAAACGCGGCAACAACTCAACCTGGCTTACGACCGTTTTGTGGGGCGCTTTGGTCCGGTGAATCTTCGTGCCAACCAGCGCGCGTTCGACGGCGACCCCGATTTGCCGTTGCTCCTTTCGCTGGAGAATTACAACGACGAGACGAAGCGGGCGACTAAGGCAACCATTTTCACCGAACGAACGATTCATCACCGCCAGCCGGTTGTATCGGTCGCCACGCCGAAGGAGGCGTTGCTCGTCACCTTGAACGAGCACGGTTGCGTTGACCTCGACCACATGGCCGACCTGCTCAACAAACCGATAGCGGAATTTTTGCCGGACTTGAAAGGCGTCATTTTTCTGAATCCCCAAACGAACCAATGGGAGACCGACGACCAGTATCTTTCCGGCAACGTGCGCGAGAAACTTTCAATTGCGGATGCAGCCGCAGTGACCGACCCGCGTTTCGCCGAGAATGTCGAGGCGTTGAAGTCCGTCCAACCGGCAGACCTCAAGGCCACGGAAATAGACGTGCGGCTCGGCGCGGCCTGGCTGCCACCGGAAGACGTGCAGCAGTTCACGAATACGCTGCTCAACATCCCGTCCGGTGTCGAGATTGGCCACATCCACGCGCTGGGCGCGTGGCATATCAGCGCGAATTGGGAGGCGAAGGGCGCGACCGCGAACACGACAGATTGGGGCACCGACCGTTACACGGCGCTCGAATTGATCGAAGACGCGCTGAATCTAAAAACCCCCACGGTTTATGACACGGTGGACAAAAAACCCGTTGTCAACGCGCAGTCCACCGAGGCCGCTCGCGAAAAGCAGGAGCGCATCAAGGAGCGTTTCAAAGAGTGGGTCTGGTCGGATGATTCACGGCGGGAACGGCTTTGCCGCCTCTACAACGACACTTTCAATCACACGCGCGTCCGCACGTTCAACGGCGACCATTTGACGTTGCCCGGCGCGAGCGGGGCGATTCAACTTCACGCGCACCAAAAGGCCGGTGTTTGGCGTATATTGCAGACACCCAATACGCTGCTGGCCCACGTTGTCGGTGCGGGCAAAACCTACACGATGGTCGCCGCCGCGATGGAGTCGAGGCGGCTCGGCTTGTCCGGCAAGCCGATGTTTGTCGTCCCCAACCACATGCTTGGCCAGTTCTCCACCGAGTTGCTGACGTTGTATCCGGGCGCAAACATCCTGGCCGCCGGCAAGGAGGATTTCGAGTCCCAGAACCGCAAGAAGCTTTTCAGCCGCATCGCCACCGGCAATTGGGATGCCGTCATCGTCACGCACTCCGGCTTCGAGCGCATCCCGCTTTCACGCGAGACGCAGGAACGGTTCTTCAAAGAACAGCTTCACGAATTGGAAATGATCAAACGCCAGCACGCCGACAGTTCTAATCGGCGCTTGGTGAAGGAGCTTGAAAAAGCAAAGAAGCGGCTGGAAGCCAAACTTCAAACGCTGGCTGCCGAACACAAAAAGGACAACACGTTGACCTTTGAAGAACTTGGCGTGGACCGGCTTTTCGTGGACGAGGCGCACTATTTCAAGAATCTGTTTTACGTCACCAAGATGACGCGGGTCGCGGGTTTGCCGCAGACGGCCAGCGAGCGGGCGTTCGATATGTTTTTGAAGGTGCGCCACGTCCAGTCGTTGAACGGCGGGGGAGGCGTGGTGTTCGCCACTGGCACGCCCATCGCCAACAGCATGGCCGAGATGTTCACCATGCAGCGGTATTTGCAGCATGACGAATTGAAGAAACACAACCTGCATCACTTTGATTCGTGGGCGGCGACGTTCGGTGAACCGGTGACCGCGATGGAACTTTCACCGGATGGCGCGGGCTACCGGCTGAACACACGCTTCGCTCGCTTCATCAACGTGCCGGAATTGATGCAGATGTTCCGCCAGTCCGCCGACGTGCAGACAGCCGCGATGCTAAATTTGCCGCGCCCGAAACTCGACGGCGAGAAGCCGACTATCCGCAACGCACCGGCCACTGAGGAATTGAAGGAGTTCGTGCAATCGCTCGCCGCCCGCGCCGAGAGATTGAAAACCGGCCGGGTTGACCCCAGCGAAGACAACATGCTCAAAATCACATCCGAAGGACGGAAGGCAGCTTTGGATCTTCGCCTGATGCAACCGGCCGCGCCGGACGAACCGCAGGGCAAGGTGAATCTGGCCGTCGAAAAGATTTTCAACATCTGGCAGGAATCCAAGCCGGAGCGTTCCGCCCAGCTTGTGTTCTGCGACCTCTCCACGCCAAAAGACAAGGGCTTCTCCGTCTATAATGACATGGCGCAGAAGTTGGAAAAGCTCGGTGTCCCAAGCTCTGAAATCGCCTTCATTCAGGATTACGACTCGGACGTTTCCAAGCTGACGCTATTCCGTGATGTTCGCGCGGGCAAGGTCCGCGTTCTTTTCGGCAGCACGCAGAAGATGGGGTCGGGGACGAACGTGCAGGAACGGTTGATTGCTTTGCATCACCTCGACGCGCCGTGGCGACCGGCAGATGTGGAGCAGCGCGAAGGACGCATTCTCCGGCAGGGCAACAAGAATGCCGTCGTGCAGATTTTCCGCTACGTCACCGAGGGCAGTTTCGACGCCTATATGTGGCAGACATTGGAGACGAAGGCGAAGTTCATCGCCCAAGTGATGAGTGGCGACATGACGATCCGGCGTCTGGAGGACTTGGACTCCGCCGCATTGACCTACGCCGAGGTGAAGGCCATCGCGTCAGGCAATCCGCTAGTGATTGAAAAAGCCCAGGTGGACGCGGAGTTGATCCGGCTCACCCGGCTGCGTTCCGCCCATGCCGAAGAACAATACCGCATCCGCACCAATCTTCGCCGCTCGCATGAAGATGCGGAAATTTTCACCACGCGCCTTGCCAATCTGCGGCAGGACTTGGGTATTCGCCAGGACACGTCAGAGGATAAATTCCGCATAGAACTCGACGGACAGGAATCCAACAACCGGGGCATCGCGGGCGAATTGATTATGCGCCGGGCGGAAAAACTGAAGGCACGGTTTGGCGACGACATCCGCGTCGGGCGCTTCGCCGGTTTTGACCTGTTCCTGCGTCCGGGTTTCAACAATACGGTCGAAATGGTTGTGCGGGGGAGCAACAGTTACGGCGCGCGGGTAACGGACACGGCGCTCGGCACCATTCGCTCGCTGGAGGCGACGGTTCAGGGATTTGAGGAACGCGCGGAAAGGTTGCAACTGGACATCACCGATGCCCACAAGCGCGTCAAGGAGCTTGGTGAAAAAGTCGGCGCGAAATTCGAGCGCGAGGAACGCTTTCAGGAACTGACCCTGCGCCAGAGTGAGATTGAGGAAAAACTTGATCTGACCAAGAACCAGGCGCCGAGCCAGGTCGAAGCCGTTTCCTCCAGCGACGACGACCAGAAAGTTTCCGAGAATCAAACCCGAAACCATTCGCCCCGGCGCGCGCGCGGGGCGGCCGTTCATGTATGAATATCACCGCCCAACAAACCGAATTTCTCAGTTGGAAAATCATTCCCGCCCGGCTTGATGCCACGCAGACGGCGTGGTTTCTCGGCTTTAACGCGAATGAAATTCCCATGCTGGTCGGAGAGGGACTGCTGAAACCGCTGGGTCATCCAGCGCGCAATAGCACCAAATACTTTGCCACAGAAACGCTCGAACAACTTCGCCGAGATGAGAAATGGCTGGCGCGAGCGAGCGATGCAATTGCAAATTATTGGCGTAGGCGAAATGAACGAAGGCGGAAGCAATAGAGCGAAATCTCTTGGCAAACTTGACTCAAACACGCATCCGGTACACATTTACGAAAGAACGCTGTTCAAAGTGAAAACAGATCCAATTCTCTATGTAGGAAAGCTGGAGGATAAACTCACCGAGTTCGTTCATGCGAACGGTGATTATCTGTTCATAGTGTTTGTTTTCCTCTGCTCGCTTGCCGTGGTGTGGCTCCTGTCGCGCCCGCGAAAATTGTCGCTTTCAGAACCTTCTTCGGCTCGAACGCGAGCTATTATCGGAACCATGCTCGCGTCTCCGGATATGTCGTCAGACGCTGACGGCGGTCGCGCGCGTTTGATCATGGGCAAGTCCCCGAGTCAAAAGGCATCTGACGCGAACTAATCGAAACAGCCGGCTTCTGTAAAACATCGTTCCTTCGCGCTGTTTCGCATGACAATTCGGTTGTGGATTCAAATGGGTTTAGTGGATTCAACGCATCGGACCGACGTATCATAAAAGCGTCTTGCCCTTGCTGGGATGAATCCTGACTTCCTCACGGATGGCAGCGCGGACTTTCGCTTCGATGCGTTCAACGAAGCTCATGCCCACCCGGCTGAATTTGTTGGCTGGCCGGATCGCTGCGGCAATTTCCAGCGCGGTTTGTTTCACCTTGCTCCGGCAAAGATGCGGAGTGGTGTTGATGCTTTTGAGTGTGTCCTTCATTTCAGTTGTTTCCATATTTTGCTTTCCTGGTTGTGTCGCTGATTCATTCAACGACACCACTATTTTATCGTGCGCGCTTTTGTTGAACTGCGAATTGAGAGACCGAACCCTTGCAAACATTGAACAAAACCGCTGTTGCCGCCGGCACTTGACACAAAAGCACGCTGATTTTACGCGGGGCGATTTGGCTGGTTTTCAGTTTCGACACCGTTTTCATTCAATGTTTGCAAGGTGAAAAATAGTCTAATTATTTTTATCCCTGGCGCAGGCGGCTATGGCGATTCCTGGAAAGCCGGACACTTAACCAGCCGCCGAAAACGAGTGACCATTGCCTTCGGGCTTTGGCAGGGGCGGATGTAATGGAACAATGCGGCCTTCCACGTTCTGGTTTTCGTAGCTTTCCAGCGAAGGCAGTCTCACTTGCGCCTTGCGGGCGTAGGCGCGGTGAACCGCCTTGCTGTTGTGGCCGAGCGCCTCCTGCGCGAATCGCTCTGGATAGCCGCACATTTTCGCCCGCTCCGCCCAGGCATAACGGTAGCAATGCAGGGTGACGCCGAAGATCCCCAAACCGGCGCAGCGGCGTCTGAATTCCTGCCCCCGATACTTTTCCTTCAGCAAAGCGAGCCTCGGGAATAAAAACCCTTGGGCCGGCAACGAACGGAGAATCATTTCCACTGCCGGACCAAAATGAATAAACGCCCGGCTGCCAGTTTTTCGGCGGGCATAGGAAATGACGCGGTCATTCCAATCAATGTTCTCCGCCTCCAGGTTGGCGACGTCCGTTTGGGAACCGCCCAGATGCCAGCACAGTTCATAAAAACCACGGTTTTCGGGATTCGGTTCCCGTTCGATGATCCTTTGGTGTTCGTCCGCTCTGATGGCCCGTTTGGGCTTGTATTCGATTTTGGGCCAAAGCCGTTTGGGAATAATCGGCCAGGCCAGCCAGTTCATGGAGATGCAGAAGTTGTGCAACTCACGCAGATGAACATTCGTGCTGACCGTCCCCGCCTTGAGGCAGGCGAACAGTTGCTCCGCCTGGGTCTCGATGATGATCAGCGGAAGAATCAAATCAAATGCCTTCTGTTTGACGGCGCGCTGCCAGCGCTCTTGGGTTGATCCATGTTTGTTTTCGGTAATGGCGTTGAACGCGTCCTGCCAGGTCCGTTTTGAAACCCCCGAATCGGTTCCGGCGAGATAGGCCTTGGCGATCTGGAGGTTCAGTTGCGGCTGGCGGACGGATTCATTCCGGGCGTTGAGCAGCGACGTGGCCTCGGCGCGATTTCTCGTGCCAGTGCTTTCCTGCTTCCGGGTTTCAGTGTCTTCGAGGTAGAACATGCCGCCGCGTTTGCGGCGGTAGAGAATGAAGCGACGTTTCATAATTTCGGATTTTTTGTCCGAAGGTTATGAAGCCGCAGGCGGCTATTGGCGTGTCAGACACACCAGACGGGCGGCGAATCCCGTCGTCGCGAGTGATTGCCGAGTTTTACCGGAGTAGTTGTTGAGCAATAGCCCGGTATTGATTTCACTGGCACTTTCACTGGCACTGGCCTCCTCTGGTTGCGCCATCCTGTTGAATTTCAACAGTTTAATGATGGCGGAAGGGGTGGGATTCGATCCCTACCTGGGATTTTATCATCAACCGCGTTTCGGGCGACCGGCTTTGGCCTTGGACTTGATGGAAGAAATGCGCCCATTGGTTGCCGAATCCACGGTTCTGAGTTGCATCAATAACCGGGTGATCACGGAAAAGGATTTTGTTCGTGCCGGCCAGGCGGTGAATCTGACTCCGCCGGGACGAAAACGATTTTTCCAAACGTATGAGCAGCGCATGAGTTCGCTGATCACCCATCCGTTGTTCGATTACAAGGTCAGCTACCGCCGGGCGCTGGAGTTGCAGGCGCGGCTGTTGGCCAAAACGTTGACGGGCGAAATTGCGGAGTACATTCCATTGATGACGAGGTGACCCATGCGCACGACTTATCTGGTTTGCTACGACATTACCGACGACAAGCGGTTGCGCAAGGTGTTCAAGACGTGCGGTAATTTTGGCGATCATCTGCAATTTTCGGTGTTCGAGTGCGATTTAAATCCCTCGGAAAAGATTGAATTGGAGACGGAATTGAGCGACATCATCAAGCACGACGAGGATCAGGTGATTTTTGTCGGGTTGGGCCCGGCGGAAGGTCGCGGGGACCGCGTGATTACGGCATTGGGATTGCCCTACACCAAGCTGGACGCCCCTTGTTTTGTGGTTTGAGCCGTTGGTGATCTTTGACATTTTGCCTTGCGAGTGGCGGGGTGCCGCGGGACACCCCGCTCCCGCTCGCACAACGTAACAATTTCAACAGCAACGAATAATGACATCTGGAGCCAACATGATGAATACACACACTCCGAAAATCGACCGGCGGTCGCAATTATACTATTGCGGGCTTGTCCTAGAAGGAGTAACAGAAAGGCGCCTTCCGCGCCCGCACGGGCGCGGCCCCGTTGAAGCTCATCCGCCGCGCCCATCGCCATCAGGGGTAAAGGCCCTTCCGCGCCCGCACGGGCGCGGCCCCGTTGAAGCTCAAACTAGCAATTTTCTTCGTCCGCATTTCCTCAGCCCTTCCGCGCCCGCACGGGCGCGGCCCCGTTGAAGCGCGGTGAATGGCAGAATGGTTTTTGGTGCGACATCGTCCTTCCGCGCCCGCACGGGCGCGGCCCCGTTGAAGCATGCGGCGATGGAAAACGGGAGCGTAGCGTTTGCTGATCCTTCCGCGCCCGCACGGGCGCGGCCCCGTTGAAGCGAGCCGGTGTTGCTTCATTTGGTTTTCCAGTTGGTCCCTTCCGCGCCCGCACGGGCGCGGCCCCGTTGAAGCCGGAGCAGACTGGACAGGATACAGGAATATATCGCGCCTTCCGCGCCCGCACGGGCGCGGCCCCGTTGAAGCTGCCGGAAGCAAAGCCAGTTCAACCGTCCGAAAAAATCCTTCCGCGCCCGCACGGGCGCGGCCCCGTTGAAGCGCTTCGCCGCCTGCTGCTTCGTCTGGCATCTACCGCTATCCTTCCGCGCCCGCACGGGCGCGGCCCCGTTGAAGCTCCAAGTCCGAATGTCGTCCGAGGCGGTTGGGACACCCTTCCGCGCCCGCACGGGCGCGGCCCCGTTGAAGCGAAAATTATTCCCGGCAGATTGCGTAGATGTCCGCCCCTTCCGCGCCCGCACGGGCGCGGCCCCGTTGAAGCGATGGACCCGAGCATTCAGATGATCGGGATCAGGCACCTTCCGCGCCCGCACGGGCGCGGCCCCGTTGAAGCGTGTTCATTAGCGTATTGAATGTTGGTGTTGGATACGCCTTCCGCGCCCGCACGGGCGCGGCCCCGTTGAAGCCACGAAAAGTGGCAATGCATTTAAAGCCACTTGCAATCCTTCCGCGCCCGCACGGGCGCGGCCCCGTTGAAGCCTGGCCAAGAGGTTGAAGTCGCCAAGCAAAAAGCGGACCTTCCGCGCCCGCACGGGCGCGGCCCCGTTGAAGCGATTGCCACGCAGCGACCGGGCAGCACGTCCTTGACCTCGTGGTTTTTCGGGTACGGTCGTGCGCCACGCGAAAGTGTTGAATGTCAAAACCGTTGGCGCCGACGAAATACCACGGTGCCTCGGCAACAAGCTCGAACGGTTTGGTCGGCAACAATTCGGCCGGGGTGAGGCCATCGAAAAATGGAAGAGGAAACCGGGCTTGTTTGCGGTTGAAGAAAAAAACATGCCCACCGCACTCTTCCGCTGGGTAACTGCATTGGCGGGCAAAGCTGGGAATCACATCCGCTGCCGGAATTTTTTCGCAGGGTCCGTCTGGACCGTATTCCCAGCCGTGTAGCGGACACGTTAGCCGCTCACCCCTGACCTCCCCTTGCCCCAGCGGAGCGCCCATGTGTGAACAGCGGCCAGAAAGGACGGCCACCCGACCGGATTGGGCGCGGTAACCAACATAGGATCGTCCGCACAATTCAACAGTCACGGGGCCTTTGTTTAGCTCAATGCTGGCACACAGGTGAAACCATGATGCCGGAAGCGACGCCAGTTTTTCATCGGCGCGGTGCACCCCGGCCTGCAATTTTTTAACATCCTCAGGCATATCAGTTCGCAAACAAGAATGGCCGCTGAACAATCATTTAAGGCCAAGTTTACGGGACTCATACTAAACAACAACGAATTTAGCATCCCGGCGCGCCCCGTTGAAGCCAAGGTTGAGCTTTTCCGAATTGCCGGCAGTACGCCTTCCGCGCCCGCACGGGCGCGGCCCCGTGAAGCCTCGCCGCGCTACTGTTCCGGGTGTTCGTTGCCGCGCCTTCCGCGCCCATCAGGATCACCAAGCCTCACTTGGACACATGGATTTCGGCAACTTGCGTCGTAGCGCTAATTGCGGTATGTATGGTTTCGTGAAAACGGTGAATTTCAACGCAGTTAAACGGCAGGAAGCACGCAGCCGCATGGCAGCGGCGCGCAAGGCCCGTTCCAGTCCGCAGGCAGCGGCGGCGCTTCAGCAACGGGCTTCGTTGGTCGGCAACGGGGCCAAATGGCGTATCACCAACTTCAAGCAGGTCGCCCGCGCGATGTCCAAATGGGCATAACCGGGCTTAACCGTGGGTTTTTCTCTCCAGCAATTTTCGGAAGTCCTCAACTTGCGCGACGCCACCGGGCAGCCCTATTTGCTGATTGGTGGTCAGGCGGTCAATTATTGGGCGGAACGGTAGCTGGCCGTGGAGCCACAGCTTAAATCATGGCAGCCGTTTACCAGCGAAGACATTGATTTCAAAGGCGGCGCCGAGGATGTCCAACGGATTGCCCGGCAATTGGCACTGGCTCCGGGGTATCCACCCAAGGTGCAGACGACCGCGCTGGCCGGAACCATCCCTTTCCAGATTGGCGATTTGAAATCCAACATCGAAATTGTCCGGCAGCTTCCCGGGGTTTCAGGTTCGGTGGACGCCCTGGCCATTCAGGCGACGTGGAACGGCAAAATGATCCGGGTGCTTGACCCCATTTCCTTGCTGGCCTGCAAACTGGAACTGGTGGCGACGGTGGCACAGAAAACACGTCATGACGTGCCGCATCTGAAGATTATGCTGCCCTGTGTCCGGGCATTTTTAAGCGAATTCCTGCAACAGGTTGAAGGCCATGATCTTCCGGCAAGGCATTGGCTGGGGGCGGCTAATCAAGTGTTGAAACTGACGACCGACCACCGTGCCCGGAAAATCGCCGCCAAGCACCAGATCCAATGGGGTGAAATTCTGCCGCTAAACGCCATCGCCAAGAGCCAGGATGAGAAAATCCAGCGGTTTCATGCACAGCAAGTGAAGCAGGGCTACAAAACATCCACGGGGATTCACCTTTGAGACAATCCTGGCGCTTTGACTGGCCGGCTTGCCTCCATTCGGCAACCGGCCAGACAAATCGCCGCATTGAGGCCGACCCTATACGGCGGCGCACCCGGCGGAATTTTGCAACCGGGCTCACGCCGCGTTCGGTCCCCCCGCGCCCCATGACCGACCACTCCGTTCGCCCCGTTTCAAAACCTCCGCACGGTGCGCAAGGTTATTGGCAATTTTGAACCGGAAAAATCAGGTCCTAAACCGACCCAGCCAACCAGAAACGTCCATTTCGTTTGTCAAATAGCCGACATGAGAAAACCAGGCGGTTTCAAGCCCAGCCATTGAAACAGGGCCGCAAAAAATCCACGGGATTCACCGTTGGGGCAAGGTCCGACGTTTCGACTGGCCGGCTTTCCTGAAAGGCGCGGAAACCGGCCAGACGAAACGCCGCAATCAATCCGCACCGATCCGGCGGCGCACTCAACGAATGTTCCTGCAACCCCGCTCCA
>Ga0302319_10007422_pt1 | contig 21583 bp, 23 predicted proteins | sample Bog_T0_2_FD_203319 | JGI IMG/M metagenome (GOLD analysis project Ga0302319, IMG submission 203319) | Peat permafrost microbial communities from Stordalen Mire near Abisko, Sweden - Bog_T0_2 | ecosystem: Environmental > Terrestrial > Soil > Wetlands > Peat | place: Sweden: Abisko, Stordalen Mire... | reverse complement strand
GCACGGGTGTCAGCACGGTTACCTGATCGGGCAGGACGTAGGCGATGCCGGTGGTCAGGGCATTGCCGGCGCCACTGACCCAGTCAGCCTGAAAGACCATGTTGTCCGTAAGCTGAAGATCGGAGCCGGCAAACGGCTGAAGGACGCCATGGTCCCCCATCATCATTCCCACGTGCACGCGGCGACCGAGAACCTTGCGGTTCCGGCGGTGGTGGGCTCGAAAGCGTTCATATTGCTCTTGATCGTAGTTGAGGGTCTTGGAGAAGGTGATGTAGTAGCCCGGACTCTGACCCGGGGCGATATTCCAAATGCCGATGGCGGCGTTTGGTTTGAGCTCATCCTCGGTGAGGATGAGGGCCTTGGCGTTGAATACGAGGGTTTCGTCGCCCACATCGGGCGTCTCCGCATAATCAATGCCGCTCTCCAGCCAACTGGTGACTCCGAATTGGCTCTGAAAGGTCGGCGTCGGCGTGGTTAGGAACGTGGTGTCAGAAAAGCTCGTGTTACTGTTCTGAATGCCACCGATCCAGCTCTTGATCGGCGTGAGATCGGTGGTCGGTATCACGTTTAAACCGGTGGGCGCAGCCGCCGCAACCAGCGCAGAACATCCAGCGAGGACGCTCGCACAGAAGATCCGGACCCTCACGACTCAGGCTCCGACGTCTTGAAAAATGCAAGTTGAGATTTTAAACTTGCTGATATCTCGTTCACCTCAACTTGTTGGGCTGGCGGCAGGTCCTGGGCGGCCGCTTCGAGGGTGTCGACGGTTTTTCTCAGTTGCCTGATCCTCTCGGAGTAACCATCCACAAGGGCGTCGGTTGAAGCGGCCAGGTCTTGGAACTCATCCCGCTTTCTAAAATGGATATCGTGGCTAAGATTGCCAGATGCAATCTCGTCAAGCAACCTCTTTAGTCGATGCATGGGACCGGCAATACGGTGCGCATCAAGGGCCGACCAAAATCCAAAGACGGTGACCGCGATAAAGGTCACGACCCCCGCCACTTTGGCGCCGTTTTCCAGTAGTTGGCGGGTCTCCTTGATGGAAATGTGGGCCGACCAGAGGGTATCGCCAATTTCGCGATTGCTCATGTAGTACAGCAACCCGACGGCCGTTAGGGCGGCAATCAGGGAGAAGAGCATGTCGTCAATGACAAGGCGAAGTCGCAATTCATGGTTGACGAGGTGGCTTCGAAATCGGCGCCGGTTTTGTGGCTTCATTGTTTTCCGTTGGTTCGGCAAGTCAAAGGTCGTTGTGGCAGCTTAAGCAGAGGGCTCCGCGTCGATTGTCTTTGCGCAGGAGTTGTCCGTGAATGTTCTGGTTGTCATGGCCGTAATGGCAGGTCACGCAAGTGATTTTGCCCTCGGCGCTAAGGGGAAGATCGGGCGCCTGAATCTTCGTGTTGGGAATCCCCACGGGGTGGGTAATTGGGCCATCGTAGTGGCATCTCAGGCACTCTGCGTCAATTGTGGCAACCATAGCGTGCGCGGCTGGGCTCGTCCCGACCAAGGAGGCCTTGGGCGCCGTGTGGCATGACGTGCACGGAGTTCCAAAGGGGTGGGCGTTCGGGAGGGCATGGGCGCCATTGTGGCAAGGGTAGCAGAGGCCCTTTTGGTCGGCAGCAAGAAATGCGTCATCACGGTGCCTGAAGTTAGCGGTGTGGCAGCTACCGCAAGTGACGAAGCCATCGGCCAAATTTGCCCGACCCGCCACCGGCCAGTTCACTTGGACCAGTTCAGGGTGAGGCATTGGGCAGCCGGCGGTGTGGCATTTCAAGCAATAGGCGACTTCTGCCTTGCCGGCCGGCGCTACAATGGCGCCGCTTGCATGCGGATCGCCATGAGCATCATCTTGAGCCGCGACCGGACGCAATGCAAGCACCCAAACAAGCAAGCAGGCCGCGCCAAATAGGATACGGCTTAGGCGACGCGGGTCCAGCATGGCGATAGGACGATCCTACACCAAAAGAGTTTGCGAGTAAATAGCCCGATTGCCGGGCGGGACTACTGCCGAATAACGCGGAAGCCAAGAGAGTCGAAGGCAACGCGATCACCGGGCCGAGGCGCGCGCAAGGGTGCGTCGATGGCGCCGGAGTGGGAAGGCAGGTTGACGAGAATGGTGTGCCCACCCCGCTCTAGTTGCACCGTGTATGAGACGGTGTGGCCAAGGGTTCCGATGAAGGCGCAGTGGGGATCGACGGCAAGCACCTGGTAGGTGGGAGCGTTCAATGCCATCGTAGAAAGGGCGGCGAGCGAGTAAAGCATGGGTTAGGTCCTCTTTCAATGAAATGCAAGGAACATGCCATTTGACAACCCTGGGGGGATGTGGTCGTCGCGGCCAAGCCTTGGACCCCACTTCTCACCAAGGCAGGCCAACGCTTCGCGTAAAATGGTCGCATGATCCCAGCAGTAAGCGAGCGATTTGAGGACCTCGAAGGGCGACGTCGGGCTTTGGTCGAACGCGTGTTGACCCTCTCGCCGGAGAAGCAAAACGCCCACCCCGACCCCAAGGCATTCTCGGCGGCCGAGGTCATCGAGCATTTCGCGTTAACCGAGGAATGGAACCTCGGCTTTCTACGCAAGAACCCCCCAACTTCTCTGAAGGGAAAAGCGGTCAAGCATGGACTCCTGTTCAAAACCGCGGTTTCCCAAATGCAGAACCCGGTCAAGCAAATCGCCACGATCTCCAAGATGACTCCGAAAGGGTCAGTTGATCCGGTGCTGGCGGCGAAGCACTGGGAAGTGGTTCGGAAGGAAATGGCTGGTTTCTTTGAGCAAGTCAGCGACGTCAACGCGCCGTTTGCCAAGTTCCTCTTCTTCTTTGGGACACTCTCGGCCTCCGATTACCTTGATCTCCTCGAAGCGCACATCACCTACCACGAGGTGCGATTTCCTAGGGTTTAGTGGCCAAGGCGGGTCCCCTTCCCGTGAGCCTTTTCCAAAAGGATCCCCTTTGCGCACTCCATCTGTCGGACAGTTCTTTGGCTGCCAACTCCCAACGCGGATACTCAAACGTGAAACCGGCGTTGAGGAGCCGGGTCGGCATCACGTATCGGCTCTTGAGAACCAGCTCTGAGTCCCCGTCGGCCAAATAACCGCCGAGTTCCAGCACAAGGCCCTTGGCGGGGATGCCGATATGCGCGTGGAGCGCCTCCCGAAGTATCCGATTGAATTCTTTGTTGGGCCGAGGGTCGGGAGCGGCGAGGTTCACGGGGCCGGAGATCTCATCGTGATCGATGAGGAAATCGACCGAACGGACGAAATCGAATTCGTGAATCCACGAGACAAATTGCTTTCCGCTTCCGGCGGTGCCGAGCAACCCGCGCCGGGCAAGCTTTGCCATGATGTCAAAGGCGCCCCCCTTGTCGGGGCTGAGCGTGATCGCTGAGCGCATGGCCACTTTTCGTGTGTTCGGGGTTCTGGCCAGGTCCAGTTCTCGCTCCCATGCTTTGCCGATTTCGACACGGGCATTCCAAGCGGGTGGCACGTCAGGTTCTTCGCCGGCCAGGCGGCCGGTTAGATCGTCGTTTGGGGCATCCATTCGGTGTGCATAGATGGTGGCGGTGCTCGCTTGAAGCCAAAGCTTTGGAGGCGATTGCGCGGCAGCAATCGCCCATCCGATGACCCGCGTTGAAAGAGTGCGCGAGGTCATCATTTCGGGAAGGTAAGGGTCACCGTTGCGGCAGTGCACTCGCCGACCGGCCAAATTGATCACCACGTCACACCCATCAATCGTTTCTTGCCATGGTCCGAGCGTTCGTCCATCCCAGCGCAAACCGGGGTCTTCGGCGCTTCGCGACAGCACGAGCACTTCGTGACCGGCAGTCGAAAGTCCGCGTCGCAGCACCTTGCCTACCTGACCACCGCCCCCCGGCATCACGATTTTCACAACTCTAGTGTACGTTGAGAAAAAGGTGGGGCGCGAATTTGCCGAGTTCTGCCAGGGACGGTAAGGCGGGCAACGCACCCGGCCGCGTTGTGGAGAGCGCTGCGGCATGATTCGCCAGGTTTAAGGCAGTTGGCCAATCGTGTCCGGCTCCGATTAAGAAGAAGACGAGCGCTCCGCAGAAGGCATCGCCTGCCCCAATGGTGTCCACCACGGCGACAGCCGGTGGCGCGAAGAGTCCCTCATCGCCCTGTGCGCTTCGCCAATAGCAGCCAGCAGCACCGCGGGTGAGAACCACATGCTGAACGCCACGGTCAAGAAGCATCAAAGCGGCGGATCGACACGACGGAAGGTCAATGGGGCGCACTCCGGTGATCGCCTCCGCTTCGGACTCGTTGGGAAGCACGGCGTAGGAGCGTGCGTAGACCTCATCCGGGAGTGCGCAGGCAGGCGCCGGGTTCAGGAACAGGCGCCCCCTTTTCGCGGCCGCCTCAATCGCTTCCAGTGGCACCTCCAGTTGGGCGAGAATCGCTCCGCCGGGTGCGAGGGCTTCAATGACCTGCTTGGCGGAGACGGCCGCGTTCGCGCCGGGGGCGACCACGATCTGGTTCTGCCCCGTCGCATCGACGACAATCCCGGCGCAACCCGTGGGATGATGCGGAAGAGTCGCCATGTGATTGATATCGACGCCCGCTTCGTTGAGACTCCTCGTCATGAGTGCGCCAAACGCGTCTTGGCCCACTGCGCCGATGTAACGTGATGCCCCGCCCAGCCGGGCAATGGCGCTTGCTTGATTTGCCCCCTTTCCGCCGGGCGATTGAGTGAAGGACTTGCCCAAAATGGTTTCGCCGGGTTGGGGAAAGCGGTCGCTTCTGAAGACAAGGTCTACACACGCGCTACCCACGACGCAGATAGTGGACGCATCCGATTTGTCAGAGCCGATCATCGATGGTATGCAAGCATAACCCAAGCATTTCATGCGCCCGGTTCCTTTGCCACTTCTTCTAGCGGCCGAAGTCGATGCGACATTCGGCGCTAGATATGGGCGAAAAGGGTTTTTTCGCAGATAATGTATGGCGATATGCCTTATGCAATTCGTCCTTGGCTCTTTACCGTGTTATTGGCCGGATCGCTGGTACCTGCGAGACCGCAGCAGGATCCAGACGTCCTGGACGCGGCGGGTCTTCGGAAGCTCATTGAGGGCCTGGGATACGACGTCAAGGACGTGACCAAGACCCCCGGGAGTGAGAAGTACGAGTTCAAGATCACGCGGCAGGCCATGGATGTGCCGATTTCCACGAAAATCAGCACTAGCCACAATTACGTGTGGTTCACGGTGTTTCTCGGGCCAGCGCCGGTCGATCCCGCCAAGAATGCACAGTTGCTGAAGTTGAACTACCAGGACCAGCCCAACAATTTCTATGTGACGGACGGGGGAAACCTGATGATGGGCATCGCCGTCGACAATCGCGACGTCACCGCAGCCATCGTGCAGCGAGTCGTGGAGAAGCTAGGCGATGATGTCGCCCTCAGCGCCGACGTCTGGGGCGAAGCCCAGACGGCTCCCAAGTAAGAGGGAGACTGGCGGAGTAGGTGGGATTCGAACCCACGATCCGGCTCAACACCGGATACGCGATTTCCAGTCGCGCTCCTTCGACCACTCGGACACCACTCCGCGCCGGGAATTGATTATGTCCGATTCGGGCCCCTTGGTTCTGGTTTACCGGCTCTCCTATAGAGTGATAATCCCAGCCCCCCGGTCCCGATACCTTCGGTGGCCAAGCGCGGTATCGCACACGCGCACGGTGCGACCCGCCTTAAGGGCCAGTTCCGCGAGGCGGTGCATGTTGCCGCCCTCCGCAATGTGTACAAAGTCCAGGCGCCGTGCCAAACACGCGACGAGTCGGTCGCGAACCTGGTTATTGATGCCCACAAAGTCAGCATCGGGTCGGAACGGCGAGATGGCCAAGTCGGTAGAGGGGTCAAATTCGTAGCGCCACAGCCTGGCCGCGCGGAATGCCTCGTCTCGGAGGTCAGGGCCCAGCACTTTGAACAGACCACGGTCCAGACAAAGGATTCTTGGTGAGCCGTATCGCAGGGGCACAATGGCCGCCCTTTGATATTCGGGGCGGTCATGGCCGGCAACCAGAATGTCGCCGTTGAGGACGCCTTCCTCAGTCAGTTGCTCGATCCGGTCAAGATCTCGCGTCAGCGCGTTTCGTGAGCTCAGGACGGCGAAGGTCCGCGCATCCAGAAGCTTCCGATTGCCGTAAGCGAACAGCACTCCGGGCGGCTCGGGATCCATCTCCTCGATGCTCTTCGGGTAGCCGGCATCCACCGCCGTGAGGAGCACCACACCAAGGCCGTTCAGGCGCTTTTCAAGGGCCTGCGAAGCTTCGGCGGCGCCTTCTGCCTTCTCACTGAACTCGAGGGCCACTTTGAGGGGCAACCGATACTCTTCGCGTAGCGCCTCGGGCCCCAATCGGAGAAACTCTTCAGGAGTGCGGCCCAACAAGCGGTTGCGGGTAAGCACCTTGGTGACGGTCTTCCCACCAATGCCTTTTGCCATGGCCAGCACCAAGGCGAAGGTGCGGTCGCTTATACCCAAAGCAGATTCACCGCCTCCAAGAGGATCTTGACCGCCGCGGCTCCCGACCGCTCCATCACTTGTTTGACATCGCCATGGCTGAGCTCCGACTTTCCGATCCCCGCGGCGAGATTCGTCACGATCGCCAAGCATGCATAGTCGATTCCGGCTTCGCGCATGACCACGGCCTCCGAAGCCGCTGTCATCCCAACGACGTCGCCTCCGATTTGGCGAGCAAAAGACACCTCGGCAGGTGTCTCGTAGCGGGGCCCACTGGTGGCGACATAGGTGGTACTGGGTTGCGACGAAAGGCAAGTGGCTCCGGTCGCAGCAAGCAGGGCCTTTTGGGCCGCGCTCCCCATAGGCTGTGAGAAGTCACGGTGCTGAGCGCTTGTCTCGAAGAGGGTCAGGTTCCGGCCAGTGAGATCAATGAAATCGGTGCAGACTGCGAATGAGCCTATCGTCAACGCGGGATGGAGGGCGCCGACTGCGGCGGTGGCCAAGCAGTGTCTCGCCCCAAGCGCCTTAAGGCCGAGTGCCATCGCTCGGTAGTTCACTTGGTGCGGAGGCGATCTGTGACCGCTCAAGTGCCTTTCGATGGCCAGAATCCGGTGCTCACCTTGGTCGATAAGCCTTCCTCTCAGCAGGCCGAAAGACGTTGGGACATGGATCGAGCGTCCGCCCAGCTGCGACAGGAGTGAGCCCACCCCGGTGCCTCCCACAATTCCGATCGTCTTCACCTAACGGAAAGCGTACCAGGGCCCAGTAGAATGCCTACTATGACGCTGCGCGAGATTCTTCATGCTCACATCCCGTTCCTCACCGAGGAGAGCACGGTCCGGGATGCGGTGGACAAGATGGATCTCTACCAGTTTGGGGCGTTGGTGGTGGTGGACGCCGACAAGAAGCCAATTGCCGTGCTAACGGAGGGCGACCTGTGTCGGGCGGTCTCTCATCGCGGCAACCTCGCCACCATGTCCGGAGAGCCGGCTGCCACCTATGCCACGAAATTCCCGACGGTCGCCTCACCCGACCTGGAAATCGGTGAAGCGCTCCATCAGATGTTGAACAGCGGGCTGACCATCTTGCCGATCGTCGAAGGGGATCGGTTGATCGGGTTGGTGTTGCGAGTGGACTTGATGCAAGCTTTGCTGATGGACCTTGCCCAGAGCTGCTAACGATGTCTTGGGAGGACAGATAGTATTTGCATGGAGGCGCCCCATTGATTCAAATCGGAGACACTTTCCCACCTTTTTCGTTACCCGACCAGGACGGCCACATCTTCACAGAGGCTGTCCTCAAAGGTGTGAAGACCGTGATCTACTTCTATCCCAAAGACGACACCCCCGGGTGTACCGTTGAAGCATGCGATTTTCGCGACATTGGTGCTGAACTTGCGGGGGCGAAGGTCATCGGCGTCAGCCCGGACAGCGCCAAGTCACACCAGAAATTCATCGGTAAGTTCGGCTTGAATTTCCCATTGCTTGCCGATACCGACCACACTCTCTGCGAGGCCGTAGGGGTCTGGGTCGAGAAATCCATGTATGGCAAGGCCTATATGGGCGTTGAGCGGACGACTTTCCTGATTGATGAGAATGGCGCTGTGGCAAAGGTCTGGCGCAAAGTCAAACCCGAAGGGCATGCCAAGGACGTAGCATCGGCGTTGGCCTGAGGTGTCGGGCGGTAGAATCCGATTATGAGTGATCGCGTCACCGCGCCCAGTGTGCGGGCCATGAAGTCGGGCGGTCAGAAGGTCGTGTGCGTTACCGCCTATGACGCCATTTTCGGAAGGCTCGCCGACGCGGCGGGGGTAGATCTGATACTGGTTGGCGACTCGGTGGGGAACACGGTGATGGGCCAGCCCAACATGCTTGGCGTTTCCCTTGAGGACATTGCCCATCACACCCAAGCGGTGGCGAGAGGTGTGAAGCGCGCTCTGCTGGTCGCTGACTTGCCATTTGGAAGTTACCAGGAGTCTCCGGCCCAGGCAGTTCGGTCGGCGGTGACGCTGGTAAAAGCCGGCGCTAAGGCCGTCAAACTCGAGGGAGAATTCGTGGAAGCGATCCAGGCTATCCGCAAAGCCGGCATTCCCGTGATGGGTCACGTAGGGATGACGCCACAATCGGTGCACAGCTATGGTGGCTTCAAGGTTCAAGGACAAGGAAGGGAGGCTCAGTCCGTGCTCAATGCGGCGAAAGCAGTGGACGAGGCGGGGGCGTTCGCCATCGTTCTTGAACTCATTCCTGCCGTGCTTGCCAACGAAATCACTTCGGCCGTCTCAAGTCCAACTATCGGGATTGGGGCAGGCAGGGGTTGTGACGGCGAAATCCAAATCATTTATGACATCCTCGGCTTCTCGGTCCGACAGTATCGCCATACAAAACCCTATGTTAAGGGAGGCGAACTGATGGGCGAAGCCCTCATCCACTACGTCAGCGAAGTCCGTGAGCGTGCTTTTCCCACCGAGGAACAGGCTATTTGAGAATTATTCGCAAAGCGGCCGAGTTTGAATGCAACAACGGAAAGGTCCGCGGGCTTGTTGCCACTATGGGTGCGCTTCATGAGGGACACCTCACCCTCATCCGGGAGGCCAAAATGCTTTGCGATGAGGTTGTGGTATCCATCTTTGTGAACCCACTGCAATTTGGACCAGGGGAAGACTTTGCGCGATACCCCCGGCGCGAATCAGAAGATGTGGCCCTCGTCGAATCGGCGGGTGCCAGCGTGGTGTTTGCTCCGAGCGTCGAAGATTTTGTCGGCTTGCCCGTAACATTTATTCAAGCTCGAGGGGTTTCGGAACACTACGAAGGCGCTCATCGCCCTGGACACTTTGAGGGAGTCGCTACGATTGTTGCCAAATTATTCAACGCGGTGCGGCCACAGCATGCGTTCTTTGGACTGAAGGATCGCCAACAGTGCGCGGTCATCGGAGCGATGGTGCGCGATCTGAACTTTCCCGTTGGGCTCCACTTCGTCTCAACCGTCCGGGATGCCGATGGCCTTGCGATGTCAAGTCGTAACGCCTACCTTTCTCCGGCGGAGCGGGCGCTTGCGCCGCTACTGTTTAAGACCCTTAAGCAAGCCGCCGCAAGCATTTCGGAGAGCCAATCCAGCAGTACAGCGGTCACTGAAATTCTGTCTGGGGCAGCTATTTCATTAGCGAAGGCTGGGTTTGAAGTTGATTACCTGGACTTGGTCGACCCCTTGCGATTTGAGCCCGTTATCAATGCAATGTCCGACACGGTTATTGTTGTGGCCGCGAAATTGGGGCGGACTAGACTTATTGATAATGTAGATATTCCCAAGCAGTGATGGTATGATTTGTCTTGGCGTGGTGTTTTCGCACGAGCCCTCTTGCATAGATGTGCCGCCCGAAGAGGCGGATTTTGCAAGGCTGGCGGCCGAGGTGACTCACGGCAGGTGCGGTCCCTACTGCATGCGGAGATCGAAAAAGTCGACAGTTCTGATCTCCTTCAAAGGCGATAAAATGAGTAAATCTGTTCAAAGCGTCAAGAATTCGCTAAAATTCAAAGCCAGCCCCAAGGCCGGTATTCTCTCTGTTAAGATCGGTGTTCGCAAGTATTCGGTGCCCGTAGAAGCCCGTATGCTGAGCAATGGCGGTTTTGTATTTCTTTCATTTCCTGCCAGTTCGGAGCTTTATCGGGTCGATGGCGGAGAGTTGCATTCGATGCCGAGCGACACCGAGGCTGGCGATGCCTATGCAGCCCTGAACCCAGGTCGCAGACGTCGTCGAACTCGGAAGGAGGCGGAGTCAGCCGCCCTCTCCGCGGAACTCGAAGAAGCGATCAAGGGCATTCCCCCTGGATACCGACTGGGCTACGGGCCAGACGGAAAGCCGCGCCTCATTCGAACGCGCGTTCGCCGCAAGAAGGCCTGAAGTGGTTTTCCGGGTGCGGCGCACGGCGTCGCACCCACCTGCGGTATCCTCGCCGCGTCGGCCGGCGTAGCTCAGTGGTAGAGCGGCAGTTTTGTAAACTGCGGGTCGCGGGTTCGAGTCCTGTCGCCGGCTCCAGTCAAGTTTTGGCCAGCTCCCCTCGTCCGTGCGCAAAGAACCACGCTCTATAGGACTTGAAGGTAGATTGAGTTATGGCACGACCAAGCAAGAAAGAAATCAAAGCGGCACTCGATAAGCTGCGTCCGGGAGGAGATCAGGGTCGATCGGTTCCGACCGACTACAATGCTCCCCCTCTTGAGTCGGAGAAGAAGAATCAACGGATTCGTAAGAAGGGTATCTAGCAAGAAATTCGGAAATTTGGATGGGAGCTACCTGGCACAGGGTATTATTCCCGCGTTACGTTCCAATTGCCTAGATCGTTTGGTTCCGCCTCCTGGCCGGTTCTCGATATTGATTCTGCCTTTGAACCGGAACAAATTTAAAACAGGGAGGCCATCCTATGGCAACCAAAACACTCTACGTCGGAAATCTTCCTTACTCTGCGACTGAAGCGCAGCTCATCGCCTATTTCTCCGCATACGGTTCTACCAATGCGCGAATCGTTGAGGGTCGCGGCTTCGGCTTCGTCGACATTAACGCGGATCAACTAGAAGCTGCGGTCGCCGACAAGCACAGCACCCAGCTCGAAGGCCGAACCATTACCGTCAATGAGGCCAAGCCTCGTGAGAACCGCAGCAGCGGTGGCGGTGGCGGCGGTGGTGGCTACGGTGGCGGCAGCCGCTCCGGCGGCGGCGGCGGTGGCGGCGGACGTTCGTCCGGCGGCGGTCGCGGCAATCGCTGGTGAGCGTAACGAGGGCGGCCTGAGCGCCTTCACACACAGATTAAGCCCATTCCTGCGTTGCAGGAGTGGGCTTTTGCGCTCCTAGACATGCCTGAGGCCCGTTGCCGTGCGATAATGGAAGCATGACCAATACTGGCGCGCTCCCGATGATCATACAGGGAGGCATGGGCGTCGGCGTCTCTGATTGGAGACTCGCCAGAGCCGTTGCCCGCCGAGGACAACTCGGCGTGATCTCGGGAACCGGCTTGGACACGGTCGTCGTGCGACGTTTGCAATTGGGCGACATCGGCGGTCACCTTAAGAAGGCCTTCGACGCCTTCCCATTCCCTGACATCGCCAAAGGGATCTGGGACCGCTATTTCATTCCCGACGGTAAGTCTCCCGATCAGCCCTTCAAGTCCAAGCCCATGCCGTCGATCAAACCGGGTAAGGCCTTTATCGACCTAACGGTTGTGTCGAGCTTTGTAGAAGTTTATCTTGCAAAGTTGGAGCATACGGGTCACGTTGGCATCAACTTGCTCGAGAAAATTCAACTCCCGACCGTGCCGGCGCTTTTCGGGGCGATGCTGGCAAAGGTGGATTTTGTATTGATGGGAGCCGGCATTCCCCGTCAGATTCCGGGAATCCTCGATTGTCTTTCGCGATTCGAACTGACTCGGCACCACATCGATGTGGTGGGGGCCTTGCCGGGGGAGGCGTTCTACGCCGACTTCGATCCGAGCCGTTTTAGCCACGGCATGCCGACCGAATTGAAGCGCCCGCAGTTTCTCGCTATCATTTCATCGTCAGTTCTCGCCCAGACCTTGGCCCGCAAGTGCACTCCTCCGGTGGATGGCTTTGTCGTCGAGGGACCCACCGCAGGCGGTCACAACGCGCCTCCGCGTGGCGCGATGGTGCTCGACGAAAGGGGCGAGCCCATCTATGGTCCTCGGGACGAGACGGACCTGAACGTGATGCGCGACCTCGGCCTCCCGTTTTGGCTGGCCGGGTCATACGGCAGCCCAGATAAGATCCAGGAAGCGCTCAATGAGGGGGCAGTTGGAGTCCAAATCGGGACCCCATTTGCGTTTTGTGACGAATCCGGTATCGAGGCTCATCTGAAGGCCCGAGCCATCCAGGCGGTCCTGAGTGGCAAGGTGAGAGTCCGCACGGACGCTCTTGCCTCTCCCACGAAGTTTCCCTTCAAGATCATTGAGATGGAGGGCACCATGGCAGATCCTAAGATTTACGCCGGCCGCAAGCGAATCTGCGACCTCGGCTACCTCCGATCCTGCTACAAGAAGGACGACGCCACCATCGGTTACCGCTGCCCGAGCGAGCCTGCAGAGGATTTCATTGCAAAGGGCGGCGCCGCCGAAGAACTCGAGGGACGCCAGTGCATCTGCAATGGCCTTATTTCCACGATCGGCATGCCGCAAGTAAGGGACGGGGTCGCGGAGATCCCGGTCATGACTTCCGGCCGCGACATCGAGGTCATCAAGCAGTTTATGAAGCCAGGTCGCTGCTCATACACCGCCGACGATGTTCTTGACCATCTGCTTGATGCCCATGGGGCCGCTAACACCAAACTTGAACCACAAGAAGCGGTGATAGCGGGTTAGGTCATCCCACGGGGGATAAACTGGGCAAACCCAATGCCCGAAATCCTTCTCATCAATCTGGTTGGCACCGACCGGCCGGGTTTGACCAACGCCTTGACCACCAGTCTTGCCGCCCACCGGGTGGAAATTTACGACATTGGTCAGGCGGTGATCCATGACCATCTTTCGCTGGGCATGTTGGTCGGGCTGCCGGAAGGTCCACAGTCATACGAGGCCCTCAAGGATCTCCTCTACACCGCGCATGGCCTCAACCTTTCGATTCGGTTCACACCGATCTCCCCCGAAGAGTACGAAGTTTGGGTTGGCCAGCAGGCACAGGAACGAACGATCGTGACGATGCTCGGTCGGACGATATCCGCAAGTAACCTGAGCGCGCTTACGGGCGTGCTCATCGAGCAAGGGCTCAACATCGAGAAGATATCCCGGCTCTCGCGTCGGCTGTCCCTCAAACTAACCGAAGAAGAGCAACGGTCATGCATTGAGTTCTCCGTCCTCGGTCGGCCAAAGGATCGCCAACAAATGCGTCAGGACTTCATGTCGATCGCCCAGGATGGGGATGTGGACGTTGCCGTGCAGTCGGATGATATGTATCGGCGTCACCGCCGCCTTTTCGTATTCGACATGGACTCGACCCTCATTCAGTGCGAGGTGATCGACGAATTGGCCCGTTTGCACGGGGTGTACGATCAAGTATCAGCGATCACCGAAGCGGCCATGCGTGGCGAACTCGACTTCAAGGCGAGCTTTACGCAGAGGGTCGGCCTCCTGAAAGGCCTTGAAATGGAGAAGGTAATCGCATTCGCGGACCGTCTGCCCCTCACCGAAGGGGCCGAACGCCTCGTCGACACGCTCAACAAACTTGGATTTAAGACGGCCATCTGCTCAGGTGGCTTTACCATCTTTGGTGAGAGGCTAAAGGAGATTCTTGGAATCGACTTTGTGTTTGCCAACGAACTGGACCACGAGGACGGCCGCCTTACCGGAAAGGTGAAGGGAGAGATCGTGGACGCGCAGAGGAAGGCCGCACTCATGCGTCTGCTCGCGGCCGACATGAACATTAGTCTCCAGCAGGTGGTTGCCGTCGGCGATGGCGCTAACGACCTTCCGATGATCGGCCAAGCCGGACTCGGCATCGCCTTTCGCGCAAAGCCCGTCGTTCGCGCCAACGCCAAGCAGGCCCTTTCGGTACTGGGGCTGGATGGAATGCTGTACTTGATCGGAGTCAGAGACAGAGAGATTCTATCACCTGAGAGTTAGGTCGAATGAATGGGGACGCTTAATGGCGGGGACCGGTCAAGGTCACCAGGAGTGGAAGCGAGGCGAGCCTACAGGAGCGAGCAACTCCAAGCGCTTAGGACGCCGGCAACCCTACCGGTCGTTGTTAAGGGCTCCGGATTAGAATCCGCCTACACCTTCTGGCGTGCCAACGCCAGTGGGGAAGTCCCAACCGGCGCCCGCGGCGTAGTGGCCGGCAGCGCCACTTGAGATGTCATGAAAATGGGCGCTGCCAATTTCAGCGTAGAGCTTGGTGTCTTCCGCTTGCGAACTGGCCGGCGTAGACCCTGATGCGTTGGCGATGCCGGCCATGATGGGAGTCGCGGCGCTGGTGCCGCCAAAGACCTGCCACCCGCCGGGATTGTTGGGGAATCCGTAGCTGTCGAAAACCGAAACGCCGGTATTGGGATCGGCATCGGCGGCAATATCGGCGACTCCCCTGAAGTTGCCGACAAGATTGGCGACTGCGTTCTGGAAGGTCGGTCGGGGCTCATAGAGGCTCGGACCACAGGATGTGTCGCTCCAAGCGGTTTCGCTCAGCCAGACTCCCGATGCGTTGATATTGAGCGATGTTCCCCCCACCGAAACGACGTTCTGGGATGCGGCGGGAAAATCGACTTGGTTGGCGATATCCCCCGCCGCCGCAAAGAAGGTCACCCCGCTCTGGACAAAGTAGCTGTCGTAGGTCGTGTAGACAGTGGCGTATTCAGCTCCCCCGGAACTCATCGAGACTTCTCGGACTCCCGGAAGTAGTTTTGCCACATTCACTGCCGCCATCAGGTCGGTGGTGGCGTCAGAGGCTGCCTCAACCAAATAAATCTTCGCCCTTGGCGCCATGGCATGAGCCCATTGGGTGTCCAAGGCCATCTCTTGGGACCAGCCTCCATCCGGTGCCGGCTTGGCGCCCGACGCGTAAACCACCTCAAAGACATCGTTGTTGGCCCCGGTGGGATTGGTTGAAGGTTCGGTCGGAAGCCCAAACTGAGCCGAAAAAGCATTGAAGTCGGCCAGGGAGGTGGGATAGTCGTAAGCGTCCACGATGGCGATCGCGCCTGAACCGGAGTTGGCGGGAATCTCGTAGGCTGTCCGCAGTTGGCTCGGCGAGTACCCATCCGGCGTTCCGCACGGTCCAGATGTGTCTCTAATCGAAATCAGGTAGTTGGTATGAAACCTCTTCCCTCGGTCACTTGCTCGCTCAACCGTTGTAGCGGGGACCAGATATCCATGGCCCCTTGGCACCGCCTGGGGCACAAGAGCGGTGCAAATCGTCGGAGCGGATGAGCTACTTCCGCCTCCGCAGCCTCCCAGAAGGAGTGCGGTAAAGCCAATAAAGGGTGCGATGAGAAGGGCGCTTCGTTTCAAATAATCACCAACGGATGCTCGCCAGTTTACGGCCTGGGGAGACGCCGCTGCTCAGGCCATTCGAACACCCGACCTAATGCGACGGCTGAGGAACCAACCTTGATAAGACGGGCCCATTAGTAAAAAGTTCATCCTAGCCGCGCATGCTTTCTTTCAGGATGTCAAGGTATTCACGATCGACAAGGTAGCCGTCAAGCATCTCAAACTTCGCACCTCGCCTATGCCCGATGATGCCGAAAGCGCCCTCGAAGTTCCAGACCGAGAACCCCCACCCAAATTTTTTGTAGATACCAAAAAGGTCGCGCAACCAACGGATGGCTACGTCATTTGGCGTTCGATCATAGCAGCCGCACTCGCCGATGTGGATGCCGACGCCCCTTGCCTCGACATCGCGCCAAGGTTGGTAGAACTCCTCCAACCCAACGCGGTCCCATGTCCTTCCGTCCCATTCAAAGCCCGGATAAACCGGAGTCGGTAAGCCGACATGTCCACACCACCATGATGCCTCGAAATGGCTTACGGCCATTGGCTGGTAGCCACGGCCGCTATGGATCACGCCAAGATCGGCAAGCTCCGGCAGAGCCAGGTGGCCGCCCGCGAGCCCATCGATGACAATGGGGCGTTTGGGGTCGACCTCGCGGACTGCGCTCACCGTCTTACGGATCACCGCCTCGTGCTGGGCACGAGTAAAACCTCGCTCACCCACTGCAGGGGGCTCGTTAACGAGATCGAAGCTTAAGTCCTCCGCCGGCGCCTCAAGGTACCGGCGAGCAAATTCTGTCCAGTTGAAGAGAAAGGCGTCCTGCGCGATGAGATCGGTCCAAAGGTTGTCCTTCTCCAGTTCCCAGCCATTGATGCAATAGCCGGGTACCCGATGAAGATTCAACGAGAGGTGTATGCCTCGGGCCTGGCACTGGGACAGGGCCTCGTCAATGTACTTAAACATCGACTCGTCAGGGTTGAAGTATTCGAAGTCGCGCGTCCAGATCCAGTAGTTCGAGGGGAGGCGGACAAAGTTGAAACCGTGCTTGGCCAAGAAGTCGAGGGCTTTCTCGTCGGGGAATCTTGGCCGCGGGCCGTCAGCGCCGACCTCCATCATCCACTGAAAGTTGAAACCGTACTTACCTTTTAGGTTCACCGATCGACTCCTTTTGCCCAAATCGAAAGGATGGCATCGGACGATGGAAGGAGGAGGGGCTTGCGAATGGCGCCACGCTCGACCTTTAATTCGAAGTTGCTCGCCCGGCCCGAGGCAAGGTCGGTCAAGATCGCCTGGTATGGGCCGTCGATCAGGCCGAGCCCGGAAATCGTTGCCGGGTGATTGTCGGGACTGCTGCGTTCTAGTCGGACCAAGGCCATATGGGGATTGCCGATCCCCAAGGCTTCCACCCCCCGACCTAACCCGGGAATTGAGATCGAGCCGATGCCCACCCAGTCGGCTCCGGTGTTGTCGAGCTGGAGGTCAACGCGACCCGCTGGAACGGCAATCGCCAACGATGCCGCCTTCAGGTCAGTACCAGGGGGAAAGGCCTTGGTCATTGGTGTGCCGCCGTTTACCGAGGCGACCAAATTGCCTCCGGCCTTAGACAGATTCGTCACCCGGATTTCTACCGTGCCGCCGACGGGCAGATTCATATGAAGCATCAGCGGCCCAGACCGCATCTCAGGGTGGGCGGCGCCTTGGAAGTAAGTGGGCGCCGCCCCCAGCGCGATCGCGTCGGCCGGAAGGTTGTATTCCAAACGTTTGAAGCCTACCCAGTCACCGGAGGGTTGAACGACTAGGTCGCCGGGTGTTCCGGACTGAACATCTGGTTCAACGAAGACCAGGTTACTTTCCGAAAGTACGTGCGAGTCGTCAATAATCCGTCGCGCCGTGGACCACTCGTCTTGCAAGTTCAGCCTGAATACGGCGTCCCAATACCAATACTGGGCGCTTCCCGCAAAATGACGGAAGAGCGAGGTCCAGATGGCGTCGCGGATCGCCCTACGTTCCCCATCGGGACGCCCCACGTTGGAAGTGCTGATTCCCACTTCGCCGAAGAAGAACGGTTTCTCACCAACCTGTTCCGCCAGAATTCGCGGCTCAAGGTGGGATGGATAGGCGTGAGCCTGGGTGTAGTCGACCGCTCCAAAGATCGGCAGGTTTAGGTCGGAACTGGACGTGATCAGATGATGGTACGGATCGATGCTTCGGATGAAGGCGGTCATCGAATCATGCCAGTTTCTGACATCGGTGATGCGGTGGTCGTGGATCGCGTTGACCGATTCAACTTCGTTGAAGAGCTCCCAGCCCATGATCGATGGGGAATAACTGAACCGAGCGACCATGTAACGCAGATACGCCTTCGTCAAGGCAATGGCCTGAGGATTAGTGAAGAAGTCGGCGGGATCGACAAGGAACCCTCCGTTCTTGGCGTTCCACGGGTTCGTGCTCCAATTAGAGTCGTTGTAAGTTGTGAATTCGCCATGGTGAAACAGAACGAGCTGAACGCGCACTCCCCCCTCTTCGGCGGCGCTTACCACGCCCTGCCACTGGTCAAGGGAATCCTCGTCAAGGGTCGCGAGCCCATAAGTTCCGCCGGACTTCCACCAAGGGTTCATTCCGTCCCAAGAGCATGCCCATATGCGTGCCCAGTTGGCGCCATAGCCCTTCATGGCGTGGAGAGTGCTCGCAAGCGAGGGAAGTCCGTCCGAGTGCCAGGCCAGGTTGTGGCCCATTGGCCAATAAATTCTGCCTGAATCCATGTGGAAGCCCCATGGGCCGCCGACGCGGACGAAGCCGTCGCCCAACGAGGCGTCGAGGGCGACTTTGATCGGCGTGGCATCTGCCGGATGCCCGTTCCGATAGAGCCGGGCGGTGTAGACCCCTCGCTGGTGCGCAACTAAGACCGACCGCCATGCTTGGTGCGACCAATAAGCCAGCCGCCACTCCTGATGACCATCAGGTGCGGTGAACGCCACCCGTACATCGTTGACCTCGGGATCGAAAGGATTACCGATAGCCTGTGCGTTGAACACAGCGGTTGAGGGTCCATACCAAAGGGCCGTTTTCGGCGTCTGGGCCAGAACGAGCGACATTAGAATAAGTGGCAGGGTCATACTTGTTCTCAACTGCGAGACTTGTTTATCTTAGCCCCAATGCGGTGCACCGACGGCTGCACGAAGCCTATTCATGACAGGGCGCCGAGTGAACCTGAGAGGATCACACCTGAAATATGGTCTCAGAATCCATAACGGACTAAGGTCAACAGAATAACTTGGTCGGGCTAGAATGTCGTCACCTGCCTTGGGTATCACGTCTAAGGGCCACTCTTCTTACGATTCGAACCATCATGCGTGTGAAATTACTCAGCCAGGGTTGGCAATTCAGGCAAAACGTCGAGCCTCAAACATATCATCGCTATCACGCCGAACATTTGGATTGGCTTCCTGCAGTGGTTCCCGGAGCGGTCCACCTGGACTTGGCGCGGAATGGAGTGATCGGCGATCCCTTTGCACGAGCCTACGAGGCAGGTTTGGTTTGGGTCGACGAGGCGGACTGGGACTACAAAGTCTGTTTCGATTGGCATCCGTCATCGGATTTGCCGAAGAGGGTGCTCTCCTTCGAGGGGTTGGATACCGTTTGCAGCATCAAGCTGAACGGCTTGACCATTGGGACGCACGACAATATGTTCACGTCCCTTGAGATTGACGTGAGCGAGGCATTGGTGGAGGGTGAAAACCTTCTGGAAGTACAGTTTCAATCCGCGATGCGGACAGGTGACACGAGGAGGAAGGCCTATTTTGCTTCGGAGGGTCTACCCGATGACGTCGTGCGGTTCGACGAACGGGCCTTTGTTCGCAAAGCATCTTACATGTCCGGGTGGGATTGGGGACCTCGCCTCATCTCGTGTGGCATCTGGAAGCCGGTTCGCTTGCTTGAGTACGCCAGCCGAATCCGTCAAGCCTCGTTTCTCCAAGAAGCGCTTCCCGATGGCAGTTTTCGAGTGCGGGTGGTGGCTGAAGTAGACGGTCCATCAAAAGTAGGGGCCGAGTTTGCCGGGGAAACACGGCTTCCGGGGCAGCCACTGGAGTTTATCGTCGAAAAGCCAAGGCTATGGTGGCCCAACGGGGAGGGGGAATCTTACCTCTATGAAGGGAGGGTCTTCCTCGAAGATGGCCATGCCATCCATAAGTCGATAGGCCTTCGAACGATCCGTCTTGTTCGTGAAAAGGACAACGAGGGGACCTCCTTTGAATTCGAAGTCAATGGCCGAAGCGTGTGGGTTAGGGGCGCCAACTGGATTCCGAACGACTCATTCCTTGGTCGAGAGACCCGTGAGGCAACTTCGGCCTCCATTCGGACTTGTAAACGGCTAGGGATGAACATGCTTCGCGTGTGGGGAGGAGGGGTCTACGAATCTGAAGACTTCTATGATGCTTGCGATCGCGAAGGCATTATGGTTTGGCAGGACTTTCCTTACGCCTGTAGCTACTATCCGGACGGGCCCGAGGCGCAAGCGATCGCGGCTAAAGAGGCTGAAGAGAATGTCCTTCGGCTGCGAGACCGGACAAGCCTAGCCCTATGGTGCGGCAATAACGAGAATACAACGATGTTTGAGTCGCCCTGGGGACCGCCTGAGCAGCAGCCTCCGCGATTCTATGGCCAACGCATTTACGAGCTCACCCTACCGGAAGTACTCCGCAAGCATGATCTGGAACGGCCCTATATTCCTTCAAGCCCGATGCTTCACAACGACGAGCCGAACTCCGACTCCCACTATTGGGCGGTTTGGCACGGAGGCGACTATGCGAATTACTTGTTATCAAGGGCGAGGTTCTGCTCCGAATTCGGGTTTGCCTCCTCCTGCGGTATGGAGTGTTGGCGGGAAACGCTCAGTCCCGAAGATCGCCACCCGCGCTCCGTAGTCGTTCGGTGGCACGATAAAACGGGCAAGAGCGCCGAGACCTTTGAGACGTTTGTGGCCGACCACTATCCAACATGGCGGACGCTGGAGGATTGGACCTACCTTTCCCAACTCAACCAGCGCGACGCCCTTCGGCTTGGGATCGAGCACTATCGACGCTCCACTTTTTGCAAGGGAACTCTGATCTGGCAGTTCAACGATTGCTGGCCAGTCCAGAGCTGGGCAGTTCAGGATTTTCGACGAATGCTCAAACCTGCCGGCTTCGAGCTTCACCGACTTTATGCGGCGATCCTGCTGTCGATCGAACGGACGGAAGACGGGGTGAACGTCCATCTAGTGAACGATGGCCAGGAGCCGTTCTCCGGAGTCGTCACCCTTGAGGCAGTCTCGACCATCGACGGAAGCGGTCGCGGTCGACGTTCAGTCACCACAGAGGTTGGCCCTGGGGATTGCAGAATCGTCATTGCCGAGTCGTTCAATAGCGAGTTAGCCGGTCGAACTGCCGTTCGAGCCTTCGTTGAGGGCCGCTCAGATACGGAAACGTGGTCGCTTCTCGCGAATCCGAAGGAAACCCTGTTTGCACCGCCGACGATCACGGTCCAGGCCGGAACCTGGCTCACGCTTACGATTGAAGGCTTTGCCGCCGATCTGGTGGCATTCGACCCTGAGGATGGCGGCAATCTCTTCGATCTGGCGACGGGCGAGCCAGGTTGGCGGGCAACGACGATCTACAATGGGTCGCTCCATCTCGGATGTAAACACCCTCCCATGGCGATTCGTGTGAGGACCCTGGCCGGCGTGCAGGAAATCGAGTTGGACCCCCTGGCTTCCAAGAAGGGCTAACTGTAGGCAGATCGGAGGCGACGCGGCTCCGAGGTTTTGTTGGTTAGCGCGCGTGCCACGGCCCTCCGAGGGCGGGCAAAGGATAAATGAATGCTAACGTTACTGATTGCACTGAGTTCGATGCACCAAACGACTACACCGACCTTGCCGTTCCTGAGCCCGGTTTTTGGCAACCACATGGTGTTGCAGCGGGGAAAAGTGAACCGAATTTGGGGTTGGACATCGCCTGGCTCAAAGGTGCGTGTCCAATTAGGGAGCCGTCATTCCGACGCAGTGGCTGGCGCCGATGGCCTCTGGTTGGCGAGCATTCGGCCTCCCGCGCCGGGCGGCCCCTACCACCTTAAGATCACCGGCGTCCAAAACGTCGA
>Ga0302319_10007420_pt1 | contig 21583 bp, 19 predicted proteins | sample Bog_T0_2_FD_203319 | JGI IMG/M metagenome (GOLD analysis project Ga0302319, IMG submission 203319) | Peat permafrost microbial communities from Stordalen Mire near Abisko, Sweden - Bog_T0_2 | ecosystem: Environmental > Terrestrial > Soil > Wetlands > Peat | place: Sweden: Abisko, Stordalen Mire... | reverse complement strand
ATCGCGCCCTGGTCCACGGAGTGGGGCACCGCGGCAGGTATTGTGAGATACCTTCAGAGTCCCGCCGTATCGACGTTCCTGCCGCAGCCTGCGACGATCGAACACATCCCGAACTGCATCGCGATTCAGTTTGTTTTGGATGTCAGCGTCTTTCCCGATAGCAACAGTCCGCAGGGAGATATGAATGCCTCCATCTCTGCGCTTGCCTCCGCGACCATCTTCCTCGAATCGTAACCAGCTCGAATCGTAGTCCAGCTCGAATCGTAACCAGGAGCCGACAATGCCGCCGATACAAACGTCTCACAGCCAGGGTAGGCGCACTTACGTCGTCTACGAAATCCAGACGGGCAGGATCGCACACACAGTGCATGTTGAAATTCTGAAGGGCGCGCAAGCCCCCTCTGACGCCGGGATCGAAGAGCAAGTCCTGATCTCAGCTGCGCATGTCACCGGCATCCACAAGGAGAAATTGAGGTTCCTCGCAGTGGATCCAAACGGCCTCAAGCCGGGAATGGCGTACAACGTGGACCTGAAGACCGGCGGCCTGAATGAAACCAAAGCACGTTCTTCGAGGACCAGACCTTCCCATACACCGTGAAGGCCTGCGGGATAAAGCACCCCGACTGCTCATCGCAGCGACTACGGATCGCTGCCGCTGCTAGTTACATGACTTCACCGCGTTTGCGCATAAACGCGGGTACATCCAGGTCATCCTGCTCAAAGTTCGCCACCATCGCCGTACGCATGGTGTCGAGTGAGATGACCTCCGGCGAGGCGTGAGCCACAGGCTCCATCACCGGCGCTTCCTGCATCGTCATTTCAGATCCCGGAAACACCGGGTCGGGTTGCGCGGGTCCCAAAGGCTCGGGAAAGTCCATCGCGTCCTCGTGACGGGAGGCAAAAGACTGATGGACTTCAATCGGGCGATGCTGGGTACGGGCTACATCCCGGAAGCCGGTGGCGATGACGGTAATCTTCACCGCATCCTTCATCTTCTCATCCAACACCGCACCGAAAATAATATTGGCGTCCTCATGCGCGGCGCTCTGAATAATGGTGCAAGCTTGTTGCACTTCGGCCAGCTTCAGCGAAGCCGAGCCTGTGATGTTGATCAGGATGCCGCGCGCTCCGTCGATGGCGCCAGCTTCGAGCAGAGGAGACGCAATCGCCCGCTGTGCCGCCTCCGTCGTGCGATTCGCCCCGCTGGCCGTCGCAGTCCCCATCACTGCATAACCCATGCGCGCCATAATAGTTTTCACGTCGGCGAAATCGCGGTTGATGATGCCAGGAATGGTGATGATGTCGGAAATTCCCTGCACGCCCTGGCGCAGGATATCGTCGGCAATGCGGAACGACTCGAAAAACCCCGCGTTCTCGGCAACGGCAAGCAGCTTCTCGTTGGGAATCACAATCGTCGTGTCGACCGATTCCATCAGCTCGGCGATACCTTTATCCGCCTGGGTCATGCGCCGCTTGCCTTCGAAGGAAAATGGCTTGGTCACCACGGCGACCGTGAGCGCGCCCATCTCGCTGGCCAAAGACGCAATGATCGGAGCCGCGCCGGTGCCCGTGCCGCCCCCGAGGCCGGTGGTCACGAATACCATGTCGGCGCCTTCGAGCGCTTCTATAATTTTGTCGGAATCTTCCAGCGCGGCCTTACGGCCGACCTCCGGATTCGCCCCCGCACCCAACCCGTTGGTCAGCTTCACGCCGAGTTGCAACTTGACGGGCGCGCGCGACATGCGCAGCGCCTGCAAGTCCGTGTTGGCGACGATGAACTCGATGCCCTCGACCCCGGCATCAATCATGCGGTTGACGGCGTTACCGCCTCCGCCGCCCACGCCGATGACCTTGATCTTGGCGTCGTTGAGAAGTTCTTCGTTAAAGCTGATGCGAATTTCGTTCTCTTTTTTCATTTTGTCCACCTATGTCTGAATTTCGTTTTCGCCGTATGCCGCTCTTAAGAAGTGTGTAGTGAATAGTGGGTCGTGGTTAGTAAAATCTGAGTTTTCTTCGATCTGGTTTTGCTACCCACTGCCCACTAATCACTACCCACTGTTTTTACCCAACTAACATTGCTTTCAATCTCGATCCCCAGTGATCTCCCTGAAACCCGCGGGCCACGCGCGCGCGCTGTCCGTAGTGGACCATGCCTAACACAGTGGCAAACTCCGGCTCGGCCAGCGTGGCAGGCATTCTCGCAAGTGGCGTGGGCCACGAAAGCCGCACCGGACGCCGCAGCACCGATTCCGCCACATCGAAAATTCCCGGCAGCCGCGATCCTCCTCCGCTGAGCACGATGCCCGCCAGGCAAGCGTCGAACATGCCGCTGTGCCGCAGAGTCTCGCGCATCATTTCAAAGAGCTCGCGGGCGCGCGGTTCTAGAATCTCAGCGACCAGCCGCTGCGGCATCAGTCGCGAAGGGCGGTCGCCCACGGATGGCACCTCGACTTCATTACCTTCGGGAATCAGCGTGACAATTGCATTGCCATAAACCTTCTTGATTTTTTCCGCCTCCGCCAGCGGCGTGCACATGCCAACCGACAGATCGCTGGTGAAGTGATCGCCGCCCACCGGAATCACTCCTGTAAAAGCCACGGCGCCCTGCAGAAAAACCACCAGCTCCGTCGATCCCGCGCCGATGTCTGCCAGGCAAACTCCCAACTCGCGCTCGTCGGCGCGCAGCACGGAATCCGCTGCCGCCAGCGATTCGAACGCAGTATCGTCTACGTGAACTCCCGCGCGATTGACCGCCGTAATTACGTTCTGCACGGCGCTCGTCGCAGCAGTAACCAGGTGAACCCGAACTTCCAGCCGGGCCGCCATCATGCCCAGCGGATCATGCACTCCGGCTTGCTCGTCCAAAATAAATTCCTGCGGCAACAGGTGCAAAACCTCGCGATCGGCGGGAAGCGGAATGGCGCGCGCGCGCTCCACCGCCTGCTTGATTTCGTCCCGGCCAATTTCCCGTGGACGCGTCCCCAGGCTGATACCGCCGTGGCTATTCACGCCGCGCACGTGCGCTCCGCCAATCCCAACGATGGCGTGCTCTACGGCCGCGCCTGCTTTATCTTCAGCCGTTTCCACGGCCTTCTGAATCGCTGCGACGGCTTTGTCGAGTTCGACGATCACGCCTTTGCGCGACCCGCGCGACTCCGCGACGCCGTGTCCGCGATAGCGCAGTCCGCTCTCCGTAACCTGAACCATGAGCGCACAGGTCTTCGCGCTACCCACATCGATCGCCGTCAGAAACGTTGCCTGCTGGTTCGCCATGCTTAAAATTGCTCCATAAAAACGCGCTGCAATTAAGTTGAGCCGTTAGTCGCTTGGAACATAATCCGCTTGCTTCTTTGCCACTACTGGACTGGGTTTCTGCCCGCCGTTTTTGCCCGGCGACTTGGCCAGCGTCTTCGATGCAACTGTCGGGGCAGCTTTCCTCGCCGCCGGCTTCTTCGCGCCACTCGCCGATTTTTTGGCGGCGGTTTTCACAGCTTTCGGTTTCGGCGCCGCCTTCTTTCCTGTGGTTGGAGCTTTCGGATCGAGTTTCTTTTCCGTCAACTCGAAAGCCGGTTTGGGAACCGCCCGGTCGTTTGGCAGACGAGTGGTCAGCGCCGCCGGCTTCACGACTGCCGCAGCCGACGTCTTGGCCGCGCTCATCGCCGCAGGCTTGGGCTTCCCCTCCATATCCGGATTGACAATAACCTGGTTGTCATAGCGCAGGTTCACCGATTCCAACTTCTCGAACTGCTGCCGCCATCCCTGGGCGTGGCTGACATAAATCTTGAAACGGTGCAGATAGTCTGAAGATCCCAGATGAACGAGCACATCGCCCGCCGGATCATTCACTCGCACCTTCAAGTCTTCCAAATCAGACAAATCCACTTCGCTCAGATCCTGCGAATAGTGAGCGCCGCCGGAATCGAGATCCCGCACCATCTCGGCATACGCTTTCATGCGCGGGGCGCGCGTCGAGAGCGGTTCGCCGGGATTCATTCCCAGAATTACCGGGAAAGAAAATTTGTGCCGGGGAGAAAGTTCCATCAAGGTTCCGCCGGCATCGATTAAGAACGTCCGGGCGCCCACGCGGGCGAATGCAACCGGAGTGCGCTCGTGAATTTCGACTTTCAGCCGGTTGGGGACGAAGCGCATGACGCTGGCCGATTCCACCCATGGGATCTGTTCCAGTTGCGCCTTTTGCTGCGCCAGTGGAATAAAAAAGATGTTGCGGCCAATGTCGGCGCCCAGCACCTCCATGATCTGGGCCTTGGTCACGTTCTGCATGCCGGTAACTTCGATGTTGTCGCTGGTGTCAACTCGAAATCGCCACGAATGCTCGCCGTAGTGATAGAGCCCTGCAGCCCCGAGGGCGGCGACGCACAGAATTGCGGTGGCAACTACGCCCCACAGCAGGCGATTTGCGGTTTTCTTAGGAAGAGCCGTACGGCGGGCGGAGACGCGTTTTTGTCCGCGCAAGAACGGAGATTCTTCGTTTACATCCAGGTCGACGAGGCGCGCATCGTCGATCTCCTCGTGGTGGAGAACAGCGCGAGTGGAATCAGCGCTGGGTGGGTACAACTCCTCCTGCAAGATGGTGGGCCCCGATTTCCGCGCCATCAGTAGGGTCAGTTGTCGCTTGTGAATCGCTGAGCCTTCAAACTATAACTTTATTTTGAAATTAGAGATAGACAAAACTTGGAAGTTTTTCACGGGAGGGAATCGGGTTGGGCATCATCGAGGCAGAATTTCCTCAAAACGAAAAAGCGAACGCGGCTTTTCCGCGCAGATTTTTGAGAATCGAACGATACGCTAGATCGGTCCGGAATCTGGCATGCCGAGATGAACCATCGGAGCCGACAACTCCATTGGCAACTTCGATATATTTATGCGCGGGATATTCACCCGCACCCGAGGGCAAGCTGCGTCCCGCATTTGATTAGCATTGAATACGACGGGGGCCAATCGCGAACGCGCAACCTGCGCCTCCATGCTCTCTTGTTGAGGTTCCATGAGGGCCATCGCCGCTGCCTGCGACGCGGTCAGGACTTCAAAATTCTGCGACTCGACCTGCGCACGCCGGATTCTTGATTGAATCCGCGAGAGAGCTGAAGCCAGGCGGCAAGACGCCATCTCAAGCTTCGGGGCGCTGGCTGCTTCCGCGAAGCGGTCAACCCTTCCCGTGGCCAGCGCGAGCACGGCTTCGGATCGCGCGGCAAATCGGCCGATCGTCCCCTTCAGAACGCGACGGGCCCAGGCCGCGCCGCCATCCTGATAAACGCCGTTTAGACCGAGCGCCAGCACACCCACCGTGAACCATCCCCAAGCCTGTGTCGTTTTCATCGCCTTCCCCATATGCCAGGTTGGACGACCTTAGTTCGGATTGGTTAGCCAGCAGAGAAAAACTAAAAAGTTGTCGGGATGGCGCTCACTCCAAACGCTTACGCGAAAACATGGCAGCGGTTTCCCATTGGGCTTCAAGACGGGTGATGCGCCGGTCGTGGTCACGCAGTTCCACAGCCACATCCTTCAGTTCCTGCGATGTTCGGCGCAGTTCGTCCGAGAGTTTCAAAACCGACTGGACAGCGGCGACCGCCTCGCTGAAGACGCTCATCGGCGGTGCTCCGCAGGCGGGGAACGCCGCGCTCGCAGATCGTTAAGAATCGCTCGGGTTTCATCCAGGTTGCGCCGCACCGCGGCTCGTGTGGCGATCACCTCCTTGCGAAGCAGCGCGGTCAACTCCGCCAGCGCGACTTCTTCATTGCCAACCCGTTGCTCGCAGCGCGAACGGACCAGTTCCCCCACACTGACCCCAGCTTTGCCGGCCTCTTTGCGCAACCAATCTCGGAACGCGGGCGTGGTGAGCACCTGCAGGCGCGCGGTTTTCATTAGAACCCCCAATCCTGCACATGAGCATATACATGCTCACATCTTTTCTATCATCGGACTCCGCTAAGGAATATGTACAAAGACGGGAAGAGCTAACAGTCGGGGACAATTCGGGCAGTCACCTTTTTTTGAAACTCTTCCCGGCTCCAAAAAGGCCGATATTTTCGAATGGCATGTTCATTGCCCCCGCTCCTTTAGCTTCTCCACGATCATTGGGCCCAACTGCGAAACGCTGCCTGCCCCCAGAGTGAGAATCATATCGCCCTCTTGCGCTGCAGCCACGGCCGAACCGACCGCCTCCGCAAATGAAGGTACATAGTGTGCGTCCAGTTCAACTTTGTCACGAATGCTTCCAGCCAGAGCTTCTCCGCTGATGCCGTCAATCGGCTGCTCGCTGGCCGCATAGATATCGAGAACAAACAACGAGTCGGCATCGGCAAACGCTGTCGTGAACTCGCGCATCAAATCGCGCGTGCGGGTGAACCGGTGGGGCTGAAAAATGACGTGGACCTTGCGGAATCCACATTGGCGCGCGGCCGCTAGAGTTGCCTTGATCTCGGTAGGATGATGTCCGTAGTCATCGATTACAGTGATGCCGGCGGCACGGCCCCGCAACTGAAAGCGCCGGTCAACTCCGCGAAACTGGTCGAGCCCAGTGCGAATGGCTTCAACGCTCACATCCAGTCCGATTCCCACGGCAATGGCGGCCGTCGCGTTCAAAATGTTGTGGACGCCGGGCACATGCAGGGTGAACTCTCCTAAATCTCTTTTGCGATAACTCACGCGAAAGCGGCTGAGCGGCTGGCCATCCCTCCGAATACTTTCCGATCCCTTTTTCTTTTCTAACTGAATCAGAAAATCTGATCCGCGCTTCGCACCGTAGGTCACGGTTCGCCGCTGCACTTCCGGCAGAAGCCGCCGCAGCATGGGATCGTCGTTGCACACCACAACCATGCCGTAGAACGGCACACGGTCCATGAATTCGAGGAACGTTTTCTTCACGTCGCGCATGTTGCGGTAGCAATCCATGTGCTCGCGGTCAATGTTGGTTACGACGGAAAGAATCGGCGAGAGCTTTAGAAAGGAACGGTCGCTTTCGTCCGCCTCGGCGACGAGATAATGGGACTTGCCCAACCGCGCGTTGGATCCCATCGCATCCACGCGCCCGCCCACAACCACCGTAGGATCGAGACCGCCTCCGGCGAGCACGGCCGCAACCATCGAAGTGGTGGTTGTTTTGCCATGCATGCCCGCGATGGCAATGCCGTATTTCAGACGCATCAACTCCGCCAGCATCTCCGCGCGCTGAATGACCGGAACATGCTGCTTGTGAGCTTCGAGGACTTCCGGATTTTCGTGTGCGATCGCCGAACTGGTGACGACAACCTCGGCCCCGGCAATATTCTCCGCGCGATGTCCTTCAAAGATCGCAGCGCCCAAAGCAGCGAGACGCTGCGTGACGGAAGAACTTTTCAGATCGGAACCCGAAACCCGATAGCCGAGATTCAGCAGTACCTCGGCTATACCGCTCATGCCGATGCCGCCGATGCCGACGAAATGTATCTGCTGAATCTTGGCAAACATGGATAAGAGTTTAATATTTAGTATTTCGTAATTTGGTAATTTGGTAATTGAGTAATTTAATATCTGAGTGCGTCTAAGGTCTCGAACAGATTTGCAGACTAAAAATTACCAATTACTAAACTACTCGATTACCAAATCGCTCTCGATTCCCGCTAACTGCGCTGCCATCGCCGCAATGTCCCGTGCCGCATGCGGATGAGCTAATTCCCGCGCCGCGGCACTCATCATCTCTAAGCGCCGCGGATCGCCGAGCAAAGTTGCAACCGTCTCCGCCAGCCAGACTCCCTCCAGCTTGGATTCTTCCACCACTACCGCTGCTCCCTCCCGCGCCAGCGCCTCCGCATTCACGCGCTGATGATCATCGGCCGCGCGTGGAAACGGCACGAATATGGCGGGCTTCGCCGCTGCTGTGATTTCAGCGACGGTGCTGGCCCCCGAGCGGCATACCACCAAATCCGCTCGGGCAAAGGCCGCCGGCATGTCCTCGATGAACTTAAAGACTTCGGCGGACTCGCCTAAAGATTTATACGCCCCTACAGCGTCATCGTAGTCGCGCTCGCCGGTCTGGTGAATGATGTGGATTCCCGGCGCCTGCCGCTGCAACTCCGGCAGGCACTGGATCATCGCCGCATTGATGGCATGCGCGCCCTGGCTTCCGCCAAAAACCAGTAAAGTTGGAATTCCTCCGCGCGCCTTATCCGTTCGAACCGGAATCTCAAAGAACGCCTGCCGCACCGGAACCCCGGTCACTTCCGCATGACGAAAATATTTGGCAGTCTCTTCGAAATGTACTGCCGCTCCAGAAACAAACTTTGCCACGACGCGATTGGCAAAACCCGGCACCACGTTCGGTTCGAAGGCCAGCGTGGGAATATGCTTGAGCACCGCCGCAAGCATCGCCGGTCCCGACGCATATCCCCCGACTCCGATTACAACGTCGGGGGCGAACTCATTCAACATGCGGCTCGCGCTCCAAACCGCACGCGGCAAATCGAAAGCCGTCTTCGCTCGCGTCATCCAACTGACGTTCTTCAAAGCTCCGACGCGCACGAGCTGTAAGGAATATCCCGCGGCCGGTACCAGGCGATTCTCAATCCCGCGCGCGGTGCCGATGAATAGAACTTCGGCCGCATAAGTTCTCTTGAGTTCGTTGGCGATGGCCAGCGCCGGGATTACATGTCCACCTGTCCCGCCGCCCGCCAGAATGGCGCGCATGAAGTGACTATAAACCAGAGCCTGTCATCCTGAGCGTCGTCAGATCACTTCTTGGTAAACTCCGCTGGCAGCGGATTGCCGGGCCTCTCCGTGTCCCACAAGATGGAGAGCACCCACCAGCGCTTGCCGTCGTTCAGCGCCTGAATGCTATTGATTCCGCGGTCGAAAGGCTTGTCCGTTGGGCTGTGCCGCGATTCGTAACTGCTCAGCACCTGGGTGACGTTTCCAAAACTCTCGGGGCGGTTCACGATCGCCTTCTCGTAGAACGGCTCTTTGGCGAAAACTTCTCCCGCATCCCGCACAAATTCGTCTACATTCCACGCGATCAACATGGTTGTTCCGTCGGGTGCAGTGGCGACTTGCGTAAAGCGCGCCTGTGGAAGGAACAAGGAGCGGAAGCGGTTCCAGTCGCGGCCGCCCGCAGGCCCTGAGATCGCGTCGTAAATCGCGATCAGGATCGCATCCAGGGACTTGACATCGTCCGGCTTCGCAGCCGGAACTTTCGCAGCGAGTTCCGCCGCGGTGAAGATTGGAGTCGTTGGCGGCAATTGGACACCTTGCTTTTGCTCGGCTTTCTGGGCCGACAGCGTCGCTCCCAGCGCAAGACCAAACAGCAGTGAGAAAAATAAGCGTCTCATGCAACCTCCGTCTTCTGGTGTTGATCCGTGGAGAAGCTTTTCACTCCGCCTGCTTCGTGATATTCAGCAGCACGCCCACGCAGGCCAGTGTCACAAAGATCGATGACCCGCCGTACGAGACCAGCGGGAGCGGAATGCCTTTCGTCGGCATCATGCCCAGCACTACGCTCATGTTGATGAAGGCCTGCAGCACGACCATGCTGGTGATTCCTACGGCAAGGTAGCGGCCGAAAACGTCTTCCGTGCGCCAGGAAGCCCGCATCCCGCGCCATAAGAAGATGGCGAACAGCGTCACAACGAACACCGCTCCAACTAGACCAAGTTCTTCGGCGGTGACGGCGAAAATAAAATCGGTGTGCGGCTCGGGCAAATAAAATAGCTTCTGTTTCCCTTCCATCAGGCCGGTGCCGGTGAGCCCGCCAGTACCCACGGCAATGAGCGATTGGATCAAGTGAAAGCCTGCCTTTTGGCGCTCCGCATAGGGATTCATAAACGCCAGAATCCGGTTACGCCGGAAGGCGACATGGAAGATCAGAAAGTAAAGCGGCAGCAACGACGCGCCGAAGGCATAGCCGAAATTGCGCAGCCGCATCCCGGCCACATAAAAGATGCAAGCCGCAATTCCCGCGCAAGCGATTGCGGTACCCAGGTCGGGTTGCAACACAATTAAGCCGAGCAAGAGCAGCACAGGCGCGGCCGCCGGCGCCAGGGTGTTGCGCCAATCATCCATCGCCTTGGTTCGCGCCTCAAGAAAGTAAGCGAGGAAAAGAATCAGCACTGGCTTGGCTAGTTCCGACGGCTGAAAGGAGAATCCCGCCACTTTGAACCAGCGATGCGTATTGTGGGAACGATCGAGAAAGAAGACAGAGATAAGAAGCAGCGTCGTAATTCCGAGTAAGGAAAACACCAGCGCGGGATGTTTGTAGCGGCGGTAATCCACCTGCATGGTGACGACCATCACGACCAGTCCAGCGCCCGCAAAGAGCAACTGCTTTATCAGGAACGCGTACGGAGAACCAAAGCGCTCCCGCGCCATGACCGCCGATGCCGAAAACACCATCACCAGCCCGACAAATACCAACAGCATGGTCACCGTAAACAGCCAGCGATCGACACTCACCCGCTTTGCCATGGGAGATCATTTCACCACGGAGTCACGGAGACACGGAGTACGAATTGCCGATTGTTGAGTTTTGCTTGTTGACTGTGTTGGTTCAGGGAGTATGGAGAGCTTCTTTTAGTGCTTCTGGTCGACCGCGATTTCAACCCCGTAGGGCGGGAGCTGAACGGCATCACCTTCCTTGCCGGAGAGTAATAAGTTCATCCCATGCGGCAGCACAACTTGCTGCGACTTCTGCGAGAAGTTCACCAGCACAAAAACATCTTTGCCATTTCCACTTCGCCGGCTTGCTTCCACGCCATCGGGCAGCGGACCGAACGCCGGAACGACACCGCTGCTATGAACCATCCACTCCGCGGCGCTGGCCATGAGTTTGTCGTCGAGAATCGTTCCGATGTAGGTAATCCGTCCTTTGCCGTAGGGGCGCGTGATTGCGGCAGGCTGGCTGTCGAGCCATCCATTCGACTTGCCGTAGCGAAGCAAAACTTCGTCATCGGCTGCTGATGCTTTCATCTCTTCCGCCCAAATTGTTGCTTCACCGTCCCCCCATTTACCGGAAACCGGAACGTTTTTCTCCAGCGCAAAATATTGTTCGACTCTTCCACCCAACGCTTCGGCAAGGAACCCAGGCTGGCGCTGCGGCAACAGCGCGTTGAATTCGTCCTTCATGCCGGATCGCGGCCCGAGCACCAGATGGCCTCCCTTCTGCACGTACTCGATCAAACGCTTAGCCAGATCTTGCGGGATGACATTCAGGTCGGGAGCGACAACCAGTTTGTAGCGATCCAACTGCGCATATGGACTGACAACATCCATTTCCTGCGAGAGCTTGCGCAGCGCATGATAGTAGCTTTTGAGCAATCTGACCTGATCGTATTCTTTCGTGTGCTTTTGCAGATCGACCGCCCAGAAGCTGTCATAGGAGTACAGAAGAGCCACGTCGGAAAGCGGAGTCGTATCCCGAAACGCGCTCTCTGCCCTAGCGAACTCATGCGCAGTCTGGCTAACCTCATCGTAAAACGGCACTGGGGTTCCGTCGGGTCCAACCAGTACGCCGTGGTACTGCTCCTGGCCATTCAACGCACTCCGCCATTGCCAGTAGTTGACGGCATCGGCGCCGTGCCCGATGGCTTGCCAGGCCATCGCCCGCGCTTCCCCGCGATTGAGGAAGTTATTCACGCCCGCCCAGTTGACCGCGCCCGGCTGTGTTTCCATCACCCAGAAATTCTGCCGCTTGAAGCCTCGTGTCAAATCGTGCGTCAGGCCGTTATAGTCGGGGTCAACGTGTCCGCTGCCCACGTAATCGTCCCAGGACGCAAACGTAAGTGGTTCGGACAAGACGTAATGATCGAATCCGTCGAAGAATCCCATGAAGTTGGTGGTGATGAACTGGCGCGCATCGATATGGGGGCGCAGCACGTCGATCTGGTTCTTTAAATAATCATTCCAACTCGTCGTGACAAACCGCTTCCACTCCAATTCCAGACCGGGGTTGTGATTTCCCATGGGAAGCGGAATCGGGATCTCGCTCCAGTTGTCGTAGGTCTGGCTCCAATAGCTGGTTGTCCAGTGCGCGTTCAGACTGTCGAGCGACTTGTATTTGTCCTCGAGCCACTTCTGGAAAAGCTGGCGGGCATGATCGTCATACGACATAAGCGCATAGCCTTCCTCGTTGTCGATCTGCCAGCCCACCACGTTGGGATTGTGGCCGAAGCGCAAGACCATCTGCTCGGCGATCTTGTGGCACAACTCACGATAACGCGGCGACGTAACGGAGCCGTGCGCCCGTCCACCATGAATCGCGGGCCGGCCACTTTCCTCGACTCGCAGCGTATCAGGATATTTTTGCGTGAGCCATGCGGGCGGCGTTGCGGTAGGTGTACCCAGCACTGAAACGATGTGATGCTTCGCCGCCAGGCCGATGGCGCGTTCGAGCCAATCGAAATCGTAGTGTCCTTCGGAGGGCTCCATACGGCTCCAGGCAAATTCTCCGACGCGGACAACCTTAAGGTTCGCCGCCTCCATCAGCCGCAGATCTTCTTCCCAGCGGGTTTCCGACCATTGCTCGGGATACCAGGCGGAGCCCATCAGGATTGCGTTTTGGGCTGGGAGTTGGGTGGGAAGCGGACTTGAAGGCGAGGTCGCCGTCTGAGCTCTTGAAAATACGCTGGCGAAAACAATGAAAAATAAAACGCAGGATGAAATTCCCCGTGCGTAAAGTTTTTTTTCGGAATTGTCATCCTGAGCACAGCAACGGCCTCGCGAAAGCGAGGGCGTTGCGAAGTCGAAGGATCCATTGCATCTTTCCACAGCGATTGGCCTCAATGTGAGTTTCTGCCGAAAGCTCGCTTCAAACGATTCAAGTCCGCCACGAATGGCACTGTCACGCCAGCCCCCGTACAATCTCCTTAAACCTCTGCCCGCGCCGCTCATAATTTTTGAACTGATCAAAGCTCGCGCAAGCCGGAGCCAGCAGCACGACGTCGCCTGGCTGCGCGACGGCATTCGCTTTGCGGACGGCGTTCTCCAAAATCTCGGCGTGAACAACTTCTACATCTTTTATTTGTGATTCAATCTTCGCCGCGGCCGCGCCGATTGTGTATACACGCTTGACTCTTTGGCGAAGCAAATCGTTCAGCACGGAATAATCGCTGCCCTTATCTTTACCGCCGAGGATCAGGTGGATATTCGCGAGGAATGATTCCAGCGCCTTTATGGTCGCATCCACGTTCGTGGCCTTCGAATCGTTGTAGTAATCCACGCCGCGGATCGTCGCCACAAACTCCAGCCGGTGTTCGACGGCCTTAAAGTCGCGCACCGCTTGCCGGATCTTCTCCGGCGCGCATCCCATCAGCGCGGCTGCGCACACCGCCGCCAGCACGTTCTCTAAATTGTGCGCGCCCTTGAGCGGGATCTCTGAAACCTGCAGAATCTCCGACTGCTGCGATCCGTCGCGGAAGAAGATGTTCCCCTCGCGAACCCATGCACCCTGCTTCACTTCTTTATGCCGGCTGAACCAAAACACTTGCGCGCGAGTTCGCGCCGCCATGGCTACGCACGTTGGATCGTCTTCGTTGAGTACGGCGAAATCTTCGGCGGTCTGATTTTCAAACATGCGCGCCTTCGCATCCACGTAGGCGTCAAAAGTACGATGCCGGTCCAGATGATCTGGCGTAACGTTCAGAACGACGGCAACTTTTGGACGGAAGGTTTGTATCGTCTCCAATTGGAAACTGGAAACTTCCAGGACAATCACTGTTTCTGGCTTGGCGATTTCGGCGAAGGAAATTGCGGGCGTGCCAATATTTCCACCAACCAATGTTGTGAGGCCGCCCGCCGTCAGGATTTCTCCGGTCAAGGTTGTCGTCGTCGTCTTGCCGTTTGATCCGGTGATGGCAACGATCGGGCCCGGCAAGAATTGCGCGGCCAGTTCGATCTCGCCAATTACCGTCTCGCCCCACGAACGGGCTTGCACCAATAAAGGTGCATCGACCGGGATGCCTGGGCTTACCACAATCAAATCCTGCTCACGAAACGTGCGCTCACCGTGGCCACCGGTTTCCACCGTGATTCCCTGATCGAGCAAGGCAGGAATCTCGTCGCGAAGCTCGTCTCCGCTCTTGGTATCGGACACCGTGACCTTCGCGCCATGCGCCTTCAGAAAAAGCGCCGACGCCACACCGGACTTACCGAGGCCGACCACCAGGACGCGTTTGTTATTAAGTTCCATCAATTCCATTTCACCACAGAGTCACGAGAACACTGAGAAACCAAATCAAAACCACCGTTAGTCAAGGCACGCGTCGAACCTAGTCCGGCCAAAATCCTGCCAAGGCCGCCGCGATGACTAGCACGATCATAAGGTACCAGCCGGCCATACTTACGTCCGGCAGAATGCTATTCGGATTATGCACGGCGTACGTGCGGCGGACCAAGCCGTAATCATTCCGAGCCCACCAAGACAACTTCTTCCCCTCCGGAAGGTCCAGATTTACCGAAACCTTCATAAATACGTGGAGAATGCCCAGAACGAAATTGAGCAGCAAAGCTGGAACGATCAACGACAGGAAAATAGGTCGCGCCGCTCCGTGCCATGGCTCCTTGCCAATCACCGCTTCTATCTCAATTTCAAAGTTGTCAGCGCGAATAGCGCAAATATCAGCGACGCAATCCAAAACCTAACAATGATCTTCGACTCCGACCAACCCATCAACTCGAAATGATGATGGATCGGCGCCATCTTAAAAATACGTTTCTTGCGCAGCTTATACGACCCCACCTGCAGGATCACCGAGACCGCTTCGATCACAAATACGCCACCGATAAACGGCAGCAGCAGTTCCTGCTTGATCATGACCGCAACCGTTCCGATCGCGCCGCCCAGAGCCAGCGATCCTACGTCGCCCATGAAGACTTCCGCGGGATGCGCGTTGTACCACAAGAATCCGATCGACGACCCGACCATGGCTCCGCAAAAAATGGTCAGTTCCCCCACCTGCGGCATTTTTGGAATTTCCAGATAAGTGGCGAACGTCGCGTGCCCGCTTACATACGTCAACACAGTCAGGGCTCCCGCCGCGATCACTGTGCAGCCGATTGCCAGGCCATCCAAGCCGTCCGTCAGATTCACCGCATTGCTCGACCCCACAATTACAAATGCAACAAAAGCGATAAAGGGAAGAAAAGCCAGCGGCCAGAGATGAGGAAAACGTTCCAGGCTTTGCACGACGAGGTCGGGATGAAATTGTTTTATGAAAGGGACAATCAGCTTGGTGGAATACATTCCATACGCCTGCATCGCAATCAACATAGACGCGATCACAATGCTGGTCGCAATCTGCAATCCCAGCTTGGCGCGTCCGGTGAGGCCAAGGTTTCTGCGGTGCACAACTTTGGTGTAGTCATCGGTGAATCCGATGGCGGCAAAGGCGCAGGTTGCGAAAACTGCGATCCAGACAAAACGATTACTCAAGTCCGCCCACAGCAAAGTTGGGACTACGATGGCAATGGCGATCAGCAATCCACCCATGGTCGGCGTGCCAGCTTTTTTCTGGTGAGCCTTCGGACCTTCTTCGCGGATGTATTGTCCAATCTGGAATTCACGCAGCCGGTTGATGACCAGTGGACCCACGATCAGCGCAGTGAACAGCGCGGTGAGGCTGGCGAACGCGGTGCGGAACGTCAGGTAACGGAAGATGCGGAACGGCGGAAAATAATGTTGCAGCTTCACGAACAACAGCCAGTAGAGCAATCAGCCTCCGTCCCACAGTAGTCTCAACTCTATTCGCGGTGATGCGCCTTCGAGGTCTCGAGCCATGTGTCGAGAGCTTTCTCCAGCCTCACGCCCCGTGAAGCTTTCAGCAAAACGACATCCCCATCGAGGGCTTCGCGCGCGAGCCATTCTCCGGCTTGTTCGGAGTCGGCTACAAACTCGGCGCGGATCCCGGCCGTCTTCGCGCTCTCGACCATGGCTTGCGCCAGCCCTCGAACTCCTAACAGCACATCGATTTTTTTCTCCGCGACGTGCTGTCCCGCCTGCCGGTGCAAATCTTCGCCCGCCGGCCCCAGTTCCAACATTTCTCCCGCCACCACAATGCGGCGCGCGGCCTTCATCGTGGCCAGCGCATCCACCATGGCTTCCAAAGCCTTCGGATTCGAATTGTAGCAATCGTTGATCACCGTGATGTTACCCAACTGGAGAACCTGACCGCGCTTGTCGGCAGCTGCTAAGGTCGCGAGCGAAGCAACCGCGTCAGACGGATTCAGGCCGCGCTCCACGCCAACGGCAACCGCCGCCAGTGCGTTCAGGACATTATGCGCGCCGACCAAGGGAAGGACCGCGTGTTCGCGCGCGCCGCCAACTACGACATCAAATTCACACCCTTCATGCCCGCGAGACTGAATATTCTGCGCGCGCACGTTCGCTGTTGATCGAGTGCCGTACATCACCACCTTGCCACGGAATTCGCGTCCGAACTGCGAGACATACTCGTCGTCGGCATTCAACACAGCAGTGCCACCGGCAGGCAATGAATCGATCAACTCTTTTTTGGCCGCGGCGATTCCAGCCAGAGAATCGAAAAATTCCAGATGCACCGCCGCCACGTTCGTCACGACTCCAGTTTCCGGCTGCGCAATTTTCGCGAGCGCCTGGATTTCGCCGCTATGCGACATCCCCATCTCAATTACGGCAACATCGTGCTCGGGTTCAAGCTTGAGCAGCATGAGCGGCAATCCAAAATGATTATTGAAATTGCCTTCAGACTTGAGGACGCGAAACCGTGCGCTCAAAACGTGAGCGATCGCTTCTTTAGTGGTCGTCTTTCCCGCCGAACCCGTCACCGCGATCAGCCGCTTTCCCCAAAGCTTTCGAACGGCAGTGGCTAGAGTCTGCAACGCTGCGAGGGTATCTTCGACTGCGAGCAATCGCGTTTTTTGCCGGTACCGCGCCAGTTGATCCCTGCGAACAACGGCCGCGGTCGCGCCTTTTTCCAGAGCCTGTTCAACGAAATCATGGCCGTCCAGCCGCTCGCCTTTTACGGCAAAGAAAAGTTGGCCAGGACCGATGGTTCGGGAATCGATGGAATAGCCGCGCACCTGCTCCTCAGGCGAAAATTCTCCCCCGGCAGAAATGAACTCCGCGAGCCTCGCGAGCGTCAACTTCATCGAACCGCACCAACCGCTTCACATTCAAAGCCAGCATCCCGCAAGGCTTCACGCGCCACCTGCAAGTCATCAAACGGGAGAGATCCCTCTCGCGTCACCTGAATCTTTTCGTGTCCTTTACCCGCCAGCAACACAATGTCTGCGGACCGCGCCTCGCCGACCGCCAACGCAACGGCTTTGCGCCGGTCGGGTTCCACGCTATATTTCACACCCGTCCTCTGCAGACCGACCACGGCGTCGTTGATAATGGCCAGCGGATCTTCGCTTCGCGGATTATCCGAAGTCAGCACCACGAAGTCGCTTCCGCGTCCCGCCGCTTCGCCCATCAGCGGACGCTTGTTCCGGTCGCGATCCCCGCCGCAACCGAACACGGTCAGCACTCTACCCTTCGAACTCGCCACCAGTTCGCGTGCCAGCGCGGTCAAATTTCGCAGCGCGTCGTCGGTGTGCGCATAGTCCACCACAACCGTGAACGGCTGGCCGCAATCGACACGCTCAAATCTTCCCGGAACACACGCTAGTTTATCGATTCCCGCGGCGATGGCATCGGCCCGACACCCGCGGGCAAAGGCCGCACCCGCAGCTGCCAAAATGTTGTAGACATTCACGCGGCCGATCAAGGACGAAAAAACTGGAATCTTTTCCTCCGGCGTAAGCAGATCAAATCTCGTCCCGCGGGTAGTGATGTCTACTTTTTCCGCGTGGAAATCGCCGCGGTCCCATCCATATTTCAACACTACAGCACTGCGCTTGCGGCTGAATTCCGCCAGCTTTGCTCCCGATTCATCATCGAGATTTGTGACCACTGCCCGCGGAGCATCGGTGCCGCACCCTTCGAATAAGAGACGTTTGGCCGCGAAATACTCGTCCATTGTCTTGTGATAATCGAGGTGATCGCGCGTGAGATTGGTAAACACTGCCACGTCGAAGGGCACGCCAAACACCCGCTCCTGCGCCAGCGCATGCGACGAAACTTCCATCACCGCATCGGTGGCTCCGTGGCCCAGCGCCTCCTTGAAAATACGATTCAGGTCCAGCGCCTCGGGAGTAGTGTGCGGCGCGGGCAAGATTTTTCCTGCCACGTGATATTCGATCGTCCCGATCAGTGCGCTTTTTCGACCCGCCGCCGTGAGAATCGATTCCAATAAAAACGCCGTCGTGCTCTTGCCATTCGTTCCGGTGATTCCGGTGATTGCGATCCGCTCGGCAGGTTTCCCGTAGAAATTTGCGCTCGCTCGCGCCAGAGCACGCCGCCCTTTGGGAACAACAGCCCAAGCCACATTCGGCCGCGGTTTCTCCGCTGCCGAATCCGTCACCACCGCTACCGCACCCGCCTGAATTGCCTGATCGATGAAGCGGTTGCCGTCGCTAGATTCGCCTCGCATCGCCACAAATACGCATCCCGGCTTCACTCGGCGCGAGTCGTATTCGACACAACTCACCGCCGGATCCCCACTTTGCGAGAGGACTTCCGCTCCATCCAGCACCTGTTGGAAGGTCATTGCTCAGAATTATATGGGAACGACACTGCCCGGGAGAAAATTGAGGATGATGGATCAATTTCGTTTTGATCTACACTCAAAACAAATCACCAATCGGCAATGAACGTTACCAACGGAACGTTCCCCGTTCCGGCATGCAGCGCTAACATTCCTTCTATGTCCTACGGAACCGCTCCCGCCAAGTTTCGCTGCGGCCAATGCGAAATGATGGAAACCTCTTGCGAGTGCGACAAGTTCTGCTGTCTCTGCAGTTCGCAACTCGATATCCGCATCTGCAAAGACGGCCTGATGTACTGCGAACCGTGCCGCACGGCCTGCGATTACAAGACTTCCGATTAGGCGGCAACATACCGCGATTCCTTGCCTTAAGTTTCGGATTAAGATTCAGACAAAAGGCGGCATGCCCGACAAGCGCAAATCCCGCGCCGCGTGACTTGGAGTTGAAGATGCCGCGGGCCATCCGGAACGTCCTACGCACACGAACGATGAGTACGGCCGGCGGGATGATGTGCCGCCAAGAAACCAGGTTGCTTCACTTAAATCTCGATTTAAATAACCACCGCTTCCTTGTATTCCCCGAAAACTCGCCGCATGGCGTCTGAGATTTCGCCGACAGTGGCGGAGGCTTCTACTGCCGTCAGTATCCTCGGCATTAAGTTCTCGCCGGACTTGGCCGCGTCTTCCACTCGTCTCACAGCGTCTTTCCACGGGCCCGTATCGCGCCGTGCCCGCAACTCCCGCACGCGCTCGATCTGCTTCGGTTCCAGGGCAGGATCAATCTTCTGAATTGGAATCGGCTTTTCTTCCTGCACCTCAAAGCGGTTCATCCCGACGACGATCGCTTCGTGCCGATCGACGGACTGCTGATATTCGTAGGCCGCATTCTGAATTTCTTGCTGCACAAATCCGCGCTCGATCGCCTTCAGCATCCCGCCCATGACTTCGATTTTTCCCAGATATTCGGCGGCGCGCCTCTCAATTTCATTGGTCAAAGATTCTATGTAATACGATCCCGCCAGAGGATCTACGGTCTGGGGCACGCCCGATTCGTAGGCGATTACCTGCTGCGTGCGCAAGGCGATACGCGCCGCTGACTCGGTCGGCAACGCCAAAGCTTCGTCGTAAGAGTTGGTGTGTAGAGATTGCGTCCCGCCGAGCACCGCCGCCAACGCTTGAATCGCGGTGCGCACAATATTATTTTCCGGCTGCTGCGCGGTTAGCGTGGAACCTGCCGTTTGGGTATGAAAGCGCAGCATCCACGATCGCGGATTTTTAGCCTTGAAGTGTTCCCTCATGATGCGCGCCCACATCCGGCGCGCGGCGCGGAACTTCGCTACTTCCTCCAGAAAATTATTGTGAGCGTTAAAAAAGAAAGAGAGGCGAGGCGCAAACTTATCTACATCCAGCCCGGCTTTAACCGCCGCTTCCACATACGCCATGCCATTCCCTAGAGTGAACGCGACTTCCTGCACGGCGGTTGAGCCCGCCTCGCGCATGTGGTAGCCGGAAATCGAAATCGTGTTCCACTCGGGGACATTCTCTTTCGCCCAGGCGAACATGTCGGTAATCACGCGCATCGCCTGCCGCGGCGGATAAATATACGTCCCGCGCGCAATATACTCCTTTAGCACATCGTTCTGAACCGTGCCCGATAGCTTGCGGATATCTGCGCCACGCCGCCTCGCCACTGCCACGTACAAGGCAAGAAGAATGGAGGCCGTTGCATTGATGGTCATCGATGTAGAAATCTTCGTCAGTTCGATGCCAGCGAAAAGACGCTCCATGTCCTCGATGGAATCGATCGCTACGCCGACCTTGCCCACTTCGCCCGCAGCCAGCGCATGATCGGAATCCATTCCGATCTGCGTGGGCAAATCAAACGCCACTGAAAGCCCGGTGGTGCCATTCGCCAGCAGATATTTGTAGCGCTTATTGGACTCCTCGGCGTCGCCCATGCCGGCATACTGCCGCATGGTCCAAAGCTTGCCGCGATACATTGTGGCCTGCACGCCACGGGTGAAAGGATACTCGCCGGGATAACCAACTTCGCTCTCATAGTCGGATCCCTTCAGATCCGCTGGCGTATAAAGCGGCTTCACCGCCATGTGGGATGAAGTTTCAAACTCTGCCGCGCCCTGAGGCGCAGCCTTAACTGTGTCGGCCATGATTACCGCTCTTTCCGAACCCTGATTCCCTGTCGATCATCCCCAGAAACATCCTTGTCAATTTGCGGACCGGCGTTCTTTGCGGGTGAGGGATCTGCTGTGCCGCAGAGCCTGCCTGCTCTATCGCGCGCGCTTTTCCCTTTGCGCTTCACTCTCCAGAACGAACTGACACCAAACCAGGCAAACATCACCGTGAAACAGAGCGCAATCACTACTCTCTCGAAACCGACCTTTCCAGCATGATAGCTAGAGTACTCGTGAGCCAGGGCCGCGCCGCCGCTGAGGGCCATCAACAGAAAGACCAACCCAGTCACTTCGAGCCACAACTGATGCAAAACTTTGCCAAAAGCCCGGCCAGTGGCAGCCAGTGCACCGCCGGTTGCCCGCAGCACGCGGTTGCGCCCGGCTTGTTGCGACGCAACCCGCGCCACCACCCCTAACTTTCGTACAGTAGAAACCTTGCTCACGCTCTCGATTTTAACAGCCTATGGCGATACAATGGCGCGAACGTGTGTGCCCATCGAAACCGTTGGGCGGCAAAAGGCATCTAACTTCTTGAGCGGCACCGGCGACTCGGGGGATAAGTGGATCAACAACTGAAACAACTCATGAAAGAACTCGGCGAGGCCATCAACGAATCTCTCTCCGATTCCGAACAGATCGCCGAAGTCGTTTCCCGCATTAAAGAAGGCGGCTACGACATTTTTCTGGTCCTCGAAGCCACCATCGGCGTCAGCAAGCAGGGAGAAAAGTCCTCCGACAAGACTTCTCTCGTGACTACCTTGTCTACCAATCCCGAGTTCAAAGTCA